>Ga0129333_10004553_pt1 | contig 12988 bp, 3 predicted proteins | sample CPB6_08_DNA_FD_94474 | JGI IMG/M metagenome (GOLD analysis project Ga0129333, IMG submission 94474) | Freshwater to marine salinity gradient microbial communities from Chesapeake Bay, USA - CPBay_Sum_0.6_0.8_DNA | ecosystem: Environmental > Aquatic > Marine > Coastal | place: USA: Chesapeake Bay... | reverse complement strand
TTAGATGGCAGCAGGCTGGCGCCAATCTATGGCGATGGCACCAGCAAGGCCAGCTATATCAACTGGATTATCGATTACAATCGCCAGTTGGGCACCAATGGCACTGATAGACTGGAGACCGAGCTAGACAATATTGGAGTGCGTTTGTGCTGGAGGTTGGCCGGCTTCTCTGACAAGCGACTGCTGAAAATTTTTACCGAGCGCAGCTCGCCTAGCAGCCAAAATACCAGTCTATTGTTGCCCGATGAAAGCTATCAGATATTGCTGTACAAGAACCAACCTTTCCAGCGTACAGCCTACAGCTCTGTCGTGGTGCAATTGGTCGCAGACGGTTATCAAGTGTTTGGTTACAACCCAACGCAACCTTACTTTACCATAGCCGTGAGCCGCGTGAATGGTCTCACGCGCGAGATCGCCGCAGGCGGAGTTACCGCCCGAGTACCGGTTGATCACACCAATGATACTGTGAATGTGCCTTATGGGTATGTGTTCCGCAACATCAATGCGGTCTGCGATTTCTTGATCAGCTATGGGGTCAATCTCCAGCGCTCAGGATACACTTTTGACACGCGCGAAAATGGTTACATCATGGATTGGAACCAGATGGCGCAAGAATTCCTGTACTGGAGCAATCAAGGATGGGCACCCGGCAGCATCACCAACCTTAATCCTGGAGCTGTCCAGGTCAAGCTAACTGTTCCAGGTGCGGTGACCGAAAGTCTGGCCGATCCGCGCCCGGAAAATCTCATACTCAATCAGAATCGTCTGCCTATCAATACTGAAAATTTAGTCTTTGAGCGATTGGACAACACCCTCACGATCACTTCGCTCAGCCAGGACACTATATCATTCCTAGACACCCGGCAGACGGCATACGAAAGCCTTGTGATACTAGACAATGTCAGTGTGTTTGCGGATCTGATCTATCAACCCGTGACAGGCAGCCGCCAATACCGCGTGCGAGCCGCGGGCGTGATCAGTGCGGACTGGGATGGTACTGTAAACGCACCCGGCTGGGTGATCAATCAGGACAACATTGGTCAGTGGCAACCAAATCAGAGCTATACCAAAGGCCAGATAGTGTTGTTCAAGAACGAATTTTGGACGGCGAGCACTATCATCCAGCCTAGCGAGACCTTTGACTACACATTGTGGATCAAGAGCGATTATGATCAGATCCAGAAAGGGCTTTTACCAAACACCGCCAACGCCAGCGATCAGATCCAGCAGGCCTATGATATCTATAGCGGCAACCTAGAGAACGAAGTCAATCTCTTCAGCTACGGGCTGATAGGATTTCGTCCGCGACAGTACATGGTGGATCTCAATCTCGATGACGCCAGCCAAGTACAATTATACCAACAATTTCTTGGAACCAAAGGCACAGTGCAGGCCTTGCGCCAGCTGCAGACCATCAACCTCAACAAAGAGATAGCCGAATACAATATCTACGAACAATGGGGTATCGTGCGCAGCCAATATGGCGCTACTGCCAACAGGAACTACTTTGAAGTGCGGTTGGATCAAAGCCTGCTAACCAGCAATCCTAGTTTGGTAGAAATCGTCTTGCCTGGGCAGGCCAGCCCAGCCGATCAACCAGTGCTGTTGCAAAATCTCTGGAAAACCAGCGAACGTTTCAGCACTCCGGATCTCCTACCAGTCACTTATCCCGTGCCATCGGAGCGCAGCCTACCCAGCGCAGGTTACGTCAATCTTGATGACGTGGACTACACAGTCTTTGACATCCGGCAATTCGCGTCAACAGCTGAGACATTGGACCAAGACCTGCAGAATCTGGGTATAGGTGACTACGTATGGGCTGCCAAGATCAATGCTTATGATTGGGGTGTGTTCCGAGTAGATGATGTGCCAGGTCAAGTTCTACAGGTAAGCGACAATCTCGATGGCCGGAGCCTGGTCACCATGGATCAGCAGCACGGTCTATCAGTAGATGACTATGTGATCATACGATTTTTTGACAATCAGATAGACGGTACCTATCAAGTGCTGTCGGTTCCTACCCTGTCGACCTTTACTATCGCGTTGATCTTCCAAGGGGATCAAACGCAAGTGACAGGCGAGGGTGTGGCATTCACTCTATCGTCAGCCCGGGTGGCCCAGCCATGTGACATCAATCAGCTACCTTACGTGGATTCTCTAGCGGCCAACAGCCGCGCCTGGGTAGATGATAATGGTCTTGGCCAATGGCAGGTGCTGGAAAAACGCGATCCATTCACGCAGATAGATGGATTGTTCCGTAACGCTCCTGAAACTCCCAGCAGATATGGCGCAGCCATCACGCAGGGTTTCCAAAATCTCGCTGCCATGGTTGGAGCGCCAGGTTATCTTGCCACAGCTGAAGACAGCTCAGCTAAAGCCACTGGCGCTGTGTATACCTATGTTCGAGAAGCGGTTAGTGACGATTACGGATCCAATCTCATCATTGTGCCCGAGACCGTTGACACCGGTGCATTTGGTGCCAGCATGGACATGGGTGATCAGACCTGGGCAGCAGTTGGTGCACCCGAAAGCCGTGCTGGCGAAGGCTATGTGTTCGTGATCTACAATCCACCTGGCGACAGCCAGTTCACGCAGGTCCAACTGCTGTGCGTAGATCCTGCGCTGACCATAGCAGATGCGGAGTTTGGGCATAGTGTCACGGTCAGCAGAGATGAAAGATGGGTTTATGTAGGGGCGCCTGGTAACAATCGTGTATATGCCTATGGCCGTGTAGATGCGCAAGTGCAGAGCGTAGAACATATTGGCGACGGGTCAACGCAGCTCTATGATTATGCCGATTCCATCAAAGTGACCACTGGCAACCAGCTACTGGTACTAGTAGAAAATACGGTACAGGTTTTTGGTGTGGACTTCACGCTGTTAGATGGCAACATCAATTTCACCACTGCTCCAGCCGACGGTGACACAATCGTTATCAACCGGCGCCAATCACAACAATTCCTGGGCACAGGCACAAGCCAGACGTTCGCACTGAGCGATCTTTATCTCGCGACATCACTTTCGAGCATCTCTGTCTATGTCGACAATGTGTTGCAGAGACCCAAGATTGATTACGATTTCGTGGCCAGCGACTTGATTTTCGCCACAGCTCCGGCCAACAACGCCGACATCCGTGTGGTCACTGGTGATCATTATCAGTTGGTTGACACCATCACGGTTGCCGGCCTCCCGACGAGCGCACGTTTTGGTCATAGCCTAAGTACCACCACCGACGGCCGAAAACTGATAGTGGGAGCACCTTTCTGGGGTGAAGCTGACACTAGCACAGTGACCGCGGGCAACTTTATCATTGGCCAAGAATACCAGATAACCTTTGTGGGTTCCACGACATGGACTGCTATTGGTGCGCCAAGTAACACGCTGGGCGTGATTTTTACGGCTACCGGATCTGGTTCTGGATCAGGCACGGCGGTGAGATTCATCCGCGAAGGCAGATCTTACGTCTTTGATCGTTCCCTGCAAAGATTTGCTGTGCAAACTGCTGCTGCTACGTCTACCTACACACCCGTGCGGAGCCTGACAGTGCCCGGGGGACCGATAAACGTCCTGCTAAATGGTAGTTTTTTGCTGCCAGATACCAACAACGTAGATGGACAGTTCACTATCTCTGGCGCCCAGGTCAATCTATCGGTGCCAGTTGCTGTTGGTGATTTCGTCGATGTCGAAACCAACCAGTTCACTCTGGAACAGACTCTAACTGATGCCTTACCTGCTGAAGCAGCTCGATTTGGATGGGTGGTTGATCAGTGCGTGAACGACTGCAGCCTCTATACCGGTGCGCCCTGGTACGGCGAAAGCATTCCTGAATTTGGCCACGTGGATTACAAGATCAATCAAAGTCGCGTGTATGGCACCACTACCAACACTGTGGTCAATCCTACCTTGACCGCGGGTCAGTACCTCAGAGTCAATGATCAATTTGTGCAGCTGGTGGCTCCAGCAGCCTGGACCAGCAGCCAAACATGGTCTATCGATAGCGTGGTAATCAATGGCAGCGATCTATTCAAAGCCAAAAAAACCGTTGCCATAGGTACCGCCATCACAGATACAACCGCATGGGCACCTACAAACTGGACCACCCAGATGGCCTTAAACATTATATCGGCAGCCGTGTCCAACGTGGTGGTATCGGTTGGGGACAATCTTACCTATAGCGGAGACAACGCTACCAAGCAGTTTTCAACAGCCAATCTCTACACCAACGCTTCCAGCTATACCACATTGGTCTACGTTGACAATGTCTTGCAGACTTCTCCAGCGGCCTATAGCTATGATGAAGAAACACAAACAATAGAATTCGTGGTCGCACCCCAAAGCAACAGCGTGATAGACATCATAGGTGCGCGACTGACCATCAATGTGCTCAATCCTCTGGCAGTACTGCCCAATGACAAGATACGCGTTAGCCCGGGCACAGGATCTTTGTTCGCTGATCTTGGCTGGTCGACCTATGTGGATATACAGACCATAACTGCGCCCATCATCCAAGATCTGGCACATTTTGGCTCGGCCTTGTTCATCAGCGACAGCGCGACAGAGTTGGTGATAGGTGCGCCTCAAGGTGACGCGGTGCTACCCACTGGATTTGATGATGGTACTACCACCTTTGATGCAAAGTCATGCACCTTCAGCGACACCATACAAGACAGTGGCGTGGTTTATTCCTATGATTTCCTGCCGGCAGCCAATGCTTCAGTGGCCAACCCCGGACAGTTCGTGTTCGGTCAGCAGCTGACTTCTCCATCTTTGGCTACATTAGATCAATTTGGTGCTGCCCTTGATTACACCACCGGCACCCTTTTGATAGGCGCTCCTTCTACCGATCTCGGGGACAGCGCCAGTGCGGACTTTGGTAGCGTGATCGTGTTTGAGAATCTTGAACGCCGTCCCACATGGACTGTGCTCCGCCAACAGACAGCAGCAGTAGACATCGAGATGCTGAATTCTGTCTTCATGTATGATCTAGCCCGTAACGACAGTAAAATTTTCTTTGATTGGTTCGATCCCCTGCAAGGCAAACTGCTGGGCGCAGTGCAACAGAACATAGATTACATCAGTAGCACTAATCCTGCCGCTTTTAATGTTGGTCCCATCAACAACTACGGTCAGCGCTGGGGACAGGATCGGGTGGGCGATATCTGGTTTGATGTCACAAACGTGCGTTGGATAGATCCCAACCAAGATGATATAGTGTATGCCAGCCGACGTTGGGGTCAGCTGTTTCCTGGCAGCACGGTAGACGTCTATCAATGGGTGTCCAGTCCCGTGCCACCCAGTCTCTATGCAGGGCCCGGTTTGGTGAGAGACACGGTGAGTTATTGTGTGACCAGTAGCATAAACGAGCAAGGCATATTCGCCACCACCTACTACTTCTGGGTGCGCGGTATTATCACCGTGGATCGCACAGCCGGCAAGACTCTCAGCATTGATACCCTCTCGCGCTACATCCAAGAACCCAAGTCATCGGGCATCGCCTATATTTCACCTGTGGCTGCTAACACGGTGGCCATTTATAACGGTCTGCCATATATTTCAGTACAAGACACGGTGTTGCACGTGGAATATGATGAAGTCAAGAACGATGCGCCAGTGCATGTGGAATATCAATTGATCGCCCAGGATCGACCGGATGCATTCCTCACACCACTCCTGTTCCGCAAACTGTTAGACAGCTTCTGCGGTGTAGATACAGTGGGTAATCCTGTGCCCGATCCGTTCCTGCCTCCAAGCGAGCTATATGGAGTGAACTTCCGACCACGCCAGAGCATGTTCGTCAATCGGTTCCTGGCCCTGGAGAATTACCTTACATCAGCAAACGCAGTGATGGCTCGTGTGCCTATCGCCGAGATCCGAAGATTCCCAATCCTCGAAAGCAGTGAACCAGAACCTTCATCGGCATCGGGCGAATGGAACATGCGGGTGCTGGATTACACCGAGCTGACCTACCAGGATCTAGCAGCAGTGCCTTTGGGCTATCGGTATCTCGTGGCACGAGACAGCACCAACGATGATCTCTGGACGATATATCAAGTGATAAACGGCGAGTTGCCTGGCAGCAGAGCTCTGTCTTTATTGCGTGTGCAGACCTGGAACACCCGTCTATATTGGAACTATACTGACTGGTATCTGCCTGGATACGATCCTCTGGGCACCATCACTGCAGAAGTAGACAATTTCAATGATCTGGCCCAGCTTGATCTGCCTGAAGGCAGCGCAGTAAAAGTGGTTGGCGCTAGATGGGAAATTTACCAGCTCACGGCCGGAAACTGGATCCGCGTGGGGTTAGAAGCAGGTACCATACAGATCAATCCGGAAATATGGGACTACCAGATCGGAAGGTTTGGCTTCGACGTCGAAGTGTTTGACGCCCAGTATTTCGATCAAGAACCTGTGACCGAAACACGCAAGATCCTGGAGAGTCTCAACAGCGAAATCCTTGTTGACGATCTGGCTATTGAGCGCAATAGACTGTTGGTATTGATGTTCAACTACGTCTTGCAAGAACAGCAGGCTCCACTATGGTTGACAAAGACGTCTCTCATTGACGTAGATCATGTGGTCCGAGAATTGAAACCTTTTCAAATCTATCGACGAGACAATCAAGACTTTGTCAACGACTATATCACGGAAGTCAAACCCTATCACGTACAGTATCGTCAGTTCAATCTGATCTACAAGGCCGAGGATGAGTATGCAGGTACGGTGACAGACTTTGACCTACCAGCCTATTGGGACAGCGCCCAGGATCTGTTCATCAGTCCTGTGCTGGATGACGATCCTTCTGATCCTCTCAGCACCACGTCCAGTGTGCCAAGCACCAGCTCAGTGTGGCAAGATATACCCTGGAGCCAATGGTTCCAGAATTACACGCTGGCCCTAAGCTCGATCTCCATCGACCGAGCGGGTACAGGTTACACTGTCGCTCCTGACGTGATAGTAGGTGCGCAATGGCAGCCTAACACAGCTTACGAAACAGGCGATCAGGTATTCTGGACGAACAATCTCTATACTGTGACCCAGGCCGGTACTACCAGCACAGTTGAACCAAGATGGACCGCAGGATCCCGCATCAACGGAACCGCGGTATTGGCCTGGTCAGGACGGCCAGCCACAGCCAGTGCACTGGTCAGCAGCGCTGGCGCAGTCATAGCTGTCACGGTGCTCGATCCTGGATCTGGTTATATCATCACTCCCTTGATTACTCTTGAAGGCGGCAATGGTACCGGTGCTGTGGCTTACCCTGTCATGACCGGCACTGGTATTGGGCGTGACTACACCACCATCGTGGCAGACAGCGAAGATCAGTACTATACCTTGGTGCGATCGTTCTCCACGACCATGAAATTTGATCGCTATCAGTACCAGACCACAGTCGTCGACTGGGAACCGAATGTGACCTATGAAGACGGCACGCTGGTGCGATATCTTGACGCAGTATGGGAGGCTGCCAGCCCTGACAGTACCGCGGTCAACACAGCCACTTTCAATCTGGAAGATTGGGCCGCTGTACCCGCAGGTGACTTATCGGGTGTGGATCGGACCATGGCTACTATGTGCCCACCCCGAACGAACCCGGACTGGACCTAGCGCTCTTGATATCTGGTGTGGACTATCCTGGCGTGCAGGTGGATGCTCCAGACTTTGATCAGAATACCGGCTTTGATGTGGGCAACTTCGACATCAATCCTTTTGATAACATAGCCTATGGACCAGAAGGCCGTCCCACGTATGATCCGGCCATCCTAGATGCCATCTACGAGAGCGAGTTTACCGATCCCTATCTAGGTACACTGCCAGCACCAGCCTACGCTGGTGATCCCCCCAATCAAGAGACGGCTCTGGTCGTTTCTGGGGGCGCATTTGTTGATACCTATGAGAGCCATGCTCCAGAAGAACTGGTGCCCGGTATCATATATGATACCTTGGATTTCCGCGTGTATACCACTCCGGGTGCTGACTGGGCCGGCGACGGCCATGGATTCGCTGTGGCTGACCGATCATTTACCTACGATGGCGTGGTCGATACCCACAGCTGGGCCGGCCTTGTTGATGATGCTGTATCTATCACCGTCTACAACATAACCGTCGGTACCCGGCTGTTACCGGCTGTAGATTATACCGTGGATTATCCAGCACGGACCATCACTATAGTGGGAGCCATAGCGGCCGGCACGGATCTCCAGATCACGGTCTATGGTATAGGCGGCGGCAATCAACTGTACAAAAACACCTACATCGGTACAGCAGTCAACGACGGTATCTTTGTGCCGATCTCATCTAACTTGATCACTGATTTTGCTATATTCACAAACAGTGTGCCGCTTGATTCGGGCTATACCTGGGTGCCTTACATACAAGCCCCGACCTGGAGCCTGGCAGTAGCTTACGGTATCAACGCTATCGTGCGGTCGGGCAGCATCTATTATCGGGCGTTGCAGGCTGTGCCTGCTGGGATAGACATCACCGAAGCCGGCTACTGGATGATCTACACGCCACCCTACACCTTGCTGACCTTGACCAACACTTACACTGCCACGGACTTGCTAGAAATCACGGCATTGGGCGCATCAGAATTTGGCAGCTGGAGCACCCCAGTCACACAGTATGTGGTGGCCGACGGCGTGACCTTGACCTACACTTTGACCAACAGCCTAGCGGGTACCAATCCTGCCAACATCATAGTGGAGAAAAATGGCATACGTGCCAGACCGGCTGAGGGCATTGAATACATAGGGGACAGTTCCTCGGTCACATACGATTTGCCCCAACGCGGCGGCTACAGCTTGGCCACAGTCAATTCAAGTGAAGTGTCAGTGTATGTAGACAATCAGCCTTTGACTCTCAACACCGACTGGGTGCTTGACCCACTGGATGGTGTATTCCGCACAGTGACCCTGGCAGTCCCACCTGCGTCAGGCTCGCTAGTGCTGATATCAGTAAATACCGCAGCCGATTACATCATATCCGGTCAAGATCTGCTTTGGCGAGTAGACAGTCCGTTGGTGCCTATCCTGGGCGATGTGCTGGCATTCACCACCTTCAACGATACCCAAGAACAGAATCTGCTCACGCAGGTTTTCGTGGGTCCGACCACTTCTGGTACAGAAACCAGCCAGGGCTATGATGAATCCCTATACGATGAAGCCACGGTAGAAGCCACTCCCGGGTCATTTGATTATAGCACGGGTGGCACTATATCTAGCAACACGTTTGATACAGGTCGTGCAATAATCAATCCCGATCGATTGTTCGTGACATTCAATGGATTGTATCTACATTTTGGTACCGACTTTGAAGTAGAGGGCTCTACGGTGGTTATCCCAGGCCCCATCATCAGTACCAGCGATGTGGTGGCGATAACCAGCATGACCCAATCTGTGGTGCCAAATGCAGAGGCGTTCCGTATCTTCCAAGACATGCGTGGCACACAGCTGACCTATCGCATCAGTCCTACTTGGACGACCGAGCTGGCCGCGGATCTTTCGGCCACTGCCGACGTCATACAAGTTGTAAACGCCGCCCGACTGGATCAACCCAATCTCTCAGCTGGTATCTTTGGACAGATAACTGTGAACGGTGAGCGCATCACCTATCGCGATCGCAATCTCGTTAACAACACCGTGAGTGGGCTGCGCCGCGGCGTGGCCGGTACAGGAGCCGCCAGCCATACCGCCCCGGCATCAGTATATGACATTGGCATAGGCAATCTGCTACCTGCTGCCTACCAAGATCGTATCATAGCCAACAACACATTGGCTGACGGTTCGCAGACCACTTTTGCCGCGCCGGAAATCACGGTCATTGGTCTCGACAGCACTGAATGGGCAGAAGCTGTGCAGGTATATGTAGGAGGGCTGCTGCAGACATCTGGGTATACTGTGCTTGATGTAGATCCAGTCAGCATAGTTTTTGATACCGCTCCTATCTCGGGTTACCAGGTCAGCATCCGAGTGCGCCAGGGACTCAGCTGGTATCAGCCAGGGCCAACCACGCCCAGCAATGGTGAGCCTTTGCAGATAACCAACACAGCCGCAGCGGTGTTTATCAGGAGTGATTGATCTAGGTAAATATAGTATGGACCAAAATACCACAAACTCGTCAACAGTCAAACCGCCAGAACAGGTACATCCGCGCCAGCCCAACGAGCAGAGCCGCCTGAACATAGACGAATTCTTGCGCATAACTGATCCAGAAACACAACAAGTTTTCGTGGAGCAACGAGCATGATCCTAGCACCTGCAAGCATCCAGGGCCACATCCGGATCTTTGATCCTGCCACCCAAGAAACGTTCGTGGACAAGCGTAATGCCATCCACTATGAGAACATGAGCATAGCACTGGCCCAGAGCCTGGCCAATACCAATCTGGGCTACATCTTCCAGATGGCCTTTGGCAACGGAGGTTCCAGCGTGGATCCAACAGGCGTGATCACGTATCTGCCGCCTAATGTCACTGGATCCAACGCCGATCTATACAACCAGACCTATCAGAAAGTGGTAGATCAAAACAGCGCTCTCAACACTGATCCCACGCGCAACAAGATGACTGTGTTGCACACATCGGGCCAGGTGTACACCGACATATTGGTTTCGTGTTTGCTGGATTATGGTGAGCCTGCCGGACAGCAGGCCTTTGATAACTCAACCAATTTCAACGGTGAGTTTGTGTTTGATGAACTAGGGTTAAAAGCATGGGAAGGTGCAACCGACGATCTCATGCTGATCACGCACGTGATATTCCATCCTGTACAGAAGAGCCTTAACCGGCAGATACAGATCGATTACACAGTGCGTATTCAGACGCTGACAAATCTCAGCGCGACATAAATATAGGCAGTTAATGCAGCGGTAAATATACCAAGCACACGGAGCACGAAAAGATGGCATATACCATAAATTACACCAATGGCGCTATATTCGCAACAATCGCGGACGGCACCATCAATACCCAGGCAGGATTCGGCGCAGGCACACCTTTAGTCCTGGTCGGAAAAAACTATGCTGGTTATGGAGAATTCCTAGACGAAAACTTTCTGCATCTACTGGAGAATGGTGCCAGCAACGTAGCACCTGGCGCGCCCCTGGTAGGCCAGTTATGGTTTGATACCGGTGCCAGCACCATGAAAGTGTACAATGGCACGGTGTTTAAAACCATTGGATCGGCCACTGCCAGCTCCACTGCCCCGGGATCAAATGTAACCGGCGATCTTTGGTTTGATACTACCAACCAGCAGCTCAAATGCTGGAATGGTACATCTTTTGTCTTGATTGGACCTGCCGGCGACCCTGCTACGGCCGAAGTGGTGATTCAAACCATCGCAGACAATTTGTCTGTAGACCACGTGATCATCCGTTTCGTGATACAGAGCGTGACGATCGCTATCATGAGCAAAGATGCCACCTTCACACCGCAAGTGGCCATTTCTGGTTTCGCTACTATCGTTCCCGGCATCAATCTGTCTACCACAGCAGCAGCTGGTGCGGCTGTGTTTAACGGTACAGCCACCAATGCTGACACTTTAGACACGCTCAACAGCACACAATTCATGCGATCAGATGCGGCAGCCACAAACAACACCAGCATCAGCATCACAGCCGATGCAGGGCTCACTGTAGGCGCCAGCAACAACGGTCGATTTTTAGGATCGGGCAGTGACATAGTGGTCAGGAATCTAACATCCAACGGTGATTTGAACCTTAGTGTGAACATCGGTGGAAGCCAGACCACGGCAGTGAACGTAGATGGCGCCACCGGGTCCACAGGTGTGCGCGGTATCACCAATCTCAATGCCAATGCAGTAGGCAATATTGGATCAGCCAGCACCTACTTCAACACGGTGTTTGCTACTGCCACTACCGCGCTATATGCTGACGTGGCCGAACGTTTCCATGCAGACGAAACTTATCAACCTGGTACGGTGGTAGAGTTGGGCGGCCCTTGTGAAATCACTATTTCTCAGTCGGCTTTGAGTGAAAACGTGTTTGGCGTGATAAGCACCAGAGCCGCATATCTTATGAATGCTGGGGCTGGTACAGACGAAACGCATCCCCCGGTCGCGATGACTGGACGAGTACCGGTCCGTGTGACAGGCACGGTGCGCAAAGGTGACCGATTGGTCAGCGCAGGATCGGGACTGGCCAGAGCAGCTGCTCGTGAAGAAATCACGGCTTACAATGTGATTGGTCGGGCTCTGCAGGACAAAGTGACCCTAGAAGAAGGCACCATCGAAGCCATAGTCACGATCAACTAAGGAACAGTAAATGACGTACACCTCGGGCGGATTGATAGAAGCTACCGACTACAACGGATTTGTATCAACTGGGGCCAGCAACATCAATAAAGTGTGGTCCACAGGGTCTACAGATTTTGGCTACGGACAAACAGCTATAGCCACCGTATCAGCAGGGGCAACAGTCACAGCCACCCAGTGGGCTACCTTGGTCAATAATTTGGCCAATATCGGCAGCCATACCAATTCTACGTTGACCAGCAGGACCGCACCAGTGGCTGGTAACGTGATCGCTGTGCTGGCCAACGTGGCCGCAGACGTCAACACGGTGACCACCAATCGTGGCAACGCCGTCGCTTCTGGTACAGAAGTTGGTACCTTCACAGGTACAACGTCAAAGACCACTGCTACGGGATCTGGTACCGCTGCCTGGACCATAACATTCACGCACACGCTGACATTTGCTAGTGCCGATGCCACACGTTATTTCTTCAATGCAGGTGGCCTGGTTCGTTTGCAATATGGCAAATCCAGCACCGGTACAGATCATGATCCGGACTGGAACGTATTGGCAGGACAGTGCGGTTCAATCTTCTTTTCGGGACGTGTGAATTCTACTACCAATACCATCGCAGGCCAAGCCTATACCGGCACCACGCGCATTGGAGGCGGTGGTGGCACTCAGACCACCCTGGCCACGACCACGGGCTACTACAACCTTACACCTGGAGCAGCAGC
>Ga0129333_10004552_pt1 | contig 12989 bp, 17 predicted proteins | sample CPB6_08_DNA_FD_94474 | JGI IMG/M metagenome (GOLD analysis project Ga0129333, IMG submission 94474) | Freshwater to marine salinity gradient microbial communities from Chesapeake Bay, USA - CPBay_Sum_0.6_0.8_DNA | ecosystem: Environmental > Aquatic > Marine > Coastal | place: USA: Chesapeake... | reverse complement strand
GCGCACGTGCTGCGGGTCGAGACCGCTGCGGTGATCGGGGCGGCGATGCTCGCCGCGGCCCGGTCGACCACGCAGCGCGGTTGACCGACCGGGAGGGGTCCGGCCTAACCTCACCGCCCGTAGGGGCCGGGCGGCGTGCGCGTCATGCGCGTCCGGCTGTGCGGAGTAGGGGTCCGATGGCGAACGAACGCGCAGTGAGTACCGAGGTGCCGACGCAGTACGGACTGCAGGTCGGCGAGCGACTTCGGGTGATCCGACGTCAGAAGCGTCTCTCGTTGCAGGACGTGGAGGCGGCGTCGTCCCAGGAGTTCAAGGCGTCGGTGCTCGGTGCGTACGAGCGTGGTGAGCGGGCGATCTCGGTGCCCCGCCTGCAGCGTCTCGCCCGGTTCTACGCGGTGCCCGTCGACCAGTTGCTGCCCGCGGATCGTGGGCCTGCGTTCGCGGCGGCGTCTGCGACCGCCCGTGCGCAGCAGGGTGACGCGGTGACGATCGATCTCGACAAGCTCGAGGAGCTCGACGGGCCGGAGGCCGAGATGCTCGGCCGCTACCTGTCGACGATCCAGATCATGCGGCAGGACTTCACGAGCCGTGAGATCACGATCCGTCGTGACGACCTGCGATCGATCGCTGCGATCCTCGGCAGCCCCTTCGACCAGGCGGTCGAACGGCTCGAGGAGCTCGGTCTGCGCGTCGCCCCCTGAGGGGGATCGTTCGCCCTCAGGCGGCGAGCGACGTGACGCTGAGCGGTGCGGGGTCGATCGCCTGCAGTGCGGGCAGGACCTCGCGTGCGAACAGCCGCATGCTGCGCCGCGCCGCTTCGATCGGCATGCCGCCGTAGCGGAACACGAACATCAGCTCGTTCGTGCCGAACGTCTCGGCGAGTTCGGTGGCCCTGGCGATCACCTGGTCGGGTGTGCCCCAGGGGTGGGACCCGTAGAAGCCCCGCAGGAACGGTGCGGCGTCCTTGGCGAGTGCCCGCGACTGCGCCGCGTACGCCTCGTACCCCTTGATGTCACCGAGGTGGTCGTTGCGGAGCTCGTAGTGCCGCAACGCCGAGTCGGCGTACTCGACCATGTACCGCTCGGCGCCCTCGCGGGCGGCCTCCTCGGTCTCTGCGACGTAGGTCCACAGTGCGAGCTTCGTGGCGACGGGGGTGGTGATCCCGCCCTCGGCGCGGAGTTGCACGTAACGCCGGGCGTTCTGCAGTGCGAGGTCGAGCGACGTGGTGGGGATGATGAGCGGGCGGACGTCGTGGCGGGCGATGATCTCGACGGTCTCCGACGTGCCGCCTGCGCACCACAGGTTGGCGCTGAGGTCACGGTCGGGTTGGGGTCGCAGCCGGACGTTGTCGACGCTGAAGTGTTCGCCGTCGAAGGTGCACGTCCCGGTCGCGAGCAGGGTCCGCAGCACCTGCAGTGATTCGTCGAAGCGCCCACGGGCCTCGTTCTGGTCGATGCCGAGCCCCTGGTACTCGCGGCGCCCGAGCCCTCGGCCGACACCGCAGATCACCTCGCGCCCCGGGCCGAGGAACGTGTCGAGCATGTTGACGTCCTCGGCGACGCGCACCGGGTTGTGCCAGGGGAGGACGGTGACCATCGTGCCGAGGTCGACGCTGCTCGTGATGCCCGCCACGTAGGTGAGGTACTGCAGCGGGTTCGTGACCATCGTGTACGGCGTGAAGTGGTGCTCGATCGTCCACACCGAGTCGAACCCGGCGTCGTCCGCGATCCGGGCGATGTCGAGTTCCTCGGCGAAGATCTGCCGGTCGGAGGTAGCCGGCCGCAACGGCACGGCATCGCCGCGTTCCTCGGCCTCGTACCGGTCCCAGTCGGCGTAGTTCTGGTTGAAGATCGTCGCCCCGACTCGCATCCCTGCCCCCAAGGTGTGCTCGACCGCTGTCTCCCGGACGGTACCGCGTCAGCCGTCGGTGTGCGGGTGAGGGAGGTCGAGTTCGAGTCCCGGATGGATCAGGTCCGGGTTGTCGGGGTCGACCAGGCGGTGGCGGTTCATCTCGATCAGTCGCAACCAGTGGTCGACCACGTCACCGTCGCCGACGCGGTCGGCCGCGATCGACCAGAAGCTCTCACCCTCGACGACGAGATGGGTGTTCCCGGTCCCCTGCACCGGCGGCGGGGACGACGGTGTGCCGGTCGGCGTGGCGGGACCGTCGACCAGTGCGGTGGGTTCGACGAGTTCGACGGGCACCATGGCGAGGCCGATGTCGGTGCGGTGGTCGACGAGCCGGAGGACCGCACTCGGTTGCTCGTCGGCGAGCGCTGATGCACCGGCTCCCGCTGCGGCCGCAGTGCCACCGAGCAGGCCGAGCGATGCACGGGCTGCGAACCGGCGCGCATGGCCGGGGCCGCCGAGCAGCGCCACGGCGCTGCAGCACGCGAGGTGGCCCGCGATGACCAGGGCCACCAGTCGGATCACACCCATGACGAGCACGGGTCCCGCATGCTCGGTGAAGGGTTCGACCAGCTCGGCGACTCCACCGCGCACGGTGGGGAACGGCATGCCGATCCGCACGAGGAGGACGGCGCACGCGAAGGACGTGAGCAAGGTCATGAGTGCCTGTCGCTGCGAGTCGGTCACGACCGTGCCCCGATCGTGATCGTGACAGGGGTCCCGACGTCACGGACGACAGCGAGGGATCGGCACCCGGGCTCGAGCGATGCGCCGATCGCTCCTGTGACCCGGCCGATCGTCGTGCCCATCACGCCGTCGCCGTCGTCCGGCCATCGGGGGAAGGCGATCACGTCGCCGTCCTGCCCGGTGAGCAGCACGGCGACCGGGCCGTCGGCGCAGTCCGGGTCGAGATCGACGAGGAGGTCACCAGACGCCCCCGCCTCGTAGCGACGGCCGTCCCGCTCGAGGTGTGGTGCAGCGGGAGCCGTCGCCGGTGCGACCGCCGCGGTGGTCGCACCCGACGTCGGCGGCGTGGACGCGGTCGTGGGCGCGACGGTGGAAGGTGCACCGCCTGCGGAGAGCAGGCCGACGGTCCCGAGCGCTGCGACGACGGCGACGACGGGAGCGGTGGCGATCACGACCCGGTTGCGGGTCGCCTTCGGACCCGGTCCACCGGACGGGCGGGGTGTTCGCCGGATGGATGCGAGCGACGCTGCGATCTCGCGCATCGCGAGGCGACGCAGTGGGTCGGGTTCACCGGCATGCGCCGCGAGTGCGTCGAGTTGCATGCGCACGCGGTCGGCCGCAGCACGGGAACGGCCGGTTGCGTCCACGCGGGCGGCGACGAACTCGATGAGCAGACCGAACTGCCGCACGTCGTCCTCGATCCGGTCGGCGTCGTCGGGGCCGTCGTACCAGTCGAGCAGGTGTGCCGGTTCGGTCGCCGTGGCGAGTCGGACGTGCTCGGGGTCGATCGAACCGTGGCCGCGGCTGGCGTCGTGCCAGGTGGCGAGCGTGGTCGCGATGTCGGTGAGGAGAGCGACGGCCTCCTCGGGCCGGACCGTGGCCACCTCGGCCAGAGTCGACGCATGAGCATGTGCGGACATGCATGGAGAATACTGAAATGTACAGACAATTACCGTTCGGCGAGGCTCGCGGTTGCCCGGGCACGCACGAGCGGCGCGCCTGCCACGTCGGACATCCGCCCGAGGAATGGTCGCGGGGCGGGTGTGGCGAGGTCGACGACGACGGTGTCCGCGCAGCCGGCCGGCGCGAGATCGGCAGCGACCAGGATCTCCGGACGACCGGCGAACGTGGTCGCCAGGACGGTGGCGACCCGGTCCGGGTCGAGGCAGAGCGATCCGGTGCGGTGGAGCTGTGCCTCGTCGACACCGAGGCTGACAGCGTCGTTCGCCGATCCCGCTGCGGCGTGGAGGAGCGCTCGTCGGGTCTGCAGCCCGATCGCCGCATCGAGCACGAGCGCGACGGCGAGGAGTGCGATCGTGACCGCGGCAGGTACGAGGAGCAGAGCGGTCCCGCCCTCGGGGCCAGGGGATTCAGCGACAGCCGTCGCCACCGAGTCCACTCCGGTACGGGTCGACGACCGTGGTGTGTCGCGACCGGACGACGCCGAGCAACGGCCCGCGGGTCCGCCCCGGGACGAGGACGGTCGGCACGCGGTAGGTGACCTCGACGGTCACCGGGGCGCACCGGAGCGGCCCGGCCGACTCGATTCTGATCGAGGCACGCCCCGTCGTCCGTCCGGCGGCACCGACGGTACGGGTTGCTGCCAGGTTCGCCTCCGCCCACGGATCTCGATCTGCGGGAGTCTCGGCGAACGCTCGCGCCGCCTCACGGGCGGCGTCATCGGTGACTCCCCGGGCGTCGACGACGGCCCAGGCGTTCGCGACGAGCAGCGTGAACCCGACGAGGACCAGGAGACAGATCGGGAGCACCTCGATGCCCCCGACGGTTCCACGCTCCGCCGTGGCGTCGACGCTCACCGCAGCACCTCGAGCCGCACGACCGCCGAGTGCGCGACCGACGACGTCGTCCGACCCGGAAGGGGCAGCGTGCGGGGAACCGATCGCCGGACCGTGACCGTCACCGTGCCGGATCCAGGGTCGATCCGCGGCGGCGTCATCGTGGCGTCCGAACCTGCGATCGCAGCGACCTTCGCACCGGCGAGCGTGGTCGCTGCGCCGAGTTCGTCGGCGTCGAGGACTCCGTCGGCTCCCGCACCGCGCGCGATCACGGTCGCCGCATCGGTGGCGGCCCCGGCAACGGTCGAGCGGGCGAGGAGCAACATGCAGGTGTCGATGGTGAGCAGCAGGAACGCACCGACGGCGAGGATCCCCAGACCCGTGCCGAGGAGACCCGAGCCGGCGTCGCCGCTCATGAGCCGACCTGTTCCACCTGTTCCTGGACGCGGTCGCCCGCTGCATCGAGCACGTTGCTGAAGATGACCCAGGCGGCAACGCCGAGGAACGCGACGATGAGCATCGCGATCGCCATCGAGATCACCCCTTCGCCGCGTTCGTCGTGGGTGAGCGCACTGCGCATCCGTCGGATCGGTTCGGTTTCCATCGTTGTCCTCCATCTGTTCGTTCAGGGCACGGCGAGTTCGTCGAGCGCAGCGAGGAACGGCACGGCGAGCAGCAGCATCCCGGGGAGCAGGGCCGCGACCGTCACCGGTATCCACACGAGCTGGGTGCGTCGCTCGATCGTCTCGACGGCACGACGGTGCGCCTCCTGCCGCGCCGCCCTCGCCTCGAGACCGAGCAGGCGACCGAGATCGACGCCCTGCTGGTCGAGCATCAGGACCGCAGCAAGGCGACGCACCTCGGCGAGACCGGAGATCCGCGCCCACTCGTCGAGGGCCTCGCGTTCTGCGGTCGCTTGGCGGACCCGGAGCGCGACCCGGGCGAGGTCCTCCGCCACGACGCCGTCGGTTCGACGCGCGAGCCGCTGGACCGCGGCACCGACCGAATAGCCGTTCCCGATGAGCGCGCCGAGGTGCTCCACCACGACCGGCAGTTCGTGGAAGAGCTGTGCACGTCGCCGGGCCGCTCGTCGGTCGACTGCGAGGCCGGGCACCGATGCACCGACGAGCGGCGCGCCGACGATCAGGACTGCGGCGGCCCAGGGCACAGGCTGCGCACCGGCCACGAGCAGTGATGCTGCGAGCAGCGTGGCGACTGCGCCGGTCACCTGGCGGCGTCGGAACGCGGCGATGCCGGAGCCGAGCCCGGCGCGGGCGAGTCGGATGTCGAGTGGGGTCGCAGCGAGGACGTCGTGGAGCCGGTGGACGGGAGCACGCCATGCACCGGTGAGGGAGCGGAGGAGGTCGGAGCCGCCCGGCTCTGCGGCACGACGAGCCGCCGACGGGTCGGCGGTGTAGCGCCGGAGTCGGTCGGCGAGGCCACGACGGCGCACGGCCGGTACGGCGTCGAGGACGAGCGCGAGGCCGACCCAGGCGAGACCGGCGAACACCACGGACCGGACCACGCTCATGTCCCCGCCTCCCCGTTGAACAGGCGCGGTGGAGACGGCATGCGAAGGTACCGGGACGACCACGCCCAGCACCCGGCGACGAGCACCGCTGCGACGGCGACGACGAGCTGACCGCCCGGTGAGGAGTACGCCGAACGGCCGGTGCCGATCAGCGATCCTGCGGCGGCCATGCCGAGCGGGACGACGAGGACGAGGTTGCGCGCGAGTCGGACGCCGGCCTGCCCGCTGCGCGCCTCGCGACGGTGCGCCAGTTCGGTCCGACGGTCCTCGGCGAGATCGCGGAGGCGGCCGTCGAGACTCGGGCCGCCGAGTTCGTGTGCGAGCAGCAGGACCTCGCAGGTCATGTCGACGCCCGGTTCGGCGAACCCTTCCCGGACCACGGCGAGAGTCGCTGCGAGATCGCCCGTCAGCCGCCAGGTGCGTCGCGCGCTCTCGAAGACGGGTCGCAGCGGTGCGGGTGCCGTCTCGGCGAGGTCGACGACGGCGAGCGGGATCGACCGACCGAGTGTCTGGGTCTCCACACGAAGTTGTTCGATGATCGCAGGCCAGGCGTCGGTGACGAGCGAGCGTGTCGCCGAGTGCGCTGCCCGCAGCTGTGCGACGGGGAGCGTGGCACCACCGACGGCACCGAGGAGTCCGGCGACCGGTCCGCCCAGCAGGACGAGGCCGCCGACGGCACCGACGCCCGCTGCGACGGCGCTCGCCAGGACGATCGCCCCCGTTCGGCCGCGGGCGTGCCCGGCCCGGCTCCGACCCCGGTCGACGGACCGCGTCCGGCGACCGGTCGGCAGGTGGAGGTGGGGTGTCCACGCCAGCAGGGCGACACCGGTCGCCGCGGTGGTGGCGAGGAGGAGTCGGGTGATCACCGGTCGACCCCCTCGGCGACGTCGTGGAGCAGGGCGCGCAGATCGACGTCGTGCCGTTCGAGCCGACGCGCGAGCCGGACGGGGAGCGTTCCCGTCCACCGCAGCGGGGCCTCGAGGGCCGATCTCTGGAAAAGCTCCGTCACCGTGAACGGTGCGCCGTCGCCGACGGTCAGGAGGTCCTCGACGGCGACGATCTCCTCGACGACCGGACCCGAAGGACCGCGCCGGCAGTGGACGACGAGGTCGACCGTCTCGCTGACCAGCGTCGTGAGCGCATGGGCGGGAAGGGCGGCGCCGCCGTCTGCGAGCTGTGCGACGAACCGCAGCCGGGTGAGCGCCTGGCGGGCCGATGCCGCGTGGATCGTCGTGTAGCCGGTCACACCGGACGACAGCGTGAGGAGCAGGGGCAGAGCCTCCCGGTCACGGACCTCGCCGACGATCGCGATGTCGGGCGACATGCGGAGGAACCCGGCGACGAGTCGACGGAGGTCGACGGCGTCCCGGTCGCTGCGTGCGGCGCGCGTCTGCATCGATGCGACGTTGGCGACCGGGATGTCGATCTCGAGTACTTCCTCGGCCGTCACGACGCGGAGCGACGGATCGAGTTCGGCTGCACAGCACGACAGCAAGGTCGTCTTCCCCGACCCGGGCGCGCCGCTGAAGACGATCGATCGTCGGCCCCGCACGGCGGCGCGCAGCAGGATGGCGGCCGCCCGGTCGATCGTGCCGAGTGCGACGAGCTCGTCGAGCGACCGCACGGCCACACCGGTGAACTTCCGGATGTTCACGAGCAGGTGCCCGCCGGCGGTCAGGTCCCGGTGCACCACGTGCACGCGGGCACCCGACGCCAGCTGCGCGTCCTGCAGCCCCTCGGACGGATCGAGTTTGCGGTGGGTGCCCGCTGCGTCGAGCATCCGGTTCAGGGTCCGCGCGACGTGGTCGTCGTCGTGGAAGGACTCGTCGTGGTAGCCGGACGGCGCACGGTGGCGGCGGACGAACACCGCGTCGGGCGCGTTCACCATGATCTCCCAGACGTCAGGGTCGTCGAGCAGAGGATCGAGCGGGCCGAAACCGGCGAGGTTCCTGAACGCCCGCTCGACGATCGCCCGCTCGTCGGTGAACCGATCGGTCCGGTTGCCCCGCCGCTGCTCGTCGTTCCAGCGACCGACTTCCTCGGCGATGATCGCACGGAGACGGTCCGCCGCACCCGGGTCGTCCATGTCGAGCGCTGCGTCGTCGGCGCGCCGTCGTGCGGCACGCTCGATCTCCTGCAGTGGTGTTCCGGGGGCGGGCGTCGTCACGACGGCTCCCGGGGTGCGACGACGGGGACCAGCGACGGGGTGACCGGTGTCCGCTGCGGGCGCGTCGTCCGGTCGCCGAGCGCTGCGGCCAGCACCGACCCGAGCTGACGGGGGAGCGCGCCACCGTCCCGGACAGTCGACTCGACGCCGCGGTGCCAGGGCACGTGCACGGCTCGGCGGATCGGCCCGTGGCTGTGCTCGCCGGCCAGCGTCGAGACCGCCCGTCGTGCCGTGCGCGCCCGCGATGTCACGCCGGAGGCGCCGTTGAGAACCGGCAGGATCCGGGCGGGTTCGACGCCGAATTCCGCGAGCCGGTGCAACGTGCGGGCCAGCGCGTGGACGCCTTTCGTGTCGGGGACACCGACCACCACGACGTCGTCGGCGCGGGCGAGCGCCGTGCGTGCGAGGACGTTGCGTTCCTCGACCTCTACCGCCCCGCAGTCGCGTGCGCCTTCGACATCGGCGTCGACGTCGACGACGACCGTGGCGAAGTTTCGCAGGAGACCGTCGACGGTCGCCTCGACGTTCGCCGGTCGCAGGTCGGCCCAGTCCCGGTGTCGACGCAGGCCGAGGAGGAGCCGGTACCCGCGACCGTGGACCTCGAACGTCGCCGCCCGCACGCTGTTGCGGTCGGGGGCCCCGAGTCGGTGTGCCTCGACGAGATCGGTGAGACCCGGGACGATGTCGGGAGCCGCGTGCAACATCGCCTGGTCCGCGTCGAGTGCGAGGTCGGCGAGGAGGACGTCGGCGCCCGATTCCCCGCCGAGTCCTTGCGCGAGCGCCATCGCCAGAACCGACGCACCGGTCCCGCCGCAACCCGTCACGGCGATCAGCCGACCTGTGACCTCGACGGGGTCGTGTGCCGGCGGTGCGTAGGGGACGAGCGGGACCTCGGGGGCGTGGTCGGCGAGGAGGGCGACGAGGTCCTCCTCGGCGAACGGTGCCGGCAGGACCGCGGTCGCCCCGAGTGCATGCCAGTCGCGATCGACGGCGCCGTCGTCGACGACGATGACGGCGGCGTCGGCCCGCCGCGCGCTGGCGAGCACATCGCGGTCGAGACCCGGAGCGCGGCTGTCCACGAGCAGCGCGGAGATCCGCTGGCCGCCGTTGCAGCGGGCGCGGACCTCGTCCGCGGTGAGGCAGCGGACGAAGTCGACCGGCGTCGCGCCACCGGCCGACCATGCCCCGACGGCACCGAACCAGGCGGTCCGTGGTCGTGCGAGGCCGAGCACCACGTAGCGGCGCGTCACGGCGCCCTCCGGTCGCCGAACCGGTTGGCGCGCACGAGGGTGATCCCGTCGTCGTGCGCGCCCTGGGCGACGGCCCGCGCCGTCGCCGCGTCCGGCAGCGCGAGAGTCACGACGATCTCACCCGTCCGCACGAACGCGCCGCCGTCGGTGTCGACGTCGAGCACGGTCACGCCGTCGGCGACGAGACGCGTGCCGTCCCGGTCCGAGGCGAGCACCTGGACACGGTCGCCCCGGTCGAGCCGGCCGGCGACCGCCCGGGCGGCCGGGAGCGAGACCGAGAGCTCGAGGTAGGCACCTGTGGCCCCCTCCGGCGCCCGGTCGAGCGCAGACTCGTAGAGGAGCGCGCCGGCGTCGACGGGGATCCGGACCACGGCGTCGCGCAGGGCGGACGGGTCCGTCGCGACGCCGTCGCGTTGCGCAGCGGGGAGGTCGATCGCGACTTCGGTCACGTCGCCCGTCCCGATCGTGTCGCCGGGCCGGAGCGCGCGGGACGCTACGAGGTAGGTCGTGCGGGGCACGGCCTCGTCGCTGCCGGCGACGGTGAACGTGCCCACGGCGGCGGTGAGCACGAGGAGCGCCCCGAGCGCCGGACGCAGGGCGACGGCGCGTCGCCCGCCGCCTATCGAGCGCCCCGCCGGGGACGCAGACGCAACGGCAGGAGCCGCAGAGCCTCTGGTGACCATCGATGCCCCCTCCGGCAACGAAACGTCCTGAGGCGGGACGACACCCCCTCGTGTCGGCTCCCGCGATGTGCTGTGGTCTCAGACCACGTCGATGTCTACCACGTCTCCTCGGTCCACGCGTCGGCGTGGGTAGTGTCGATCACCTATGGCAGCGGCGGACATCGTCTGGCTCAGCACTCCCGAAGCCGCTCGGCGGCTCGGCGTGACGCCCCGCACCCTCTACCGCTTCATCGACGAGGGGCAGGTCCCCGCCTATCGGTTCGGCCGGGTGATCAGGCTCAAGGCGGACGAGGTCGACGCGTTCATCGAGGCGTGCAGGATCGAGCCCGGGACACTCGAGCACCTCTACCCCGAGCCGGTGAGCGAGACGGCCTCGAGCGAGTCGAGCCGGACGTAGACCACCCCTCCTGTCGGGGTCCGCGCCATGGCGACGTCCTCGCCGACCCCGTCGAGACGCCCGAAGATCGTCGAACCGTCCGCGCCGTGCAGTGCGACGTCGAGGCGCTCGGCGCTCGCCTCGACGAGGTGATCCGCGAGCGAGGTCGGATCGGTTCCCGCTTCGCCGCCGTCGAGGGCCCCGTCGTCGACGGCGCGCAAGGAGACGATCGCACCGATGACGACGAGCGTGCGTCGGGTCGGTGCCGTCCGCATCGTCACGACGTGCGCGCCGACGTCGTCGACCACGCCGTGGAAGCGGTGGCCGCCCCGCGTTGCGATCTCGACCGTCCCGCCGGACGATGCGCCTGCAGCGAGCGCGCCGGCGAACGTCGCGGCAGCGGTGATCCGCTCACGATGACGACGTTCCCGGGCGCGTGCGGCCCCGCCTGCGGACGCGAGCAACGAGCGCAGCGCTGCGTCGGCGGCGTCACCGTCGCCCGGACCGGTTCCCTCCACGCGGCGCACGTTAGGGGTGCGCCGTCGGCCTCGCGTCGGGGAGCGGTCCCGTCGTTGTCCTGTGTCGACCCCCGTGCAAGACTGAGCGGCACGTCGTCCTCTGCGGTCGGCGACTGACCTCGATGCCACTCACCCCCACGTCACCACCGACCCCGAGCCTCAGGCTCTCCGTCCCCGGCAACCGCGTCATGGCGGCCTTGCTCGGACCTCGGGACGAGTTGCTGCGCATCGTCGAGGACGCGTTCCCCGGTGCCGACATCCACGTGCGGGGCAACGAGATCACCATCACCGGCGAGGAGTCCCAGCGCGCCGGCCGCGTCTTCGAGGAGCTCGTCACGATGGCCGAGCTCGGCCACAACCTCGACGTGCCGAACGTGCGCCGCGCCGTCGACATGGTGCGTGCCGACGAACGTCCCTCCGAGGTGCTCACCGACGAGATCCTGCGTGCGGCGCGCGGGCGGTCGGTGCGACCGAAGTCCGCAGGTCAGAAGCGGTACGTCGACGCGATCCGGTCGAACATCATCACGTTCGGGATCGGTCCCGCCGGCACCGGCAAGAGCTGGCTCGCGGTCGCCTCCGCCGTGCAGGCGTTGCAGGCGAAGGAGGTCGAACGGATCATCCTGACCCGGCCGGCCGTCGAGGCAGGGGAGAAGCTCGGGTTCCTCCCGGGCGACCTCACCGCGAAGATCGACCCGTACCTCCGACCGCTGTACGACGCGCTCTACGACATGGTCGACACCGAAGGGGCGCAGAAGTTGCTGACCCGCGGACTCGTCGAGGTCGCACCCCTCGCGTTCATGCGGGGTCGCACGCTCAACCGGAGCTTCATCATCCTCGACGAGGCGCAGAACACGACCCCCGAGCAGATGAAGATGTTCCTCACCCGCATCGGCTTCGGGTCGCGCGCCGTGATCACGGGCGACACCACGCAGGTCGACGTGCCGGGCGGCCGGTCCGGCCTCGTCGGTCTCGAGTCGCTGCTCTCCGACATCGAGGGGATCGAGTTCGTGCACCTCGGCAGCCGCGACGTCGTCCGGCACCGGATCGTCGCCGACATCGTCGACGCCTACGCACGGGCCGAACAGGCCCCCAAGGGAACCCAGGCATGACCACCATCGGCGGAACACCGGCGCAGCCGGTCCCCCCATCCGTTCCCACCCGCTCGGAACAGGACGACGTCGCAGTCGACATCGCCCGCTACCGGCGACTCGCCGTCGACGTGCTCACCGCAGAAGGTGTCACCGGCCCGGCCGAACTCGCACTCACCTTCGTCGGTGAGGACGAGATCGCAGAACTGAACCGCACATGGCTCGACGGTGACGGGCCGACCGACGTGCTGGCGTTCCCCATCGACGACGAGGACGACGTCGCACCCGGGCCCCGGATGCTCGGCGACGTCATCGTGTGCCCGAGCGTCGCCGAACGCTACGCAACAGCGAACGGGCGGGCACCGGTCGACGAGATCGCACTCCTCGTCGTCCACGGCGTGCTGCACGTCCTCGGCCACGACCATCTCGAGGACGACGAGGCGCAGGTCATGCGCGACCGTGAACACCACCACCTCACCACCGCGTGGGACGGCACCTGGACGTGGGGCGACACGGAACGGAAGCCGACCCCGTGAGCCCGCTCGACGTCGTCGCCCTCGTGGCCGCCGGGATCCTCGCCGTCGTCAGCGCGTTCCTCGCCGTCGCGGACACCGTGTTCACGCAGGTGACCCGGGTGCGGGCCGAACAGCTCGCCGAGGACGGCGACCGTGCCGCCGGCGCGCTGCGCGGCCAGCTCGACCGTCGCGAAGAACTGCTGCAGACGATCTTCCTGCTCGAACTCGCCTGCGACGTCGTCGTCGCCGGTGTCGTCGCACTGGTCGTGCAACGCGTCGCCGGTCCGCTCGGCGTCGTCGTCGCACTCCTCGTCGGACTCCCGCTGCTGTTCCTCGTCGCGGTCGCGTGGCCGCGCACGTGGGCGCACGAGAACCTCGAACGGGCGATCCGCATCGCCGTGCCCGCCGCTCGCGCCGCACGGGTGCTCGTGCCGGTGCGGATCGTCGCCATGGTCGTGCTCGCGTTCGTG
>Ga0129333_10004551_pt1 | contig 12990 bp, 11 predicted proteins | sample CPB6_08_DNA_FD_94474 | JGI IMG/M metagenome (GOLD analysis project Ga0129333, IMG submission 94474) | Freshwater to marine salinity gradient microbial communities from Chesapeake Bay, USA - CPBay_Sum_0.6_0.8_DNA | ecosystem: Environmental > Aquatic > Marine > Coastal | place: USA: Chesapeake... | reverse complement strand
TCGTAGGATGCAACGAGGCCGCCTTCCATCCAGCCCGCCGCATGCTGGATCACATTGCCACCACCCATGATGGCCGCCCACAGCGAGAATACGGTCTCATAGGCGGCCTGCGCATCGACGCTGTTGGCGGCATTGGTGCTGGAGGTCCTGTAGGGCAGCCGATAGCGCCGCGCCAGCTGACCGCCGATGATGGTGGCCTTCATGTATTCCGGTGTGCCGAAGGCAGGCGCGCCCGACTTCATGTCGACGTTCGACGTGAAGCCGCCATAGACGAAGGGCGCCCCCGGCCGGGTGAGCTGCGACAGGGCGAGTCCCGCCAGAGCTTCGGCATTCTGCTCGACAAGACCTCCCGCCAGCGTCACGGGCGCCATGGCGCCCAGCAGGGTGAAGGGCGTCACCACCGCGATCTGGTTGAGGCGCGCCATCTCGATGATGCCCATGGCCATGGGTGCATCAAGCTTCAGCGGCGAATTGGTATTGATGACGGTATAGGCGGAGGGCTCGGACAGAAGCTGGTCATGGCTGATGCCGCGCGCCAGCCGGATGATCTCCAGTCCGTCAAACAGACGGGCCCGGCCGGTCGCATAGATGAAGGGCACCTTGTCGGAATAGACCATCTTGTTGCGGGTGATGTGCAGATGGCGCACCGAGGCATGGACATCGAGCGCATCGACGGAGGCTCCGCCCGCCGTGTGAACGGTGTTGAAGAACTGCGCGAGTTTCACGAAGTTTCCCGCGTCCTCGAGCGTGCCCGGCCTGCGTCCACGGTCAAGGTCGGAGCAGTTGGGCGGACCGCCCACGGGTGCGAAGACAATCGACTTGCCGCCGATGCGCAGGTTGTGCGCCGGGTTGCGAGCATGGAAGGTGAACTCGGCCGGAGGCGTCCTGAGAGCTTCCGCGATGATGTCGCGGCCGATCCTCACGCGCTCGCCATCCACCAGCGCGCCGGCCTTGCCGAGAATGCTGCGCGCCTCGGGGAGCAGCATGTCCATGCCGATCTCCTCGAGCACGGCGAGCGACTCGGCGTGGATTGCCTCGATCTGGTCATCCGAGACGATGCGCGAGGGCTCGAGCGTGAGCGATGGCTGCTGCCACGGAAGCTGCCGGATCGGCGTGTGGGCGGCATCAGGGCGGCGGCCACGACGTGGGCTGGTCATCAACTCTCCTCCGCACCGGCCGCAGCGCGGCTGTCAGAAATCCGTGGGCGCCCCGCCTTCCGCCTTGCGCTGCTCGACGAAGGCGTTGAGCGCATCGCGGATCGCCGGGTCGATCGGCGGTTCCTGGTAATCCGCCAGCGCCTGTTTCCACACGGCATTGGCTTTCTGCCAGGCTTCGGGCTTGCCCGCCGCCAACCATTGCTGATTGTTGCGCCAGTCCGAGATGATGGGCGAGTAGAAAGCGTTTGTATAGCGCGCCAGCGTGTGTTGTGCGCCGAAGAAATGCCCGCCAGGCCCCACCTCGCGGATCGCCTCGACGCCCAGCGCGTCCTCGGTGGTCTCAAGCGGCTGCAGGAACTCACTCACCATCTGGATGAGATCGCAGTCGAGCACGAATTTCTCGAAGCTCGCCACCAATCCGCCTTCGAGCCAGCCCGCGCCATGCATGATGAGATTGCCGCCGCCCATGGTGAGGCCCCAGAGCGAGAACACGCTCTCATAGGCGGCCTGGGCATCCACCGCATTCGCAGCACAGGTGTTGGATGTGCGGAACGGCAGCTTGTAGCGCCGGGCGAGCTGCCCGCCGACAATGGTCGCCTTCATGTATTCCGGCGTGCCGAAGGCGGGGGCACCCGACTTCATGTCAACATTCGAGGTGAAGCCGCCATAGATGACCGGCGCTCCCTTGCGGACCAGCTGGGTAAAGGCGATTCCAGCCAGTGCCTCGGCATTCTGCTCTACCAGCGCACCCGCCACCGTGACGGGCGCCATGGCGCCGGCAAGCGTGAAGGGCGTCACGCAGACGATCTGATTGCGCGCCGACATCTCCAGGATGCCACGCAGCATGGGCGTGTCGAGCTTGAGGGGCGAGTTGGTGTTGATGATGGTGAACAGCGAAGGCTCTCGCTCCAGCTGTTCATGGGTAATGCCACGCCCGAGGCGGGCGATCTCGATGGCATCGCGGATGCGTTCCGTGCCGAGCGAATAGGCGTGGAAGGGCTTGTCGGTGAGCAGCACCATATCGCGCAGCGCCTCGAGATGGCGCACGGAGGCGTGGATATCGATGGGCTCGACGGGATAGCCGGCGATGAAGCCGATGCAGTTGAAGTACTGGCCGAGCCTCAGGAAGTTGCGGTAGTCGGCCTGATTGCCGGTGCGGCGGCCGTTGTCGATGTCGGCACTGTTGGGCGGGCTGGCGACCGTACCGAAGGTGATGGCATCGCCGCCGATCCTCAGGTCGTTGTCCGGGTTGCGCGCATGGAAGGTGAATTCCGCAGGCGCGGAGGCGATGAGACCTTCGATCATCGCAGGGTCGAAGCGCACCCGCTCGCCATCCACAGAGGCGCCAGCCTTCTTCAGCATGTCGCGGGCTTCCGGCAGTGTGAAATCCATGCCGATCTCGGAAAGCACCCGGAGCGAGGCATGATGGATCGACTCGATCTCATCGGCCGAAACGATGGCCATGGGCGGGAACAACCGCCGCAGCTTGCGGCGCGGCAATTGCGGGACCGGGTTGCGTCCGGACACCCCGGCGCGGCGGCCGCCGCCTTCGCGCCGCGGCCTGCGGCCTGTTTCACTCTCGGTGATGCTCACGTGGTCTTTCCCTTGTCGCGATAGGCTTCCAGCGCCGGGTCGGCGGCGATCTGCTTCACCAGCCAGTCCTCGAAACGCCTGATCTTTGGCTTCATGCGGTGCTCGGCATTGCAGGCCAGAAGCCAGTTGTGGCGGTGCTGCACCCTGAGCGGAAACGGCGTGACGAGCCGTCCCATCTTGATTTCCTCGGTGGCGAAGGGGCCGATGGTCATGGCGACACCGCGGCCCTCGATCGCCGCCTCCTGGGCAAGAATGTAGCTGTCGAAGGCCAGACGGTCGGACAGCTTGATGCCCTTGACGCCCGCCGCCTCGAGCCAGATGTGCCAGTCTTCCTCGGCGGTATAGACATAGAGCAGCTTGTGCTTGCGGAGGTCATCGGGCGTAAGCAGCGCATTGGGGCCCTTGAGCAGATCGGGCGAACAGATCGGCGTCAGGCGCGAGCTGAAAAGCGTCCGGTAATAGTGGTCGGGCGAACGGTTGCGCGCCAGGATGAGACCGACATCGACATTCTTCTCGTCAAAGTCCCAGTCGAAATAGGATGTGGAAAGCCTCACCTTCATGTCCGGGAAGCGGCGCTCGAAGTCGTGCAGCCTCGGGATGAGCCATTTCAGCGCCACGGTGACATAGACCTGGACAGTGAGCTCATTGTCGGCCGCCGAGGGCTTCAGCGCGCGGGTCTGCGCCTCGACCATGTCGAAGGCATCGCGCACCGGAGGAAAGTAGGTGTGGCCTGCCTGAGTGAGTTCGGCGCGCCGGGCATCGCGCCGGAACAGCTGCACACCCAGCCTCTGCTCGAGCGACTTCACCTGATGGCTGACCGCCGAGCGGGTGATGCCCAGCTCGCTGGCCGCAAGCCGGAAGCTGCCAAGCCGCGCGGCCGCCTCGAAGGCGGTGAGCGCACGCAGGGGGGGCAGGTCACGTCTGGCCAAGTTTCCTCACCACTCTGTTGTGGGCTCCTTCTATCATCATTGATTTCATGGCGTTAAGGGAGGAGGCCCGGAAAAAACCCTCTATAGGGTGACAAATACTCACCACCAAACCAAAAAGATAGGCCATTGAAACACCCGCCCGAACCGGGGGATATAGGGACAGATCAGGAGTTTCAGCCATGAGTGCCGTTGAAGACCTCTCCCGCCGCCGCGGCGGTCGTGAAGCCCGCCGGGCCCTGCGGTCCCGCCCCATCCCGATGGCCGAAGCCGCCGTGCGGCCCGGCATGGAGGGCGGCCAGTACAAGCCCCTCACCGAACGCGACATGCAGCGCATCCACGAGACGGCGCTGAAGCTTCTCGAGACGGTGGGGCTTTCGCAGGCCATTCCGACCTGCGTCGAGGCAATGACCGCGCGGGGCTGCTTCATCAATTCCCAGGGCGGGCTGTGCATTCCGCGCGCCCTCGTCGAGGACACGCTGGCGAGCTGCGCGCGCAACTTCGTGCTGCATGGACGCGATCCGAAGCATGACATGGAACCCTCGGGCAACAAGGTCTATTTCGGAACGGCGGGCGCCGCGGTGCATGTCGTCGAGCCCGAGACCAAGACCTACCGTGAATCGGTTCTGGTCGATCTTTATGACGCGGGCCGCATCGTGGACACCTGCGAGCATATCCACTTCTACCAGCGTCCGCTCACTGCCCGCGACATGCTCACCGGCCACGACCTCGACATCAACACCATGTATGCCTGCATCGCAGGCACGCAGAAGCATGTCGGCACGTCGATGGTCGAACCCGCGCATGTCACCGAATGCCTCGAAATCCTGCATTTCGTGGCGGGTGGTGAAGCGCAGTGGCGCGAGCGGCCCTTCGTGTCGCAGTCCAACTGCTTCGTCGTGCCGCCGATGAAATTCGCCGAAGACGCCTGCCGCTGCCTCGAAGTGGCCGCGCGCGGCGGCATGCCGGTGCTGCTTCTCTCGGCCGCGCAGGCAGGCGCCACATCGCCCGCCGCGCTGGCCGGCACGGTGGTGCAGGCCGTGGCGGAATGCCTCGCAGGCCTCGTCTACATCAACTGCGTGGTTCCCGGCGCGGTGGCGATCTGGGGACCGTGGCCCTTCGTCTCGGACCTGCGCACCGGCGCAATGTCGGGTGGTTCGGGCGAACAGGCGCTCATCACGTCGGGCTGCGCCCAGATGGGGCACTTCTACAATCTCACGGTCGGCTCGGCTGCCGGCATGTGCGACTCGAAGATGCCGGACATGCAGGCGGGTTACGAAAAGGGCGTGACCGCCGGAATCTCGGCCATGACGGGCATCAACCTGCTCTATGAGTCGGCCGGCATGCACGCCTCGCTGCTGGGCTTCTGCCTCGAAAGCCTGCTCATCGACAACGACATGCTGGGCTCGATCAACCGCAATGTGCGCGGCATCGAGGTGAACGAGGACACGCTGTCGCTCGAAGTCATCGCCGATGTGTGCCTCGCGGGACCCGGTCATTATCTCGGCAACGAGCAGACGCTGACGCTCATGCAGAAGGAATACGTCTATCCGCATGTCTCGAACCGCATGAGCCCCAAGGAATGGAACGAGGCCGGCAAGCCCGATATCGTGGAGCGGGCCGCGGCCCGGAAGCGCGAGATCCTGACGAGCTACTATCCCGACTACATTCCGCGGGCCATCGACGAGCAGATCCGCGCCAAGCACGACATCAGGCTTCCCCGCAGCGTGATGGAGCCGGGCGACCCGCGCTGGAGCTGAGGTGGAGCATCCGGTTCTGACCGCCATCCGCCGCGCGGCCTTCACGCCGCTCGGCTGGTTCGCGCCGGGCGCGACAGACGGGATGCCTGGGGATGCGCGCTTCGCGATCCTGATCGGCAATGCCGGACCGGACATGTTCCGGCGCTTCGCGCGCGAACGCGATGCCATGCGCGACACCCTCGACGCCTGGACCCGCGACGCGGTCTCGGCGCTGGCGCGCGACCTCGATGCACGGGCCGTCTATCCCTTCGACATGGATCCGCCCTGGCCGTTCCTCCGCTGGGCACAGCGGGCGGGCGCCGGCCATGTATCGCCGCTGGGCCTCAACATCCACCCTGTCTACGGCCTGTGGCATGCCTACCGTGCGGCACTGCTGTTTCCCGTGGCCTTCGACCTGCCCCCGCAGAGCCCGGGGCCGAACCCCTGCGGGACATGCGCCGGCAAGCCCTGCCTCACCGCCTGCCCCGTGGACGCCTTCGACGGCCAGCGCTATGACGTGACATCCTGCGCGGGCCATATCGCAACAGCTGACGGGCAGTCCTGCATGAGCCGGGGCTGCCTCGCGCGCCACGCCTGTCCCGTGGGACAGGGTTTCGCCTATGCGCCCGCCCAGGCAGAGTTTCACATGCGCGCTTTCCGCGCGGCGCGGGGCAAGGTCTAGATCGATGTACGGACACATCGCGGGAAAGCTGGCGCGCGGCGACATCATCATCCTGGATGGTGGCACCGGAACCGACATCCAGCGCCGTGGCGTGCCGATGAGTTCCGGCACATGGTGCGCGGAGGCCAATCTCTCCCATCCCGATGTGGTCGCGGCGGTTCACGCCGACTACATCCGGTGCGGCGCCGACATCATCACCGCCAACACCTTCGCCACATCGGCCCTGCTCTTCAACGCGGTGGGACGCGATGACGACATGCTGGCGATCGACCAGGCGGCGGTGGCCATTGCCCGGCGGGCTGCGGCCGGTCACGCGGTCGCGGTTGCAGGCTCGATGTCCACCATGCGTCCCGTCCAGCCCGGCAGTGACCGCACGCTGAAGCAGCAGGAATGGCCGGAGGCGCAGGCGCGCGACCTGTTCAGGCGCAAGGCGGAAAATCTGGCAGCGGCCGGCGTCGACCTCATCATGATGGAGATGATGCGCGACCAGGACTACTCGGTCTGGGCCACGGAGGCGGCACAGGCGACGGGGCTCCCCGTCTGGATCGGGCTCTCCGCCGAACGCCGGAAGGACGGTGCGCTCACCGGCTTCGGCCGCGAAGACCAGATGCTCGACGACGTGGCGCGCGTGCTCTCCGCGCTGAAGCCCGATGCCATCAGCATCATGCACACATCGCCCAACGATACCGGTGCGGCGATCGACGTTCTCCGCCGCCACTGGAGCGGACCGGTCGGCGCCTATCCCGAAAGCGGCTATTTCACCATGCCGGACTGGACCTTCGTCGACATCATCGCGCCCGCCGACCTGGTGGCAAAGGCCCGCGACTGGCAGAGACGGGGTGTGACGGCCTTCGGCGGCTGCTGCGGGCTGGGCCCGGAACATATCACTGCCCTGCGCGCGGCGTTCCCGTCCTGAGCACTGCCGTTCCGCTGTTGGCCGGATGGCGGGGCGCACGGACTGCAACACCGGCGGCAATCCTCTCGGGTCTTGCAGGCGCCGTTCCGGTGCGCGAAACTCAGCCGGTTACGCAAACCCTTCCTTATGTTTGGGGACATGTCATTGAGAGATCCCTATGAAGTGCTGGGCGTCGCCAGGACCGCCACGCCCGAGGACATCCGATCAGCCTACCGGAAGCTGGCGAAGAAGCTGCATCCCGACCTGAACCCCGGCGACAGCAAGGCCGAGGACAGGTTCAAGGAGGTGACGGGGGCCTACGAGATCCTTTCGGATGCCGAAAAGCGCCGCCGCTTCGACGCGGGCGAGATCGACGGATCCGGCACGGAGCGGCCGCAGCAGCACTATTACAAGGAGTATGCGGGCGCAGCAGGGCCGCGGTATCAGAACACGTCGGGATTTGCCGACCTGGCCGAGGAGGACGACTTCCTCGCCGAACTCCTCAGGCGGCGCGAGCAACAGGCACGGCGGGCGCCGGGAGCCGACAGGCTCTACCAGTTGCAGGTGGATTTTCTTGACGCCGTGACTGGCGCGACACGCCGGATCACGCTTCCAGACGGCAACTCGCTCGACGTCACGATCCCGCCGGGCATACAGGACGGCCAGACCCTGCGGCTGCGTGGCAAGGGCGCGCCCAGCCGTGGCGATGGCCCGCCGGGCGACGCGTTGGTCGAAATCACGATCAGGCCGCACAAGTTCTTCACGCGGGACGGCGATGACATCCTGATCGAGCTTCCGGTCACCATCGCGGAGGCCATTCTCGGCGGCAAGGTGAAGGTCCCGACGCCGTCGGGCGCGGTGATGCTGACGGTGCCGAAGGGATCGACCACCGGCTCAACCCTGCGCCTCAAGGGCAAGGGGGTCGCGCGCCGCGACGGCAGCCATGGCGATGAGCTGGTGAAGCTCAAGGTGATGACACCCGCCCAGCCAGATGCCGAGCTTGAGTCCTTCCTGTCCAACTGGACACCGAATTATGATCCGCGCCGGGACATGCAGCCATGATCATCAGCAAGACGGAATTTCTCTATCGTGCCCAGACGGATCAGGAAACCCTGCAATTGTGGATCAGCGAGGAATGGATCGCTCCCCAGGGGCCGGACACCGAACCGGAATTTTCGGAGGCAGACCTCGCCCGCGCCGGCCTGATCCGGAACCTGCAGCAGGACCTCGGCGTCAACAAGGAAGGCGTCGGCGTGATCCTGAATCTTCTGGACCAGATCCACAGCCTGCGCTGGGCCCTGTCCAGCAGGCTGCGGGCGGGAGAGACAGAGGGCGAAAGCGGGACCTGACCCAGGAGGCAAGGACGCAAGTCCGGGCTTCACTCCGCCCGCGCCGTGAGGTCTCTCTCCAATTCGCCATAGCCCGTGAACCGGTATTCATAGGCAAGCCCGAGGCGTCGGGCCGCAGCCTCGGCGCGGGTCGCGAGATCCGGGTCGCGTGTCTGGGCCAGAAACACGATCTTGGTGTAGTTGCCGAAATAGTCGGCCAGAAGTTCCGGATGCCTGTCGAGACCCAGTCCCTCCCAGATCAGCTTGTCGAAATGCCGCGCCAGATAGTCGGTGAGGAAAAAGGCCGTGATGTCTTCATCGGCATGCGCCGCAAATGCGGCGTTGCCTGAGAAGAAGGCATAGCAGTGCGGACCTTCGAGGCGCTGAATACCCTCCGCTTCCAGCATGGCATCGAGCAGTCCGCCCGTGCCGCAATCGCCGTAGAGGACGAAGATCGCGTCATAGCGTCCACGCGCTGCGGCAATCTTCTCGCGCAGCGCCGGCACGATCTTCTCCGGCGTGTTGTGCCACTTGGCGGGCAGGCATTGCAGGTCGAAGCCCGACCAGCGGTTGCGCTCGATCAGGTCAACGATCTCGCGCGCCAAAGCACCACAGGCCAGAAGAAGAACCTTCCCCTGGCCTGGCTTGAATTCGAACTCTTCTGCAGGCGCCAGATCGACGGCGGTCATGGCCGTCCTGCCACAGCCTCAGTTGGACGCGAGCTGATTGTGCTTGCGGGCCATGAAGCTCTTGGCGGTCTCGACCGCCACGGCCGCGTCACGGCAATAGGCGTCCGCACCGATGGCCTTGGCGAATTCCTCGTTCAGCGGCGCGCCACCCACGAGCACGACATAGTCGTCGCGCATGCCCTTTTCCTTCATGGTGTCGATGACGACCTTCATGTAGGGCATGGTTGTCGTGAGCAACGCCGACATGCCGAGGATGTCCGGCTTGTGCTGCTCCATGGCCTCGAGATACTTCTCGACGGGATTGTTGATGCCGAGGTCGATGACTTCGAAGCCCGCGCCCTCCATCATCATGCCGACAAGGTTCTTGCCGATGTCGTGAATGTCACCCTTCACCGTGCCGATCACCATCTTGCCCTGGCGCGGCGCGCCGGTCGCGATCAGCAAGGGTCGCAGGATGTTCATGCCGGCCTTCATCGAATTGGCGGCCAGCAGAACCTCGGGCACGAACAGGATGCCATCGCGGAAGTCGACGCCAACGATGCGCATGCCCTCGACCAGAGCCTCGGTGAGAACCTTGTAGGGCGCCCAGCCACGGCCGAGCAGGATGTGCACCGCCGTCTCGACCTCTTCCTTGAGGCCGTCATAGAGGTCGTCATGGACCTGCTGGACGAGTTCCTCGTCATTGAGGGAGTTCAGGTCAAGTTCGCCATCATCGCTCATCAGCTGTCTCCGGGCGCAAGGTCTTGAAAAAACACACTAGACCCAACCGGCACCGATGCTTGGCCAGCGGGCGACGTCCACATGCCGGAAAGCGACGGTTGAGGCAAGCAGAAAGCAGGGTTAAGGAGGTCTTCCCCTTGATTGAACCGGATGTTTTCACCATGCCCGCGTCGTTCGACATCGCCCTCTGCCGCAGTCAGTTCCCCGCCCTGTCACTGGCTGACGAGGGCCGTCCCCGGGCCTATCTGGACAATCCGGCAGGAACCCAGGTGCCGCGCCAGGTGATCGACCGGACCGTCGAATGCCTCACGGCCCGCAACGCGAATCTCGGCGGATATTTCACGACCACCGTCGCGGCTGGCCAGCTCGTGGATGAAGCCCATCAGGCCTGTGCCGATTTCTACAACGCGGCCTCGGCCTCCGAGATCGTGTTCGGGCAGAACATGACCAGCCTCACGCTCCACATGTCGCGCTGCCTTGGCAAGAGGTTCCGGCCCGGTGACGAGATCGTGCTGTCGCGCATGGACCACGACGCCAATGTCGCGCCCTGGCTGCTGCTGGCAGACGATCTGGACCTCGTCGTCCGCTGGATGGATTTTGACACAGAGACCTATGAATTCCCCGAGGATGCGCTCAGCAAGGTGCTGACCTCGCGCACGCGGCTGCTCGCCATGGGCATGGCGTCAAACTGCACGGGCACGGTCAATGACGCGAGGCGCTTTGCCGCGCAGGCGAAGGCTGCGGGCGCCATCGTGTATCTCGATGCTGTTCAGTTTGCACCCCATTACGCCATCGACGTTCAGGACCTTGGCGCGGACTTTGTCGTCTCATCGGCCTACAAGTGGTTCGGGCCTCACCAGGGCGTGCTGTGGGGCCGCGAAGCGCTGCTGAAGGAGACCTTCGGTTACAAGGTGCGTCCGGCGGGCGAGGATCTTCCACACAAGTTCGAGACAGGAACCCTCTCGCATGAGGGCATGGCGGGCACGCTGGGCGCGATCGAATATCTCGAACAGTTCGGCTCCGGCGGCACGCGGGCAGAGCGCCTGCGCTCAGCCTGGGCCACGCTCGCTGCCTATGAACACGGGCTGACGCAACGGCTGATCGACGGCCTGCGCGGCTTCCGTGGGCTCACGATCCGGGGCATCACATCCGGCAATGCGCTGGACCGGCGGGTGCCGACCGTGTCCTTCACCCTCGAAGGGCATCACCCGGACAATCTCGCCAGGGGTTTCGCGCGCGACAACATCTTCGTCTGGTCGGGACATAACTACGCCATCGAACCCGTCACCCGCATGGGACTGATGGACAGAGGCGGCGTGCTGCGCGTCGGACTTGCGCATTACAACACGGCCGAGGAGGTGGATTCCCTGCTCGCCTCTCTGGCTAGGCAGGTGAAGGGGTGAGGAGCCGGGCGATGCGGGCGAGCGTCTCGGGCGCATCCCCCGACGCATCAACCCGCACCCAGCTGATCGTACCCAGATCATAGCCCAGCTGCCGGGTGACCACATCCGCCGTGGCATCCGACGCATCGTTCCGCCGCGCCGCCACGCGCGCCGTGAGAATGGCTTCAGGCGCCTCCAGCCACACGCCGGTGAACCGCGCACCGGCACCCCGGGCGAGCGCCTCGGCCTCGCGGCGTTCACCTTCACGGGCGAACACGGCATCGAGCACCACGCTGTGCCCGGCACGGAGCGCCGCACCCGCCCGTCTCAGGCAGGCCTCATAGACGGCAAAGGACGCCTCGGGCGTATAATGCGCGGCATCCAGCCGCTGCGTGTCGCCGACCCCCGCCAGAACCTTGCGCTCGAGGTCACTGCGCAGGTGAATGGCGCCCGGCGCCACACCCAGTTGCGGAGCCAGTGCCGCAGCGGCAGTCGACTTTCCCGTGCCGGAGAGCCCTCCGATACAGACCAGGTGCGGTCTTGCCCCGCTGAGATAGGCGATCGAGGCGCGGAACCAGTCGAGTGCCTGACCCCGTGCCTGCATCGATCGGCCAGGCGTCATCTCATGGGCCAGATCGGCTGTGACCAGCGCGCGCACACCCGCGCGTGTCGAAAGAAACAGCGGCAGGGCAGCGAGACCCGAGAGATCCTCCGCAGACCGGCGCAGATGAAGATAGCGGTTCAGAACGATGTTGGCCGCGCGTCTCTGGCCATGGCTCCAAAGATCCATGAGCAGGAAGGCGAGATCGTAGAGGACGTCGATCGTGGCAATCGACTCGCTGAACTCGATGGCGTCGAACAGCCGGGGCTCGCCCTGCTCCACGATGATGTTGCCGCAATGCATGTCGCCATGACAGCGGCGCACCAGCCCCATCTGCCCCCGCATTTCAAGAAGCGCCTTGCACCCCGACAGCGCAGCCTCGCAGACGGCGTGAAAGGAAAGTGTTTCACTGGGCGGAAAGATGTCGGGCGAGGCGACGAAGGCTCCTGACAGTTGCGCGCCGAGCCCCATCATGATGCCTGCGCCGGGCACAGCGCGCGGCGGAGCCTTTCCGTGAGATGCGGCAACCATCGCGGCGAGCTTCTCGGCGAGAGGCGCATCGACACCGCCGTGCGACACCTGCCAGGCGAGAAGCGCGGTTGCCGCGAAGCGGCGCATCACCAGCACGGGCTCGCCCTTCGCCTCCACAAGGCCAAGATAGAGATCCGGCGTGAACAGCCTGTTGATCTCAAGTTCGGCCGCAAGCGCCGCCCGCCGCTTGTCGCGGCTCGAAAAATCGAGATAGGGGAGGCGGACATCCTTCTTGATCTTGAAGGCGCGGTCACCCACCAGAAATACATGCGCAGCATGGGTTTCGGTGTGTTCCACGGCAAGGCCCGGGAAGCCCCATGTCTCGCCCTTCAGGTATCCGGCATCGAACATGGCGCGACCTTGCCGCGCCCGGGGTCATGAAACCTTGACGGACGTCAATTCCCGCGGCGGCGCTCCCGGCGGGCAGCGCCCGCAGCGGCGGCATCAACGCCCTTTGCGAGTTCCGAGACGGGGCCAAGCTTCTCCTCGATCAGCGCAATCGAGGGCCGCGCGCCGCCGCTGTAGGTTTCGAGCGACTTGCGCATCGCGGCGAGATGCTCCGGGCTCGTGCCGCAGCAGCCGCCGATGATCTTCGCCCCGGCATCGAGCGCGATCCGCGCGTAGTCTGCCATGAGTTCCGGGGTTCCCGTGTAGTGAATATGCCCATCGACATATTGCGGGATGCCGCAATTGCCCTTGGCGACGACCGCCGCGTCAGGCCTCGCCTCCGTGATGCCGAGGACGGTT
>Ga0129333_10004549_pt1 | contig 12990 bp, 12 predicted proteins | sample CPB6_08_DNA_FD_94474 | JGI IMG/M metagenome (GOLD analysis project Ga0129333, IMG submission 94474) | Freshwater to marine salinity gradient microbial communities from Chesapeake Bay, USA - CPBay_Sum_0.6_0.8_DNA | ecosystem: Environmental > Aquatic > Marine > Coastal | place: USA: Chesapeake... | reverse complement strand
TCTTCCAGCAACAATGGGTTGTATTTAGGAAGGCTAGGTGCTAGTCTGAAGTGATAGGAGCTAGGAGTTTTGGTTATCTCAAGGGTGCTTAGTTCATCTACGGAATTAATCACTCCCTCTAGATGTGCAAAATAAGCAAGTTCATTATCAGGCATCACATCAGGAAAGAACCTCTTGCTGACAGTCATTAGGACAGTGTTAGCAAATAACGTACTTTAGCTGCTTCCCCACTCAACTCTTGAGCAAGGTTTTCTACATCACAATACCTGTTAGCTTCTGCCCAGGTCATGAGTTGGTGAGCAAAGTTTATTATATCACTCACCACCATGTTAGCATTAGCTCCATCAGAGAGAGGTTCCATCTTATAAGCCTTGGGCTTCTTGCCCATATAACCCATTAGCTTCTCTATCACCCCATCTTTGAAATCATGTACATAATCATACAGTCCTCCGAGAGCTTGGTGTTCCGCGTAGCTGCTTGTTTGCCAATGCAAAAGGTGCAATTGCTCATGGAAATATGTGAGCTTTGCAGCTACACTTTCCAAGGTGAGCTCTCCACCAGAAGAACTAAGCATCTCAGAAGGAAACAATGATTTTGCCATAAATTATCCAATTGGAGCTGTAGTGGTTGTTGTGGTGGTAGCAGGAGCTGCTGTAGTGCTAGTAGTGGTTGTTGTGGGGGCTGCTGTTGTACTAGATGTAGTGGTAGTGGTGGTGGGATTGCAACATTCGTATGCATCAATCTCCTGCCAGTTGCCCACCTTCGGTTTGAACCTTTGAAGTATCAAACTACCAGAAATCACACGCCCTGTACCATCAAAACGCACATATGCTTTAAGATCTCTTCTATTGCTTGCCATTTCTGTCTAATTAAGCTTTTACAATATTGTTGTACTTCACTCGCAGATAGCCAATGTTGTGGTCAAACACTACATAGTCAGGGTTGAGCTCTAGTGCTTCTTGAGCAAGTACACCTATGGTGGGATGGTTGTCTACACCAATCATCTTGGCTGTAGTGTTCCACTCCCAAGTGTATTCACGCAGGTCTCCTATATAATTACCAGTGGCTATGATGTTCTGTTTCAGACGTACATCAGATACAGGAACAGCTGTGGATGTGGTAGTGGTAGTTGTAGGTGCAGCAGTGGTGGATGTGCTAGTGGTGGTTGTAGGATTGCAACATTCATATGCTGGAATCTCTATCCATTTACCCACCTTGGGTTTCTTCCTTCGTAGAATCAGGCTGCTGGGAACGATTCTCCCAGTACCATCAAAGCGTACAAATGCTTTGAGAGGGCGACTATCAATTGATGCCATGATTAGTAATTTAAATTATACTTGTTAAATAACGTTTTCAGTTCATTTGCATAATACCATGTGCACCTCTTCTGTGATTTCTCATCATTCAGTACAGCATCCAGATGAGGGTCTTTTGAAGGATCTGATCCTGTGTGGTATTTACCTTTATAAAAGCAGTTGTAACCATCCATAAAGATGCCTACAATTCCTGCATTATGAAGGATGGGGTGGGTTTCTAGTTTCTCTAGGGGATCAGGGCTCCAGCTAAATCCCATCTCTGGAATTATCTTCACCTCTTTTTCCCTCACCCATAGGTTCCAAAGCACAGCCCACATATCAGCGCACCAGCTTTGAAATCCTTTATCTTCACTCTCAAAGAATTCTTTGTTTATCTTCTGTAGGTATCTCCTAATCAGGATGCAATCATTTATCACCTTGTTCCAAAACGCAGCATCTATGTTCTTAAGGAGGTATTGAGCTCCACCACTGTCATCATTTTTAGCTTCTGCTTCCTCCCTGCTGATGCCTACAACACTACCTATCTCAGCCAGGATGTCCCTTGTTTTGTATTCTTCTAGCTTTTCAGGAAGCACATCCTTCACCTTGCTATCGAAATAAGAAGCTGCTATGTAGCTTATTGTCTCAGACACATAACAGACATCATCATCTATAAACTTCTGAATGTCAAACTTTTCTGTGAACAGGATGTCTGAATCACAATAGAAGATAGCTTTGTCACTCAGATGTGGGTTGTCTTTCCAGTGCCTCCAGAGTGTGTACGGTCTAAGAACAGGAATGTATGTGCCCAAAAGGGAGCTTATGTCATGCTCATCAGCATAAAAATGGAACTCAGCTTCAGGATATAAATCCACTATCTGTTTCCATTTCTCATTCTTTGTTCTGAAGTTGGGAGTGAACACTAGGACAATTGCCTTGTCTGATTCATTCCTTTTCTTCAAACTCTCCAGCCACAGATGCACTTGCCATGTGTAATAGTTGTCATCTGGCTGAACGCACACATACTTAAGATCCTTCATAATGTAGTTGCTATTGGTTTATAAAACGTTTGCGAAAGGTAGCTATTTTCAATACCTTTTGCAAAAGATTACGTTGGAACACTAGTGGTTGTTGTGCTTGTGGTGAAATTATCATTCACTTCACAAAGCTGGCAGGATATCTTCTCAAGCTGTTTGCTAATCTGCCACAACAGGTTTTCTGTTGGACCCCAACCTATTTGCCTACTAGGGATTGCCATTATTAATATATTTTATTCAGAACAAATATATCACTGTATATACTGTTTCCAGCATTGCTGCTTCCCCATTGAACAGTGACATCTAGTGTATTACTGATTGTTGTATTGAATGTTGTATTATTCACTGAATTAAAGGAGAATCCCTCAACAACAGCATTCGCTGTTTTTGCATAGTTGAAGTGTCCTAGAGATACAATAGATGCTACACCAGCAGCTCCAAGTTGTCTAATAGTGAAGTTTATAGATAGAGTCCAAACATCATTTGTAATGTTTGTAATGTTTTGATTACCACTATCTGCAAGAATTACAGATCCTGCTTTAATTCTAATCCTGATGGTTTGATTGTTAGCAGCATTTAACAAACCACCAAAGTCACCCCTAAAGCTATCCCCAACACTAAATTGGTTAGCACCCACAGTGAGAGTGCCCACCCCACCATTAATTAGAGTGGTTTCCACTGTAGTTCCTGTAACAGGGATGCTGTTTGCTGTTTGAGCATAAAGTCCGTACACCAGTGGAAGAGGGAATGTAGGAGTGGTTCCTGAGGTTCCGCTTGTTCCTGATGCTCCACTGCTACCGCTTACACCACTACTGCCAGACGTACCACTTGTACCTGTAATAGTGCCAATGTTATCATTCAGGGTGCAAAGCTGACAGGTAGATTTTTCCAATTGCTTGGAAATTTCCCACAAAAGATTATCCTGTGTGCTCCATCCTATCTGTCTTGAGGGTATTGGCATTATACAAAAATATGGTGAATATAGGTTAAAACAATGAGCTTCAATAAATTAGCATAACCAAATAGGTTAAAGCAGCTCTAACTAGATTTGTTTAAATGCTTCGATAGCAAAATATACGATGCAAAGAATGATGCGGAGATTCCATAAAAGATAAGATCGGCCTTCCAGAATGAGCCAGTTGCCTCCATTATCAACTTGAAAAGGAAATCGTACCCAAATGGTAGGAAGAACATCGCTAGCATTAGGGATGCATCTCTTAAGGCCATTAGCCTCTTTCGTTGTTTTTTCAACATGGTCACCGTCCATATGGGGGTTTTTGGTTTACCCTTGGCCTCTATCCCTAGAGACCTTTTTCTCTTTGGGACCCCTGGTTTTCTTAGCCTTTCCACCTTTCCTTACACCAAACGTAATCTTACGAGATTCGTTTGAACCTTTACCTTTTGCCATTTATAGAGATTTAAGCATTTGAATAAGCTTGGGATGGGGATATACATCCACCTTGTCTGTACGAACAGAGTTGTGAGTGTATACACCGGGCACTCCTGAAAGGGCATCCTTTGAGAGATCGAATATTCCTGAGTTGTATTTGAGAGGTATCCCATATCTTTCTCCCCAGAAGAGGAGAAGTTTGCGTACACTCTCTATTTGAGCATCACTGTAGCTATGGTAATATCTATACCCCTTGAAGGGAGTTTCTAGTTCAACCACTTGATTAACAGGCACTTGTGAATTTACGTATGTATAATATTTATTACCTCTTTTGACAAGCTGTCCCCAGTTACATATCTCAATTCCTATGGAAATCCTATCCAAGCTTCTGTAAGATACATTAAACCTTTCAAAGGTGCTTTCCCTAAGGCCAAGATGGAATGCCCAGAATTTAGAATCAAACCCCTGCACTATCTGACCATCCACAGCCCCAGGACCAGAGATGGCTACACATGTAGCTATTTTCTCAGGATTGGTTGCCCAATCTCTGAACACACCTTCTGCAGATGCGTTCCCTGCTGTATGATGGAGATAGATTTGGGTTTTAGGAATTTCCACTTTATTGTATTGACTCTCAGGGAAGTCAACATTCTTTATGTTTAGCTGTGCTGCGGTTATTGACATACATCATTTGAATTTCAGTTTCCAATATGCCCCTACGCCATACATAGTTTCTCCATATGTATTCAACCCAAATGATCCTCCAAATATCAAGTCATTCTTGGTCTTCAGAAGGAGGGATGTACCCACTTGTTGACTTCTCATACTAGTTTGTAACATCCATCCTAAATATAACTGAGTGGTTTTCTTCTCAGGCATTGTAATAATCTCTGTCATGGTGGGGTATTTCATGTGGACAAAACTTGATCTACCCACCAGCATATTGTTCTGTACAGTGTCTATGATTTTAACATATCCATTTGTGTCAATTCGTATTGTATCATGGAAGATGTTCATAGCAAGCAGCTTGTCCACCACTTCTTTATATTGTTCTACAAGCCTAGCATAGTTGGTGTCTGGGATGTAGTTGTTGTTAATTATAGTGGTGTCGTTTGACCATTCTGTCTTGACAAGCTGTGGGTTGGATAGGATGATGGTGTCCCTCTCTATCCAAACTGTGTCTCTTTGTACAATAGGCTCCTGAATGGTGACAGGTTTTTTGCACCTGTCCAAGAAGATAATAACCAAAAGGACCAGAATAATCAGTCCTACAAGGTTATCTTTTAGGAATTTCATTGTTTTATATTAGAGTATATGTTGGTGATGTACTGCCCTAGCAACAAGAGTCCACTCAATATGCCAATCACCCAATACACTTTCTTTTTAAAGTCATCGTGTTTTTCCACCTTCCTTTCAAGTTCTTGAATCTTCTGCTTCAACACATCAATATCGCTAATAAATCCCCCAGTTTTTGTGAGAGGATTTCCCAAAATAGCGTCCACCACCTGTGTGAGCTTTGTGTCTATGGAGGTCATCTTCTCCTCTAGATCATAGAGACGCTGGTCCATGCTCTTAAGTTCTTTTTCTACTTGTTGTTCAAATGTGTTTTCCATGATGACAGTCTATATCACATTGGTGGGGTTTTGAAAATAAAAAACACGCCAATCCCCTCCGAATAGGGATTAGCGTGTATATAGTTTGACAGAGTAGGCGGTTCTCTAGTGGCAAATCTATGTAATTATTTTGAAACTACCAAATATTTTTTATCTATCTTTGCTGAATAAGAAACATATATGCCCAACAGCTATACATTCTTCAAATCTGAAATAAAACAGTGGGTGATTGACAATATTCCTACACATAATAGAATTCTAGATGTAGGACCTGGACAGGGAACATATTCAGACTTGCTAAGGAATGTTGGGTATAGGATGGATGCTGTGGAGATATGGGCTCCCTATGTAGAACAATTCAACCTACGAGCTAAATATGATGGTGTTTATATAGGAGACATTTTAACATTTGATGTTAGCTCTTATGATTTCATCATTCTAGGAGATGTGTTGGAACATCTTCCTGCAGATGATGCTCAGCAGCTTCTTAACAAGTTGCATTTGATGGAAAAGAGGTTTCTTATAGCTGTTCCCTACATGATGGCTCAAGATGGGGAAGAATATGGGAATGAATACGAAACTCACCATCAGGCAGACCTCACACGAGATGTAATGTTTGAGCGTTACCCAGGACTAGTTAAGCTGTATGACAATAAATTGTATGGCTATTATACAAACATTGACACCAGATGGGATAGAGCATATGTGCTATATGCTACAGAGAGCTATAAGGATACAATAGAAGCATGTGTCCAGTCTATAAAAACATTTAGCAATATTCCTGTAATAGTGTACATGCTTAATTCTGATGTAGAAATCAGAGGGGCTGCTACCATACGCTGGGATTGTGATGCAATAGATATTCCACAGCAGAAATACATTGACAGAACTAATACAGACATATACAAGCTCCTTATACAAAGGCCATTGATTGTCAAGGATGCTCTCAAATATGCTAAAATTGTAGCATATGTGGATAGTGATAGCGTGGGTACAAGGTTTATAGACAGGATGTTTGACTTCTTCCCACCAAAAGCTAAACATCCCTATTTCACAGAGGGCATATATGAATGGATGATTTTGAATGGTAGGGGTGGAGTGGATGATAGGAGTGATATGTCCACAAGCCTGGAACATCCAGCCTGTGAACTATTTGGTGTCAATCAATATGTTAGACAGAAATACAGACAAACAGGATATTTTGTAGCAGGTGAATGGTGTATTGAGTTTCTGGATGAATGGGCATGGATGTGCAATCATCCAAGGGTGATTCAACATCCACAATATTATGCCCCTTATCACGAGGAAACCATAGTTAATGTCCTCCTTTGGAAGTACAAAGCACATGATGGGCTTCCATACATATACATTAATGGATCGTTGGACACTGTGAACAATATAGAGTTTGCTGGACAGAAAGAGCACATTGGACATTTTGTTGCTGTTCCTGCACAGAAAGACCAGCTGTTGTTCTATCATGGAGAAAAGGATGCTGTCACAATGTACAGGATGTTAGAGCGTCAGAAGAACACAATTAAGGTGTTGTTTCTAGCCCCCCATCTATCTACAGGTGGTATGCCAGCCTTCCTTCTGAAGAGAATACAAGCTTTTTTGCAGTATGGAAATGGTAGTGTAGAAATAGTGGTGGTGGAATATGCAAACCACAGCGATGATTATGTTGTCCAAAAGAACCAGATAAAACAACTAGTAAAGCATTTCTACACACTGGGTGAGAATAAAATGGAACTGTTAGACATCATCCATAGACATGGAATAGATGTGGTGCATGTAGATGAGATGGTGGAGGATGGATGGAACAATTGGCCTGAGGAACTGAGGAAAGCCCTGTATGTAAAGAACAGACAATGGAGGATGGTGGAAACTTGTCACAACATCATCTTCAAACCAGACATTGAAAAGCGTTACCACCCAGATGCTTATATATTCTGCACTCCCCATCACCTGAAGACATTTGCAAATATGCCTTCTCGAAAGGAAGTGATAGAGTTTCCTATTGAGAAAAAAGAAGCTGCACCAATACATTTTGGACGTGGGAAGCATGTATTGAATGTAGGACTTTGGACCCCTGGAAAGAACCAGGGAGAAGCTGTTGAGCTAGCTAGGCAAATGCCTGATGTGCATTTCCACTTTGTAGGCAACCAGGCAGGTAACTTCCAGCACTATTGGGAACCATTAATGAAAGATCTTCCTCCCAATGTACATGTATGGGGAGAGAGGGATGATGTAGCTGATTTTATGGCAGGAGCTGATGTGTTCCTGTTCAATAGCACATTTGAATGCAATCCCTTGGTGATTAGAGAAGCAATAGGACATGGCCTACCAATACTAGCTAGGAACCTTCCGCAGTATGGAGATATGTTCACTCCTTACATCACAGATCTGAAGCCTGAAATAGCAAAGGAACAGCTGTATAACTTGCTTGAAAAAGGAGCAGAATACACTATTCCTGAAGATCAAACACATGGTTTTTGTAACCGCCACTTACAAATATACAAGGAAATTGTAAGTGGAGCACCCCAAAAACAAGTTGAGAACATTGTCATCAACCATCATTTCATACACCAGCCCTTCTTAGAAATAAAGGGGAATTCCACTAGCCTGTTCACTGTAAAGTTTTATGATGAGGATGGGGTGTGTCATTATGAGAATGTCATTAAGACTAACCACTGGGTTAGACTCAACAGGAGGTGGTACACCAAGTGGACTATAAAAATATGGAAGGATGAAGAGCTGTATTATGAATACACTCTTAATTATGAGAATCAACGTGTCTATATAGCCTTTGATAGTAAGTCTTTGGGAGACAATATAGCATGGATGCCTTATGTTCTTGAGTTCAAGAGGAAGCATAAATGCCATGTGATTGTTAGCACATTCAAGAACTTCCTCTTTAAGGATGTCCATCCAGAACTTGAGTTTGTAGAACCTGGGAGTGTTGTAAATAACATTTTTGGGATGTACACTATAGGATGGTTTTATGATGCTGACAAAGAGTCTGAGCTTTGTAACACCATCCCCCTTCAGAAAGCAGCAAGTAACATCTTAGGCCTTGATTATCAAGAGATTAAACCACGTATAGCATTCACTCCTCGTAACAAATTATATGACAAATATGTTACAATAGCCACCAATTCTACAGCAGGATGTAAGTTTTGGACTAAAGAGGGATGGCAATCAGTGATTAACTTCTTGCATGAGAAGGGATATAAGATTGTAAATGTATCCAAAGAAAGGAATCCTTTTGACAATTGTGAGCAGATAGAGGATGTTTCCATGGAGAACACCATGAACCTCATCCATCATAGCCACCTATTCATAGGACTATCCAGTGGACTGAGTTGGCTAGCATGGGCTATGAACAAGAACGTGGTGATGATAGCTAATTTCACAGAAGCAGATCATGAGTTCCAATGCATCAGGATTGATAGGAAGGATGTGTGCCATGGATGTTGGAACAAGGCTGAATACAAATTTGATGCGGGAGATTGGAACTGGTGCCCAGAACACAAGGGTACAGACAGACAATTTGAATGTCATACAAACATAAAAGCTAGCGATGTTATAGAAACATTGCTAGCTTTCGTGTAATGTAAATAGAAAATTATGCGAGCGTGAGGTTGAGCTTGGAGGCTACATATTCATAAGCCCATAGATTCACATCAGAGGCTTTGCCCCATTCTTCATAATCTTCCCCAGAGATGCCAACATTCCCATCAGCAATCGTTGTGCCTGGAGAATAGTTGATTGTACGTCCTTCCTCATCTTTATTCTCTACAGGAGCTTCAGAAAGCCTGTAATAGAACGTAGCACTTGTAGCTAGGTTGTCTGACACAATGCTTACACTGATTTCATCAGCTTGATAGGTTTTTCCATCTTTCCAAATGGACTGGGTTTCAATCTTTGCCATATTTCTTGTTTTTATTATTCAGGAACCACTAGTTTGAAAAACGTTGCATAATTGCTTTCTGTCTCAAGGTTTTCAAAATCAGAAAGCTTCAGGGGTTTGTATTCCAATTCCTTTTCTGTCTGAAGGAGCTTTCCAAACTCCCTATCAAATTCTACATAGTCAGGATTGATGGTTCGGGTTTCTTCCTCAAGAAACATAGGAATAGAGATGTTTCCATTCTCATCCTCTTTCCCATATTTCTTAATCAAATCATTCTTGAGGGATTCAACTTCCTCTCTTTCAGCCTTCACCCTCTTAGCCAGATCGTTCAACCAATACTTTACAACAATGGAAAGCTTCTCCTTCAGAAGGCCTTGCATAAGCATTTCTTTTCCATCTGGTGAGGGAAGCCCATTGAGCTCAGCATCCAGATTGTAAAACTCAAGAAGTTTCAATGTGATTTTCTCCATAATTTAGGTTTTGAACAAAGATATACAATTATGCTGGAATAACAAGTGCAAGTTTATATGCTGTACCGTTAATATCCACTTCAATATATTTTGTAGTGTCAAGTTGCATACTGCTATCCACCTTGCTACCAAGCTTCCAAGGTTGTGCTGTTCCACTAGTGGGGTTGCCTGTAGTGATGGATGTGACAAGAGCTGTACCTGATACAATCAATCTATGAGCTCCTGTCTCAGTGGTGGTGTTAATAAGCACCTTTCCACCAAAATAGTTCCTATCGCTACCTCCCACTTGGTATATGCCCCATCTGTTGGTAAATGTACTTCCTGCATCATACTCATCCAAAGGATTAATGGCAAGAGCATAATAATTTGTGTATGTGACATTTGCGCTACTAAGGGCATCAACACCTGCCAACAGCAACGTTGCTCCATGACTCACCGTACCATTAATTGTACCAGTGGTTTGTTGTAACACTGTGACAGCACTCAATGCCCTAACACCTGTTCCTCCCTGTGTCATGGTGATGGTGGAACTAGCTGCGGAGAAACTCACCCTGTTGACACTTGTCATTCCTGTAAGTGTCACATTTTCAGAAATCGTATTACTGCCTCCAAATGTAAGGAAATTATTATTGGACAACGGACTCCATACACTTCCATTAGTGAAGGTGGAAGATGCTGGGATGGTTATTGTATTGGATAGATAGGTGGCAATATTCCCACTAGAACTGAATGTAGGAGTGTTATTAACATACACAGCCCCTGCAACAGTCATGATGTAGGGGGATGTGGCTGTTGTTGTGTTTATTAACACCTGTCCTGCAGAAGTGATGCGCATTCTTTCAGTGGCATTAGTACCAAAGAGCATTGCTGCGTTTTCATAATTCCAAATGTATGCAAGATTGCCAGAACTTGATAATTGAAATCCATCTGTGCTTGAGCTACCAGTACTAGCATTCTGTAAAGCTAAAACAGCTATAGATGCTCCTGCATAGTTTAATATGTAGTTATTGTAAGTTGTCGTTGTACCAATAGATAGTCCACCTGAGGATGTAGCCAATACAGCACCCGTCGTATTGTAGATAGAACCCGATACCTGAAGTGCGTAAGCTCCGGCATCGGTCGTGGTGTTTACTAAAACTTCTCCTGCATCTGTTATATATAAACGAGTAGAGCCAGCTGTCCTGAAATCTAAAAAACTTGACCCAGATGTATTGTCTCCAGTTATTCTTGTATTTGCATCAGATGTTCCGTAAATTAAACTATAACCACCACCGGGCATATTTATATTGCCAACAACAGTTAATTTTTGGTTTGGACTTGCTGTACCAATTCCTACATTACCACTACCATCAATACGCATGCGCTCATTGACACTATTATTAGTATAAAATCTAATGTTAGGTGCAACAGATGTAATGGCAGTATCGCTGCTTGTGTCTCCTAACCAACCACCTGAAACAGCAAACTGTCCTCTATTTACTCCATTTTGTTGTATTGTAAATGCGCCTCCTCCAGTAGTTGAGTTATTAGTTACAAATACATTATTGTATGTAGCATCTCCACCAAACAATGCATCCCCGACAACTTGTAATTTTGCTGAAGGAATCGTTGTGCCAATTCCAACACTACCGCTGGATGTAATGCGCATGCGTTCTGCAGTACCAGAAGCGAAAGCAATAGCCATTCCGCTTGATACATCAATCAATGCGTTTGTATCAGCACCTACTTGATTGGGATTTATTAAAATGCTTTTTGTACCTCTTGTGAAATAGGAAACCCCTGCACCTGACACCTCAAATAAACCTTGTGGTGTGGTAGTGCCTATGCCAACAACACCTGTGGATGTAATACGCATTCTTTCCGCTGATGCTGTAACAAAACTAAGATTGGAAGTGCCACCAGCACCACCGATTATTCTGTTTAATCCAGCGGTGGTTTGTAAATCCAATATCGCAGCACCACCTACAGAATCTATTGTAAGCTGTGCGTTTCCAGCAGTGAAAGTTCTCACCCTTGCTGTTGCACCACTGGGGTCTTGAACGTCTAATTTTGCGCTCGGGTTTGTAACACCAATACCAACATTACCATCCCCTGTTACAGTTATCCTTCTGGCTGCATTTGTGTAAATCGAAAAGGGACTATTCCCAACTGATCCAATGACATATTCATCCGCCGATCCTGCATCGAATCCAGCAGCACTACCATAATAAGATTTGTTTGCTCCACCATATCTCAAATACAAATAGGAAGAGGTGGCAGCAGAGGGGTCTATAAGGGTTGCACCCGCTAACGTACTGTTGCCATAGACATGAAACTTAGTTGCAGGACCACCGCCAATACCAACATTCCCACTACTCGCAGCAAACAAAGCTCCCGTGGTGTTGTACATCGAACCCGCTACCTGGAAAGTGGAACCTTGGTCTGTTGCTCCTGTACCAATTCCCACACGACCATTTGCAAAAATGCGTATGCGCTCAACATCTCCCGTAAATAATGTAAACGGATGGCTTGTATTCGTACCAATACCTGCCAATGAAAGACCTTCTGATCCAAAAAACCTTGCGTTAACGGTTGAACCTCCTACTTCTAGTGTACCACCACTTCCAGCATTAAAAATTTTGACAGTTGTTCCGAAAATAGGTGTAACACTACTAGTACCAATACCTACATTACCACCAGAAGGATTAAGCAATACAGTTCCACCACCTCCAATATTTGTCCCATATCCATCAGGATCAATCACCACTCTATCGCTAGAATTTCTACCTATAAGAGCAATATTTAATGTGTTGGCAGCATTTCTTCCAGATAGATTGTATGAATTTGAAAGATTTATTGTTCCATTTAGGACATCAAGTTTTGCAGTAGGACTACTAGTACCAATACCAACGTTACCAGATGCTGTTATTCGCATCCTTTCTGCATTAGCTACAAGATCATAAAAACGAAGTCCACTAGAAACAGCATTTCCTGTTTGAATCCCCCAATATCCTTCAGTGGCAGTTTTTAGAAATAGTCCAGAATTAGCTCCACTTCCACTAATTGTTGTTTCAACCAACAACTTTATGTCTGCCGCACTTGATAAATGCAATTTTTCAGAAGGACTACTAGTACCAATACCTACATTAGTCCCATTATCAAATATCTGCGAGTTTCCTAATGTTGATCCATCAGGAGTCCATTTGGGAACATAATTGAGTGTACCACTACCTGACACTGTGCCTGTTGGAATGGCTTGTGTACTTAACACACCACTGGCATTAGCCACCACCATCCTT
>Ga0129333_10004548_pt1 | contig 12990 bp, 17 predicted proteins | sample CPB6_08_DNA_FD_94474 | JGI IMG/M metagenome (GOLD analysis project Ga0129333, IMG submission 94474) | Freshwater to marine salinity gradient microbial communities from Chesapeake Bay, USA - CPBay_Sum_0.6_0.8_DNA | ecosystem: Environmental > Aquatic > Marine > Coastal | place: USA: Chesapeake... | reverse complement strand
TGACCAATTCTGCTCTCTTGACGGAGAGCCAATGAATGTGTCGTTTGGTATAGGCAATCCTCATGGACAGTTGTGGAGAAACGAAGAGGGCTTGCTTGGAGATATCAAGCGTCCCCCGTACCACATGTGTCTATGGCGGCGTGAAATTGCACAGAGCGAAGAGTTCCGTCCCATGTACGGTGCTAACGGACAGTCTACAGAAGACATCGACTGGTTGATGCGATTGTATCCAAAGGTTCAAACCGAATATCATATTCCTGAACCTATGCACATGTACATATACAACTCCAAGACCACCGAATCTTTGGTTCCGCAATCACAACAATGAGAGTTCTTTTAAATTATGCAAATGGAAAGTTCTTGGAATCACAATTCAAGAACAGCCAAAGTGGTTTAGCCGCAGGGTTTAATGTTGTGTATCAAATGGGCGTTTCTGATATTGAACCTTGGTTTTCTATCGTACACAATACCATACTATCTGAAAAAAGAGGAGCAGGATATTGGTTATGGAAGCCTTATTTCATAAAGAGGTTTTTGAATCCACTAACAGAAAATGATATCTTGTTCTACTCTGATTCTGGTGCTGTATTCATTCGTAGAATGGAACCAATATTTAAAGCGATATCAGAAGACGATAACGGCGTTATTGGTTTCAAACTTGCTGGTGGGCATTTAGAAAATGAATACACAAAGAGAGATTTGATTAGATACATGGAAATGGAGAACACAGAACACCAAACTTCACCACAAAGAATGGCAAGTTTTATGTGTTTCCGTGGAACAGATTTTGCCAAAAGATTAGTTAGCGAATATCTAGAACTTGCAACTAATCCACACTTCGTCACAGATTCTCCAAACAAAGATGGATGGGTCGAGCCTCAGTTTAAGGGACACAGACACGATCAATCAATTTGGAGTCTCTTGACAAAGAAACATAACATCACTATACTTCCAGACCCAACTCAATGGGGAATTCATCACGGGGAAAACACAGACTCGGATCAGTTCATTATTCACACAAGAGATTCAAGATGAAAATAGACATAGTAACATTTTCGTGCAATTCTTCTCCTATCTACTACGAATTTTGGAATCCTATTTCCAAGTTTTGGAAAGAAAAGTTTGGAATTCACCCAGTTCTTCTGTACTGCGGAGACGAAGACATTCATCTGTCTGAAGAGTACGGAACAGTACACCGCCACAAGAATGTGGTTGGAGTTCCAGACTATTTGTCAGCAACATGGGGAAGATTTTGGGTGACTAAATTCTATCAAGACAAGATTTGCCTGACTGGAGATATAGACATGATCCCTCTGTCAGCAGAATTCTTTAATCCGAAAATAGAAGAATATCCAGACGATGCGTATGTTCATATAAATGCTGACGCATATTCTCCTGGAGATTTTGAGTTTTGGAAGCGACAATATAATACTCTTATAGCCCATGACCATTTGGCTAGAGGAGACATTTATAATTCTGTTTATAAATTTGAAGATTCTTTTGAAGACGAAATGCGAAAGTATGCTGCCGTAGACTACAGCAATAAAACAAGAGAATGTATGGAAGGCAAAGGATATGCGTTTCATCCAGAGCCACATCTTCGTCATGCTAGTTGTGATACTGGAGGCAAGTGGTGTCACGACGAACTTTACACAACCGATATGTTGAGACAGTATTATAAAAATGGTGGAAATGTTATTTGCGAACTCAGCATACCTAGAAACCGAAGACTAGATAGATCATACTGGGCATACAATCCTCAAGATGTGGTAAATGGAAAATACATTGACTCTCACTTGATAAGACCATATGCAAAATATAAGGATCACATAGACTTTTTGATGAACCTAGTTGTTGGAAATGAGGTATCGAAATGAGTATTAGTTGGAAATTGATGCACGATGATGCAATAACATCAGTAGACAGACAGAAGATGTGTGATTTCATCATGTCTAATCAAAAGTTGTCATATGGACAAAAGGTAAAAGAACTAGAGTCTGTTTGGTCTGAATGGCTTGGTGTCAAATACAGCGTTTTTGTAAATTCAGGATCTTCGGCCAATTTGATTCTTGTTCAGGCAATGCACGATCTGTACGGTAGATACGGCAAAGCAGATTGGGTTGCACAGTCTTGCACATGGGCAACTAATGTTTCTCCCATACTTCAGTTGAGGTCATCAAGCCAAGGGGTGTATCTAACGGATGTGGATTTAAAGAATCTAGGTCCGTCTATTAAAGATGTCGAACACTACTTCAAGAAGCATCCTGTAAAGTATTTGTTCTTGACACATGTGCTTGGAATGCCTGCTTTCACCGATGAACTCATTGATTTGTGTAATCAATACGGGGTAATACTTCTTGAGGACTGCTGCGAGTCTCATGGAAGCACATGGAGAGGGAAAAAAGTTGGAACAATAGGACTTGCATCTACCTTCTCGTTTTTTTATGGGCATCATATCACTAGCATAGAAGGTGGAATGGTTTGCACAAACGATGAAGATTTATATCATCATTTGCTTTTGCTCAGATCGCATGGGATGCTTCGTGAACTTCCAGAAGCAGAAAGAGTAAAAAGAAAGGTGCAAGGAGTTGATGAGAGATTCACCTTCTTGTGCAATGGTTATAATGTAAGAAATACCGATCTAAACGCTGTTTTGGGAATATCTCAAATGGGTCGTTTAGACAAGTCTGTGTCCATACGAGAAAGAAATTTCAAAACATATTTGAAAGGTCTTGATTCTAACAAATACCATACAGATTTTAATTCTGATGGGGTTAGTCTGTTTGCCTTTCCTATAATTCGTAAAGATGGAAGAATACACGATGTGTCTTCTGTTCTTCGTGATAACGGAATTGACAATAGACCTCTTATTGCTGGAAATTTGTTCAGACACCCAATGATGAGTAGTTGCAATACATATGTGATTCGTGGAAATGCAGATTATGTCCACGACAATAGCCTGTATGTAGGAAACAACGAATTTGTTACTGAACAAGATGTTGTTAGACTCGTGGACATATTGAACCATGTATGATGAAATAAGAAAGAAGATGGTTTCTAGAGCGGTTGTTCTGTCTCATCAAAATAGAGAGGGGCACATACCAAGTTCTCTTTCTGTTATTGATATCCTGTATCACATTTACCAAAACTACATCACCAAAGATTCTCAAAATAAATTTGTGCTATCAAAAGGTCACGCCTCTCTAGGATTGTATGTTGTGCTCGACCACTTTGAAATCTTGAAGACTGATCTAAATTCATTTTGTAAATTTGATTCTGTTCTTGGTGGTCATCCTACGATAAAAATTCCATCGGTTGAGGCTTCTACTGGATCTCTTGGTCACGGTATGCCAATAGCATTAGGTATGGCTATGGCTAAAAAAATAAGAGGAGAACATGGGAATGTATTTGTTCTCATTGGAGACGGAGAAGCAAACGAAGGAACAATATGGGAATCTGCTTTGCTAGCAAGCCATCATAAAGTAGACAATCTAGTTTGTCTTTTAGACCATAATAAATCAACAGATAGAGCACTCAAGATTGATAATGTGTGTGAGAAATTTGAATCCTTCGGGTGGTCTGTTATTGAAGTTGATGGTCACGATATGGAAGAATTAAAAACTATTCACACCAGTAAAGACAAGCCAACATTCGTTTTGTGTAACACCATAAAGGGAAAAGGTATTCCCATGATGGAAGGAAATCCAGAGTGGCATCATAAGATTCCATCTGCGGAACAAGTTTCTCTAATTGTTAATCAGATAGGGTGAAAACATGCGTAAACAGTTTGTGAAAACGATGCAGGACATATTGTATTCAGATGACCGCAGCGTTTTGCTTCTTGGAGACATTGGAGTTTTCGGATTCCGAGAAGAATTAAAAAATATTCCAAACAGAGCGTATAATATTGGAATCCTTGAGCAGTCAACCATAGGTCTTGCAGCGGGTATGTCCAAGCAGGGAATGATACCATTTGTTCATACTATTGCTCCATTTATTGTTGAAAGATCCCTAGAGCAGTTGAAGGTAGATTTTGGTTATCAAGAATTGAACGGAAATTTCATTAGTGTTGGCGGTTCTTATGACTACGCTGCTCTTGGCTGTACACATCATTGCCCCGCTGACATTTCACTTTTGTCTACTATTCCAAATATGGAAATTTTGATTCCAGGATCTTCATCTGAATTTGATACATTGGTAAAACAAACATACGCAAATGGAAATCCAACATACACAAGAATAAGTGAACACGAACATGGTCAAATTATTCCTGTTAATTTCGGGAAAGCGAATATCTTGAAGAAAGGTAGACTTGCTACCGTTGTTTGTTTTGGACCAATGTTGAAATCTGTTTACGAAGCAACATTAGATTTGGATGTGACTCTTCTGTACTACAGCACTATTTTCCCGTTTGATTCCAAAGTTTTACTTGACAATTTCAATGAGACGATTATAGTATGTGAACCATTCTACGAAGGAAGTGTGAATCACCTAATAGACTCTTCTTTGGAAGGAAAGCGATACAGAAAATCTAATATAGGAGTTCCAAGAAAGTTTCTTACAAATTATGGAACAAAAGAAGATCACGATCTATACCTAAAACTAGACCCTAAATCTATAAGAGAAAGAATTCTGTCATGCACCAAGTATTAAGCCAAGACGCTGATTCGGTTATTAGTACAGTTGATCTGTCTCCGCTACTAGGAAAAAGAGTTCTAGTAACTGGAGCATCTGGATTAGTTGGAGTCAATATCGTAGCGTCAATAAAGAAAATGATGAATGATGGACCAATTGATTTGTGGTGTTGGTTCCGTGATGAAATAGACCCGTGTTTTGATGGAGTTTTTGATGGTTGCAAAATTATCAGAGGGGATATAACAGATTCAAATATGTTCTCTGATCTTCCGCACTTTGATTATATTATTCATTCATCTGGTTACGCTCAACCTTCAAAATTTTTGGAAGATAAAATCAAAACCATACAACTAAACACCACATCGACTATTCTTTTGCTTGACCATCTAAAGAAAGATGGAACATTTCTTTTTGTTAGTAGTAGTGAAATTTATAGTGGTCTTGATGTTCACAACATAAACGAGAGTCAGGTTGGAACTAGCAATACCGATCACCCAAGGTCTTGTTACATAGAAGGAAAAAGAACTGGTGAGGCTATATGTCACGCTTATTTACAAATGGGTTACAATATAAAAATTGCTCGTCTTAGTTCTGCTTATGGTGCTGGGACTAAAAAGAACGACAAGAGGGTTTTAAATACTTTAATAGAAAAAGGACTAACCAAACCTACGATTGATTTGATGGATGATGGATCTGCAATACGAACATTTTGTTATGTAAAAGATGTAACAGAGATGCTATTGAATATCATGCTTAATGGCAAGAGTGTCACATACAATGTTGGTGGCATTTACGAATTGTCCATATACGAGTTGGCTAAAAGAATAGGAAACATAGTTAACAAATCGGTAGTCAAATCGTCTAAAGAATCTTCTATGGCTGGAAATCCAAAGATAGTGAATGTTAGTATTCAGAAATATATGGAAGAGTTCGGAAAAACATCTGAAGATTTTACAGACTTTGATACTGGATTGAATAGAACAGTACTGTGGCAAACCCAATTTACAAAAAAGGAGATATGAATGCCTACTAAACTACTAGACATGCGTGGAGATCCAAACAGCATCTATGGCTTGAAGAATCTGTGCTTGGCGACAAAGCAACTTCTCAACAACAGAGAAGACTTGAATATAGTTGAAATTGGTTGTTATCGTGGAGAGTCCACAATGATAATAAATTCTTGTTTTTCAAACGCAACTATTAACTGTGTTGATCCTTGGGTTCAATACAGAGAAGAGGGATCAACATACGATCTTGAGGAACAGGCAAACGAACTTATTCTAGCAGAGCAAGAATTTGATTCTAATATTGCTCCACTAACAAATATCAAGAAGAATAAAATGTCTAGTTTAGACTTTGCAAGAACAGTAGGTAACGAGTCGCTTGATTTGGTCTATATCGACGGAGATCATTCTTATGCTGCTGTAAAGAATGATGTTATTGCTTGGATGCCAAAAGTAAAAGTTGGTGGAGTTATCGCTGGACATGATTTTGGATGGGCTACTGTTCAAAAAGCACTGAAAGAAATTTTTGTACACGGACCTAATGCTGTGTTTGCAGACACAAGTTGGGCATATGTAAAGACAGAAGAAATGAAGAACTATTTCGGAGAGTGATATGTTGCTATCAATACTTGTCGGCGGTAAGAATGATAATTATGCAGCAGACTCTAACGGAAAGGGAGGAGTCTGCAAAAGACTAGAACTGACGCTCAACAAGACCATCGACAATCTCAAGCGTCTTGGTAAAACTGATGTCGAAGTTGTTGTTTGTGATTGGGGTAGCGAGTCTCGTATTGCAGACTCTTTGCTAAAAGAAAAGCATCCACAGGTTAAGTTTGTGTATGTGTCTCCAGATATTTGTAAAAAATATAATAATGGTTCATCGTACTCAATTGTCCATCCCTATAATGTGTCTTTTCAGAATAGCACTGGAGAGTATGTTGTGTTTTGGGATTCTGATTGTTTCATGCCATTCGAACATTTCAAGAAGGTGTATGAGTTTGCTCAAAAATTGAAAGAAACAAAAGACAAAAAGTTTTATTGGGGGTCTAGATTTCACATTCCACGATCAGCGTATGTTGACGCAAATGGGTTCGAAGATGTGGATACATTTTTGGAGGATTGTGTAATTGATCCATCTCAACCAAACAAAACACCATCAGACAAGATATTGAGACACGACAAAATCAATCTCCAAAATTTTGGTGGGTGTGCTATGGCACTTATGATGCCACGCTCAATTGGAGAAGACAGCACTTGTTGGTGGGAAGAACTGCAATTTTGGGGATGGCAAGATATAGAACTGCATCACAGACTCAACAGGAAATACATCTTTGGTGGAGACATTGAAGAACTTGGAATATTTTTCTTCCATCTGGATCACCACGAGGCTCCCCCTCATCCATTCTTCAATGAGCATAAAGTTTCTAAAGCCTTTAAGGCAAATGGAACCGTATGGGGATTGTCTAATGAAAAACTGGAAGTAACAACATGAGTGTTCTAGTAACAGGCGGTCACGGTATGCTTGGGTCTGCTTTAGATTTTGGACTCAAGCCAACAAAATCAGAGTTGAATATTCTTGATTACGATAGTTTGACAAACTATATTCAAGAAAATAATGTAACAGAAATAATTCACGCTGCTGGAAAGGTCGGAGGAGTAAAAGCGAACAACGATTATGTTTGTGATTTTTTCATAGACAATTTATTGATGAATACAAACATCATCACCGCTTGTAGAGAATTCAACATCCAGAGGTCAACATTCTTCCTGTCAACATGTGTTTTCCCTCATCAAGCATCTCTTCCTTTGAAAGAGGAAAGTATCAATAACGGAGAACCTCATCATACAAATTTTGGATATGCTTACGCCAAAAGAATGCTTGAGGTTGGTAGCAGATGTTTAAAAAAGCAATACGACATAAACAGCCTTTGCATAATCCCGTGCAACATGTATGGAAAGAATGACAATTATCATTTAGAGAACGGTCATGTTATTCCTAGCCTGATTCACAGGTGTTACCTTTCAAAGAAAAACGGAACAGATTTTGTTGTTTGGGGATCTGGTAAAGCAGAAAGAGAATTTTTATATTCTGATGACATGGCTTCTATTGTGAAGCAGATACATAACAACAACAGCAATACCATACCTCATCTTATGATAGTCTCGCCAGAGTGCATTCACTCTATCGAAGAAATAGTGAGCCTAATTGTCAAGAATGTAGGATTCAATGGTAAGGTTGTTTTTGATAAAACAAAGTCTGAAGGTATTATGAAAAAGAATACAGACAACACAGTTTTCAGGAAACATTTTCCATCTTTTCAATTTACAAAGATTGATGTTGGATTGGCAGAAACAATAGAACATTTTATCAAGAATTACGAAAATATAAGAAAGTAGGATAACATGAAGGTATTGGTAACAGGTGGAGCAGGATTCATCGGGTCAAATCTGGTAGACAGACTGGTAAATGACGGTCACGATGTTACGGTGATTGACAATGAATCTTCAGATGCAAATGAACAGTTCTATTGGAATTCAGCAGCAAAAAATTACAAGTACGACATTAACGATCACGACAAAGTGTCACAACTCTATGATGGAGTAGACACAGTTTTTCATCTTGCTGCCGAAGCGAGAATACAACCGTGCATAGTTGATCCTATAAAAGCAGTAAAAGCAAATATGCTTGGAACTGCTAATGTTCTACAATGTGCTCGCTTGTCTGGGGTTAGACGAGTGATATATTCTTCTACTTCATCTGCTTATGGACTAAAGAACACACCTCCTTTGGTTGAGACTATGCCAAACGACTGTTTGAATCCGTATTCAGTAACCAAAACTGGTGGAGAAGAGTTGTGCAAAATGTATTCTAAATTGTACGGACTACAAACTATTATTTTTAGATATTTTAATGTTTACGGTGAGCGTCAGCCTTTGCGTGGTCAATACGCACCAGTGATTGGTATATTTCTTCGTCAGAAAGCAGCATGTGAGCCTATGACAATCGTTGGAGATGGAGATCAGAGAAGAGATTTTACTCATGTCAGTGATGTGGTAGAAGCAAATGTTCTTGCTTCACAATTTGATGCTCCTGAATATAATATACAGGATAATGGTGGTTGCCAAATTTATAACCGATGGGAGTGGGGACAAATTTATAACATCGGAACAGGAAAAAATCATTCTGTTAATGAAATAGCGAAACTAATAGGTGGAGAAACTATTAACATTCCACCCCGTCTTGGAGAAGCCAGAATAACTCTAGCAAACTCAAACAAAGCAAAAGAACATTTTGGATGGAATCCTAAAGTTCGTCTTGAAGATTGGATTGCCGAGCATAAATAACAGGACAAGGAGAACCGTGAATGTCTACAGTATGCCTCTCAATGATCGTCAAGAACGAAACTCATATCATCCATGAGTGTTTAGATTCTGTTCACAAGTATATTGATTATTGGGTAATAGTCGATACTGGTTCCACAGACGGAACACAAGAACTCATCAAAAAGTATTTTGCTGAAAAAGGAATTCCAGGAGAACTGATTGAGCGTCCGTGGATTAGTTTCGGCCACAATCGAACCGAAGCCCTTGGGCTTTGTGATGGCAAGGCTGACTACGCTTGGATGATTGACGCTGACGACAAGATTGTTGGAGACTTCAAGTTCCCAAACGGCAAGAACATGACCGCAGACGGATACGCACTCAAGTGTGGACGCGACCAATGTATTTGGTGGCGTAACCAAATCTTCAAGACAGGTATTGGTTGGAAGTATATCGGCGTGCTGCACGAGTATGCACATTGCGAAAAGCAGCCACTACATCAGGAAAAGATTGACGGCAATTACCATCTAGAGGCTCGCACCCTTGGACACCGTAATGTAAATGTGACACAGGTGGAAAAGTATTCCAAGGACGCAGAGACTCTGCTTGAAGCACTAAAGACGGAACCCAACAACTCACGATATCAGTTCTACCTTGCACAGTCTTACTTTGACTCGCAGCAATGGGACAAGGCTACTGAAGCGTATTATAAGCGAGTAGAAATGGGCGGATGGGAAGAAGAGTGTTACTATTCCCTGTTCCGCGTTGCTCTTATTACTATGGCACAGGAGAAAGAGTGGCCCGTGATTCAGCAGAAGTTGCTGGACGCTTACGACTACCGCCCGTGCCGTGCCGAACCTCTCCATGCCATCGCACGAAGTCTACGAATGATGGGCAGACCTCGTGCGGCTTACATGTTTGCCAAGGAAGCCTCCCAAATTCCGTATCCACAGAACGACATCTTGTTCATAGACACCAATGTGTACAAGTGGATGGCTTTGGATGAACTAGGGGCTACAGCATTCTACACTCACGATTATGCAAATGGTTACAAGGCTTGCGAGATTCTTCTCAAAGAAAATCGCTTACCCCCGTCCGAAGTTGAACGGGTCAGAAAAAACTTTGAAGCATATGCTCAAAAACTTTCAGAAATACAGCGTCTACAACCCCCTGTGGTTCAGCAACCTGTTCCACAAATGGCGGTTTCCCCCGCTAACAAAGGAACCTACATACCTCCTAGAGCAAACAAGTTCAAGGAGAGAAAGAAGTAATGGGTTCAGCAAACTACGACATCTACGCCAAGCAGGACGAAACGCTCAATTTTCATGTTGAGTATTACGACGAAAGCGGTAACGCTGTTGACCTAACCAACTACACCGCTCGCTTTCAGGTTCGCCCACACACCGCAAACCTCTACAAATACCTAGAGGCTACGGTTAGCGGTGTTACAGGTGGTGGGTCTACAGGCGATTGGCTTGAAGGTGCTACCTTGAAGAACGGAATAACTTGGGTGTCTCAAGGAGTTGCAGGAACAGGTGGAATCTACCTGAACAGAGGAGAGACTGGTGCGGTATTCACTGGTGGTATTCGTCTAAACATCGACTACACCACCATGAAGTATGTACCCGCAGGCACATGGGTTTACGGTCTAGACTTGGTTCAAGGAGCGACTGTGAATGAACTGCTAACAGGACGCTTTGTTGTCTCCGATAAAGTTGTGCGATGAAACTAAAAATTACAGAAATTGACTACGGGTCGTATTCGAACAACGACGGATACCCCAAAGGCACAAAGAAAAAAATACGGGTTGCACAGCCCATGAAGTATATTATGAAAACCAAACCAAACGGACTGATTCTTGTGCAAGACCCAGACCGTGGGGTTTATAAAGTTTCTGATACTGTTGGAATTATATTGAAGAGACTAAAGCACACTACGGTTTACAAACAACACCCTTGACATTTTGTAGTGTTGGTGTATACTCCCTACAGGAGATTTTATTATGGAATCACTAGGCGTTTACTCCATTCCCGAAACTAATCCCGTGCTGCCCAAGTTTGCCACCGCAGGCTCGGCGTGTTTTGACATTCACGCACGGCTACACCCCGAACACATTACCTTCTATGAGGGTTCATCGGGTTTGCCCGAAAAGAAAAAGGTGGATGCCACAAACTGCGAACGCAAGGTGTGGATATTTCCAGGTCAGCGTGTACTGATTCCCACAGGACTGATACTAGACATTCCTGCGGGTTATTCTGTGCGTCTACACGCCCGCAGCGGGCTAGCCCTCAAGAGCGGACTGGTGCTTACCAACTCCGAAGGCGTGATTGACCACGATTACACGGAAGAACTGCTGGTCATGGTGAGCAACATCAGCAGCGGCAGCGGTGCACGAGAAATCCTTATCACCGACAATATGCGATTGTGTCAGGGCGAACTTGTCCGTTGTGTCCCCACCACCATTCAATGGGTGCAGGATCGTCCGCAGCGTGATACCCGTAACGGTGGATTTGGAAGCACAGGAGTCGGCACATGACCCGAGACGAACTACTAGCGTTTCATGCAGAACTATGCAAGGCTGCTCGTGACCTGATGAGCCTGAAGAACCGTGACTACGCAGGCAAGGAAGGCGTTGAGCCGTTTGCCAACTTTACCCGCGTGGAGTCTATGGGTATCTGCAAGACTGAACAGGGCTTCATGGTGCGTCTCACCGACAAGATGAGCCGTCTGTCTTCGTTTATTCACGCAGGCAAGATGAATGTGCAGGACGAGTCATTTATGGACACCTGTGTGGATGTCATCAACTACATGGTGCTGCTTGCGGCGTATCTAAAGGACAAAGACACCAAGTGAGCACCAACCCTAACATTCCCCCGTTGGAATGTTTTGTGCGTGGTGAGTATCTCCGAAACTTGGAAGACTCGCACGGCACGGTTTTCCCGTGCTTGGTGTTTGGGTTCACCTCCATACCGTCTCGTGTGCCCCTGTTCCACTTCCTGATGGAAGACGGTGGGCTGTGGTGGCGGATGCCTGTGTCTGCTTTCTGTTGGAAGCGAGACGCTGCTCCCATGCCACTAGACGAGTTGGTGCTGTGGGACTGTTTCTCGTATCACGCAAGTGTCACGGTGTTCTCGGTGCTACGCAACAAGCGGATGCAATACACCTCTCGGCGTGGTGTGGTGTACGGTGGGGAATACCTGTTCACCATAGACTGGGTGGCAGGCGACCCTAATACTTTAAACACGGGCTTTTCAGAAGAACCTGGTCAGCACAAGTGCGGACACTTCATTAAATTAGACAACGGAAATTACGCAATTCAACCCAACAACCGCGTCCGCCTGCACGACCCGTCGTTTACAATTAAAAATCCACAGGCTATTCCACAACGAAAATTAAATAGTCATGTGTGGACAGTTGAAAATAACCCCAAGTGGCTTTTAGAAAATAGCGACGCATACAATTATAATATTGAACAGTCCGAATAACGGGTTGACATACGCACAGACTGTGGTATATTAGGGGCATGATTCGACACCTCGGCTACGCCTGCCAAAATCTGTCTCTTGCACAGGGACGCAAAGCGAAGAATCGGTTGCTCACCGACCGTACTCTTCGTATGGACAGGTTTACCCTTGAGCGTGTGGGTGAACTCGCCGTTCGCAATACCGAAGACCTTTTGCCTATTCTGCAATGGAATGCCGCAAATGGAATTCGGTTCTTCCGTATTGGGAGCGGTGTGTTTCCGTTCATGGATCATCCCACCCTACAGTACACCCTGCACGATCTAGCACTCCACCACTACGAAGCGATTACCGCAAACCTTGCTGCCGCAGGGCGGTACGCCAAGAGCGAAGGTATGCGGCTGTCGTGCCACCCTGGCCCGTATACTTGTTTGGCTTCTCCCGACCACGATGTGGCAGACAAGAGCATTCTGTGCCTAGAGATGCACTCGCTGCTTGCAGACCTGTTGGGATACGGTGACGAGTTTGCCATCAATATCCATGTGGGTGGCACTTACGGTGAGAAGACT
>Ga0129333_10004547_pt1 | contig 12991 bp, 12 predicted proteins | sample CPB6_08_DNA_FD_94474 | JGI IMG/M metagenome (GOLD analysis project Ga0129333, IMG submission 94474) | Freshwater to marine salinity gradient microbial communities from Chesapeake Bay, USA - CPBay_Sum_0.6_0.8_DNA | ecosystem: Environmental > Aquatic > Marine > Coastal | place: USA: Chesapeake... | reverse complement strand
GGCCAACCCGAATATGATCTGCTCTTGTATGTGGCTAACTGGCCCGAGCGTCGTCGATTGGCCTGGATGCAGTTGCTACAGGCCCGCGCTATCGAAAACCAATGTTATGTGATCGGTGTAAATCGTGTAGGAGAAGATGGTAATCAAATTTATCACAGCGGCGATTCGATGGTTATTGATCCGTTAGGAGAAATCTTGTTCACACAAAAAGATAAAGCCTGTATTCATACGGTAACCCTTCGTAAAGAACACCTACAGCAAACCCGTAATCAATTTCCTTTTTTACGGGATGCAGATGGATTTGAACTGATCGTATAAATTATTTCTTCAAATGATTCCATCCTTGTGCAATGAGCGGATGGGTAGCTCCTCCCTTGGTAATTAACCGGGCTCCCTCTTCTGCCTCAGTCATATAACCGATCACACTGATCTGTTCACTCAGCACGATCTTTTCGTAATCGGCCGCCGGGATGGTAAATAAGAGTTCATAGTCCTCTCCACCGCTCAGGGCACAGGCTGTAGGATCGATCTCGAATTTGAAAGCAGCCAGCCGTGTCGCCTCTGCGATCGGGATCTTCTCTTCGTACAAAACACAGCCTAACTGACTTTGCTTACAGAGATGCAGTATCTCTGAACTTAATCCGTCACTGATATCCATCATGGCCGTGGGGGTAATAGAGTTCGTACTTAAGAACTCAATAATATCTTTTCGGGCCTCGGGTTTGAGGAGCCGACCAATAACATATTGTTCTCCTTCGAGATCGGGCTGCACTTTCGGACTTTCTAAAAAGATCTTTTTTTCTCTTTCCAAAAAAAGTAGTCCTACATAGGCTGCGCCAAGATCTCCACTGACACAGAGCAGATCTCCTTTTTTTGCAGTACTTCTTTTGATAAAGGCATCGGGGGCCACTTCTCCTATGGCTGTCAGCGATAAGACCAGTCCTTTTTGCGAAGAACTGGTGTCGCCCCCTACCAGATCTACCCCATATTTTTCGCAAGCCGCATAGATGCCTTCGTATAACTCGCTGAGCGCTTCTACACTAAAGCGATTACTGATGCCGATACTCACTACTAATTGAGTAGGAGTGGCATTCATTGCATAAATATCACTCAGGTTAACAATGACTGCTTTATAGCCCAAGTGCTTGAGCGGCGTATACATCAGATCAAAATGAACACCTTCGAGCAAGAGATCGGTTGTTACAACGGTTTGTTTTCCGAAATGATCGATCACCGCTGCATCATCTCCCACCCCTACGATCGAAGAGGCCTGTTGCAACTCGATATTGCGTGTCAGATGGTCAATAAGGCCAAATTCTCCCAATGAACTGATCTCGGTACGTTCGTTGCTCATATGTTTCTGTAGATTAAAGTTCTTTTTGGCCATTGATGACCTGTAACATCTCTTCGTGGATCATGCCGTTTGTAGCCAATACTTTGTGTTGATAGACACTGAAAGCCTGTCCCGTAAAATCGGTGACTCTTCCGCCGGCCTCCTCTACTATCAAATAACCTGCTGCACTGTCCCAGGGTTCCAGTTTTTGTTCGAAGAAACCATCGAACCGACCGCAGGCCACCCAACACAGATCGATCGCGGCCGATCCGAGTCTTCTGACGGGCACTCCTTTTCTGACAAATCGTTCGAACACTTCCAGTGGTCCATTAGGTTCGTTGATGTAAGTGTACGGAAAACCGGTAACCAGGCAAGACTTGATCGTGTCGGTCTTGCTGCTCACCCGAATGGGTTTATCATTGAGCAAGGAACCCTGTCCTTTTTCGGCAAAAAAGAATTCATTGAGATGCGGGTTATATACCGCCCCCATAATGATCTGTCCCTGGTGTTCAAGGGCAATCGATACACAATTGAGGGGGATGCCCTGCGCGAAATTGACTGTGCCATCAATGGGGTCTATAATCCATTTGTAGACAGAGTCCTGGATTAGTTTTCCGCTTTCTTCGGCTAAGATCTGGTGATCGGGAAAGTCTTTTCGGATAACCGAAAGGATGGCTTTTTCTGAAGCATGATCGGCCTCGGTAACCAAATTATTGATCCCTTCTTTATTGTGTACATCGAAAGATTGCTGAAAAAAACGCATGATCTCTTCGGCGCCGGCCCGGGTGGCCGCTAAAAGTGTTGATCGAAGCATGCGCGAATATACTGCCTCCATGTCTCAATTGCTTACCTTAGCAGCCATTCGAGTTTAGAACCATGGCTTCATTTTTAGATAATGCCTTGCCCCGGAGTCTCGCCTCGGCCCTGCGACTTGGTTTTTACGATCCAAAGCGGCAGCAGCTGCGGGTCTTAAAAAAGCTGCTTCGTAAAGCGCGCTTTACATCCTTTGGTCAATACTATGGTTTTGACGAAGCCTTGTTGAGCAAGCACCCGGAAAAACGTTTTCAGGAGTTGGTGCCGGTGCATGATTATAACAAGATCTATAATGAATGGTGGAAACAGACACTCGACGGAACCCCTGATGTAACCTGGCCCGGCAAGATTAAATATTATGCGCTCAGTTCCGGTACCTCGGAAGCGGCCAGCAAATACATTCCCATTACCAACGATCTGTTGCGCAGCAATATGATCAACTATCTTAGACAACTACTTAGTCTGATCCGGTATGAAGACGCCAATAAAAGGGCAATGACCAAAGGCTTTTTGATGTTGGGTGGTGCCACGGATCTGACAAAAGGAAAGGCCGGTTGGTATGCCGGTGATCTGAGTGGTATTCTGGCTAAAAAAAGACCTTTCTGGTTTCAGACCTTTTATAAACCCGGTGGGCGAATTGCCGCGCTGACCGATTGGAATCAAAAGTTGAACCAGATCGTTGAAGAAGCCCCTAATTGGGATATCGGGTTTGTGGTGGGTGTTCCGGCCTGGTGCCAGATGTGTATCGAGATGATCATCGATCATTATAAGGTAAAGCATATCCACGAGATCTGGCCGAACTTCAGTTTTTTTGTTCATGGCGGGGTAGCATTCGAACCATATCGAAAGGGCTTTGAAAAATTGCTGGGTAAACCGATTGTTTATGTAGAGAACTATTTATCGAGCGAAGGCTTTATCGGTTTTAAGAATCGTGAACATGCCAAGGGGATGCAGTTGATCCTTAACAACAATATCTTTTTTGAGTTTATCCCCTTTACTGAGAATAATTTCGATGCCGATGGTAATCTGTTGCCGCAGCATCAATCACTGATGATACACGAAGTATCCCTGGAAAAAGAGTATGCGTTGGTAATGAGCACCAATGCCGGCGCATGGCGTTATCTGATCGGCGATACCATTCGTTTTGTAGACCTTGAGAAGGTCGAAGTGGTCATTACAGGACGTATCAAGCACTTTTTGAGTTTGACCGGCGAACATCTTAGTGTTGATAATATGAATAAGGCGATCGAGTTGGTCAGTGAAGAATTCAATATCAGTATTCCCGAATATACCGTACAGGGGTTTGCCTATCAGCAGTTTTTCGCACATCGCTGGTATATTGCCACGGATGACAAAGTAGATCCGGATCGACTCAAAGAGCGGATCGACAAGCAACTGCGTATATTGAACGATGATTATGCTGTAGAGCGGGACAGTGCGCTAAAAGAGGTCTTTCTCGAAGTGCTCCCCGTCTCGGTATTCTTACAGTTCATGGAACAAAAAGGAAAGTTGGGCAGCCAACATAAATTCCCCCGGGTGATGAAAGGAAAGATGCTGGCCGAATGGGAATCGTTCTTACAGTCTCGTTCTGCTAGCTGATATAATTTTGTCGCTATGTCCGATGTATCTGCTTTAAGATTGTGGTGGTCCAGAATAAAAAAATTTCTGTTTTATTTTTTCATTTTTCAGCTGGCTTATATTGTGTTGCTTAAATGGGTCGACCCTCCGTTGACCATGACCCAATTGTCGGCCTGGGTCTCTTCGGATGGTCTGCGCCGAGACTATGTGTCGGGCGATCGTATATCACCCAATGCAAAATTAGCCGTGTTGGCTTCGGAAGACCAGTTGTTTACTACGCATCAGGGGTTTGATTGGAAGAGAATAAAAGAAGCTTATAAGTATAACAAAACAAAGCCCCATCGCCTAAGAGGAGGCAGCACGATCAGTCAACAAACAGCCAAGAATGTTTTTTTGTGGCAGGGACGCAGTTGGATCCGCAAGTTACTCGAAGTGTATTTTACATTCATGATCGAATTGATCTGGGGCAAAGAGAGGATCCTTGAGGTTTACTTGAATGTTATTGAAATGGGACCTGGTATCTATGGCATCGAAGCGGCTGCGCAGCATTATTTTAATAAGCCAGCTGCTCAACTCTCGCGTTACGAGGCTGCTCTTATTGCGGCTTCACTTCCTAATCCTAAGAAGTATCGGGTACAACCACCTTCTTCTTATATGAAGAAAAGGGCATCGTTCATTACAGGTCAGATGCGTAACCTGCAAGCTGATCCAGCGATCAAAAAATTGCTTGAGAGTCGTTAACCCAATAGGGCATCTACCGCCCGGATAGCCATTTCAAGACGCTCAGTTTTTTTTCCGCTGATGAGCGTCCACCCCACCGGTTGGTGTATCATACAATCTTTATACATTTTCAACAACGTGTCTCTTGTTGTCTGATCGGGGTATTCGCGTAAGGCATCCTGTACCCAGGGCAGATCGGTATTGCAAAGCAAATAATGATCGTAGCGTCGCTCTACGATCTGCTCTAAAATAAAGCGATGACATTTTTTAAAAACAAATTCACACCACACCTTCATTACATACATATCGGTATCGATAAATAGCGGTATTGTTTTTTCGGTGTTGCCCTCTGTTTTTTGTTTTTTTTCGAGTGCTTCCGTGATCGTATCCTCGAGGGCCAGTTGCCCTTTGGCAATAGTCAGCAGCTCATCGAATTGATAGGCGGTGCCATGCTCAAGCAGGTAAGTTCTGGCATATTCGGGAACCCAACGCGTTTTATAATGTGTTGCCAGTTCCTCGCAGAGCGTACTCTTACCGGTACTTTCAGGTCCAAGAATCACAATTTTTTTGATCATGTGCGTTGGGCTCTTTTTTTCCATTCAATCAAGCCGGCAATGGCCAGCCCGGTCAAGACAAGATAGTATCCGCTGGTCAGCACCAGTCCTTTTGAATAGTAGAGTGGAACAGCGGTGATGTTGGTGAGCAACCACCAATACCAGCTTTCTACTTTTTTCTGTGTCATCAGCCACATGCCTGTAAAGGCGGCAGCAGAGGCTAGTGCATCTGCCCAAGGAATGGCTCCTTCAAAAAACTCTTCTTTCAGATAGACCAGCGAAAAGTAGAGTGCTAGATAGCAAGCTGTAAAAAAAACGATCTGTGCTACCCAGTACCTGGCCGAACTATAGCGGATCTGTATTCTCTTTTCGTTTTGTTCGGTTCGTTGTAGCCAACAATACCAACCATAAACACTCATCACGGTATAATAGAAGTTGACAACTGCTTCTCCTGGCAGTTCGGCCACAAAGCTTATCCAGGTATAGATGATGGTATTGATGAGTCCCAGCGGATAGACCCACACATTTTCTTTCCGGCTGTACCATACGCTGGCAATACCACTGACGACCGCCATTCCTTCTATCAGTGTATCGCTAGAGAACGTAGCGAGTAGCGCGGGGTACAAGGGAGAAATAATTGATTATTCCGATTCGGCCACCACTTCTTTTACCTCGGGTATCATTCTTTTCATCATGCCTTCGATACCGGCTTTGAGGGTGATCATCGAAGAGGGACACCCACTGCAACTTCCCTGCATGGAAAGGCTGACGGTGCCGGCCTCGTAACTTTTGAATTGTATGGCACCCCCGTCCATCTCTACGGCAGGGCGTACATAATTATCGAGTAATTCTTTAATTCTCTTTACCACGTCATCATCATCTGCACTCACCTCGTTACTGCTCATGGTTTTGGTAGCAGCCAACTCTTCTTCATTGACCACGATCTTTCCCTCTTCGAGGTAGTCCTTTAAAAATTGTCTGATCGACGGAATCACATCATTCCAGTCGGTTTCGGCTGTTTTGGTCAGCGTCACAAAGTTGCTGGCAATAAAAACTGCTTTGATAAAAGGAAAGCCAAACAACTCCGTTGCCAGGGGCGATGGTTTGGCGCTGGAAATATCGGGGAAGTCGACGCTTTTACCGGGATAGAGGAGTTTGTTAGCCACAAACTTCATGGTCTCGGGATTGGGCGTCATTTCGGTATAGATGCTAACGATAGGATTGCCGGTCTTGATCATAACTCACAAATTGGTACACAAAAATAACCAAAATCGGGGGAAAGGGTTCGGTCAGGCGGTGAAGCGTCCTGTTTTTTTGAGCACCCGAATTAGCAGGTACAATGCAGACAGCAGGCCGACCAAGGTATATAAAATTGTTGGCGACGCTATCGAATAGCCGGCCAGCCACTCCGGATACCGCAGTGTTGGGAGGGGTGCGAAAAGCAACAAACAAATACCCAGGAGCCAGATAAATTGGGTAGTGTGTTCTTTTAAGATCCAGCGTTTCCAATTGAACTCCATGCTCTTTAGTGTCGCAGGCAGTCCGCTGAAGGAGGGCCACCAGCGATTCACCTCTTTGCAGTAGCGATCAAATCCTTCTCCGAATTTTTTTCTAAGAAAGTCTTCTTCTGCCAGCACTATGGCCTGGTAGATAAATAAGAATAAAGGCATCATGATCGCAACATAAAAAACGGAATTGGCTACAATGCCTACTCCCAACAACATTAAAATATTACCTACATACAGTGGATTGCGACAGTGCCGAAAGATGCCTTCGGTTACCAGCCCTTCAGCATAGGGCTTACCTTCTTTTCCACCTCTTACAATATAAGCCAGTCCAATGGTGAGACCTCTGATGCCTTGTCCGGCGCACGTAATGACCAAGCCCAATAAGATCGGCCACCCGTAATAGCGAGGGCCACAGGAGGCTTCGCTGAAAAGGGGTAGTGATGGCACGAAAAGCGCTGCATAAAAAAGTATAAAGATCCAGTTACGGTATTTGAAGAAGAAATTTCCGATCGCGATCATAGCAGCAGTTTATCGTTTTACGGCAATGAGTCCTGCGAAATTGTACCACTTAAAAAATACTTCGCAAGAGGTGAAGCCCTGGTCACGCAGCAACGAAATATTCTCACTTAGTTTATAGGGCACCAGTACATTTTCGAGGGCTTCTCTTTTCTGCGAGATCTCGAGTTCGCTGTACTGGTTTCTTCTTTTGTAGTTATAATAATAGTTGATATAGTCACGGTTGAAATTACTTTCTTCGGCCAATATCTTTTCGACCAAGATCAATACACCGCCGGGGTTGAGCCCTTTACAAATATCCTGTACCAGCTTTTCGCGGTAAATGGGTCGAACAAATTGAAGCGTCAGACAAAGTACTACCACCGAGGCATTGTGAATGGCAACGCCCTTACTCAGATCGGCACAATGAAGCTCGTAAGGCCTGGCAAATTTTATTTCATCGAATTTGGCTTTACACTTATCGAGCATTTCTTGCGAATCGTCGAGGCCGATAAATCGAATTGATTTTTCGACCAGCGTATCCATCCCGATCATGGTAGTGCCGGTGGAGCAGCCCAGGTCGTAGACAAAACTCCCTTCTCGGGCATGATCAGCGGCCAGTTCGGCCATCATGCGCTGGATCTCTCCGTAAAAAGGAACCGAGCGGTTGACCATGTCGTCAAAAACGCTGGCTACATTGGCGCTAAACTTAAAGTCGCTGACTTTCTCGATCTCTTCGCGGAACACCTGGTCTTTACCCATACGATTGAATTATGGGCAAAGTAACTAAATTGTTCAGTCTTATTCAGGTTGTTGTCCCCATTTCTCAGGAGAACGCCACAGGGCAGACAGCAAGAGCTCTCGCATAAAGAAAAACTCCTTGGGTAGCTTATCATACACCTGTTCGAATAATTCTTCGTGTCCGAGCAATTCTTTTTTTCCTTGTTCACGGTCGATGATCATGACCCGGTCAAAGTCTTCTTTGGAAAAGTTTTCCATCCCTCTCCAATCCATGTCTGTGTAGCGGGGCCGCCATCCCAAGGGACTCTCTACAGCCGATACTTGTCCGCGGATGCGGCCTACGATCCATTTGAGTACCCGCATATTCTGACCATAGCCAGGCCAAAGGAATTGGCCGTTCTCGTCTTTTCTGAACCAGTTGACACTAAAAATGCGTGGAGCATTCGGAAGATCTCTTCCAAACTGTAACCAATGGTTCACATAGTCTCCAATGTGATAGCCCATGAAAGGCAGCATGGCAAAGGGATCTCTTCTGACTTTTCCTACTTCTCCAAATGCGGCGGCAGTCATTTCGCTGCCCATGGTAGTGGCCAGATATACTCCGAAATTCCAATTGAAACTTTGGTAGACCAACGGTACGCTCGTACTTCTTCTTCCTCCGAAAATAAAACCTGATACAGGAACTCCTTCGGGATTATCCCAATCGGGATCAATGGCGGGATTTTGGGCAGCAGGAGCGCAAAAACGTGAATTAGGATGCGCAGCCGGTTTACCGGACGAAGAATCCCAGGGCTTACCTGTCCAATCGGTGAGTCCTTCGGGCACTTCTTTGGATAGGCCCTCCCACCACACATCTTTATCCTTTGTAATGGCTACGTTGGTAAAGATGGTGTTGGCCTTGATGGTCTCCATCGCATTGGGGTTGGTGTGATAATTGGTGCCGGGGGCAACACCAAAATAACCCGCTTCGGGATTGATGGCATGTAATCCTCCTTTTTTACCCTTGTGTATCCAGGCAATGTCATCACCCACTGTGGTCACTTTCCAATCGTTGAATTCTTTTGGGGGAATCAGCATGGCAAAATTGGTTTTGCCACAAGCGCTGGGGAATGCCGCCGCCAGATAATTCTTTTGTTGATCGGGCGATGTAACCCCCAGGATCAGCATATGTTCTGCCAGCCAACCCTCTTCTCTTCCCATTACAGAAGCTATGCGTAGTGCAAAGCATTTCTTTCCCATCAGCGCATTCCCTCCGTATCCACTTCCATATGAAATGATCAATCGCTCTTCGGGAAAGTGAGAGATATATTTTACATCCGGATTACAAGGCCAGGTGCTGTCTTTTTTGTTTCCCTCTAAGGGCGCGCCCACCGTGTGCAGACATTTTACATAGCTCTTTTTTTGTAAATAGGGCAATACGGCCGATCCCATTCGTGTCATGATGCGCATGTTCACTACAGCATATTCCGAATCGGTAAGTTGTACACCATAGCGGGAGTAGGCAGAACCGATCGGACCCATACAAAACGGAATCACATATAAAGTGCGCCCCTTCATGCTGCCTTGTAACAGGTCGTTGAGTTTATTTTTCATTTCTACCGGATGCATCCAGTTGTTGGTGGGTCCGGCATCTTCTTTTCGCAGACTGCAGATAAAGGTTCTGTCTTCTACACGAGCCACATCGCTGGGATCACTAAAACAAGCGAAACTATTAGGCCTTTTCTCTGGATTCAGGCGAATAAAGGTTCCTTTTTTCTCGAGCAGGGCGCAGAGATTATCATACTCTTCTTGACTACCGTCGCACCAGTGAATGGCACTGGCATCGCAGTGAGCGGCCATTTGTTTGACCCAGGTGTCAAGTTCCGTACGAGCTTTAGCAGTTTCGGTAACAAGGAAGCTTTGTTGAGTGGGCATAGCATCGTTTTTTAGCAGGCCATCGCAGTGGCCGCGGGAGAGGCGCAAAGGTAAACTATCCAGATTAAACTAACGATCGTTCAGTAGGGCGGCAAATGATTTTTTTTCTTTTTCCCTTGTTTTCCAACCGCTTACTGAACATTCATTTATGGAACAGCCCTCAAAAAGCCGGCAGGGTTTTATCTTTGTGTAAACACCTTTAATATGTCAATCCGTTTTTTTTTAATCGCTTCACTTGGATTGTTTTCGCTTAGTGCCTGCGTTAGCAGCAAGAAATTCAAGAGTGCCCAGCAAGATTACTCCAAATTGCAAGAGCGCTACACACTGCTCGAAACAGAGAATAATGCTTGTGGCGAAGAAAAAAGGATCTTACTAAGACAGAAAGAAACACTCGAGAGAGAAAAGGCCTTGTTGACTGCGCGTATCAAAGAATTACAGGAACAAGTCACTTATGTAAAGGATAATAATAATCAAACCCTCAAACAGCTCGAGAGTTTATCGGTTATCTCTACACAGCAGGCAGAGAGTATCAAAAAATCGATGGAGAATCTGGGGATCAAAGATGCCTACATCCAGAACATTCAGCAGCAGTTATCTTATAAAGATTCATTGAACATGGCCCTGGTGATCAATCTGAAGGGGGCTATCGGAAATTTAGCCGATGATGATGTCAATATTAAAGTTGACAAGGGTGTTGTCTATGTTGATATCTCTGATAAGCTTCTTTTTAAGAGTGGCAGCTATGATATCACCGAGCGGGCTAAAGAAGTGTTGGGCAAAGTAGCCCTGGTGCTAAAGAACCAGCCCGACCTCGAATTTATGGTCGAGGGTCATACCGACGGGATTCCCTTCAAAGGATCGGGCGTGATAGCCGATAACTGGGATCTGAGTGCTATGCGTGCTACTACGGTGGTGCGATTGCTGCAAACCAAATACGGACTCGATCCGGCTCGCATGGTGGCCGCCGGTCGGGGAGAGTATCGCCCCCTTGCCGATAATACTACTAAAGAAGGACGTTCTGCTAACCGCCGTACACGTATCGTGGTGTTACCGCAGCTGGATCAGTTCTATAAGTTGCTCGAAAAACAATAGGGGCTACCCGCAAACAGGTAGTTAGTTTATTTCCTCGAAGGTGCCGGTCTCTTTGTTCTTGCGCACCCGGTTGGCAGCGAACCAGCGTCCGTTCATGGCTATATAAACGCCAGCAGGCAGGGTTTGTGCGAATGCCAGCGCGCTTCCCACATTGAATAAACCATCAGAGCTGCCGAATTTGATCGGGATCATGGCACCGGTCAGTACGATCGTTTTATCAGGCACCTTTGCGGCCAGTATCGCAGCGGTTTGCGCCATGGTATCGGTTCCATGGGTGATCACGATCTGCTTTTCGGGGCAATTATTACAATGGGTTACGATCTTCGCTCTGTCCTGATCGGTCATTTCCAGACTATCGACCATCATCAAGGTCTCGATGGTCACATCTACATTGCACCGGCCTAGCGATAGCAGATCGGACATATGGGTATCCTTGAAAAAAAGCTGTCCGGTAAGCTCGTTGTATTCTTTATCGAAGGTGCCACCGGTAATAAAAATGCGGACCGCCATTTTCGAAAATTTATGTGAAGGTAATACAGGGGCAATTATTACGATCTGTAACTTCGTAAAACAAAAGGCCCCTCCGTAGAAACGGAAGGGCTCTAACGATTGCTTGCCATATGAAAATCTTGCGCTAAGAACGCGAGAGAAAATGTCTGTCTTACTTGCTGCCACAAATGTAGCGGCCAGCAAGACGGGTCGGCAAACGAAAAGTCCTGAAAAATTGCATGCCTAACAGCAGGATAAATCGCTGAAACCCTTTACTGGGAAGGGTTTTGGCCCATTTTCTTTATGATGTCCAACCGTGCTACCGATATCTTGTTTTTGCTGATCAAGTCGCTTGAAAAGGCAGAGAAAAGGCATTTCAAGCTCTACATAACCCGAAATTCGGACAAGGCCGACCTTAAGATCGTGAAGCTCTTTGATGCCATTGAGCGCAGTAGCGACTACGACGAAAAGCTCTTACTCAAGAAGCTACCCGGACTGACCAAATCGAGACTGGCCAATCTGAAGAATCATCTTTACAAAGAGATCTTATCGAGTTTGCGCCTGCTCAAAAGTGCAGACAGCATCGACTTGCAACTCACCGAGCTTTTCGATTTTGCTCATATTTTATACAAGAAGGGTTTATTCCTGCAGAGTCTTCGCTATATCGACAAAGCCAAAGAGACGGCCAAGGCTCACCACAAGTACAATATTATTTCCCCGCTCTTATCACTTGAAAAAAGGATCGAGAGTCTTCATATCACTCGACACATACAGTATCGTGCCGAGACCTTGGCGACAGAGGTAAACGCTGTTAACCTCCAGATTGATCGAGTGGGGCGCTTATCGAATCTTTCACTACAACTCTTCAGTTGGTTCGTACAGAACGGACATGCCCGCAATGAGGCCGACGAACAAGGCGTAAAACAATTTTTTCAGGAGAATCTTCCGATCGATGCCTGGCAGCTCGACGGGTTTTATGAGCAGCTCTATTTGTATCAAAGCATCACGTGGTATGCCTTTATTCGGCAAGATTTTATTCAGTATTACCGATATAGCCAGCGCTGGGTAGATCTTTTTACCCGAAGACCGGCCATGGTACGTGTAGAGACGGGGCATTATATCAAGGGTATCCACCAGTTGCTCAATGCACATTTTGTCTTGCGTAATCACCGGGGATTCAGTAAAACGATCCGTCTGTTCGAATCGGTCGCCGCACTGGACCGCGTTCGCCAAAATGATAATTTCAGGATCCAGAGTTTTATATACCTGAGCACGGCTCGTATCAATCAGCATTTTATGCTGGGTAATTTCAAGGAGGGGATCAAGCGAATCCCGGAAATGAAAAAGGAATTGAGCAAATACGATCTGTTCATAGATAGTCATCATGGATTAGTGCTCAATTATAAATTTGCCATGCTCTATTTCGGTAGTGGTGATTTTGGTCGCTGTATAGATCATTTACAGCCTATTATTCAAAATACCACTCACCTGCGCTACGATCTGCAGTGTTATGCACGCCTGCTTCATCTGATCGCACACTACGAGCTCGGCAATGATGTATTGATGGAATCGTTGACCAAGTCGGTATATCGGTTTATGTCGAAGCTGCAAAACTATACGATGGTCGAAGAAGCCATGCTACTGTTCTTGCGCCGGTCCATTACACTCTCTCCGCGCCAGTTAGCTCCGGCCTTTGCCGAACTGCTCGAGCAGATCAAGCATCTCGAAACAAACCGTTTTCAGACCCGCGCCTT
>Ga0129333_10004546_pt1 | contig 12992 bp, 16 predicted proteins | sample CPB6_08_DNA_FD_94474 | JGI IMG/M metagenome (GOLD analysis project Ga0129333, IMG submission 94474) | Freshwater to marine salinity gradient microbial communities from Chesapeake Bay, USA - CPBay_Sum_0.6_0.8_DNA | ecosystem: Environmental > Aquatic > Marine > Coastal | place: USA: Chesapeake... | reverse complement strand
TCTTTGATCTTGACTTCAAGTTCCTTCAAGTCGGGCGGTGTCTGCATGCGCTTGATGCGCAGACGCGAACCGGCTTCGTCGATGAGGTCGATGGCCTTGTCTGGAAGGTGACGATCGGAGATGTAACGGTCGGCCAAGTTGGCAGCAGCGACGATTGCTTGGTCGGTGATGGTGACGCGGTGGTGAGCCTCGTACTTGTCGCGAACGCCCTTCAAGATTTCGATGGTGTGTGCGACTGTCGGCTCTTCCACCTTCACCGGCTGGAAGCGACGTTCGAGCGCTGCATCTTTTTCGAGGTGCTTGCGGTACTCATCAAGAGTGGTGGCACCGATTGTTTGCAGTTCCCCACGGGCGAGCATGGGCTTCAAGATGCTTGCGGCATCGATGGCACCTTCAGCTGCTCCGGCACCGACGAGTGTGTGGATTTCATCGATGAACAAGATGATGTCGCCACGTGTCTTGATTTCTTTCAAGACCTTCTTCAAGCGCTCTTCAAAGTCACCGCGGTAACGACTGCCGGCGACGAGTGCGCCGAGGTCGAGCGTGTACAACTGCTTACCGGTGAGAGTCTCAGGAACTTCGTTGTTGGTGATGCGTTGTGCGAGACCTTCGACGACAGCTGTTTTGCCGACGCCAGGTTCGCCGATGAGCACCGGGTTGTTCTTGGTGCGACGCGACAGAATTTGCATGACGCGCTCGAGCTCGCGCTGACGACCGATGACGGGGTCAAGCTTCTTCTCGCGAGCAAGTTGTGTGAGGTTGCGACCGAACTGATCGAGAATTTGGCTGCCGCCCTTCTCGCTCGAGCCTTCACCTTTTTCGGACGCTCCGCCACCAGAGGGTTGAGTCTCGGCTTTGCCCGCAGGACCTTGGTAGCCGGACAACAACTGGATGACCTGCTGACGCACGCGCCCGAGGTCGGCACCCAATTTGACGAGAACCTGCGCCGCCACACCTTCGCCCTCACGAATGAGTCCGAGAAGGATGTGTTCGGTGCCGATGTAGTTGTGTCCGAGTTGCAGTGCTTCACGCAACGACAACTCGAGCACCTTCTTCGCACGAGGAGTGAACGGAATGTGGCCCGATGGCGACGAGCCACCTTGACCGATGATTTCTTCCACCTGGGCACGAACTGCCTCGAGGGAGATTCCGAGCGACTCAAGAGCCTTCGCGGCAACGCCTTCACCTTCGTGAATCAACCCGAGGAGGATGTGCTCAGTTCCGATGTAGGAATGACTGAGCAACCGCGCCTCTTCTTGGGCAAGGACCACCACTCTGCGGGCCCTGTCGGTAAAGCGTTCGAACAAGATGACCACCTTGTTGTTGTGTCCGGCACAATGTTGTGTCGGTGACGTATGCCAAGTGTACCGGCAGGGTTGGGAACAGTCATGTCGTGGTGGCGTAGCCTGACGTGGTGAGCCGGTCCCCTCTGCTCGATTTACCCGGCATGGATGCCGATCGCGCGCGTGTGGAAGACGCCATCCTGCAGGCCGTTCGCACGCCCGACGATTACCTCACCCAAATCGCATCCCACCTCATTTCCGCCGGTGGTAAGCGTTTGCGCCCCGTCATGACAATGGTCGCATCAGCTGCAGACGACCGCGAGGTGTCCGACGACGCTGTCATGGGTGGCATCGCGTGCGAATTGGTGCATTTGGGATCTTTGTACCACGACGATGTCATGGATGAAGCCGACGTGCGTCGCGGTGTGGAAACCGTGAACGCCAAGTGGGGCAACTTGCAGGCAATTCTTGCTGGCGACTTTCTGTTGGCGAAAGCTTCTGAAATTGCTGCGTCACTTGGAACTGAAGTTGCCGGGTTGCTCGCACGGACTATCGGTCGTTTGTGCGAGGGACAGATTCTCGAATTGCGTCACACCTACAACGTGGCACGGCCGATGGATGCATATCTCGCGTCGATCGACGGAAAGACCGCATCGTTGTACGGCACGGCTGCTCGCATTGGCGGACTGGTGTCTGGCTTCGACCGCGCACACATCGACGCGCTCACCGCATACGGCGATGCATATGGAATGGTGTTCCAGGTTGTCGATGACATTCTCGATGTCACTGCCACAGACGAACAGCTGGGCAAGCCGGCCGGGCACGACATGGTCGAAGGTGTGTACACATTGCCTGTCATCCTCACGTTGGCGGCAGGCGGTTCAGCCGCGAGTGAATTGAACGGCATTCTGGGGAAACCCCTCGATCACGCAGAGCGCGAAAAGGTACTCGACATCGTGCGCAGCAACGGTGGTGTCAAGAAGGCGATCGAACAAGCACGTTCTTTCGTGTCGCTCGCTCACGAGGCCTGCGAAGCATTGCCTTCCACGACACGAGTGGGCGCCATGCGTGACGCCCCAGTTGCGTTGCTCGACAGCGTCAGCTGAACACCGAAGCAGCGGCAAGTCCGCTGAGTGCCGCACCTTCGATTCGTGGTCCATCGAAGGCGTCACCCGCCAGGACAAGTGGCAGTTGTGGGTGGGTCCAACATGGCGAGTGAAAAGTGCGTCGTGGCGTCGCGTAGCGCCACTTCTTCAGATCTGATTCGACGATGTCATCGACAGAGAAGTACGCAGTCGCACGTTCAAGCAACATCGAATGCAACTCCGCCTCAGAGTCGTCGTAGTACTTCGCTGACACACTCGGTTCGGCGTGAAAGGTCATGCCGGGGTGTATGGATATTCCTTTGCGCAGGTTGTCGCACACAAAGGAGAAGAAGTCATCTGGCGATTGCAGCGCACCCGATGCACTCACCTGTACTTGTCTCTTTAGGGTGACAAGAAGGCACAACGTCGGGTCGTAGTCGATGTCGTGGAGCTCGCGGGGCAAGTCGTGTGCGACGTCACCGAGTAGAGCGATGGTTTGCGGTAGCGGAGCAGTGACGATGATCGCATCAGCAATGTGTTCCTCGGTACTTGAATCGCGTAATTGAGATGCGATTGTCCATTTCTTGTTGTGTTCGTCGAAGGCCACGCTCGACACAGTGACTCCGAGGCGAACATCGAGATTTCCCGCCAGATGTTTCGCAATCGATGTCATGCCGTTTGCGCCCGTGTATCGGGGATGTCCGTCGATGTCAGCGAACCCGCGACACCACTCACGCGCGACGCCCTGTGAAACCCAGTCGTTCACCTCCGTAGCGAACACGTCGCTACGCACCGTGAAGAACTGTGCACCGTGGTCGAGAACTGCATCACCGATACGCCGAGTCGCCATGCGACCGCCGACACCGGCACCTTTGTCAAGCACGACCACGCTGTGGCCGACACGCTGCAAGTTGCGCGCCGCCAATAACCCACTCAGACCGGCGCCGATGACGGCGATATGCATGAGGCGAGCCTGTCAGATGACGTTCAGTACGGCTTCACCGTGCGGCACGAACGCTGCTTCTGCACGCTTAAGAAACGACAGCAGAATTCGATTGAACGTGGTCGCATGTTCGATGGTCACACCGTGAGCTGCGCCACTGATGACCACCAGCTCGGCTGTCGGAATGAGGTCGGCAAGTTCTTCAGCATCTCCGCGCGGGGTGAGAATGTCTTGATTTCCCACCACCACGAGAGCGGGGCAGGAAATGGTGCCGAGCATCGCTTGCATGTCGTTGTCATCGGTGCTGACGATTGCTTTGACTTGGCCAGTGAAACCCTCTACCGGGCTGATGAGACCGAGTGGTCCGAGAATGCCCATTGCTGGCAGCAAACGCCGGAATGAACGGGGCCCGATCATCCAACGCGCCGCCTCTTTGCTCATGGCAGTGAGGCCCTCGGTGCGGGCTTTGTCGGCCCAGGTTTGAAGTAACTCTTCGCGCCATGCATGGTTGCGACAACTCGTGGCCACGAGTGTGAGTGAACGCACGCGATGCGGGTATTTCAATGCGACGATCTGAGAGATGGCGCCACCCATCGAGAGACCAACTACGTGGGCCGCATCGACGCCTGCCGCATCGAGCACGGCGATTGCATCGTCTGCCATCTGTTCGAGAGTGAACTCGTGGGTCGGTTTGTCACTGCGGCCCGACCCGCGATTGTCGAACGCGACTGTGCGGTGACGCCATGCCAGTGCTGCGCGCTGCAGGTTCCATGAGTTCTTCTCGGCCCCGAGTCCTTGAATGAGGAGTACTGGCGGCCCACTGTGCCGACCCGTCACTTCGTAGTGAAGACGAACGCCGTCACTTGCGTTGGTGAAGGGCATCAGGCGACCTGCTTCTTTGCGGGTACGTGCTCGATGCTCGGCCATTCATACAGTCGCTCGATCACTTCGGTCGTGGTGTGGCGCGGCGCAAATCGAAGAAGATGCGCTGCTTCATTGCTGGCTGCCAATCGACCTTTGTGCAACACCTCGGACACATGGTCGGGAATCGGTGCACCAGCAACACCAGACATTGCACGTGCGGTCCACCAAGCAGGACCGATCGTCGGAACGGGTACGCGACGTCCGGCGAGTATTGCTCGAAGAACGCTTATCGCACCGTTCGCACAAATGTTGGCGATGCCGTGTGCATGGCGAGTGCCTGCGGACACGAATGCATCAGCAGCATCGGTGTCTTCGACCACGCAGAATGCTGGGTTGCCAAGTCCGTGAAACGGAACTGCCGGCATGCGCAACACGCGTCCAAGTGGGCTTGGAACATGTGGCCCCACGACCGGTGCGAGACGCAAAGTGCAGGTGTTGACACCGCGAGCAGCGTGCAGAGCGTTTGCTCGAGCTTCAAGGTCGGCGCACATGTGTCCATACACGGTGGTCGGCGCGACATCATTTTCTTCAGTCGCGATATGTGGCGAGTGAGAAGAAGCGCCGTACACCTCGATGCCGCTTCGCAGCACAACCGACTCCAACGAAGTGAGTTCGTGGGCAGCATCGAACACCGCACGGGCCACGTTGCCGGTGGCGATGCGTGCATGATCTGTGGCAAGTCGCGCATGTGGCTCCCACACGCCTACGTGGACAATGACCTGTGGTTGGAAGTCGGTGATGAACTGCGACATCTGGTCGATGTCTCCAGGGAGAATGCGGGTGAAGGAAGCATGACGGAGTCGTCGTCGTGGTGGGTCCATGTCGAATCCACGAATGTCGCCGACCCACTCCGCTTGTTCGAAGCGAGATGCAATCAACGAGCCGAGCTCGCCACCCATTCCGGTGATGAGAACCTTGCGGGTCTTCACACCCTCAACCTTACGAGCAGTGACCCTGCGGTGGAGGTCAACGAATCTCGTGAACGCGCAGAATCAATTCACGTGACCAACTGTCGAGTTGACGTCCGCAAATGCGCTCGGTGATCTCGATGGCCTGCGACGGGTCGTCGAGCATTCCGCTCCAACGGATGTACCCGCCCATGATGCCGACGATGCGATCGCCGACTTCTTCGGCGTGAATCACGATCTTCGAGTCGTTATTAATAAGGTCACGCAGTTCGGCGTAGAACACGCGCAGCCATGCGTCGAGGTCGTCGGCGCCACTCAGCGGACGGTGGCGGTAGGGCATGTTGAGCTCTTGGTACGCGTGGAGATTGTGCGGTGCGGCGATGATGCTGACGACGAGGTCGAAACGGTTCTCACGCAGCCAGATGATTTCCTCTTGGCGGCGCACACGACGGTGGTTGTCGCCGTATCCGCCGGGTCGCTCACAGATGGCGACCTTGTCCTTGATGATCCAGGTGAAGTTTCGAGGGGTGATTCCGAGGGCCCACTTTCCGCGCAATTTCGGTGGCATTCGTTTCCCTCGTCGTCCTTGTCGTCTGCTGAATCTGGCGTGATGTCGTCACTAGGGCCTTATGACCCGTCGCAACACTAGCCAATAGTTGCGAGGTGCAACCGTTGTTTCGACCGACGAACTTCTCGTCCGCCACCCACGTCGCAGGCCAAAACCTCGCCTCTGGCAACCGCCAGCACGCGCTCCACCGTGGCCACGTCGGGTGGATAGGGGTGAGACAGCCAGGCACGCACCGCTCTGCGTGCCAAGGGAAGCGGTGCTTGCGCAAGGGCGCGAGCATCAGTTGGGTCGAGAGTTGCGGCAAGTTCTTCAAGAAAATCGTGTTCATCGCGCAACATGTCTGCACTGCGAACGAGTAACGGAACGATGTCACGCTGTGACAAGTGGTTCATCAGCGGCACCAACTCACCACGCACACGATTGCGCAAGTACTTCGGATCACTATTGGTCTCGTCGTCCACAGGCTCAATCTCGAGCGCGGCACACAACGCTCGGGTTTCGGTGCGTCGAAGTCCAAGCAATGGTCTCCGGTGACCAGGACGCATCGCCGAGAGGCCACGAGTTCCGGCACCGCGAAGCAAGTTGATGAGCACCGTCTCTGCTTGGTCGTCGGCTGTGTGCCCCGTCATCACGTTTGAGGGAAGCACGTCGTATCGCGCATCCCGTGCCCGTGCTTCCAGGTTGGCCCCGGGGTCGACGTTGACCACATGTACGAACAACTCGACACCCAGTTTTTCTGCGACAGGAGCGATGACGTCGATATCGCGGTGCGACTGCGGACGTAATTGATGGTCGACATGGTGGACGGTGACATCGAGGCCATGCGCATACGCAAGTAACAACAAAGCCATTGAGTCGGCGCCGCCAGACACTGCAAGTGCGACTTGCGAGGTTGGTTCGGGAAATGTGCAGCGAGAGAGGAGCGAGACGAGAAGGGGATGCTCGTCGTGATGAGCCACGACGGATCTCTCAGTTGCCTATTGCTGTGCTGGTGGTTGACGGTGCTTCGGCGGATGCTTCGACCCGGTCACCTTCACCACGTAGCCGACGACGGCCTGCAACACTGCACCGACACCAGCGGCGAGAAGAACGAGGCCGAGCCAGAAGTGCCAAGGTTGCGCTGCGAACATGATGCTTATCGTAGCGAGAGCGGCAGCACTAGGGCATATCTCCGGTGAGTTCGTCACCGAAGCAGCCGCGAATCTTGTCCATCAGGCCCTCTGGCATCTCCTCGGCGAGCACCTTTCGTGCAATGACGGTGCGAAGTTCTGCGTGGAATTCAAATGCCTGAAGACAGTCGGTGCACGAGCCAAGGTGGGACTGGATCGACTGCGCCATGCCGTCGGGCAATTCTTTGTCGAGGAACCTTTGAAGTTCTTCGAGTGTCTCATTGCAATTCGACATGTGTGTTGGCTCCGGTGAAGGGTCTAGATGGTGGTCGATTGTTTGGTGCTGGCATCGCCCGCAGGGGGTTGAGTCAAGCCACGCCGCACCGCGTACTCGTACAACGATTTGTGCATCGCTTTTCTTCCCCGGGACAGGCGGCTCATGACGGTTCCGATGGGAACATCGAGAATGTCGGCAATTTCCTTGTAGGAGAAGCCTTCGACGTCTGCCAGGAGCACCGGCATGCGGAACACCTCGGGTAGCTCCTCGAGCGCGGCTCGGATGTCTTCGTCGGGGAACAGGTCCATCATCTGGTCTTCGGCACTCGCCGACATGCGGCTTTGGTCGAAGGTGTTCAGGCGTTTGTAGAGGTACAAGTCTTCGACTTCTTCGAGCCCTTCTTCTTCAGGGCGTCGTTGCTTGGCTCGGTAGTTGTTGATGAACGTGTTCGTCATGATGCGGAACAACCATGCACGCAGGTTCGTGCCCTCGTGGAATGTGGCGAAGCTTCGCCAGGCTTTCAAATACGTCTCCTGCACCAGATCTTCGGCGTCGGCTCGATTTCTCGTCATGCGAAGCGCGACGGGGTAGAGATGCGAGGCATATTGCATCGCTTGTTCGACAAATTCTTCGCGTTGTGCCATGCAGAGCCCTCCTCTCCGTGACGCTGGTACCGGGGTTTACCCGCTTTGTCAGCGAGGTTAGGTGGACACTTCTCGTAATGCCGAGTCAATGGACGCGACCAACTTCTCGAGCAAGTGTGCGAGCTTGGTGCGTTCCTCGTCGGAGAAATTTTCAAAAATGACTTTCATCATTTCCATGCGACGAGCACTCACCAAGGTGTGACGCTCGCGTCCTTGTTCCGTCACTGCGACTTGAACGACTCGCCCGTCGTCTTTGCCGGTCAGCCGTTCAGCGAGCCCCATGTTCACCAGACGCTGCACGGCACGCGTCGCCGTACTGGGGTCGACGCGTAACTTCTCGGCGAGGTCTCCCATGCGCCAGGTCGGCTGCTGAACCAACAGATCGAGAGTGTCCATCTGCCCTGGTTCCAACGCACCATCGCCAGTTCCGAAGATGTGCTCGCGCATCAAGGTGGTGGTGGCTGCTCGACGAAGCTCGCGCCATGACAGACCCACTCGAGAGATCAGCTCGACGTGTTCTTGGTTCGACATGTCGACGGGCGTACGAGTCAATTTCATTACGGGACAATGCTACTTGTGTCTGATTCGACGTTTAGTTCGGGGCACGGTTGTGCGTAGGTTCTCTGGGTGGGGCAAGGTGAATAGGAGAAAACCTCAATTTTGAGTGTTTTTCAGCCCCCCAAACCCTCCAAGGAGAAACTCATGAAGAAAAAGATCATCGCAGCGCTTGCTGCTTCAGCAATGGTCGTCGGTCTTGCCGCTTGTGGCAGCGACGATGACAACGCAGCCACCGATACCACGATGGCTGCAACAGACACCACGATGGCTGCCGAGACTGCCGGCAATATCGTCGAAGTAGCAGCAGCAAACGGCTCGTTCGGCTTCCTTCTCGAGGCAGCGACACTTGCTGGTCTTGACACCGCACTCGCCGGTGAAGGTCCGTTGACCGTGCTCGCGCCGACCGACGCCGCATTCGAGGCACTCGCGGCACAAGTGATCGGCGAAGGCGCAACGCTCGAGCAGTTGAAGGAACAACTTGCGAAAGACATCGACGGCTTGACCGCTGTCCTTCAGGCACATGTCATTTCAGGAAAAGTGATGGCCGCAGACACCACAGCACTCGATGGCATGCAGGCCGACACCCTTGGTGGCGAGAAGTTGACCGTCTCGAGCAAGGACGGCGCAGTGTCGTTCACTGTCGGTAAGGCAGTTGCAAATGTGACGACTGCTGATGTCGAGGCAAGCAACGGAGTCATCCACGTCATCGACGCGGTGCTCTTGCCACTCTCGATGCAGGACTGACCTTTAGGTCCATCCCACTGGGAAAGGGTGCGGGGCTTCGGCCTCGCACCCTTTTGCATTTTTCGGGGGTCACTGATGCGATTGCTCGTAGGGGCAGTGTCGACAACCGTTCTTGCAGCAGTGTCCCCGATTCTCGTGATGTAGTCGGGTCATCACGAGCAACTTGCTATGTGGGTCGATGTAGTAATCGAGGCCCTGCAGCACGGCCTTTTCGTGAGCGCGAATGACGTCAGGGTGTAGTGGTCGCGCCATGTCGTAGACGATAGGTAAGCCTTACGAAATAGAGCGAATTGTGACAACAGGCTCATCGGATTGATGGAACTTTGGTGGTGAACTGGAGGTCTACGCACATGGAGGGAAAACGTGCGAAGACTGACGATTGCGATTGTGGCCGTGACGACACTTCTGTCGTCATGTGGCGCCGATGAGTCTGGACTCATTGGGTACGTGCCGGCCTTTGACAAAGATGTGTCGCGCGTGGTGGTTGGCGAAGTATCCGACTCGACGACGAAGCCCTTTGTATTCAAGGCTGCAACGAACGAAGTTCTGGTCGTCTATTTCGGTTACACGAATTGTCCAGACCTGTGTCCGACGACTTTGTATGCAGTGAAATCTGCGAAAAAGAAGATCGGCGAGGACCTTGCTGCGCGTGTCGACTTGGCAATGGTGACAGTTGACCCTGAGAGAGACACCAGCGAGAAATTGCCTAAGTACCTCGCATCTTTCTCTGATCGATTTCACGCGATCGTTCCGACGACGGATTCAGAACTGCGTGCTGCTGAAGATGCGTTTCAGGTGACATCAAGTGTCACCAAGCAAACCGACGGCACGATTGAAGTGGCACACAGCGCAACTGCCTATGTCGTCGATGACACCGGGCGTGTGGTCGTCGAATGGCCGTTCGGGCTCGATGCCGACGCAATGGCAAATGATCTACGTTTCGTCTTGAGTGACGAGGCATAGCAAAAACAGAATGAGTGGTGGGAGGAATCATGACCACATCCAAGAAAATCACAGCACTCGTCGGTGCGGCAGTTCTGGCTGTCTCGCTTGCGGCATGTAGCAGCGACAGCACTGAGAGTGCCGACACGACGGTCGCTGAGTCATCAGCAACCGAGGAGCTCATGATCGAAGGGCAATGGGCACGTACGAGCCCAGCTGCAACCGACATGGGTGCGGCATACATGACGATCACGAGCCCTGTCGACGATGCCCTCGTTGCAGCTGCGGTGTCGATGGATGTCGCGATGGAGGCACAAATCCACGAAGTCGTTCCGGCAGAAATGACGGACACCACCATGGCCATGGACAACATGGCAACTGACACGACGATGGCGTCGGGTGACATGGCAATGACCATGCGTGAAGTAGACGAAATCGCTCTACCGGCTGGTACTGCTGTTGAGCTGAAGCCCGGTGGATATCACGTGATGCTCATGGGTCTGAAGGCACCGTTGGAAGTTGGAACTGAGATCACGATCACACTCACCTTCAAGAATGCTGGTGATGTCGAAGTGACCGTGCCGGTGCTGGAGGAAGCACCCTGACATGAGCGACACGAGCGAGTCGCGTTCAGGCAACGCCTTTCTCGTCATTGCGGCGGTGATGGTGCTGGCATTCGGTGCCATCATCGCCACGATGTTGCTACGCAACGAGACTTCTGGAACGAACTACTACTACGTCATCGTGGCAGGCACGCAAGATCGACTTGATCAAGGCAGGACGCCAGAGCGTGAACTTCCGGTGTCGCTCAGCATGAAGGTGGGCGATTCCCTTGAAGTGAAGAACGAAGATCGAGTCGCACATTCATACAGTTTCCTCACCATCCGACCTGGGGAGACCGTGAAGTACACCTTCAAGACCCGCGGAGAGTTCATTGGTGCCTGCACAGTCGGTCTCCACAAGTCGGTCACTGTGTCAGTCACATGAAACGAGTTCTCGTAGCAGCCGTGCTGCTGTTGGCTGGATGCTCGAGTGACGGCGAAGCAAGGTGGCAGACCGCAGAGGTGAAAGATCTTGATAGTGGTGCGGTCGTCGTGCTCGGGGAAGTGTTGCCGCAGACGACGACCATCGTGACGTTGTGGTCTGTGTGGTGTGTACCTTGCAGACAAGAGTTGCCGCATCTCGAGAAACTGAAGCAAAGCGATGGGGCAATTTCGGTCGTCGGCGTCAACATCGGCGATGACGAGGCCTCGACACGAGAATTTCTTGGTGAACTCGGCGTCACATTTGCGAATTATCGCGATGAAGACGCCGCGTTGCTGACGGCACTCAAAGTGCCAGCTGTTCCTGCAACGTTCATCGTCGATGCCGAGCAGAGCATCGCATGGAAACACCTCGGTGCCCTCAACCAGGAAGATCTGAGTGCAGCAATCGACCAATACATCGAGGTCGGCTGACGAAGGAGCGTCAGGTTGGTCCGCGGAAACCCTTCAGCAAATTTCGAACCGCCTGCGATGCTTGTGGTGTCACGATCGAGTGCTCACCACTGAACAACTCTTGTTCATGGCCGACAAAAATCTCTGGTGAGTCAACGCGCGACGTGAGCCCCGGCGCGAGCGTGATGTTCATACCGGCATACCAGCCGCCACCCACCGAGAACGTCTCACCGGTGTACGGGCAGGAATCATGTGCGAGCCACAGCACCAATGGAGAGACATACTTTGGATGAAGCCATTCTTGAAGTTCCTCTGACCAGGGGATGGGTCCGAAACCCGATCCAGGTCGAGTCTTCGCATATGGGGCAACGATGTTGCACACGATGCCAAGGGCTTTGCCTTCGGCGGCCATGCCACGAGTGAGACCAATGGCTCCCATCTTTGCCATGCCGTACACGGAACCATTCGGTACACCACCAAATGCCGCACCAGACGACACATTGACGAAACGCCCGCCGCCTTTTTCACGCATCACCTTCCATGCAGGACGGCTGACGTTCAATGTGCCACGAAGTTGTGTGTTCAACAGTGCATCGATGCTGTCTTCGGGGAAGTCTTCGAACGGTGCCATACGCACTTGGCCAGCGTTGTTCACCACGATGTCGACGGTGCCGAATGCGGCGAGGGCGGTGTTGATGATTGCGCGACCACCTTCTGGAGTGGCGATGGTGTCGTAGTTGGCGACAGCGTCACCACCGAGGTTGGTGATTTCTGCGACTACTTCGTCGGCAGGGTTCACTTCCGGCGCTGGTGCATTGCCATCGGTGTCGCTGATGCCGACGCCAAGATCATTGACGACAACTCGTGCACCTCGGGCTGCAAAAGCGAGTGCGTACTCTCGCCCCAAGTTGCGACCTGCACCAGTGATGACCACGACTTTGCCGTCGAACCGAATGTCAGCCATGTTGCCTCCCCATTGACGTCAGCCACTCTAGGTGGCTGACCTACATCTCGTCAGGGGTGATGACTCCGTCACCATCGCGGTCTGTGCCCTTCACCGGTGCGACAGCAATGAGCTTTCTCCAGGTGTCGATATCGAGCATGCCGGTCTTGCGCAGGCCATTTTTCTCCTGGAATGCAGCAATCTGTTTGGCATTGTCCGAGCCATAGAACCCGTCAAGTTCGGTGGTCAGCCCGGCAGCTTTCATGACTTTCTGTGCACGCTTCACCATGGTGCCGCTGTCGCAGGTCTCGAACGGCAGATATTCGTTCTGAACCCATTCACCTTGACACTTCTTCGTCAACGATTCCTTGATGGCAGTTGCACTCGGCTCACAACCGGTGAAGCTGACAAAGCGCAGCGCACTGTTGGCATCCCACAACGCACACGCGATTCTTGGGGGGAACACGTCGTCGTCCGTGGCGACGGCAGCTTTGTCGGTTCGGTAACAGAGTCGCATTGGCGTGACCATTGGTTGGTCCTTGCGACACATGGTGTTCGTGCTCCACTTGCCATTCACTCGCTTGAACAGTGAAGCCTCGCGGCACCCATCGTCGGGGCAGTTCCATGT
>Ga0129333_10004545_pt1 | contig 12993 bp, 10 predicted proteins | sample CPB6_08_DNA_FD_94474 | JGI IMG/M metagenome (GOLD analysis project Ga0129333, IMG submission 94474) | Freshwater to marine salinity gradient microbial communities from Chesapeake Bay, USA - CPBay_Sum_0.6_0.8_DNA | ecosystem: Environmental > Aquatic > Marine > Coastal | place: USA: Chesapeake... | reverse complement strand
CCTCCGCCGCCTCCCCCACCTCCTATGCCTACAACGCTAGACCTGTCACTTCTGAGTTCTTACTTCGCACTATTCACAAATGACATGCCTAATGCTCCCTCTTATACAACCTCTACAGCATATTACCCTTACCCAGGTATGTCTATGAATTATTGATAATTTGCCAATTATAACATAAAAACGAATATAATATTTTTAGTCCTTGAATATGAGCCTTATACCCATTATAGAAAGAATGTTCTAAATATAGTGCTGTATTTTATGACATGCTCTACTTTTACACATGTACTTAAAAATTGAATAGTATTGATAATAAATATTAATTATGATAAAATGGCACGACAACCTGATTGGAGGCTTTATGAAGAACAAGTTATTAATACACATGTGTTAAAAAATAAAGGTAATGCTGTTTGGCCCTGGATATATATACCTGAAGATGAATTATATAATTGTGGATTTATTCATGACTTTAATAGATATCGTAAGGAAAAACATCGGCTAAAGGCAGAAGGTAAAACTGTACGACAAGAGTATGGATTAGATGGCCTCGCTATAAATGATGATGGTTCATATACAGGTATTCAAGCAAAATGTTGGAATGGAAGAAAGCTCACTGCAAATGACCTAGGTTCATTTCTAAATGTGATATATCAGCGTTTAGTCCGGAAAAACATAAATAATAAGGGAATTGTATATCATACATGTGGAGTACAAATTGATTTAAAAGAAGACTGTCTTAACAGTGGTGGAACAATTACCATGATACGCATGCCTTTACAGAAAGAAATAGAATATGATATGGATGAAACAAAATACATATTAAACCCAGAGCAAGAAGAAGCAAGACAAAGCTTGAATAATTGGGATTGGATAAATCCAGTTGGTAAATTAAATATGCCACCTGGTATTGGTAAAACACTCGTATTCTCAAATCATATCCGTGATATAAATTATAAAAATATCATTATTCTATCACCTTTACAAGGACAGGCAGAACAGACACTACAACGTGTCAGGCCATTTGTGCCACATCATATAGCATTGAAAATTGATTGCGAAGGGAATGGAACACGAGATATAAATGAAATTAGAGAGGCTCTAAAGAATGAAGCACTATGTAGTTCTACATATGATAGTGTAGATGTACTTTTAGAAGCGATTAAAAATGATATGGAAGATGATTGTATCCTCGTTATCGACGAGGCTCATAATATCATAGGCAATAAAGATATTACCAAACTTATGGATAAATTTACAAGAACTTTGCTTGTATCTGGAACACCACTAAACTCTTATACAACAGAAGAAGATGAAGATGAAGACCTGTATGAAACAATCTATCAACTGCCTTTCAAAACAGCTATTGAAAAAGGATATATCACGAATTATGAGATTTATTTACCAACAATTGATAAAACTGGAAATACATTTATAATTGAAGATATGAAGGATGATGAGTTTGGTAATCAAGCTACCTTTCTTACTACTGGAATGTTACGGACTGGTTCTAAACGATGCCTAGTATATTGTAAATCTGTTAATGAGTGTGATATATTTAAGATGGCTCTAAAGAAATTGTTTGATACATTTCATGCAGAGAATGCTGAAATGTTCACACTTACCTTTAATACAACATCAAAAGAACGAAACCAAATTCTTAAAGAATTTAGCAAAGATGACGAAACTATAAAATTCATCATGTGCGTGAATATTCTCAATGAAGGCATCGATATTCCAATATGTGATAGCATCTTTATGGATGAGATTGCTATCAGCATAAGTGATCGTGGACATATAAGAGCAGTTCAAAGATTATGTAGAGCTGTGCGGAAAAATAAGAAAAATCCATTCAAAATAGCCCATGCTTTCATCTATACACATGAGAGAAGTAGGTTAGATAATCTATTCTCTCTTCTCAAAGAGAATGATCCTGAATTTCACCTGCGTGTGAAATGTATCTCAAGCAATTATGATATGACGGGTAAGAAGGAAACACAAACAGAAGAAACGCAACAAACTGGCGCTGTCAAGAATAATATCATTAATGGTATTGAAACATCACAACAACGATGGATGCGCAACTATGAATTGCTTAAAAAATATGTAGAAGAGAATGATAGATTACCACCACAAAGCGATGCTAATGTAGGTTGTTGGCTTACTACTCAAAAAACATATATTAAAAACAATAAAATTACACAAGAACGTAAAGAATTATTGATGAAGCTAGAACCATTCAAAGCATGGTATGAAGACGCTCAAAAGAAAGAAAAGAAAGAAAGGAAAGATTGGACTGAGAGATATGAATTGCTAAAAAAATATGTAAAAGAAAATGATAGATTGCCACCACAAAATTATAAAGATTTAGGATCATGGCTTCAAAATCAAAAAGAAAATGTAAAAAATAATAAACTTGCACAAGAACGTAAAGGGTTATTGATGAAGCTAGAACCATTCAAAGCATGGTATGGAGATGATCAAAAGAAAGAAAAGAAAGGGTGGAATGATATGTATGAATTACTGAAGAAATATACAGAAGAACATAATAGGTTACCATTAGCGAGAAATGAAGAGTTAGGAGGATGGCTTGATCATCAAAAAAGAGGGTTTAAAAAAAATACAATTACACAGGAACAAAAAAATCAATTTATGAAATTAGAACCGTTTAAAATATGGTATGAAAATGATGAACTAAAAGAAAAGAAAGACTGGAATATAAAATATGAATTGCTTAAGAAATATATAGAGGAGAATAATAGTTTGCCGCCTCAAAAACATAAAGAATTAGGAGGATGGCTTGGTAATCAAAAAAATTTAGTAAAACAAAATAAAAATACAAAAGAACGCAAAGAATTATTGATGAAATTAGAACCATTCAAAGTATGGTATGAAAATGATCAAACTAAACAAAAGCGGGAAAGGAAGGACTGGAATGAAATTTATGGATTATTAAAAAAATATGTAAATGAACATAAAAAATTACCAGAAATAAGAAGTCGCATTGGAAATTGGCTTAATACTCAAAAACAAGCAGTTAAAAAAGAAATGATTACACACGAACGTAGAAAATTATTAATGGAATTAGAACCATTCAAAGAATGGTATGAAGATGATCAGAAAAAAGAAAGGAAGGGATGGAATGAAATGTATGAAATATTAAAAAAATATGTAGAAGAAAATAATAGATTGCCATCACACAGTCATAAAGATTTAGGATGCTGGCTTGCTTCACAAAAAGAAAATGTAAAAAATAATAAAATTACACAAGAACGCAAAGATTTCTTAATGGAATTAGAAGCATTCAAAGTATGGTTTGAAGACGCTCAAAAGAAAGAAAGAATAATAAAGAAGGATTGGAATGAGATATATAAATTATTCAAAAAATATGTAGAGGAAAATAACAGATTGCCTCTATATAATCATGAAGAATTAGGATCATGGCTTGCTCGTCAAAAAAAATCAGTTAAGAATGAAAAAATTACACAAGAACGCAAAGATTTATTGATGGAGTTAGAACCATTCAAAGAATGGTACAATACTTTAAGTTTAGAATGCTAATCTATATAAATCCTGAAGAGGTAGCCCATGTGCCATGTCTAGGGCGATTTGTTTCTTTTCCTTAACAGAAAGTTTGTTCATATTTAATTCACTACTTACATAAATATGACGAATCAGTGAAGTGGTCAATCTTTTTCCAAATAACTTTTTAAAAACACGCAAAGTCCAAGCACAATATGAGTTTCTTGTGTAAGGCTGGTTCTTATTATCTACGAATAGCCATTCTCTATCATTATTTTTTAGACTTAATTTCAAATCTTTTAAGAGTGGTTCAGGTAATTCAATCTCATAATTGTTATATACTTTGCTTGTTTTATAGTCTCCCAAATGTAGTGTTGCCTTGTCGTCATTTATGAGTATATAATTCTTTTCTCTCTCTCTTTCACTTGGTAATCTAGTATTATATAATCGTACCATATTATACTCACAACGCCTTGGCCTCAAGTGCGTATAGAATCCAAGCAAGACCCTATCTATGCTGCCGGGCTCTAATTCATCCCTCTTCTTTATGATATCGTTATAGGCTACATATCCATCCGCTTGACGATTAGTAGGCTTATTGGTCTCGTAATGTTCTATCACCTTTTGGCGCGCATCATTGAACTCTTTTGCCCATTGCTCGTATGCCTTGCGGTGATCACAAGTAAAATCCGGGTTGTACCTAAAGAGCGAAAGAATAAAGGACAGGTGAGCCTTGCGGGATGTGTTTGCTGGATAGAGCTTCGTGATCTCGGGGATGTATGTAGCAGGATGGAGCACTATATGAAGGATTGGTTTGCCTAGCTTCTTCTCTAATGTATGTGCTCTCATCTTGTAATTCTCTTTGGAGTTGTCGGAAAGCTCTGACTCTATGACTTTCTGTAGCAGGTCTATGTCTAATGCTTTCTTTTTTGGGGGCATACTCTACTTAAAAAGAAATATACAAAAAAAGACACTCATGCATATGCACGATAAATATGTTCAGCATGTCAAAGAATGTATAGAAAAAGCTAGTTCATACACATCAAAGTTAGCCGATGATTTAGTTCGTAATTTATATGGAATGACTGGATTTAAAACACGTCATTTTTACAACAACCTATGTAGTATAGAGGATGCACGTTATCTTGAGATTGGTACCTGGATGGGTTCCTCTTTGATATCAGCATTGTATGAGAATCGGCATTGTAAAGCAACAGTTATAGATAATTGGTCTGAGTTTGGTGGGAATATGGATGAGCTTAATAGTAACATTAAAAGGTTCATACCACACCCTATATGCTGCAACATTATTAACTCAGATTGTTTTGCTCTCAATGAGCCTTTAGATGATAAGTTCAATATATACCTGTATGATGGGGCTCATGATGAGATTTCACAGAGAAAAGCAATCACAGAGTACTATAAATACCTGGATGATATTGCTATCATTATTGTTGATGATTGGAACCATGAACCGACACGTATTGGCACATTTAAGGGTTTAGATGATGTGGATGCGAATATTCACTTTCAACATGAGATAAGGCTCACACAGGATAACACACACACGCCGATGGATATAGCAAAAATAGATTTCTGGAACGGGATCGGTATTTTTGTGATAGAAAAGAAACCGAAAAATGAAAATTAATGTTCTAAGACATAAGAAAACAAAAAATAGAAATAATATTCTAAGAAATTAGGAACCAAAACTTAAGTTTAAGAACTAGAACCCAAAATCCACGCTTAAACACATCACATATCCTAGGATATGTGATGTTCCTGTTTTATTTTACAGGTTTCTAGAACTAAATTACAACTTTTGGTTCCTAGAACTAAAACTAAACTTTTGGTTTCTAGAAACTTAATCCCGTTTTTTTGTTTTTCAACTAAACATATCTATACTTACCTCTAATATCATGAAGATAGACCCTTTGACTATTTAGAATGATGTATTTCTGATTATTTTCATGATGAACCTTTCTTGTTTTTCCATTATAAGTAACATGAGTTCTTTGATTGCCACCATATACAGATATAGCAGTATTGTGTTATATTCAGGTATATACTTTTCAAAAATCCTATTTGCTACACTCTCTAATATCATGTCATCTACCTGATCCTCAGAACTACTTCCATAAGCTATTTTTATGTAGCTGTCGTTTATTTTAAACATAAGACTATTTCCTACATCTTTACTTAAAGCTTCATATTTAAAAATCCCCCTTCTCTTTTTCTATCATTTTCTCCATTAAATCATTACCATCATTATGTATTACGATATGATTTATGTTACCGTCTTTATCTTTGTACTTTTCAGCAAATTCCAAAAAATTATTGAGATAAGTGTCTGTGCTCATAATCTATTAATTACATTACACATTTTCTTGTTCGCGCATACAACCAAACCTATTTACAAGCTTCTTTAATAACCTACTCATAAGACTGGGAGGATTCTGTGTCATGCTCGTCTTTTTAAGTTTTGTAAAACGCTCCGAGTATTCTGTAATAGTATACTGATTGCCCATGCTACGGTTACACGAGGAACATATAGGTAGCAAGTTCTCTAGCACCGTTTTGCCACCCTTGCTCTCAGGTCTATTGTGCCCTACCTCAAAAGTAAAGGGTGTAATGGTGTTTTTACACCAATTTACATGACATTTTGTACGAAATCTCTCATCGTTGTAGGTTAGCCATACCATCTGGCGCAAAGAGGAAGGTATCTTGTCCTTCTTCATCTTGCGTCGCTTCTTAATCTTCTTGTGCTTTGGTCTTGTCAGTTATGTTATATGCCTCCACGGACTATACATTCTTATCATCCACATATTTAAGTGGGGGATAGCGCTGGTCGTATAGGTTATAGCCTGTACTGGAGTGCATCTCATAGAACCCCGGATTATTTACAAACAGAAACCTAAGCTCTGGGTCAGAATATTCAGGTCCTATCTTAGTAGGCAGGGTGAGAAAGTAATCACCCCTAACCCACCAGAAATTACCAGACCAATGGCATCTATCAGGCAGAGGATAATAATTAACACCAACAGTATCGTAATTCTCTAATTTTTCGATACATATTATGTAATGCCTTACAAGATAATACATCATTAAATAGCACCAGTCACTCACATTTTCAACCTGCTGTATGTTATCTGCCCTGTTCTTAGAAACACCCTTTGAATGAATATACAGGATTCTGTCTTCTGCTGTCACATGATTGTGGATATCCTCTAGAGTAAGGCGCTCATAGCTGGTATCATTTGGTGCAACCTTCATTATCTTGAACTTCTGCCCCTAGTTTTCCAGAAAAGCTATCATATCTGTTATTATCTTGTCTTCGCCTGCTATGTAACAGTATATTCCTTCTGCATCATCATATAATCCACTAAAATGTATAGACCTTACCATATCTCTCACAATGGTAAGGGCGTTATTAATACAACATATGTGGAAGAACACCTTAATTGTCATTTTATAATATAGATAATATAGATTTAAATTATTAAATACAAGTTATGGAAAAACAAAAAAATGATACATATCCTTATTTTTAAATTGAGTGACATAAACATCATGTACGAATACAAGGATATTTATGACTATTTATTTGAGGAAGGAAGATTTAATTATAGAAGATGGGCTATGGAACCAGACCTATTGGATACGCCTGTTAGCACAGACCAATATTGTAACTATCAAGTACGTAAGTTTAAGTTGTATAACATTGCTGACATAGAAGCATCTATCAGAAACGATGTCAAGGCAAAGGAGGAATTGGATTGGTTTCATTGGGAAGATATATATAAACAGCCACTATCACGACTAATCCTTATCTGTAGGCTGGTTGGAATTACTATTTATGATAATAGCCGTGAAAGTATTCTGAAAGCTATGTTGGAATACAAATTTGAAAATCAGCGGCACCAGAATATTTCATTTCTAGAAAAGGAGATGGGACTAAAGACGCCATCTGAAAACATTACGCAAGATAATAGTAAAAATGAAACATAAACCATGCACTATATCCTGACACAAAAAATGAATAAAGTAAGACGCTTTTTATGTATCAAAAATAAACAAACATGGAATTATGTAAGGGAAAATGCCGGAATGGAGACTCTTGTAGTTTCAAGGGTCGCTACGATGGATATTGTAAGAAGCATCTCACACCTATGGTTGAATGTCCAATCTGTTATGACCAAACGCGTGATTCATTTATGCTACCTTGTAAGCATAAGTATCATAAGGAGTGTATCGTAAGATGGTTGGCTACAGGTAAGCACACATGCCCTGTTTGCCGAATCAATATCAATGAAAAGACTCTGTCAGCGCTTGGCATTCCACCACCCGACTTCCGGCAGGTGGTGATCCAGCAGGTGGAGGAGTTCATTTCAAGATTTCCAGAATATACCGAGATGTGGGACACATCTAATTACTCTATGGTAAGAAGGTATAAGATAAACTCCAAGGCGGTGGTACAGATACTTAACATCTATATCATTGTTCGCAGGGATATTATCTCTTTCCTAGATGTGCGCCTGTTTAACAGGAGAGGCAGACAGGAGCGCGATAGACTCCTTGAAGAAATTAGGGTGATTGAGGCGCGGATTGATAGGATAAATAACGAAATCGCATCCGTGCAAACAGATACGGTAACGAGGGAGATGGCGGTGTTGCTTCACGAAAGCATGCTGTATGTGTTTGATCTCAATGCTTGGCGATAAAATGAAAAAATAATAAAAATTCGAAAATTGTCAAATTGTAAAATGTAAGTTTTAGAATTTAATTTATAAAATCTATAAGAATATCTGCTATATTTTCAAGAGATGCTGTCTAAAGAGTGGCCTATATGGCTCAAAAATGTCCTACAAACATACAAAAGCGCCGAGATGCTAGAGAAAGTAAATGCATCTGGACTTGTGGCAGCACAAGTAGAAGGGACGCGACGTACCTTTATGGATCGTGAGAGTGGCTTCGGCCAGTTTGGAACATCTCTAGTAGAGCTTACATGGTTTGAAAATGAAAGGCTGCCCAGCTTAGCCATTGTACTCGGACAGAGCGACCGTTACGAAATATATGAGGACTACCTATTGCTAAATATAGAACCTTGGAATTACGATTCAGAGGATGGATATGACAATGAGGCATTCAGGGGCATCTTTGAAAAATTAGACAAGATGCCAATGCATCGCCCCCTGGTAGGGCTTTCTATTATCGAAAAATTCACAGAACCTACGGTGCGCCATGGTGTAGCATGGGTTGCGTGGAAGACAGATGAGAGTAGTGGTTCGCGTAGCAGTAAAAAGCGCCCGCATTATGTGTTCTCATTCTATGACCCCATGAATTATCAGAAGCCTTTGCGTAACACACAATATACATACGCACAAGAGGTCTTTATGGCAAACTACGAGCAAATGATAGATGAGCATGGAAAGGAACGCGATATCCATTTATGGGATCTATCCGTGTACTGCTATCATAAGACGAAGGACGAGTATCATTGCCCTCAATATATGATGAATGCGGAATACTGCCATCTGTATTCGCTGATGTTCTTATACCGTTGGATAGAGCATGGTATGCCTGACCATCGAAAGGGAATGAGCTCTGTAGTGAGAAGCATGTACCTTGTCAAACCCGCGCGTCTTACACGTGCGGATACGAATGCCAGCTTGCTATTCCGTGTTATCACTATGGCATTTACCGTGGCAACGCTTGATGCATACACAACCCGTATGTTGCGCCGGAGAAACATAGATGATACCATGCGGGACACGCTAAAGAACATTCGGCACCTTCTTTCTGTTTTCAAACAGGTCTGGAAAGGCGCAATAGGAAGGTCACTGCTTTACAAGGGTACAGATGAAAGTGTTCCTGTCAGCTCACACAGATAATTTTTAAGATTATTTTTAAAATTGTTAAGCATCTTGCTATAATGAAAAAATGATATAACGCATCCATCTTCTATTAAAAGCAAGAAACACCATGTTCGCACTCTCAAAGGGGCAACGGAAGCGGGTTACTCATGTCATCCATCTAGCTGACACGCACATTCGCACAGGTGACCGTGTGTCTGCTAGGGTAGATGAGTATCGGCATGTTCTATCAAACTTTCTACAGGAGTTAAAAGAGTTAAGGCCAGTTAAGGATGACACAGCACTCATGGTAATCGCGGGGGATGTGTTTCACCACAAGGGGCGTTTAGAGACAGAGGGGGCGATGATAATCTATGAATGGCTCAATGAGGTCCTTGAACTCCTGCCTGTTTTCGTGATCTGTGGCAACCATGACTTCCGCCAAGAAGACCCAAACTACACGGACATGATTCAAATGCTTGTTGCCCCATACACTGCCTCTGCCCATAAGCACCCCATTTACTACCTGAAAGATACAGGATACTATGTATGGGAGAATCTTGGGTTTGGCCTCACAACGGTTAAGGATACCCTAAAGGCCTATAATACATTTGGCATACTGACAGAACTCCCTGAGTTCCCAAAACCTCACCCCGATGCGGACGCAGTAGAGTGCCACATCGCCCTATTCCATGGCTCAGTTACACAATCGGCTATGCCAAATGAGGCGCTGCTGTCTGATTATGGCCATGGTTATCCATTGGAGTGGTTCCGCGGGTATGATATTGCCATGCTGGGGGACAATCATACACAACAGCTTTCTGTGGGTCTAGATGGAACCCTTGTATGGGCTTATCCTGGCTCCCTTGTCCAGCAGGATGGGGGTGAGCCGCTGTTGGGACATGGCTACATCCTGTGGGACATTGCAAAGCGGAAGGGCAAGCTCCATCACATCCACAACGATTATGCCACGGTCAACATGTTTCTCTCTAAAGATGGAGAAGTGATGATACGACCCAAACCAAGGGAGAGGATGCCTCTTATCAAAGCATTAAATGCTCCATGGTTTCCAAAGAGCCCTCAGGTGAGAGTTGTTGGCACTCAAGGCGATGATATATTGGTAGCACAAAAACTAAAAACGCTTGATATGAACCCATCAAAGCTCTATCTATCTAAATGCTTTACATCTCATTCAGGGGGCACGGAGGAAGCAGATGTAGAGGAAGAGACAGTGGATACAGCAGAGACCGAGCAAAAACGCCTGAAACAACTGGCAGACCTCAACAGCCCTGAGAAATGGAAGAACTTTGTGTTAGAACAAGCACCGGATATGGATAAGGACACTATTTCATGGCTGTTTCAGCCAACCAAGCTCATGCTTCCCGAAGCGGGCATCCCTGCTCCTCTACTGGATAAGATAAGGGCACGGAATAAAGCCATCCAGAAGCTGATAGACACCTATGAGGAGAAGATGAGTGGGGCAAGGAAGCAAGGGTATCACATCGTCCTGCGGCATATGGAGTGGGAGTACATCATGTGCTACGGAGCCAACAACTGGTTTGAGTTCTCCCATATGGATGGTAAGGTAGCATTGCTGAATGGCAAGAATGCTAGTGGCAAGTCCTCTTTCTTAGATGTGCTGTGTCTTGCCATCTTTGGAGAAGCAACAACAATGCGATCAGACATTCATGGCAACAAGATGTCTGTAAAGGTCATCCATGACAAGAAACCCGCTACGAAACATGATAGCGCCTATGTGAAGCTCCTATTCTCCCTAGATGGCACACAGTATGAGGTGAAAAGGTCTTTTACAGTAAAGCAGAAGGATGAGATGCTCCAGTCCAAGGTCAATAAGATTGCAACGGTTCATAGGGTGGAGGATGGTTCATTAGTGCTATTGGCAGATGGAACAACCATGGTGAATGAGTGGATGTTGGCAAGGTTCGGGACACTGCCCGAGGTGCTAATGAGTACGATGCTGTGCCAGATGGATAACTCCAACTTCTTTATGCAGAAGGAGGATGATCAGGTCCTTATCATTGAGAAGGCACTCCACATGGAGACCATTCATGCTTATGAGTGTATGCTTCATGAGGCCTATAAGATGAGTAAGTATGCTCTTCAGGAGGTATCTACCTATATCCAAGGTCTCACAGCAGGAAGTGATGGTGGAAAGGTTGATGTGAAGGCATTAGAAGATGCTGTTAAAAGCCTTGCTGAGAAGAAGGAGGAATATAGAAGGCTAGAAGACACAAAGAAGGAGCTTACCAAGGTCTCAAATGATATCTTAATAGGCATCCAGGGAGGTGTTGATACATATGGGTATGATTTAGAAGAGGCTGAGGAGGGACTTGCAAAGGAGCAAGCAAATGTGCATACATATCCAGACATTACACCTGAGGTGGTTACGAAAGCGTACAAGCAGCAGGAGCGCCTTGCGGAGGAGATGAAACGGTTGGAAGGGCTGGTACGGGCTTCATGTGAAATAGAAGAGGCCACTAAGGGTCTTGCTCATGCTAAGAAGGCTCTCCGCATACACGAGAACAAGATGCCAGAGGATGAGCCAACCATCACAGAAGCATACATCGAAGAGAAGGATTATGAGTATAGGGCATGGCAGAACACGCTGCGATATATGGAGATTAACCCTGAAGGAGGCCTGAAGGAACGCATAGAGGCCTTGATGCGGGAGCAGAAGCGGCTCTACAAGGAACAATCGGCACTACGAAAAGCAGTGGAGGATGCTGTAAAACCTACCCGTATGAAGCAGGGTTATGAGGCCTGGAAGAAGCAATGGGATAAGTGGAACAACTTTGTATCAGGCATCACAGAGATGACAGTAGAAGAATTAGATCAGAGGACGCGTGAGATTACAGCTTATCTATCTAAGATAGATGATGCCAATAGGGAGTGTAAGAGCATGGAGGAGAAGATGACAGTATTGAAGGCAGAGAAAGAAACTTACAAGGATGTAGAGTTTAACGAGCATTGTTCTGCCTGCCAGAAGAACCCGCTCCGCAAGAGACTGGATGCTATCACAAAGGAGCTCAAATCTGTAGATGCAAAGTATAAGAGGATGCATAAGAAGCTAGAGGGCATGGAGCAGACGAGGGCTGGGTATGTGAGTGAGCTAGAGGACATCCGTGTTGCCCGGCCAGATAGGGTGTCTTATGAGGCACGCCTACCAATGATGGAGCAGGAGAAGAAGGAGTGGGAGCACTCTATGAGCTTGTGGGAGCAGGAGGAGAAGACGGAGCAGAGGCATGTAAAGATTGCTGCAGATATCAAAACAATCTTCGATGAGCTCCAAGGACTCCAGAAGATTAAGACAGAACACGACATGTGGGTGAAAGAAAACACACGGATTGAGGAAGGCAGAGAGCTGCTTACTATGTGGGCGGCCTGGAAAGAGAAGCAGAAGGCCTTAGAGGATGAGAAGGCGTCCTATGAGAATTTGTTGCTATGGAGCGAATGCCAAGAGGCAATTAAGAAGAACAAGGCCCTCTTAGAGAGCATCCAGGGTTATGAGAGCGCTGTGAAAGAGAGGGATGAATGGAAGAACATACTGCTATCTATCCGTTGGCAGGAGAGCTGGAAGAGCCTTGAGAAGGTCACCGCT
>Ga0129333_10004544_pt1 | contig 12995 bp, 23 predicted proteins | sample CPB6_08_DNA_FD_94474 | JGI IMG/M metagenome (GOLD analysis project Ga0129333, IMG submission 94474) | Freshwater to marine salinity gradient microbial communities from Chesapeake Bay, USA - CPBay_Sum_0.6_0.8_DNA | ecosystem: Environmental > Aquatic > Marine > Coastal | place: USA: Chesapeake... | reverse complement strand
GTCCTGCGGCGTTTGGGCCTATACAGACTCCCCCCCTAGGGTTAGGTGGGGGGGGGTAGGTGCCAAGGTGGCATGGGGTGGGGTCGTCGCTGGCCTAGGGCGCAGGGGGCAGGCGAAGGCGGCTTTCCGCTTCCCGCTGAAGCTGTTCCCTGCTGTATGCCTGGCATTCTGCGGCTGATTTTTTTCGGTGGCACTCTCGGCAGATGGATTGCAGATTCTTTCGGTCGATCTTATCCCCATGGTTGCGAATGGGTGTGATGTGGTCCACCTCTAAAGCGATGGCCAATTTTCCATTTCGTTCACACGGCTGGCAAAGAGGATGTTCCGTTAAAACTTGTTTGCGGATGCGCCACCATGAAGGTGGATAGCGGCCTGACTCACGCTTGTCTTTCTTGAATTGAAACGATCCGTCATCAAATATTTTTTTCGGTTTGTGAAATGTCATTGGTTACATCCTCAAACAAATCGGGGCAATTGGTGGCCATCTGAAACAGGTCGCAGGGCCAAAGGAAATGCCGAAGGATGTCCTTTGCCGCTTTCTTTGACTGCTGCTTGGTGATGTTTCCGTTAGATAAATCCACCAGTAATTGGCGGGCCTTTAAAAGGCTTCGGCTTCGCTGTGCTGGTGTGGTCATTTCTTTTTCTTCTTCTCTTTCGTTTCTGATTCTACTTCCATAGCTTCCACCGCTTCTAACCTCACCCGCCATTGTTTTCCCTGCTCGTCCTGGTAAAGCGTTTCCTTCCCATCGGAATAAACCATGCCGTTGTTTCTCGGCAGCACTTTTCCGGGTTCTTGCTGGGAGCCAATGCGTGTCCGAATCACTTTAGGCATAAACCAGCAGGGATGTTTGAGAGATTCAAAAAACATTATTACGCCTCCTCAATATGGATCTTGTGCAGTGCCTCAACAAGCTTCTTTTTAATCCTGTAAACCGGTGTACGAAACCCCTTCACATCGCAGTAAACCAGCTTCTTAGCCACGATATCCAGATAAACAAAATCACAAACGTAGGTACAAATCAGCTTGCCATTCACTACGCACTTAAAAGGCACTTGGAGTTTCAGGTCTTTAATTGCACCGTTGTTTTCCAGTGCTTTTAAAACGCAGTAATGGGCGGCCTCTTTCTTGGAAGCAAACCGCATTCCATCAATGGTGGTTGGTTTGGCTCGGTACTTCGATTTCCTACCCCAGCCTCTACTGGTCATCCGAAAGCCCGTCAGCTATGCCAAGGTAGGCGCAGGCATCTACCAAGGAATCTCGGTGGTATCCGTTGGTTAGTCTGGCCAGCTTTAGCAGGGCCATCATTACGGCCACGTCATAAACCTCAACATTGAAGCCGAGGTAATCCGTCCAAGCCCTGGCGATTTTGGCAAAGTTGTTTTCTGGGGTGTCGTAGGATTTCCCACGGGATTTAATGGTTTCTCTGACTTCGTGGAAGAAGTCGGCTAAGTTTTCATCCATGCTTCGAGTACCTCCCTGCGTCTAATGGAATATCTCGCTCCGTGATTGCTGCAAGCCCTTCGAAGTTGGCCCTGTCACCGGGAATAAACAATGGCAGGCCTGCATCTGCCCGCAGGCAATAAAGCTCAATTCGCTCATTAGTACCTGGGGGAATCCTTGTAGGTTCTGATATGTCCGATTCCATCACCCTAAATAGTGGCGGTTGCGGGCGTGATACCCAGCCAATTTCCTTAAGGAATTCGCTGTTTTTTTCCGTTTCCGTTTTTAGCTTTATTTTCTGATTTGGCATCCTGCCATCCCTTCCATTAAAGAATCCTAAACTAGAAGTAGCCAAAGTATCAGTAAAAAAACAAAACGTTAGCCTAGCTCTGGCCTGTTCTGGCCTTGTATTCCTTAGTTCTCAAATCGTTGTAAAGCTCTTCCCAATCTGCTAGCGCATCTTGCGCCTCGGCGTATTTCCCTAGCAAATCCTTAAACTTTTTCACGTGCTGGGCGCACTGCAAACAGCCCCTTGAAAGGTCACCCGATTGCCCCTTTCTGTTCCAGCATGGGATGCACCGCCCGTAACGCAAAAACCCAGCCCCACTACCACAGTCCTTGCAATTCTTTCTTCGTGCCATTTTAAAATCCTTTCTAAGGCCTCTAGATTCGCTTTATTTGCAATATCTTTACGCTTGATGATCAAACACTCAACGAAACACAAAACAGCGATATAAGCTATTTTAAAAGCTTTTCATTCTTATATATCCTAAGTTATTTAAACCGCCCATCTTCCAGATGCGGCTTGTGCAGTGTCGCAGGGGTGATGCGGGCGAGGATGTTGGCCAAGCTCTGGTCAAGCTTGCTCACGCCCTTGCCATCCAAATTTCTGGCCCGTTCCAAGTTCAAATTTTTGGCGTTGGCCTGCTCGTCACGATCCCGAAGTTGGGAACGCCAGAGCGGGTTTTTGAGCTCGTACTCGCCCAGGGTCATCATGGGTTGATCCTTGGCGTTCCTGGTGTTGCGCCAGCGGTCGCCATCCGGGCACTGGCAAACCACCGCCTGGGTCTGCCTTCCAACCCACTCACCGCAATCCACCTGGCGAAGAAGTGGCACACTAACCACGCCTCTAGCATCCCGGCAAATCGGGCAGCGTGGCCCTTGGCTGTGAATCGTGGTGGCGTAGGTTCGCTTGCGATCCGTGACTACGGCCAAAATCGTGTTCAGCCGCTGCAAATGCTGCTCCCGGGTGAAAGTGGTTTGAGTTGATTTCAGCAGTTGCTTTGAAGCCTCTTCCAAATCCGGAAGTTCAACGCCTGCGTTGTTTTGAATGCTCGCCCATTCGAGGATCATCGAGTGATCCGCCTCACGTTCGTATCCAAATCTGCGACAATGCCGAGTGGAAAAATCGATTATGGTCATTGCGTCAACCCCATTTCCCGTGCAACCTTTTCAACAGATTCGTTGATTGAAAGTTTTCGCTGCCAATTCACCGCCTGGCGGTGAAAGTTTGAATCGTTCGCCCGTGTGATCCACCGGGAAAGAAACGCTCCCATGCCTCGGAAGGTTTTTCGCTTGGTCGGGTTGTTGATTGCCCAGGCGAACGCCTCCCGGCAAGCCTTCAGCACATCTAGCCCAGGAAAGAGCGGCTGGTGTTGGTCGATCCAGCTTTGAGTCAGCGGCCAGATGGTCGGTTTTCCGTTGCAGGGAAAATCGAGAATGGATTTTTCAAAGGCATCGGTCGGCTCGGAGGTTTCCGAAGGAACCTCGGAGCTAATATTCTTTTCTTTCTCTTCTTCTTTCTCTTTCTCTATCTCTCTCTCTAGGCTAGCACTTTGATAGCAGCCTGCTAGCGGTTCGATATCATCTTGCACCAGCCAATTTTTAAGGTTCATAAGTGCTTGCTGTAACTTGTTTTGCGTCATTCGCAAGCGGAAGGCTAAAGTTTTTATTGGAGGAAGCCAGCCAAATTCATCTTCGCTAGCAACTAGCCAGCACATTGCTAGCACCTTGCTAGCATCACCGTCTAATTCGTGCCAATCTGGGTCGTCTAGGAGCTCTCGGTAAAGCTTTATCCATGTCGGTTTTCGATCCCTATAATGCTGAAATTTCTCCCAATTTTTAACCCTATACCTTACCTCATTTTGCTGCATGTGTAACGCCCTCCCTGGCTGCCCATTTCTGCCGTAAAACTTCCGCACTGTTAGCAATTTCCAAAGCCTCTTCTTCGATGGATTTTCGGATATCGTTGGGGGTGTTTTTCTTGAGGTTAACTAGATCTCTGGTGTTCAGTTCGTCATCAAAATCTAACTCCAGATGATCCAGCACCCATTCCCTGCCCTCATCAGTAAGGCCAATGGCCCGGTTATGGATCGAACCAAAAACATTCACCCAAAGCTGTTCTTTAAGCAGCCCGTTCGCATCTCGGTGCCAATACCGGCCATTTTTCATAAAATAGCAATCAGAATATTTAGGATCGAAAATACCTTTAAAGAATCCGTACAATCCATAACTTTCGTAAAAGATGATCATGATTACCTCTGTTTGTGTTGGTTTAAAACGGTTGGCCAGGCACAAAAGCCGCCTGCTTTCGTTCCGGTGGATCGGTCATGGGGGGAGAATAACCCTGCCTACCTGGCCACTGGCTCCATGCAAAAAGCCAGCCCGTTTTTTTGAATAAGTGGCCGATGATCAAGGGCACCGGCCACCCCAGGGAAAGTCGGCGGCTCTCTGAAGCAGCACACCGCCGACAGCGCATAGAAATTTAGAATGGAAGATCCGCATCTTCCGAATCCTTCGGTTTAACTGTGCCAACCTTGGTTATGAAATAAAGATTGTGATAGTGCTTTCCATCCTTGCCGTTGCTTTGCGATTTACGGCAACGAATTATCCAATGGCGCATGGTATCTATTAGCTTGCCTAGCTCATCCTTTAATGGCCTGCCGTGGCGTTCTCCCCAGCAATCAGCATCAATGCCAAGGGCCTGTAACTGGCCAGCCAGAATATTCATGGCGGTTGGGCTGTCAATCACAACCACCTTATGGATTTCCCAGCCGTCATAGGGTGTTCCCGGTGCTATGTTCACCAGGATAAATTTGTAGGCCTGTTTTCCGGTCTTGGTTTCGTATAGGAAGCCATCCCTTACGGACATCTCCCATTCTCCATCCGGCATCTTTGCAAGTGGCGGCTCGTATTGGCCATCTGATTTTTTAGGTGCGTAATTCTTTTCCAACTGTTCAAAATCCATTTCGATTGCTCCTTAGATAAAATTACTTCGCTACCAAATTCGACTCAGCACGGCTTAACACGGTGTCAGCCTGCGCCTTTGTCAGTTCTTCAAATGATTTGATTTTGTAGAATCTCAAAACCTTTGCCAGCCATTCTGCCCCAAGGCTTTTGGCTGCTTCGTCCAGTTTTAAAAGCTGGCCGTCCGTGGCCATTTCAACGGCATCCAATTCCGTTTTTGCAGAGGTAACCATCTCAATGGCTACGCCTTGATTCAAGTAGTTTTTGAACTCTTGGAAAAAAGTTGCATCTGGCTTAGTTACCACTTTATCCGCTAGTGCTGGGATGCGTGATTTAGTAACAATCATGCGGTGGTCAGCATCCATTTCGGCTAGGAAATCAAATTCGTATTCCATGCCATCACGCTGCACTGGAGCCAAACCGACTTTCCGAACTCTGGTTTTACCGCCTTCGCTTTCCACCTGGTAATCTGTCTTACTGCGGAGGGTGCAAATCACATGGCATGGGCTGCCGATGATGGCATCAACTAACTGATTTTGTAAGGGGGTTACATCCCGCCAAGCCCCGAAGCTAGAACCCTTATTTCTTGCGGTTGCCTGATCAACTAACTCCAACGCCCCGCCCTTCCCGCTCCATGCGTGGGATAGGCTGTCGATGATAACTACTTCATAGCCTTCCTTGCCTGCTTCTTTGATCGCATCGATATAACGCTGGGGGTGGTAATCCGTAAGGCTCAAAGTGTCAAACTCAAAGGTATTGGCGTACATCTCTGCGCTACCATGCTCGGTATCCACCATGGCAATCTTCTTGCCTAAGGTAGAAGCCAGGATAAGAGCCGTTAGGCTTTTCCCGCTGCCAGCGGTCCCCATGATGGCCGCTCTAAATTTCCTGTTCTTTACCGCTGCTTTCTTAAACATGCTCATTTCTATTTCCTTTCGTTTTCTTTTTCTGCTTCGTTTCCAAATAGTTTTAAAACGTTTTCTCCGGAAAATGGGCTTATGGCTTCCGCTGTTCCATCCTGGTTAACTGGCTGGCTGAGTGCGTACAAGATTCCAGCCATCTGCTGCTCTAGAGCTAAAATGCGTGTTTCAATTTCAGGGCTGATCATTTTTTAGTTCCTCCTCAAGTTCCTTGGCAAACCGGTAACCATCGGCAAACGCCTTGCGAAATTCAGTTTCAAACTTTCCAATGTAGGTGTTTTTGGTGTATGCCCATTTGGGGATATTTCCGGGCATAATAAACCCAACCATCCGAAATGAAACGCCTTCGTGATTTACATGAATGCGAGCATCAATCTCGTGTTTATCGTCCATTTGCCATTCCACCAGGGGAATAAGCTCTGGATAGGGAATGCTTTCCTTTATCAGTGCCTTTTGGCGTTTAATCTCAGATTGATCTGACGGTGCGGATGGATGCATTTCCAATGCATCAGCCAGCGCATTTGCGAACAGCATTTGGGTTTCCTCCTCTGGTTTCCAGTTCGGCTCTTACCACTTTGGTTTCCTTTGGGCCTGTGATGCCAAGCTTGATGATGTTTCCGTCTTTCAAAATGGTCACCAAGCAATCACCCACCCAAAGAGACTCATTTTCCTTCCTAGAAATCACCAACATTTCCTATCCTCCTTGATGATAAAAGGCCCGCACATCTCACACAGTCCTATTAAGAAGAACGCTTTAAACTGTGTTATTGTCGTGCGCCTGCAACGAGCAGGCATGGATATGCGGGCTTTACGAATAAACCCCTAGCAGCCTCAATGCCGCCTCGGTGGTTTCCCTGGGCATTTGCTCAGGGATATTAAACTCCTGCAAAATCCTTTCGTTAAACTGATACATCCATTCCATGGTTGTCAGCCATTCCCCGTTCCGTTTAATGGCTCGAAGTTTGGTTCCGTTGCTGCCCAGGCGGCAAAGGCGTTGCATATATCCGAGGCTGGCGGGGCGATTGCCCTTGCCCTTAATAACGCCGCTTGCCTGCGCTTCTTTCATCGTTAGTAGTGATTCGTATTTCATAATTCGATTCAATCATGGTTCCGATTGTTATCAACTGTTATTGGCTGTTAATAACAGAATAACAGCGAATAACAGTCAGCGGTTTTTGAGCCTCATGAAATCCCGCACGGCAATTAAAGCCTTTTTCTGCTGTTCATCGTTTCCGAGTTTGGAGCAAAACTTTTCAAATGTTTTTGGTGTTATTTGAAAATCCAGGTATTCAATAACAGCAGTACCATGCCAGCAAATTAAGATTGGCCATCCTTTTGTTTCGTCAATGCTTTCGTAATCAAGGTGCAGAACGTCTTGAAATCCCTTGTGGATGTTCTTTCCATAGATGGCGCATATTAGATAGGAATCCCTGGGAAAATCTCCGTTTGCCCGCTCACGGTACGCAGCCGCTGGCAGACTGTCTCCAGAAATAATGACCAACGCACTAGGCCCATCCTTCATCGGATCTATGGTTGGATCGTCCTTGGCTGCATACATGGTCGTAGTAATCGTTCTGAATAGGTACGAGTAGATATCAGCCAGTTGGCTTTTAAATAACCATTGTGCGTATGTTTTTATGTTTTCTGGCATCGTGCCTCTATTCTGCATGGTAAACCACCCTTCCTTCCTGGCGGGTGCGTTTCACCAGTCCGCTTTGATCTAGGAAACGGCACACACTGCGTACCGTCTCGTAGGAATAGTGCGTTATTTTATCTCCATTGTGTTTAATGTGCTTATATATTTCTTTGGGGCTTAATGCCTTTTCTGAATCCAAAATGATTTCAAAAATAACTTTTTGGCTGGGGTTTAAATCTGTCTCCTCCACCGGCTCTGAAGATTCTTCCGGTTTGATTATTTCTGGGGAATTGGCCTGTGGTTCCCAAAAGAACGATTTTGAAAAAATCGCTCTGGTCTTTTCAACCAAATCTATGTCCAGCCTCACGGCGATGGCTTGTGCTTGATAAAGGAGTGAAACGAGCAGCTTTTCTTCATCAGCTGCATTAGGCGAGTGCTTGCTCATGATGTACCTCTGTTCAGTCATGTTAAACCTTTCGCCCTTCTTACAAGGTTAGCAGTGCAATTACTGTGTTTTAAATATGTCGAACCATGTTACATATTTAATATCAGATACGATTCTAAAAAATCAAGTGAAAATCTGTCGAACTGTGTTACAATTATTTCGGAGGGTTTCCGATGGATGAATTTTTAACTGTATCCCAAGTGGCAGCCAAATTAGGTGTAACCACCAGGACAATTCACCGGCTGATTGGCAGTGGTGTCATTGCTTCTGAAAAAGTTGCTGGCATTTATTTGATTAGGCCTTCGGAAGTTCCAAAAGCCATTGATAGGCCAACGGTAGGAAGGCCACGAAAGCCAAAGGGAAATTAATCTAAAATGGTAATTGGGGGGGGGGGGGGCAACTGGGTAAATGGCGATGATACCTTCTTAACTGGGATTAAATAGGTAGGATAATTTAAAATTAGAAATGGGATTAAAAGTCGGCAAGATTTAAAATTTTCGGAATGTTTAATATCAGCCACCATTCCAGCCTGCACCAGCGCATCAGCCAGGGAAATTCCCAGGCTATGGAAGTGTTTAAGCAAATCAATTCTCAGCCAGATAACCCCTATTATTTCGCCCCTGCTGGACTGTCTGCCGATCTCCAAGGCATTGATGGCGTTTGTCTGATAACTGGCACAAGCTGTCAGGTAAAAGTCAGACAGAGTGGGCCGGATGTGCTAATAGAACGCTGGCTACTGTATCCCATGGGCGACAGTTACCGGGTGGAGCCTGGGCGGGATGCTGTCGGGAAGGCTGATCTGTACATCTGCCGGGGTAATGATGGCTCGCTTAAAATGTGGGATTATTGGGATTTTTGGGAGGCTGTCTCCAAGATGCCAGCACCAGATTTTGATTCCATCTGGTGGGCGATCCAAGGCGGGAAAACGCACCATCTTGCAACGGGATGCAAGGGCCTGCAAGCGGTGGCAAAGTTAGATATGGGGGCTGATGGCCCTCTATATGGCAAGGTGCTGCTGTTTGTTAAAGTGTAAATGATAGATTCACTATCCATATCTTTCAGCAAATGTTTTTTGGCTCATAAACATGAAATTTAAGCCTTCGATAAGTCCTAATACTGCTGGAACAAAAGTCCAGCAAAAGCATAAATAAAGTAGTCCTTGAAATGGTTGTTCCAAATAGAATTTGTGCAAACCTATACCACCAAGGAAAAAAGCCAAACCGCAGGCAGCACCTTTTGATTTTCGCCCCTGCTGATGCTTTGGGTTTATTTTGACACTTCTGGAATTAAAATTTAAAGGGTTTATCGGGTAACCGCACCCTATGCAAGAATCAGACTGGTCAGAGATTTTCTTTCCACATTCAGGACATGAAACAAGGGCCATGGGCATTCCCCTTGGATTTAGTGATTTTGAATCTAATTCTAGTTTAAGCCTATCCCATCTGTTCGGCCACCTTGGCCGCATTGGCAAGAAGCTCTTCCACATAAAATTGTGTGGTTCCAACAGTTCGGTGGCCCAAAATCTGCCTAGCCGATTCCCACCCATAGCGTTCATGAATGAGCGTGGCCGCTAGGTGCCTAATCTGGTTTGGTAGTATCTTGGCAATCCCTGCTCGTTTGCAAACTCTCTTTAGCTCCTGTTCAAAGCTATGCACCTGGTAATGAATCCCTTCAACCTTGGCAGGCCAGCACCATTCATCATCTTTTCTAAACAGGTACTTGGCTAGGATTCCTTGGGCCTGCGGTCCTATCAAAATTTTGCGCTGGTGGCCTCTGTGGCTGTTCTTATTTTTTTCTGGTGTGTACACCCACACCGGTTTGCTGCGGTCAATTAAGCCTGGCTTCAGGCTTAGCAATTCACCAGGGCGGCAGCCCATGAGCAGTTGAAGGCGGCAAAGGTCGGCAACGTGTGGAGGGGCTGCCCCCACCATGGCATTAAAATCAGCCATGGTGGGGGCTTTTACCGGGGTGGATTCGATGGCTGCTGTACGGCCCATTTTAATGCCAGGAATGGTATTCATTGCCGCCAGCTTTTCAGGCCCTATCAACTCTTTCAAACTCAACCAACGATAAAACCGCTTCCAGATGGCTAAAACCTTATTGCAACGGTAACGGGTATATTTCCCGCTGGCCGCCATGGATTGGATGAAATCGTGAACGGCACTAGGGCCAAGGTTAACCAATTCCACTTTGCCGAACTTTTGTGCCAGCAGCTTCAAAGCGGTCTTAACATTGCCAGCCTCTTTGATGCCGTAGTAACCGTTGCAGTGTTCCAGATATTGCACCATGGCAATGGCTACGGTGTAGCTGGTGGCAGACACTTTAAATTCACCACCGTTGATTACTTTTCCAACAAACTTTTTGTAATTTTCTGCGGCTTCATCCGAACCAAATTTGCCAAGGTAATAGTGCTTCCCCTGGTAAATAATCCGAGCCTGTCCGGTCTGCCGATGGCAGCCCATTTTGGGTATTTTCACTGTATTTGGCTCCTTCCTACCAGATAAAGGATGAAAAAGTGGTAGTTTACTACCACTTTTATTTTACAGGCAGGTTGGTTGGGTGGTTTTGGATTTGCCGTAAGTCGTTGATTTGTAAGGTTTTATATTCAATGGAGGCTAGGGGACTCGAACCCCTAACCCCCTGCTTGCAAAGGTGTTTTCAAATAGGTGTTTTGTCCTTAATTATTTAAAAAACCATCAAAAAACAGGCTGTTTTGTAGTTATTTCAACGAACGCAGCAAATATCGAAAGATGTCAAAAAACATTAAAATCTTAAAAAAGTGGTAGTAAGTGGTAGTAACTTTTGAGATCTACCTTGTGCGTTGTTTTCTGCTTTTTATGCTGGCTAAAATGGTTTCAATGGTAAGGCCACGCTTTACCTGATGATACGTTTTCATGTAATCCAGCTGAAACATCTGGCAAAGGTCTCGAAGTGGGAATTTTTTCCCACATAGGCTTACTAGAATGGTTACCCTCCTTTCCCGCCATTGGTCCTTTTTCTCGATCCAGCGGCAGTTAGAGGGGCAATAATTCTTATTGCAGTCAATTCTTTCGAGGCTCCAGTTATCGCCGGGCCTGTAACCTAAATCCTCCAGAAAGTTTTCGTAAACATCCCACCGCTTGCAGACTTTAATGCCACGGCCTCCGTAATCCTCCCAATTTGGGTTGCGGGGATTACGGCAACGCTGGCGCATATTAATCCACGCCTTATAGGTTGGAGTTAGATACCTTGGAACAGTTTTGCGCTGTTTGGCCATAACTATGGCTTAGCGGCATCCTTTGGGGCTTCAGATGCTGCCGGAGGAATACCAGCGCACGGGTGGGGAAATTTCCCCAATGGCATCCTTAACCGCCTTTGCGCTGGCATCTTCCTTGATTTCAGGTGCTGGCTGTGTTGGCCTACTGGGTCGGATTCGCACCCTGTCGGGTGTTTCCTGGCTAACGAACAGAACGAACGAAAGGAAATAACCCATTAGAGTTCCTCCTAAATCATCCATGAAAAAGATTGGGCCGGGAATCCATCGAACTGGCTGAAGGCAAACACCTCATCACGGCACATAAAGTCCATATCCTTGGCGGTGATCCAGAAACCTCCTGGCGGCTCGTTAAAGTTGCCTGCTGGTTTCCCATGAACATCTGGCCCCCACGAATTAAGGATATAAAAAAGATCCCCTAATTCCGGATGGGCAAGCCAACCTATGCAGCACATCTGGTGCCCCCAAGAATCGGTTCTGGGTGCCAGCCGTACTGGTGGGGTTCCTTTGGTGGGTGGTACTAGGTTGGCCGTGCCAAACATCGAGGCGCACGTTAGCGGGTAGTAGTTCCTTAAAGCCGCCTTGGCCTCTTCGCTGTTTTTGATTTTGGCCGCTGTCTTTACGATGTGCTTTCGGCTGATTTCTAAATATTTATTGCTGATTTTGGCCCCGTCTGACCATTGCATTTCGGTTTTATAGCCAAAACAAATCCCATCCTTCATATCCGGTTGTGGCAGGGTTTTGTCGTCAGAAGGAAGAATTCCTTCCCTTTTCATCGCCTCGGCTGCTGCGCTGCCAAAACTGCCTTCCCCCTGCCCTCTCATGCCAGCTATTTCTCGGCTCTTCCCGTAAGTTAACAGCCAGAACGGCAAAATCACTTCCTCTGCATCGCCATTGCGGCAGACTTCTACAGCCTGCAAATACCAGATAGCCTGGCCTAGTCCGTTGCCTACGCAGCTTCCAGATTCCTGGCGGAAGGTCAGAAAGTGTTTTCCTCCGTTGGCCTTTAAACTGAAATCCCAAAGGAAGGCATGATCCTTGGGCTCTTCATCGCCCACGATGGCAAAGGCTGGCATGGCTGCCGCTATGGGGTCGTCTTGGGGTGCGCCCGAATAGCCAAAATTCCAATGGCTGTCTTCGTGGTTATGGCCACGATAAAGCACTTGGCCGCCAAAGGATCTCATTAGTTCGTAGTTATCGTGGCTAATCATCGCAGGGCCTCCAATGCCTTGGCCACCACTCCAAATTCCTTGGCGCATCTGGTGCGCTCCTCAAGGGTTAGTTCGCTTTTGGTTTCGTTGGGTAATTTGTTGTCAAGATATTCAGCAATTTTACTTCGAACCGGCAGAAGCGCACCCTTGGGGATTACTTTTTCAGAGGCTCGTTGGGCTACCTGATACAATTGGCCATAGGTCGTGATTTCCGGGGATGCCGTGGCGTTAATCAACTCCTTGTAAACTCCCACAAGGGCGGTTTTATGCTTTGCTTTATCCTGTGAGTTATCGGCACCATAAAGCGTTTGCAGTTGTTTTTGCAGGCTGTTGGCCTCCGGTTCTGGTTCCGGTGGATTTGGTGTCGGCTCTGGGCCTGCCTGTTTTACGATGACTCGGCAAATGGTTGGCTGGCTGGGGTTGTCGCCCTTGGCGGTGTACGCTAGAAGCCTGTAAGTGCCCTCTGATTGCGCTATAACTACTGCCGTCCTGGTGGATGCCAGAAGTTCTGCCGGAAACAGTTCCAGCCCAGAATCCAGTACCACCCATTGAACGATAGAACCATCGGTGGTGGCAGGGATGGTAATAAACGAACCTGGCTTCCCTTTTACTTCGGGAGGAAGTGTTATCTGCTGGGCGATTATCAACGACAGGATGAAATTAACCATGGCTTACCTTTCGTCGCCATTCCAAAGAGTCCTGGCGATATTTTGAATTAGTACGAAGCCAGCTAAAAAGATGGCCAAAAACAAAATGACAGTTATTTGCAGCACTTCCGCAAAGAGTTGCCAGATTTCCTGGGTCCAGTTCCTTCGTGGGGTCTGTGGCGTAGCTAATGACATG
>Ga0129333_10004543_pt1 | contig 12995 bp, 4 predicted proteins | sample CPB6_08_DNA_FD_94474 | JGI IMG/M metagenome (GOLD analysis project Ga0129333, IMG submission 94474) | Freshwater to marine salinity gradient microbial communities from Chesapeake Bay, USA - CPBay_Sum_0.6_0.8_DNA | ecosystem: Environmental > Aquatic > Marine > Coastal | place: USA: Chesapeake Bay... | reverse complement strand
TTGTCAAAGACAAGGCCGCGCGTGATGCGCCAAACGCTCTGATGGCGAAAATCACCGTAGACGGTACCAAAACCCCACTGTTGTTTGATGCCCCGATCGGAACCTTGATCTACAAGGCTAACGAAATCGGTATCGGCAACTCTACCGAAACCAACTACTTCACTGTCGACGTCATCGGTCTGGAACACAACACCGGCCGCCCTGTTGGCTTCAAGTTCTGGAAGGTGGCGGTCTCTGGTGGTATGCAATACGCGTTCTCCAACGACAACTGGGCTGTCACTCCAATGACCTTCAAAGTCCTTCAGCCGGCTGTCTCTGAATACGAGAACGGCGGAGACTTGGATCACTTGGCTGACCTCATTCCGACTCACCCGTACGGAATGTACTTCTCCGGCTAATCGCCGCTGAAGGTCGCACAAGGGTACGAAGGGTTGCCGAGATATCGGCAGCCCTTTTTTGCTGTATAATCGGCGCAATCAGACACACGGATGTGCGCTCATGTCACTGTTCCATAAATTCCCACCTAAAGATGACCATGTCTATCTATCCCTCGGTATCGAGCGGTGGATATTCGAGGCTATGGCTGCCGGTGACGAGATCACCAATGATTCGTTCTCGCACCTTGTCGAAGAAGGGTTCTGCCTTGTATATCCCAGGACTCAAGTTAGGGAACGCTTACCCCAGTTGACTGAACAGGTCATGGAAAAGATCGTCGATATGCGTATGGCCGCAGAGAAGGCGGAAGGGAAGCCAAGTGCCATCCGTATCGGGCGCTCCATGGGGACGGCATTCGCCGAATGGCTGGCCGGCCTGGACGGGGAGCAATCCTGCCTTTATCTTGCTGAATTCGATGTGGCAAAGGCGCACGAGTATTACTGGTTTCATGCCGCCTCTTCGATCAAGGAAGCAGTCATCATGAAAGGCGAATACGCCAGTAAGAATATTCAGACACGAATGGAAGCTGTCCTTTATGGGATGGGCGGAAAATATAATGGCGATGATGGGGATGCTGCCCATCACGACATCACAACACCTGAGGGCAGAGAAGCCCTGAAAGCTTGCGGGTTTTAAGGAGATAAACAGTGGCGATGAACAGTATTGATATTATCCAAAAGCTTAACGTCATCCTGGAATCTGGAAAGATTGATGACAGCCAACTGAAGAGCCTTGATAAGCAGCTTACCGATGTTGTCCTGCGTACCTTGCAGAAATTGCCGGGTGGGGATGCAATTGTTCAGCAGAAGATCAAGATCGATCCTAAGTTGGATACGAAAGACTTAACGTCAAAGTTAAAGAGCACACTGGGAGATATCTACAAGGAAGCGGAGAAGCGTCCTGAAATAATCCAGACCAAAGGCTTCTTGGAAGCTGAAAAGTCAGTCCTGAAATTCACTAGCGCCCTAGAAAAACTTGAGCAGGTACAGTCTCGATCTAAATTTTCCAAGCCCTTTTTAAAAAATGTGCAGGACGCGACTGCTGGGAAAATGGATGTCGATAAGTTAAATCGACGTGAGCTCGAACGGTATAAGGCGTATCTGCAAGAGTTATCCAGCACTTGGAGCCAAATCCAACGCGAGTTTGGTAAGGTCCGAGATATTCGCAATGTAACTCGTCCCATTAAGGATGAGACCGGCAGAGTCGAAATCACCCAGACTGCTGAGAATATCGGGGCTAAGCTTGTCGCTGACCTGCGTAAAAGCAATAACAAGATGCAAGAATCTATCAAGCAAGTTGATGGATTACTCAAGCAACGCGAGCAACATCTTCGAGAACTGAAGCGTCAGGCTGATACAGCCCAGACCCAAAAGGAGAAAATGCAATTCCTTGGGAATGTCGTCAAGGAGTTGAAGCCTACCCGCGGCCAAAAATTGTCCGGATACTCAGATCAGCAGCTTGATGAATTTGCGGCTGCGCTGAAGAGAGCCCGTGCAGCCGAACTCTCCCAGCAGGGCACCAAACTCTACAGCAAGACACGGTTTAACCAGTATTCTGACTTAGGAAGTCAAGTTGTCAAGGAACTGCAGGCTCGCGGTAAAGCGACTCGGGCGCAGGACCTGATCGATACCAAACAGCTCAGTCTGGGCGAGTTGCAGAAGGAATATCAGCGCTTGGTGGGAGGCCAGTCTGCCGCCCAGCTCGCCGCTTTGCCACCAGAGCGCCGTTCTGAGATCAAGGACGTTATCCAGGCTTATGTGAGCGGAACTCGTGCGCTAGGCACAGCCGCCACGCAGGCGATAAAAGATCAGCGCGACAAAATGCGGGTGCTGGCTGAGCAGCTCAAGACCGAAGAACGAGCCATCAAAAAAGAAGCAGATGCGCTCACTAGGCTATCGGATAACCAGAAGGGCGTAACTGCTGCCCAGCAAGCGTTCGAGCAGGCGGTAGGCGGTAGATCCGTTAAGGATATTGCGGCGCTCAGCGCGGGCGAAAAGGCCAATATCATTGACTATCTCAACCGGTACCAAAGCGCAATCCATAAGATTAAAGGGGATGCTCGCCGGAAATACGACAAAGATTTCGAAGGATTACAGCAGTTCAGAAAAGACCTTGCTGACTCCATTAGTGCTGTCTCCAAGGACTCCAGCTATATTGTCAAGCGCGATGATCTTAGAAAAGCCATCGTCAAATTTTCTCCGCGAGCGAATCAAACCCTGCAGAACCTGACAGATCGGCGCCTACGGGACTTATCGCGCGCGATCGATCAGTCTATTAATCAAGAAAATGGCACTCTTGGGACGGCAGGTTACGATCAGCAGCGCGTCACCGCGTATGAAGAATACCTGAAAAAGGTAAAAGCTGAACAGACACGCCGAGTAGCGGAAGCGAAAGCTGCGAGTACTCGTCAGACGAGCAGCGACAATCTGAATAAATTCCGAGCAGTATTTGCTCAGGTCAAGCGGCAGTCTCCTCAAGACTATGCGAACGCGACCGGCGCCCAGATGCGCCAATTACAATATGCGGTTCGTGGGTATCAGGCGGCTGTAGCAACAGCTGTTGGAAGAGCCGATGCAGCATTAAATGCGGAGTTTAACTTCCTGCTGAACTTCGTCCATGAAGCAACTGTTGCGAATAACAATGCCAAGAAAGAAGCTGGAGAGTTAGACCGCGCAGCTAAAACTCGCAGAGAACGTAAGACTAGAGTTGGCGATGCAACATCCGCGTTTAGAACTTTGGGAGGCTTCGATCGTACTCAATATACCAGCAAATCTGCTGAAGAGATTAAGCAGCTTCAAACTGGCCTGGAATTACTGGATAAAGCGCTAAAAGGCTATCTTGGGCCGGTCAAATATAACCTGTCTCAAGCCGCCAAGCGCCTAGAACAGTATAGGGCTGAATTAAAATCCGCGGGTAAGATCGTCGATCGCCGCGAAGAGATGATGGCTCGCCGTCAGGATACAAGTTATCAATTAGGTCGAGCGGCTTATAGAGCCAGTGGGGGGAATGTTGTCGCTATCCCTCAAGAAAGCCGAGAGGATGTACGAGCATATCTCGAAGAGCAAAGACGGCGGGCAGAATCACTGCGTGATCGGGCATATCAATCGGGCCAATCGCCGGAACGTGTGCGCAACCTAACCCAGCGCATGCATGAACTTGGGCAAGCATACCGCGAAGTTAATCAAGAAGTCGCGCATGGTAACCCATGGCTACATCAGGCAGGCATACTTCTCAACAATTTCCTGCGGTATGCTGTTGGTTATACCATTCTCTATAAACTGATTCAAGGATTTAAAGACCTAGCGGCTGCAGCCATTAACTTGCAGGATGACCTAAAAGGGATCCAAGCGATCACTGGGACAACGTCCAGTGAAATGGTGAACATGAAGAAAGTCATCGAGGAGGTTGCGACAACAAGCGCCTTCAAGATCGGCGATATTGCCACTGCCGTCCGGACAGTTATTCAGGCCGGCGTCGAGCTGAAGGATTTTCCGAAAGCAGTTAAAGCTGTATCAGATCTGGCGACGGCCTCCTGGACGTCATTACAGATAGCTGCGGATATTATCACAACCGCCCAGGCTGTGTGGGATAAAGTAAGTCCGGAAGAGATAGCCAACAAGGTGACTCAGGCTGCAAACGTCTCGAAGCTGGCTGTCGAAGACTTGCAAAGTATCTTCAACTTCGGCGCCTCGTTCGCGGAATCGGCCAACATCAATCTTGACCAGTACCTCAATCTTGTCGCTGCGCTCCGTAATGCAGGCCGTAAGCCTTCAACGATTGGTACCGGGTTAAGCCAGCTGCTAAAGGAGCTCTTTTCACCTGACGACAAGTTTGCCAACTACCTTTCTAATCAGTATCTGAAGATTGGAGAGCGCGTAAGTCCGGACAAGGCCAGAGCGAAGTTCTCCGGGTTTACCGATACCGGTGATCCCATGCAGGCTGCGCTGCAAGAATTAACACGACTACGCGCAAATTCCCCAGAGTCCTTGATTGGATTGCAACGGGCGCTTGATCAACGCGCGGTGCGGGCTCTGACACCTTTGTTGGATAACCCGCAAGCGCTCATCGATATTCAAGCTCGACGGACGGCTGCACCGACCGCCGCAGAGTCCGCTGCTGTATCCATGCAGAGCCTGAAGAAAGCGTCTGAGAACCTACGCGATCAGCTGGAAGCTTTGGCCGACAAAGTTCTAAGCCCGATGCTAGAACCCCTCACCGATCTTGTGACGAATATTGGGAAGTTCGCTGATATCTTAGGCAAGATCATTGATCGTGCGGAAGGTAATGAGCGGGATCGCGGGGCGGGAGGGCTTACCACTGGAGCCACGATTGGAACTGGGTTTGCTGGCGCTATCGCCGGGGCTGCAGCAGGCGCTCGTCAGGTTAGAAGTCCGGTTGGGAAAATTGCTGCGGGGCTAGTCGGAGCCATTGCTGGAGGAACAGGGACATATCAGGCGGATAGGGCGATTTCTGCAGCGGATTCTAGTGGTATTGGCAAAACCATATTCGATTCTATTGTTATTGGCATTACATCCTCCAAGATCATCCAGAAAGTTTTCAACTCGATCTTTACCAGAGCGGCAGCGGCATCCTTCGGGACTACGATGGCTGGCGGTACTGCTGGAGGTATTTCGGGGCTCATCCTAGCAACCGGTGCTGCGTTCCAGAGATGGACTGCTAAATTCTTAGCGGTTCCAGCGATTGCTAGACTGTCTAGCTTGGTCGCGTCACCACTGCCTCCACAGATCAAAGCGGTTCTGGGATTCTTCCTGACTCTATGGGCCACATGGAGTGTCTTCAAAGGGTTTGCGGATTCCCTCAAAGACCCTACCGAGAAGCTCAAAGATCTTAAGAACAGGTTTACTGCAAATAATCCCACCGATCTCGCCATGCAGCTCACCGAAGCGCAGATGGAGAGCAACCGCGGTTCGACGAAATACGGTAAGGCCTACAACGACCAGGAGGCACCGCCTGACTCCTATGATCGGCAAGTCGCTGAACGCAGCAAGCAATTATCCTTGCTGACAGAGCAGGCGCGCCAAACTTTCGGAGTCTCCCCCACCCAGCAACTATCATCTGCTGATGTGGTCACGCAATTGAGCGATCTTATCAGCTTTCAGGGATCCGAGGAGGGCAGACAAGCCCTGCTTAAGCAGATTCAGAAGAATCTCGGTGGACAGGGGGAACTTCAGCAACCTGCCGTACAGGAAACCACAAACACGGCAGCGGATCTGATTACTGGCGTTAACTCGTTGCGCGAAGCCTTAATCAATAAAGCGAGCGAGCTCGAGACCGAGAAAGTTGCAGGGACGTTGGATCGCAATCCTGAAAGGGAGAAAGAGTATAAAGCCATTGCCGAAATCCGCAGCAATCCTCAACTATCTTGGTTTTTTGATCCAGCGGTTAAAGCGGACATAGATAAGACGCTATCGGTCATCTCGAAGATTGCGGAATCTGGAAGATCTGCAGGTATCAAGATTCCAGAACAAGCCAGCGCGCTTAGTTTAGAAGCGTTGAAGAAGTCGTTTCAGAACACTGCTGACGCCCTTGGAACTGACAAGCAAACTGTTAATCTCGATGCATTACAGACATACGTCCAAACTAATTTTGCCACGTATTCTGAGGATTTTGCTAAGAAGTTTATCGAATTCTTGATTAGTGAGTTCAATCGGAGCTTAACTGAAGGAAAGCCGGAACTAGGGCTAGTCGCCACAGGAATCATTGATACGGTCGTTGACAGTCTTGAAAGAAAAGTAAAGCAACGCTCGGCTGAGTTGCAGAAGATTGATCTTTTCCTGAAAGAATGGAAGACGACAGGCGATATCGTAACGATGGTCGATCCGAAGACCGGCCAGAAACGGTCTGTAAGGGATACGGAAGCCAAGAAGCTTGTTGAGGATTGGCTGCCTAGCGCGATTAAACAGACGCAAGACCTATTATCGACAATAGGGGATATTCGGGCCGGGGAATCCCCTGCTGAGCGGTCTACTCGGTTTTCCCAACAACGCGGAGCGATCCTGCAAGGGATTGGTGAGCCTGATCTTTCTGTAAAACGCCCAATGACGCAGGAGGAGATGTTCTATAACCTGATCGCGTCAGCTGAAGGGGCGACATGGAGAACGGTATCGCATGATAGTGGAAAACATGAAACCTTACAGGATCTAACTAAATATCCAGAGCTTCGTAATGTCGCGGTAGGAGCCTTCCAGTTCCGCGGCCAGACTTGGAGAGATTTCGCCAAGCGTCCGGGAGCATTCCCGCAAGGTGCAACGATGGCTCCAGACGATCAGATGAAGATGGCCATGGAGCTCATCAAGTCCGTCTATGGTAGCAACCCGTTTGATAAGCAGTTATCTGAGGATCAGATCGTTGAGCTGGTAAAAATGCTCAACAAGAAGTGGGTATCCTTTCCTGGGGGCTCTCAACAACGCTTTTCCGAGGCAGATGTTCGTGCGTTTATTCGGCAGCCTAAAGATGTATTAGGACTGACCGGTACAGGAAACCCTGTTAAGCAGGGAGTCATTACGCAGACGCCTACCGGGCAGCTGGCGGTTAATGAGGAGCTGGTCCGTAAAAGTAACATTGAAGCAAAGAATGTCGGCGTGGATGTCGACCAACAGATCGCAGAGCTGTCAGCTAAGGTTAATGACTGGACCGCGACGATCGCGGATATCGATGCTCAGATCAAGAGCATCAATGAAAGTACTGTTCTGATTAATGACCAAGCCCTTAGAGACAAGACTGAAAAAAGGTCTCGTGAGCGTGTGGCAGAGCTTCAGAGTCAGCGGGCTAATGCTGTTCAGGTTCGGGACGATTACAATCGAGAACTGATTACCAAGCAGACGAATAAACTCGGGCAGCCTATTGAGATACAGCAGGATAAGATTCAGGAAGCTGACGCAGAGTCCTTGCGTAAGGATACGGCGATTATTGCTGACGAGTTAACATCTAAGCTGCAAAAAGCCGTGAACAACCAGGACTTTTTCACGCAGCGAGGCGTAATTAAGGAAGAGCTGCAAAATAACCTTGGTTTACCTGGAAACCGAGAGCTACTTTCTCTCGGTGAGCAGGCGTCAGCAGGAGCCCTCACGGACCTGCTCCGCACCTTGGATGCAAAGATCGCCGAGACTGAAGCGCTTGTCAGTAAATATGCAGATCAAGGGCCGGAAGGTGTTCGGCAGTTCGGGGCGTCGAAAGAGCGCCTCAATCAGCTGCAAAATATCCGTCTGGAAGCGAAGAAGGCTCTGGGTACCAGTGAGCGAACTCAGCAGGATTATGATCTCCAGATCAAGAACCTGAATAGGCAAGATCTTGAAACACGGTTTGGGCTGCTCACTCAATGGCGGCAAGCCCTGGCAGCAAGTGGGCGGCTGAACGAGTTCCAAGGGGATCTGGCGGATGTAGAAAAGAAACTGTTAGACGCAGAAAATGCCTATCTTAATGACCAACAGCAAAGAGGCGCTATATCCAAGCAGCGTGTGGAGGATGAGAAAGCTCGACGCAAAGCAGAGATGCAAACGCTTCGAGATCAGGCTGACGTTCAGAATGCGTTAGTTCAACTTAGATATGCTCAAGAGGGAAGGTATGCCTTCTCTGATCAGCAACTGGCGTCTCAAGGATATAGAGCTGGGACCGGGCAGGCTATTTCCCTTCCGGAGCAGCGCGCCGTAGCGGAGTCGGTGTATGCGAAGACCGTAGATGCCTACAATGTTACCAAAGATAAATATGATGCAGCGCTCGAGCAGGCTCGCAATGGCAAAACAGAGTACGATCGCGCTAATGCGGCTGCTCAGGTTGAGGGCTTCCAAGCACAGCTTGGACAGCTTGCGCAGGCTGCCGGGGCTGCTGCCGCTCGCCTTAATGACCTGAATCCGTCGATCGGAGGGGAGATCAGCCAGATCTCCGGCGCCAGCATTGCTGCCAAGATCGCAGAGCTTCCTCAAGCGTTAAAGCATTTCAACGAGAATTTCGAAGGTCGCGTTGTTACTGCAATGGATCAGATGACCTCTGCCATTGCGGATGCAGCACTGCAGATGCTGGGCATTGTTGATTCCGTCGATAACTTGCGGCAAGAGATCAGCGACATTGGGGATGCCAAGCTGGCGCTGAGCGATGTGCAGTCACAAAGCCTGGATGTCGCTCGGCAGATCGAGGACATCAAGAGAAACGAGTCCGATCCGGCACGTCAGGAGTACCTGATTAAGCGAGCGCTCGATGCCCAAAAGATGGCGGAAGAGGCTGCCAGGGCCAATGTGCAGAATGCGCAGGACGCTTATGACCAAGCAGCATTCGATAATAGCTTCCAAGGTAAACTGACTGCCATCTCCAAAGAGCTGGTTGGCGGGATCGTCACTGACCTCATCAAAGGTACTTTGCTTCAGGGCATATCAGGACTCTTTGGAATCGGCCAGCTGGGAAGTACCCCGCTCAACGCAATGTACGTTAAAGTCGTCCCGGGGCCAGAAGATCTCTTGGGTAAAGCTGGGGATGCCGCTGGCAGTGGGGGATGGCTTAGCAAACTATTTGGAGGCGGCTCAAATCAAGACCCTAATTTTGTAGGTCCTCCAGCTCCTGAATCAAGTTGGTGGGACTCTTTCACCGGCATGTTCAGCGGGCTTGGTGGTGGTCAAGGCGGCTGGCTGGATAGTTTGATGGGGCTATTCAGTAGTAGTGGAGGCGGCGGAAGCGGCGGGGGAACCGGATGGCTTGACGGCATATTAAGCGTCTTCAGCTCGCTTGGTGGTAGCGGCGGAGGCGGCGGAGGGGGCTGGGGCAGCTGGCTCAGCAGTATAACGTCAATCCTTGGCATGTTTGCGGGTGCGGCGACCGGTGGTCAAGTACGCGGACCGGGTACCACGACTTCTGACTCGTTCCTGGTCCGGGCATCCGACCAAGAATACGTGCTCAATGCCAAAACAGCCGCGGCAATCGGCAAGGACACTCTGGACGCTTGGAACTTCCACGGTAAATATCCGATGAAGTATGCAACAGGTGGGATGGTTAGCCCTTTACGGCAGTCTACTAACAGCATATCTCCTGTCAATCTGACGCCAACTGCTGCCCCTTCGGAGACGGAAAAGAGCATGCGGGTTATTTTGGTGGATGACCATCGACGGGTCCAAGACTTCTTCAACTCTCCGTCTGGGGAGCGTACATTTGTGGACTTCGTCCGGAGAAATAACTTATCATTACGCCAAGCGTTACAGACTTAAATCAGGGACAGACATGGCATGGGAATCAGGGTACGCGTCAGATTATAGAGATCTGCTGCTAAGGTTAAAAGACGTCATTATCGGTAACGCTCTCATCACGCGGCCCGTGCTATCTGGGGCGGGAGACGGGGTGCTGCACGGGATTCATACCACCCCTAGCAGCACCCCAGTCGAAACGTGGACCATTACCTGTATTAACGACTTGGTGCCCGCGACATTCAGTGTGGTCGGATCAGTATCAGGGGCACAAGCCAATGCGACCGTAGATGTGCAATACACATCAACGCCGATCTCGTTTATGATCACGGCCGGATCCGTTGATTTCGAGGTTGGGGACGCTTTCGTCTTCGACACCTTGGTCAATCCTTTGGTCGCTGCGACACAAGTCTGGGAAGTCAAGCGCTGGGCTGGGACAGGCGCCAAGGTAGTCAATTACCTTGTTAGTTCGGTTGCCGACGGCTCCGGAAGCTATAATGGCGAGAAAGCAGTTGATCTCGACAGTAGCACGGGATGGGTTTCTCAGAACGGCTATGCCACAAACTCCTGGTGGCAGGTGGAATTCGATAAACCGGTCGATATCCGAAAGGTTACCCTCGGCGGCTATACCACGGGACTATTCGCCACCAATGTCAAAGCCCCGAAAGACTTCACGATCTCGTACTCTGACGATGGCGTTGCGTTTACCGTTGACACGACCCGATCGAACGAGCCCTCCTGGATGATGGCGGAAGTCCGGGAGTTCAATCTTACCGGAGGCGCTGGAGCGCATAAATTCTGGCGTATTAATATCGCCACAGTACAGTCTGGAACACAGTCCGCACTTTACAATCTGAAGATGTATTCCCTGGACAATACGACATTCAACGTCGCTTATTACGGTGACGGGTACGACGCTATCTTCCGCGGCCCTGGCACCGCGAGCGGTGATGATATCTATGTCACCGTTCGGCCGGATGCTTATGTGCATAACGGCCCTAACTGGGTTATTGAAGGTCAACTCGGGTACGCCTCAGGCCTCGATTCTTTGGAACAGCCGGGGTATAGCAACAATACAGTCCTAGCCACACCCGCACTGCCGCCAAGACTTGCCTTATATGATGCCCCTCTAAAATATTGGATCACTGTCTCAGGGCGCCTGATCACCGTTGCGGCCCGTTTCCAGTCTATCTGTGAGATCGGTCAGCTCGGCTTTTATCTACAGTATGCGATGCCGGAGCAGTCACAGTACCCTTACCCGCTGATCATCGCTGGAAGCCAGACCATGGGAGGCGCAGCCACTGTGACTAAATGTAAGTGGGATAGGGTAGATGCAGGTCATTCTCTCTTGTTTAACCCCTCTACCGCTCCTTGCAGCGGTCTTGCATCACTCGACAATGTTCCAAGCCCGGTGCGGATTTACACGCCGTATAATCATTGGAAGCAAGTGGCTAACCTACATTTAGGCAATTTTAATGCGGTCACGAACAAGAGCTTGAACACAACCCCTTATCAATCATTCCGACGAAGTGGGGCCACAGGGACCGGAGTGCAGTATTTAGGGCCGATGCTGAATGGTAAAGTCCCGCTGACTGCTATCACCATCGTTGATACGGAGTTTGCTGCGACTTACGGCGAACTGGACGGGCTTAAGCATGTTCCTGGAACACCACTGATTGAATCTATCATTACTGATGAGACCGATCAAGACTGGGTGGTATTGAATAACGTGTTCCGGGTTGGTGCCGGAGACTTTGTCGCTTTGAGGTTATTATGAGTTATGCTACCGGCACGGCCGATACTAGGGAAACCCTTCTCGACTTGTTTAGAGCGTTCGCTGCTGGAAGTGGTTGGACAGTAAACAAGTTTGATACCAAGAATACGGGGAAGATATTACATCTTCAAAAGACCGGCGCTACCATGACACTCTATGCCTGTCTGCGGTCGCTATATTATGAAAACCTTCCAGGCCTATTGACCAATGATTTTGCTGGCATTGTCGTGAGTATGTCGAGCGGATACGATAGTGCTCTGGATGTAACGAATCAACCCGGCGCTCCGGTGAAATTAAGTAACGCATCACAATGGTATGCGGCACGAATCAGCGGATTTAACCCCGTATCCAAATACTGGTTTTACTCTTCGAGCACTCCTGTGGAGTTTCTCGCCATGGTGGTCATGCTTCCTAATCTGACGTTCAGGCATATCATCATCGGCGAGTTCGACAAATACGACGACACGATCCTGAAAGGGTGTTTCTTTTTCGGGTCGGAAGGTCTGGAAGACGGGGCAGATACCTTACCGTTTGACTATCAGCGTCATTTGGCGCCAAACTATGGTACCTCATATGCCATGATTAATGCGGATGAGCGCGACGGATGGTGGTGTCCTGAGGGCTATGATGACGTAGGGAATAGCTTTGGATTGCTCGGGGGATGTATCAACTCCGGATTCATGGATGAAGTCTTGATCGCCAACTCGTTAAACGAGTTCAGTAATGCCAGCGCTTTGGTCTCCTCGAATATGTTCATCAGAGCCCAAACAGGTATGTGGGCACATGCTGGTTTCATCCCTTGCCTACGCTTTGGAAAACGTACGGCATACTTGGTTGATACAGTGTACCCTCTCGGAACGGATGATTGGATGGCTTTCCCGCTATATAACCAGAGCAGCCAGTATGCAATGGTTTATAAGAAGGAAGTTTAAGTATGGCCGACGGTCTGATAATTCCGTCAAACCTTGTCTTCCAGGACATCAGGGCAGAATTCGCTGGTGTTGATGTCACCCGCGACGTCCCGACTGGGTATACCATCCTCAACGAGGATGAACAGAAGGAAGATATCGGGGATGCGCGTAATGGATACCCATTCCAGATCTTCCCGCACAAAGGCGGGGTTCTTATCCATTCCTTCTTCGACGACTATTACAATCGGATCCACATATTCCCGAATCCTATCGATTTCGGCTACATTTCCTCTGATACGGAAAGGACATTTCAGATCTGGAATGCTTATCTGACGTCCCAGCATATTGATAGTCTGATAGTGACAGGAGCGGACGGAGTTACGCTTTCCGGAGGTCCGGTTGCCGATTACTGGATGCTCGGTCTGGAAGCGATTAACTATACGCTATCCACTGGTATCAATGGCCCGGGATATACGAATGCCTCCTATCAATTCAACTTCACGGGCCTCATTGTCCCCGTCTTAATCGTCACAGGTACGCGTGTCATTATATTTCCGTTCCCGGCGAACTGGGCTCAATCGGTGATAGAGCGGCTTGAATGGATGACATCGATCTCTGAACTCAGGGATGGGAGCGAGCAACGCGCCAGGATGAGACAAAATCCGAGACAGACGTTAGAGTTTGACT
>Ga0129333_10004542_pt1 | contig 12996 bp, 4 predicted proteins | sample CPB6_08_DNA_FD_94474 | JGI IMG/M metagenome (GOLD analysis project Ga0129333, IMG submission 94474) | Freshwater to marine salinity gradient microbial communities from Chesapeake Bay, USA - CPBay_Sum_0.6_0.8_DNA | ecosystem: Environmental > Aquatic > Marine > Coastal | place: USA: Chesapeake Bay... | reverse complement strand
TCTTGGCGGCTCGTACCGAAGATAATATCATTCAAGTTCTGCTCATCAATGGTGGCCAAGTTACAGGACGGGCTCGTACTGAGTACTCAGAACTTGCCCGTACTTTGGCTACGCGTACTCATGAGGAATCTGGGAACTACACAGTTCGTCCATTTCAGATCAACGTTCGCGAGTATTACAACAACGGATCGAACAACGGCCTTTATACACAGGCCGAGATTCAGTCAGCAAACCCAGCATTCACTGCCCAACAGGCAATTGATTATGGAAAAGCTCGACTTGCGGTCGGCCTTGAGCCATCCGTAGCATACGTCTCAGGTTATCGCGTCGAGACTCTTTCCACGACATATGTGCCGATGGAAAAAGCCCGTGATGAGGGATATGTCAATGGCGCCTCGGTATTCACGCCGCTCGGAGGCTATATCTACGTCGATCAGGTTGTAGGACTTCCTAACACCACAAGCTTTACCACCATCACGCTGAAGAACGCCTCGAGTGCATCCATCGGCACTGCGCGTGCCCGTGCTCTGGAATATGTTTCAGGAACTGTCGGATCCGCGGCTTTCTACAAGCTGTACCTGTTCGACATCGTGATGAATTCCGGCCAGTCGATTTCCAGCGTCGTTTATCTGGAAGACACGACTGTTCCTGGATACGACTTTACTGCTCGAGCGAATGATGTGGATTCGGCTATTACAACGACGGTACTGTACGATCCTTCGAACAGTTCGCTTCTGTATAGACTGCCGGTCAGTGCAGTTCAGTCTCTAAGGGCCTCAGATGACGTCACATGTGACGTATTCTATTACGTAAAGCGCAAGTTCGACAACGTTCAGGCAAATGGAAGCGGTAATCTGACTCTCACTGCCAGCTCCGAGAACTTCTACTCAGTCACTTCTACTGACTACGTAGTTGTAAAGGCCACCGACGGAACCCAAGTTACCCAAACGGCTGTCCCAGTATTGAACAGCGGCGGCACGTCAGTCACTCTGACACTCGGAGCCGGAAATGCTAATGCGTACTTCTACGTCATTGCTTCCACTCGTCGCAATCTCATCGAGAAATCTAAGACATACGTTACTGGAGCGCAGACCGCGATCACTTCACCGAACACGACTCAAGGTGGATACGATTCACTTGGCAAGAGTGATATCCTCAGAATCACCGCGATCTACATGTCGGCAAATCTGTCGACTGCTGCCACGACATCCGATACAAACATCACGGATCGTTACAATCTAGATGATGGACAGCGTGAAAACTTCTATGATGTAGGTCGCATTCAGCTGAAGCCTGGCGCCTCAGCACCGACCGGTCGTCTCCTAGTGGTATTCGATCATTTTACTCATAATACTGGAGATTACTTTGCCGTCAATTCCTATGCTGGAGTTGATTATGGCGACATCCCGACCTACAATTCCATCAAGGGAGCTATTTCTCTCAGAGATGCTCTAGATTTCCGTCCGACCAAGAGCAATGATGGTACCGGATTCGTTAACGCAGGAGCTTCTACTTCGAACTGTATAGTTCCAAACTCCACAATCTTGACAGACATTCAGTTCTATCTGCCAAGAATGGACAAGATCTTTGTTAACAAGAACGGAGAATTTGGAGCCGTGAAGGGAATCTCGGGTACGATCCCGAAGGCGCCTGAGGATCCAGAGGATTCGATGGTGCTCTATTCGATCTCTCTGAATGCCTACACGTTTAGCACGACGGATCTTTCAGCGAAGATGATCGACAATAAGCGCTATACGATGCGCGATATCGGCCGGCTGGAGAAGAGACTGTCAACGGTTGAATACTATACTTCCCTATCTCTGCTCGAAAAGACGACTGCCAACGCTCAAATTCTTGATGTTAATGGGCAGCAACGATATAAGAACGGATTTGTAGTCGACTCTTTTGTTGATCACAACATTGGAGCGGTCAAACACCCAGACTATCATTGCTCAATTGAGGCTGAAAAGGGAATCCTTCTGCCTGAGTTTTCTCAGGAATACGTTAATTTGGTTCCTAACATTCCGGCATCAACGAACATCAAGCAAACCGGTTCTGTAGTTACCCTCAATTATACTGAGGTCACGCTGATCGATCAGCCATACTCGTCTTATTCAGAATATGTCAATCCTCATGCCGTATATGGATGGCAAGGACGAGTCGAACTATCGCCTCCTTCAGATGAATGGAAGGAAGTCGAGACAAAGCCGGCCATCGTAGCTAATGCTTCTCAGAGCTATAGCTGGTACAATGAAGCTGATGCCGAGACCTCTAATAATGGTACCTTCAACAACTGGCAGGTCGAATGGTACGGAGTTTCTCCGGAGGAAGAGGAAGAACTGAACAATCAGTTATCGGAAACGCTTTTGGCCGTTGGAAATGTTGGAGTATCTGCGCAACTAGCTGATGGTACTACCGTTTATGGTATGTCAACTCGGCGTAAACCGTCATCGGGTATTTACAGCAACACGCAGAGCACGCAGGTATCCGATGCGTTGGTCAACAACACTGTCGTCCCTTACATTCGTTCACGCAAGATCTACTTCAGAGCCACAGGGTTGAAACCAAATTCTCGCGTATATGCATTCCTCGATGGAATCAATCTTGCCGATTACGTGAGGGAAGAAGTTTCGTTCAACAATTATACAACGAATCCTGACGACAAGAATTACGCCGATTTGACGGCGCATCCCGCTGGAGCTGGAGTATTGACCACAGACCAATTTGGAGAAGTCATCGGTTCGTTTATTATCCCGCATAACGCAGCTCTTAAGTTCCGTACGGGAGAACGTGTTTTCCGAATCGTGGATAATAACGTCAACAGTACGGATTCAGCATTCACTTATGCCGAAACGGTGTATCGCGCTACGGGTATCTTCACTCCTGCGCCAACACCTGCTCCACAACCTCCGATCGTGATTCCGACACCAAGACCTGGTCCTGCTCCACTCGTTGCGCCATTTGTTGGATTGAACATTCAGGGGCGTACGCCGAAGTACTCTGGAATTCCGTTTAACTTCGAATGCTCGACATCAGCCACGGGTTACGGAACTCTCAGCTCATTTAGCGTGGAAGAAAGATCTAACGCCGGAGATCCTAACTTTGGATACTGGGTTCCATTGGCTTACCAAAGCGGTTCGACGTCGGGTGGATATAGCGCGAATGCAGTATTCCGAATCTCGCCTGCACTTCCTGGAACATATCAGGTACGAGCTGTTGCGGTTTGGAACGGTGTTACATACTACTCCAACTTGGTCACCTTTACGGTCGCCGAGCCTCCTCCAAATCTCTCATCGCTTCCGGAATCTGAGCGCTATAACTAAACAACATGAGCAACGTATATCTCTCACAGGCCCAGATCTCTTCGCTGCAGCAGGCGAAGACCTATGTCGATCCAGTCGCACAAAGCTTCATCGTGGATTCTCCAGGTGGAGCTTTCCTCACATCGATCGATCTGTACTTCGCTTCAAAGGATTCGACACTACCGGTTTCGCTGGAAATTCGAGAGATGGAGAACGGTATTCCGACAGGAATCATCATTCCATTCTCAACGGTCACAGTAAGTTCGGCAAACGTGTCAGTCAGTACGAATGCTTCTCTCGCAACTAAATTCCTGTTCTCGTCTCCGGTATTCCTGCTCGACACTAAGGAATACTGCTTTGTAGTCAATGCAAACTCTAGAAACTATAAGATCTGGGTAGCCGAGACCGGTAAAAACGACGTGACCAATACGGCCTTCTCGATCACCAAGCAGCCATATGCCGGAGTGATGTTCAAGTCTCAGAACTCTTCTACCTGGATTCCTGAACAGAATTTGGATATCAAGTTCCTCATTCGCCGCGCCGAGTTTGTGACCTCAGGTGATATCATCCTGAACGAGGCCACTATCCCGACAGTCACACTTGATTCGAACCCGCTCTACACCTATACCGGCACAAAGAACATCCGGATATTTCACAAGAATCATGGCCATTTTGCAGGTTCATCCGAGGTAACTATCGCAGGACTGACTGCCGGAACATCCTACAACGGAATCCTTGGTAGTGAGATCAATGGTACGCATAACGTTGTCGATGCCGAGCAAGATTCGTATACCATCACAGTCACTGCTGCTAGCAATGCTACTGCCAGCGGCCGCGTCGGTGGGTCTGCGGTAACGGCGACCGAGAATCGCACGTTCGATATCCTGTATCCTAATGTGCAGCAGATGTCATTCAAGAATACTCAGGCAAACTGGTATGCGCGCACTACCTCCGGAAAATCTCTGGCTGGATCCGAGATTCCGCACTCGCTGAGCCAGTACTACCAGATTCCAGTGAATCAGAACATCGAGATGGATTATCCTCAGGTGGTCCGTGGAGTCAATTCTGCAAATCCGACTGCCAAGAGTCTGTACATTAAGGGCAGCCTGAGCACCACTCAGACTACGCTGTCGCCGGTCATCGATCTGAATAGAACCTCTGCAATTGCCATCAATTACCGCCTGGACCGCCCTATCGGTTCTGCTTCTACTGGCTATAACGTAGTCGAGAACTATCAGGCCGAGACCGCCGGAATCGGTGCATCATCACTATCCAAGTACATTACTCGCCGCGTCGACCTAGCCACGTCAGCCTCTGCGCTTCGTATCTTCCTGGCTACAAATCGCCCAACCGGATCGTTTATCGATGTCTACTATAAGGTGACTGACAACATTGATAGCAACTTTGATGCTCTGCCATGGTACTCGGTCAACCCAATTGATTCGGTTCCTATCACCGATAATGCCGGAGAATATAACGATGTCGAATATGCGGTGACCGAGAGTGCTTCCGGAATCCAGAATAAGAAGTTCGTGGCATTTGCAGTGAAAATCGTCTTCACCTCGACGAATAGCTCTGCTGCTCCTTCCTGTTCCGACCTCCGAGTAATCGCCGTCACGTGAGTTCCCAGAAGGCTCCATACTCGATAGTCAAGGAAGATCCTTCGCTTATCCGCGACGGCTATTCCAGAGCTATAATAAATAGGAACACTAACGATTATCTCCGCCGATTGATCTCGAAGAAGTCCTTTGAGGATAAAGAGGCGGAGATCCAAAAGCTCAAGTCAGACGTCGAGGAGCTCAAATCGATGGTACAAAATCTACTGCAATCCCAGACAAAGTAAAGTACTCAAATGCCAACTGAAGTCCTACGTTCCGACACATTCGAGCAATGGCGCCAGAAGACGAACACGATCTCCTCTGACCTAGGCACCAAGGGTGACCTGTCGGCCAACATTACGGCCAACGGATCACTTGTCACTGCTATCAATGAGCTCCAATCGGACATCGGAGTCGTAGGTAGTCTGTCGACCTTTACGGCGACTGATCTAGTTTCGGCCTTGAATGAGCTGAAGACCGGAAACACGGTAACCATCAGTGGCACAAAGACATTCTCGTCGAATCTTAATCTTTCGACTGGTCTGGCGTTCACAATCAATGGCACGTCAGTGCTGAATGCCACGACACTTGGATCCGGAGTAATCAATTCGTCGTTAACGTCGGTCGGAACGATTGGCACTGGAGTATGGCAAGGTTCCGTAATTGCATCAAACTACGGCGGCACCGGAGTAAATAATGAGGGCCGTACTATCACGCTAAACGCGGGAAATCTGACACTTATTGCTCAGTCAGCAGGATCTACCGTTACTGTTCCCTCAACTGGAACTCTGGCAACTCTAGCGGGGCCAGAAACACTTACGAATAAAGTCATTGCGATCGGAAACAATTCTGTCAGCGGAACGCTAGCACAATTCAATGCGGCACTATCCGATGACGATTTTGCGGCTCTGGCAACAGCTCAGACGCTGACAAATAAGACGATTGCCCTTGGAAGCAATTCGATCAGTGGAACCCTTTCTCAGTTTAACGCTGCTCTCACGGACGATGACTTCGCAGCTCTCGCCGCGGCTCAGACGCTAACGAATAAGAGCCTGACCGATGCTAGTACCTTCATTATTGACGACGCCGCTCCGACGAAGCGCTTCCAATTCCAGGCCTCATCGATCACGGCCGGTCAGACGCGTATCCTGACGATTCAAGATAAAGATGGCACAGTCGCTACTACGGGCGACACGATGCATATCGGTACTACGGCAGTCACATTAAGCCGCGGATCCGGTAACCTGGCACTGACTGGTATCTCTTCAGTCACTCTACCAGGTTCAACATCTGGTACAATTCTGGTTCAGGCTGTAGCAGCCGCCGGTTCAAATACAATCACCCTGCCAGCGATCACTGGCACAGTTGTTACCACCGGTGACACGGGAACTGTCACGAATACAATGCTGGCAGGAAGCATTGCCAACGCTAAGCTAGTGAACAGCTCGGTGACATACAATGGAGTCACAGTTGCTCTAGGCGCATCCGGCACAATCACAGCAAATACTACAAATGCTCTGACGATCGGCGATGGACTATCTGGAGGAAGCTTCAATGGTTCGGCTGCAGTCACGATTGCTGCTGATTCTACGATCGCTCGCCGCGCCGATACTCATTTTATCGGGACGACATCGGTTGCTCTGAATAGAGCCTCTGCAAATCAGGCACTGACCGGTATCTCGTCAGTTCAATTCCCAAGTGCTGGAACGCAGGCCATCACAATTTCTCCGGCATCCACGAATGTTGCAGTCGCCCTCGTTCTGCCTGCTAATGCAGGAACCTTGGTTAGCACTGGAGACACAGGCACTGTTACGAATACGATGCTTGCCGGAAGCATTGCCAATAACAAGTTGGTCAATAGTGCCGTCACCGTCGGAACTACTTCTATCTCCCTTGGCGCTTCAAGCACGACTCTGTCCGGCTTGACTTCGGTGACTTCTACGGCTTTCTCTGGAAATCTAACCGGAAATGTTACAGGAGATGTTTCTGGAAATGCGGGTACCTCCACAAAACTTGCGACAGCTCGCGCAATCAATGGCGTAAACTTCGATGGAACCCAGGCAATCACTGTAACGGCAGCGGCCGGAACTCTGACCGGTACCACACTAAATGCAACGGTAACTGGGTCTTCTCTGACCTCAGTCGGTACCATTGCGACTGGAACATGGAATGGTTCAGTCATCGGAACGGCATATACTCAAGCCAAGATCATCAGCGTATCGCAAGGAACCGGCGTCACTGTCACTGAGCCAACTGCCGGAAACTTGTCGATCGCGATTGGTCAGTCTGTAGCCACAACCGCAAATCCGACCTTCGCCGGTGCAACACTGGATAATGTTCGAATTGGAATCACGACTGCAAATACTATCGACACCTCTTCCGGTGACCTGGTTCTCAATTCTACATCAGGAGTGTTGACGATTAGCAATACCTCAACGACTGTCAATGGTACATTTGACACCTTAGGCAAAACACAAGTTAAAACTGCGTTGTCGGATGCGAGTATAGTGCTATCTGTCCAGAATACAAACTTAGCCTATACAAATGGTTTGCCGTATGTCGGAGCAGATCGATTTACAGTCAAGACTGATGGATCGGTAGAAATCAAGGGTGATCTGATCGTTCGAGGCGCCACGACTATTTCCGGAACTGCAACTATCTCTGCGAATTTCAATACTCTGACGAATAAACCATCGCCAGTCATCGGAGTCAGCATGACCGGCGATGTTACTGGATCCAGTAACATCACACTGACAGAACTTGGAGCTGGAACATATACTATCACGGTTCCTACAACCATTGCTGCTAATTCTGTAGCCCTCGGCGCCGACACGACTGGCAATTACGTTGCATCTATCAGCGGAGATACTGAGAGCGTTGTAACCGGAGGAACTGGAGAAGGTTCTACTCCGACGCTCTCGATCGGGTCAGCCATTGCTCGTCGTGCAGATACGACTTTTATTGGTACAACCTCGATCGCCTTAAATCGTACTTCGGCGGCTCAAACTCTGGCCGGGATTAGTATCGACGGAAACGCGGCCACTGTTACGAACGGAATCTATACCACCGGAACCTATTCAAATCCGACATGGCTAACAGCTCTTGATCAGTCTAAGATTAGTTCGGTCAGCATAGCTATCAATGCAGGAACCGGAATTTCTGGAGGAGGCACGTTCAATAATCTGTCTGGTGCGGTTACGATCACCAACAGCGATCGCGGTTCTTCTCAAAACATTTTCAAGAACATTGCTGTTGCCGGTCAAAGCACTGTAGTGGCCGATAGTAACGACGACACCGTTACATTAGCCACGGATGGATCATTAGTGATCACGACGAATGCCACGACAGATACGATCACTATCGTTCATGCCGATACTTCGTCTCAGGCAAGTGTGGATAACTCAAATGGTCTAGTCATTCAGGACGTAACTCTTGACACATACGGCCACGTTACTGGTTTAGGATCTGTCGATCTCGACAATCGCTACGTCAGACTTTCTCCTGGTGTAGGCGTAACACAAACTGTTCAGGGAAATCTGATCCTCAGTGGAGACTTGACTGTCAACGGTACTACCACGACGGTCAACTCGACTACAGTTGAGGTCGCTGACCTAAATATCCTTCTGGCCAAAAATGCTACTACAGCAGCTGCAGCAAATGGAGCAGGATTCACGATTGGAGCTATCACCGGAGGTTCTCCGACAATGCTCTATACGAATTCCTCGGACCGCTTTGTATTCAATCGCGGTATCGAAGGATCTTCCATTGTCCGTACCGGTGGAACGTCATCCCAGTTCCTGAAGGCCGATGGTACCATTGACAGTACATCCTATCTGCCAAGTGCTAATGCTGCTGCGTCGGTCGCAAATGCTCTGACAGTCGGTTCTGGACTAACGCTTAGCAGCGGAACTACCTATAATGGTTCTGCAGCTCTAACCATCAGCCACACGGATACGAGCAGCGCAGCGAACCTGGCAGCATCAGGTCGTACTTACGTGACTGGATTGACGTTCGACACCTTCGGTCACGTCACAGGTTACACGACAGGAACTGAGACCGTCGTAGATACGAATACTACGTACACCAATGGAACCGGCTTAACTCTTACTGGTACGACGTTCGCTCTAGCAGATTCGTACGGCGATACAAAGAATCCATACGCTGCCAAAAACGCCAACGTGGTCTTGGCCGGTCCTGCAACTGGAGCAGCGGCTGCTCCGACATTCCGAGCACTTGTCGCGGCAGATATTCCTACTCTCAATCAGAATACAACAGGATCTGCTGGGTCTCTGGTCAATGCACTAACAATCGGAACCGGTCTTGGCGGTGTGTCGTATAATGGATCTTCTGCAGTCACGATCACTAATACCGATAAAGGTTCTGACCAGAATATCTTCAAGAATGTCGCGCTGAGCGGAACTGGAACAAATTCTATTACTTGCGTAGCAGACACTAATAACGATACTCTCACGCTTTCGGCATCTTCAACAAGTGGAATTTCCATTTCGGCAGATGCTACTACCGATACCATCACGTTTACCAACACGGGAGTCACTGGAATTACGGCAAATCTGGTGCCTTCTGGTGGATCTTTTGGAGGAGCTGGTACTATCAACTTCACTGGTACTGCAAATCAGGTCCATCTTAACTCCTCCGGTTCTACATTAACATTCTCAGCTCCACAAAATATCCATACCGGAGCGACACCAACGTTCGCCGGAATGACATTGTCCGGATTGACCGGATACCTCAAGGCAAATGGCGGAAGTGCTCTTACGGCATCCTCTACGATTCCGTCAACTGACATCAGTAATAGTACATTCGTTGACCTGTCAACCTCTCAGGCTGCAAGCGGGGTAAAGACATTCAATAACGCTGTACTGTGCAAAGAAAGTCTAGAAATCCATAACTTTAATCTAGTGAATGGACTTTGGTTCATGAAGTCGGATTCGACGTATCCGTACAGAGTCATTCTGACTGGTAATAATATCTCTCACCTTATCGGCGGTACTAGCGTCTATACATTATTATTTCAGAACAATAATGGCAGTCTGTCATTAAAAGCTAATGGAACTGTAGAGGCTAGCTCCACTGTCCAAGCAACTGGATTTAAGACTGCTAGCGGAACTTCTGCTCAGTTCCTGAAGGCAGATGGATCAGTCGATAGCACCACATATCTTTCTGGCACTGTTGCTGTGGCAAATGGCGGTACTGGAGCAACCACTCTGACAGGATACGTTAAGGGAAATGGTACAAGTGCATTCACGGCGTCGTCAACTGTGCCTTGGTCAGACGTCAGTGGTGCTCCATCATTCCTGACAACAGCTGTTACAAGCTTGACCGGCACAACCAACCAGGTCACAGTATCTGCTTCAACGGGATCGGTCACCCTGTCGCTGCCTCAGAGCATTCATACTGGCGCCACAGTGCAATTTGATCGCTTAGGAATTGGTTCTGGCGGAACTCCAGACGTAATGTCAGGATTGGCAAGTGGCGAAATTCGTGCTCGTGATAATATCACTGCTTATTATGCCTCAGATGAACGCCTCAAGACAAACATCAAGAAGATTGATAATGCTTTGGAAAAGGTCTCTCAGATCGATGGTGTGATCTATGACTGGAACGAGCAATATAAAAACGACCACGGTGGAGTCGATGGCTACTTCATCCGTAATGAAAATTCCGGAGTCATCGCTCAGCAGGTAGAGAAGGTCTTTCCGAACGTTGTGGCCGATCGCTCAAATGGATTCAAGGCCGTCCGTTATGAACTCCTAGTTCCTCTGCTGATCGAGGCCATCAAGGATCTGAAGGCTGAGATCGAGGCGCTGAAGGCTCAGAAATAAAACTATAAATAGAGCCAATGGCCGTATACGCAAACATTCCGATCGATCAGGGATCTGACTTCACATCCGATGTGACAGTCGAGGGAACCGACGGTATCGTATTCAATCTGACTGGATATACTGCCAGAGGACAGATACGCAAGTCTTATGCCTCTAGCACCTCGATTCCATTCGTTACAGCGATCAACACTCCGAGCAACGGGAAGATTACGATCTCTCTAACTGCAGCCACGACTGCAACGATGAAGGCCGGGCGATACGTATACGACATCGAGATCGTGCAGGCCGGTACGAATAAGGTGACTCGTGTCGTCGAAGGCCAGGTTGACGTAAATCCAAGGGTGACGCGCACATGAGTGGAATAGGAGGCGTAGTATTCCAGACACCGGCTATCAAGGGATCTCTGAGTAACCTCTCGTCTATACAGGCGAGAACGGTGGCTGTTGGAGCTCCTAAATCCATGTCCGATCTCTCGGACGTCGAAATGGGTTCTGTGGCCGATGGCGCACTTCTGGTCTATAACGGAACAACTGGAAAATTTGTCGCCACGGTGGAATTGAACAATCAAAATACCAAGATCATCGGCGGAAGCTTCTAATACATTACTACCATGCCAGGAACAATCATCAAAACCAAGTATAGCGATATCACGAATCAGCCAGCACCAGATGCATTGGCACATTCGGAGCAAGCATACTCTTTCGCCTCAAATCGTCTCTTCATCGGTAAGACCAGTGGAGCCACGGTAGATCCGATCATCGTTGGTGGTAAGTACTACACCGACATGATGGCTCAGACGCCCGGTATTCTGACGGCGTCATCTACGATCATCGTTGACCAGTACAAGTGGGTCGATCACCTGATCACGGGTGGAATCAAGCTGACCACATCCAATGGCGCAGGTCAAGAACTGACGACAGTCGTTACCTCGATTGGTGCGGGTGCGGCGAACAACGAACTTCCGACAGCCTCTGCCGTCAAGAGCTATACGGACTCGGTTGCTGCTGCCCAGACTCTCAATTCTCTGGCCGACACGACGATCGCCACTCCACTTGATGCGCAGGTCATCATCTACGACAGTACGGCTCAGCAATGGAAGAACCAATCTCTTAGCAGTGATCTGACGATCTCCAAGACTGGCGTCGTCACCCTAGCCAATACCGGCGTTACTGCTCAGACATACGGTTCGTCAACTGCGATCCCGGTTTTGACGATCGATTCTAAGGGCCGTGTTACGGTCGCCACAACTGCTGCACTGGCTACATCGCTGTCGATCGCTGGTGATACTGGAACAGATTCGGTATCTCTCCTGACCGACACCCTGACGTTCGTCGGCGGAGCTGGTATCACCTCGGCAGTCACCAATAACACAGTTACACTTGACGTCGATGCAACGGTCGCTCGTAGCACTGACACGCTGAATTACTTCAGTGCGACGACTTCAGCTCAACTCGCCTCGGTCATCTCAGATGAGACTGGTACAGGCAAGCTGGTATTCGCCACGAGTCCAGTATTCAGCACAGATGTCACGACCGACAGTCTGACCTTCTCGGTCTTCAACACCAATGCTACAACGGTTAGCGCTTTCGGAGCTGCCACGACTCTAGCGATCGGCGCTACCTCCGGAAATACCACAGTCCGCAACAACCTGATCGTCTCCGGAACTCTGACGGTCAATGGAAATACGTCAACGGTCAATTCTACAGTTACGACACTGACCGATCCAGTCATCATGCTGGCCCAGGATGCCCTGGCAGCCGGTGACTCAAATGACCGTGGTGTCAAGTTCAACTACGGTGACGGTGCGCAGGTTCAGACTGGATTCTTCGGTATGGACATGCAGACCGGTCGATTCGTCTTCAAGGCGACCGGCGCAACTGCCACAAACCCGGAAAACTTCAGCAGTCCGTGGTCGGATGCTCAGTTCGGTGAGATCTATGGTACCGGCGGTACTCTAGGCAATGTCACTGTTGGAGTCACCACAGACAATACCATCACCACGACCAGCGGAACGTTGGTCATTGATGCCGCTAATAATACCGTTCAGATCGCTGCGGATGCGTCTGTCACCGGAACACTTGGGGTAACTGGCACGGTCACCCTGACAACTGCCTTAGCAGTATCCTCTGGTGGTACTGGTGTCTCAAGCTACACTGGTAAGGCGGTATTCATCTCAAACTCTGCTGGAACTGCCACGAATTTCTTGACTGGATCGCAATACCAGATCGTTCAATTTGATGCCACCGGAACACC
>Ga0129333_10004541_pt1 | contig 12997 bp, 27 predicted proteins | sample CPB6_08_DNA_FD_94474 | JGI IMG/M metagenome (GOLD analysis project Ga0129333, IMG submission 94474) | Freshwater to marine salinity gradient microbial communities from Chesapeake Bay, USA - CPBay_Sum_0.6_0.8_DNA | ecosystem: Environmental > Aquatic > Marine > Coastal | place: USA: Chesapeake... | reverse complement strand
TATAGGACTTGCGACGGCTCCTTGTATGGGAGCGTCATGATGTTGTCTTTGATCGTGCCAGAGGCTACGTCTACATCTCGGAATTCCGCCGGAGCGATTGGCGTGTCATCTCCCTTAACCCGAAGACCTTTAGTTTTGAATCCTCCGGGGAGATTCGAGAGAGTGCCAGCGTCAACAAGTTGGCGAATAATAGAAGTGCCAGACTTAGCAAAAGCACCAATGAGATGGATAAGACCAAAAGCGTAGAAGCCAAATCCCGGAATATATGAATAATGGACGAAGTGATTTCTCTTTTGTTTTGTGTCATCTTCAGGATTCCAATTACGGCGTATCGCCAAAACTGTGTTGGTTTGTTTTTCGATCGTAACTACATAAGGAAGGGCGATTCCGGTTGGCTCTCCGTCCTCATCTTTGTCCTCATACCCTGGTAAATCTAAATCAACGTGCATCTCCAAAATTTTGTACCGGTCATCGGTCGAGGCACGAAAGCCCATCTTCTCGGCAATCTTTTTCTCAACTTCATCAAAGGTATCCTGAGGATCTGGTAAGTCCACATCTAAGTAAAAGCCACCAACCATAAGTTTGCGCAACTCATTCGGTGTCTTACGCATCACATGGGTGACACGCTCCGCCACTTCTAGATTAGATGCGCCATAGGGAACAACAATATCCTCCGCTGGAACAAACATCGAGACCTGCCGCTCAAGACTTGGGTCGTAATAGACCTTCTTAAACGCATTGCCCGAAAGCCCCAAGCCCCAGAGCATCCGTTCATGCTCGGGACGGTACTCGACCATAACCTCGGTTAACTGATAGTTCATGTCATCCTTGACACGAATAGAGGCATCACGTTTTTCAGGAGTTTCTTTTCCAATAATCTGGGTCTTCACTGGACCAGCTGCCGGGAAGGTCTCCATGATGGTCTCGGCTTGAAACTTAACGAGAGCCTCACTTAATAGTGGGTGGTAGACACCACAGGATCCAGGCCATGGCTCAGTCCTGTCTTCGACTTTCATGCCCAATAACTCTAGGCCGTCTACATAAGTCTGTATCCAGTCTTTGCGGGAGGATAGATCTTCTGTAAATTCCCCGACCAGATCTCCTGCTAGTTCGGTTAACTCACCATCATCCATATTTTCAGCAAGGTTGGCGTTGAAGTCGTCTTCTTCTTCGCCTTTTTCAATTTCTAATATTGGCATCCCATCAATACCAATTCGCACGGCTTCGGGATCTTCGATCTCAATCTCAATTTCCGGATCTCCGGACATTAAGGTTTCGTCTGTCATCCCCATCGGGGCTTGTCCTAGTGCTTTATCAATTGCCATTAGTAATATCCTTCAAAACGCCGCCGAAATGCCGGAGGCTCGTCGTCTTCGTCTAAAAGAGTTCGAACAAAACCGCCCTTGCGAAATCTCATTAACGCAAGAGAGACAGTATCCACATAGTCATCATGCTCTCCCGAGGGGAAAGATGCAACCTCATCAACAACTTCCTCTGCCCACTGAGTGTTTGGTGCCCATACTCTACCTGAAGCAAACAGATCTGAGACTGCATTTAATCGAGTAATTTTATCGTTACCTTTTACTGGGGTGAATTCTTGCACAGGAATCCCCATGGCTCTAAGTTCATAAATAAGAGGAGCGCCAGAGGCCTTCTTTTCGATAATCATTGAGTCCGGCTCCCATTCTTTCCACTCTTCAATCACTTTTTTCTTAAGAGCTGGGAACTCTAGGCGGTCTCTAAACGCATTTAATAGAATCAGATTACTCTGCATAATTCCATTTTCGTCTTCTTTTTCAAAAACCCCCCATAAAGTACAGGCCGAGTAGTCGGCTCGGGTGCTTTTCTCGAATGCTGTATCCCATGCCATGAGGGTAAAGTCGCAATACGGGGGATCGTCCTCCTCCCAGACCCGCCACCATTCCCTTTTTACGATGGCGGACTCTTCCGAGGTGGGGTTTTGCTGGTACTGAGCCTGCCATTTGGTGTTTGGAAGTTCAGTTTTTAGGGCTTCTAACTCTTTAATTGACCAAAATTCCGGCCATAGAGCGCCCCCCGAGGGCAGGATTGCAGGGAATTCAATAACCTCCCACTCCTCGCCGCCCCGCTGCGCCTCGGCTTTTAAGACCTGTCCAGTCAGATCCCGTTTTCCCCAGCGAGTCATCACTATCACGATTGCCCCACCCGGCTGTAAACGTTGCCGTGGACCTGAGGTGTACCACTCAGTGACCTTATCGTAGATCGAGGGGTCATTGGCCGCTAATGCTGCCTCTTGCTCCGAGTGGGGATCGTCAATAATGAGGAGATCCGCACCCTTACCTGTCACCGTACCCCCGACACCGATAGCAAAATACTCTCCATTGGCGTTAGTAGACCAACGGCCAGCCGCTTTTGAATCGTGTCTTAAGGCTACGTTTGGAAAGATCTTGGCGTAAGTTTCCCCGTCCACAAGGTTACGGACTTTCCGGCCAAAACCGACCGCAAGTTCGGCGGTATTCGAACACTGAATGATCTTCTTTTGAGGAAACTTTCCTAAAAACCAAGCCGGCAATAAGTAGGAGGCGAACTCACTCTTGGTGTGCCGGGGTGGCATATTAATGATCAGTCTCTTTAACTTCCCAGAGGCTATATCCTCAAACTTCCTAGCCATGACAGCATGGTGCCTGCCCGAAATAAAACCCGGCCACATGGTCTTTACAAAAGATAGGAAATTCTCCTGCCCCTTCTCCCTGGCAATCGCATCCTGATATTGCATTGCCATAGCAATAATCCCCTCCCTCTCACCTTCAGGGAGTTCATTAATCAACTCAAGCAACTTACTCAATTGACCGAATCCTCAACCCAGCAGGCCGGATCGACCTCGCCCGATTAGGCACACCCTTACAAACCCCCAAAGCAACAAGCGCCCTCATCTTCCTATGCACATTGCCCTCCCCCTTCTCCCCAGTGATCATCATCACCTCCTTCACCGTAGGACCATATCCATACCTCCTCCACCACTCATCAATAACCAAAAATATCTCCTTCTGAGCCGGCGTCATATACCCCCCTCCCCCAAAACGGGGATCCTAAAATCATCAAGGGGGGGTTTTCTATACCACTTTTCCCCCTTGCTAATCCTAAATTTCATACCCCCTCCCCCCTAAGTAAGTAAACACTTCACACATAAGTCATTGATTTATAAGGATTTGTCACCTGTAACACCTGAACAGGTGAGATTTGTATCACCCTGCGAATCTACAATTTCTTGTGTAGCAGAGCCAGATTCACTGAGTTGGTGAGCCGATTCTAGAGTGGATTCAGTGTGCGGAATAGTATGACTAAGTGCAGCAGGGGTGTCTAAATTTTTTTGGGGGGTGCCAGGGTGGTGGGGTTCGCTCCCGCCGGCCTCGATGTCCGTGCCCCCTAGTTCGGCCAATAGATCGTCGCCGGAGGTATCTACATCAATAGCGTCCGCTTTGATCGCCGATCGGATGGATGCGAGGAGTCTCTCCCGAATTTTCTCCGAGTCATGGGTGACGACTGTCTCCCTGCGCTCGGTGAAGAGTGCCACCTCAGTAATCTTCCCCAAAAGTTCCAGACACTTGACCCTCTGCGCCGGAGGCATCTCCGGATCTAGTGCCCCCTCTGTCAACTTGTGGATAGTTAAAGCCCTCAAGTGGGCAGGAGTTGCGAATCTCTGCGCCTCTAGTGCCACCTTATAGGCCTCTACTTGCGCCACTATGGCGGGGTTCTTCATTAGTTCTTGTCCTTGTCTACTTGCCGAGGATGGTTTGGCCTTAGTCTCTCGACTCTTTCTATAGGCTCCGGCCTTAGTCTCTCCGAGGGCAATCTGACGGGCGAACTCCTTCTGCTTTGCGGTCAGAGTCTTTTCTTTCGCTCCTATGGATCCCAATAGGACTGTCTCTATAGGGACGGCCTTTAATCCTTCTTTTATCTCTGCCCGAGTAAGTTTTTTCACGGGAATATCTCCGGAGTTCTGACGATCCTCGAATTCTAATCCGACCCGAGAATTTTTGTCTGGGTTCTTTTGCCTCCGAGTCTTTCAGCCGAGCGGGGGGCGCTGCCAGGTGAAACCCCCCAAAAAACATCAAAAAAACTTGAACTTTCACTTGACTGTCAACTCGAAAGGGTTCAGAATCGTTTTTGCAATAGTTGTATCTTTTATAAATTCATCTGCTAGGAGATTGAAACCATGAACACAAAAACCTTAATTCATAGGATGTTGACTGAAAACACGGGAAGACATTTTCTCGACTCGGGGGGCGCATATGGGCGGAATTGGGAGCGCAATCAGAAGAAAACTATTGAAGATTTCGAAAGCGAACCGAGCGCAACTCTTGAAGTGTACCGATGGGAGCGAGACGGGAAAGTCTCTTATGACTTCTCCCCGACTATTTCCCTTTTTCACCACTTGACCGAGTGCCTAGAACTTGACGATCTCTGCCGTGAGTTTAACGCTTTATTCGTTTCGGATTGGGATTCCGAGGACTTTTATGGAGTGAGTGCGGATGGCGAGAAGTGGATCAAATCCGCAGGTTTTAGAAAACGAGAGGCTCCTTTCAATTCATACAATTGGGGCGCAAATTTTAGCCAAACGATACAAGGGCATTTTTTAGACTTGGACGGCGATCAATATGTCCTCCTGCAAATCCACGGGGGATGCGATGTTCGGGGAGGTTATACCGATGCCCAACTTTTCAAAATTAAATCCGGTGAAACCTATTCGGTTTTTTCCGAGGACTGTTTTTTCTCAGCGGGGGATTTTGGCCTAAGTTGGAACTCCGAGTGGATCAATCAGGAGGGCGGATGCGCCACAGAGGAGGATTTTGAGCGGTTCGCCTCTGCCTTGAACCTGACCGAGGAAAACAATAAAACCACTATTGAGGGCGATCATTATGCCTACTGCTAGAACCTATAAAACCGAGTTTCCGCACTTTACCGACGAGATGCCTATTTTTGATGGGTTCCAAGATACCTCTTGGAAAAACGACGCTTGCCCCTCTTTTCAGTTCCCCCTCGGGGGGGATTCTTTCGCCCGCATCTGGGTGGATTACGCCGACCCGAGCCAAAGGGACTGCCCCGAGTTGGAGAGGTTCGCCGTTGACTTAATCCATGACGAGGACGGGTCAGACACTGCCACGGTTCTGCAAACTAATGATTTAGATTTGGTGCGGTTTGTCTGCGGACTGATTCAAAAAGGACACGAGTCCAAAGTCCCCTGCTTTCTGTGCAAGTGGGGAGATCTATACGAGTTTCACACGGAGGAAACCCTGCGGAGGGATTACGGGGGAACAAACCTCTACGAGGCGGATTTACCGTGGGCGGATGGGGAGCAGGACTTTCAAGAAGTCCTCAAGAAACTTAAAGCGGGAATCTACAGTTGGAATAATTGCGACAACATGGAAATTTTCACAATATCAAAGGGGGTTTTATGAATATCGAAGAATTTAGAAAAACTAGGGAATTTTCGCCAGATCTCCGGATTAAGTTTCCCGAAGAATTCGAACTCATCGACTTTCCCGTGGCGGGGTTTGTCTATGAGGGCAGGTGGTGGATTCAAATCTTCGACGGGGCTTTTTATACGGTTCTGGGGAATTCTGATCCCTCCTCGGTCTGTCTTGACGAGATGGAGACACTTCTTTTTGACTATACGAGGGGATTATGAAGAAGGTTTTTGTCTTGATGGAGGAAGTGGACATTGTGGGGGTTTTTTCTTCTTACGAGTCCGCAACAAAGTACGCCAAAAAAAACAATTTGTTCAATTGGGTAATTGAAGAATTTACTTTATTTGACTAGGAGAAAAACCATGGAATTAAAAGCCGGAAAGTATTGGATTGGGGATCTCTGCTACATCATAGACAGAGACAATTGGAATACCGTCTGCAAGTTCTTGGGAGATGGCTCAGAGATGCGAGAGGGGGTTTTTACCCTCCTCGGGCGGGAGGGGGCGATATTTGGGACTGCATACGGGGACGGCGGTTATTACGACCAAGAGGGGAACGAATACGGGGTTGATTCAGGGACTCTGGGTATTTTTCCTGCGGGGGTCTTCTCTTCGCCCACAGAGTCGGGGGGGCATATCTTCGACTTCCCCGAGGATTTCACAGTCGAATGCGTCAATGGGGAGATGAGGTTTGGGCGAATTCGCATCCCAACTAAGGGCGCAGCTCGCCCAATTTTTCGGGTCAAAGTTCGCCGAAAGGACGGCGAGGAGCAGGTCTTTGATCTTGATGTTGTTGAGGACTGCTACTTCTCAAGTTCTGCCACCTATCCTGGCGTCCGGATCGCCGACCCAGACGGGGTAAATGGGTTTGTTGGTGACGATATGGCCTCAGAAATGATTGATATGTTGTATTCGGAGGGGAGTTGGGCGAGCGGGGAGCATGAAGATGAGGAGGGAGAGTTCTCATTTTCTTGGGAGATGTTGGATGAGGCCGGAAATCGAGTGGCATTCGAGGCCATTGAATCGGCGATTTTTGACCATTTTTTAGTGAGGAGATGATCTATGTGGAGAGCGGAATACACTTCCCGTAATTTTGATTTTGAGGCCTATGCGACCAGCAGAAAACAAGCGGTTGATACTTTAATTGAAGGCCTCAATAGACATGGCAAGCAATACGACTGCGATCCGGATTGGTGGTATCCGGAGGATATTTGTGTATACGAATTCAAATCGGGCGCAGTTTACAGAGACGGGATTTCCATATGAAAGTTAATTGCGACCTGTGCGGGGGCAAATTTTCTATGAGGGATCGCCCGTTTGATGTAGTTGGGGATCTTTACATATGTTGTAGCGATAACCATACGCCCGAGGAATTAGCGAATCTTCTGGGTATTTCTGAGGAGAAAGTCTACGAGGCACTAGGACTAGAAAAGGAGAGCAAATGAAACATGACTATCAATGGAAGAGTCTCGACGACAACCCAGATCCACCGTGGTTAGTTGTCTTGGCGGGGGTTTTGCTTGCAGCTGTTGCCGTATTGGCTATGTTTATTTGAGGAGGAGTAATGGAAAATAAAATGAAGAAGGTGATTGTTTTTTCGAGCGAAAAGGTCTTTTACCGGACAGAAATGGAGGTTCCCGAGGGGGCAAGTGACGATGAAATAAGTCAGATGTTTTATGACATGGATCCGACCAAGGAACTTGAGTCCTACGACGCAATAAATTGGCGGATTGATGAGATTGTTCCGGCTGAGGAGGCATGATGGACGATTGGAAACTATTGGAATTAGCGTTTGATCTTCTGGAGAACGCCAAAGAAGGGGAGCGTGTTGGGTCTCAGATCTATCTATCGGTGGACGAGAGAACTTGGAATATGTTCAAAGAGGGAATCACAACCAAGGAGAAAGAATGATTGAGTTCTTCAGATTGCTAGGAGATGCAATTGGCCTATTGGCCTTTGCATTAGTTGTTTATTTATTGGCCTGTATGTTTATGGGGAGTGAAAAATAAAATGCCACAGTATGAAATTGTATTAACTCGCACGGAATACTTTTCACAAGCATTTCGCATCGAGGCGGACAACCCTGAAGAAGCGGAAAACATCTCTTGGGATCTTGGAGGCAAATCAGGTAGTTGGAAATTGATTGATTCTTGCGAGGAAGTAAAAGGTATAACCGAAATCAAGGAGAACGAAAATGCCTAATTGGTGCGAAAACAAACTGCGAATCACCCACCCAGATCCCGCAGCTCTTGAGAAATTCAAGCAGGGATGGAACTCTGGGTATGTATTTCAGGCCTTGATCCCTTGCCCAAAAGAACTCATTGACACTATGTCTGGGTCTTACGGGGTCTCAGAAGACAAGTCTCATCAATACAAAAAGGAACTCCATGCCTATCAGGAGCAACTCAATCTCAAGTATTTCGGCCATAAGAATTGGTATGACTACTGCATTGCCGAGTGGGGGACAAAATGGGATGTCGGTTATCGGGACGAGCGGGAGAACACGGCTGACATCGAGCATGATGGGGAGGGAAGTCCGTTCATTGAGGTGGACTTTGATTCGGCATGGTCTCCCCCGACCAACGCTTATGACAAACTCACCGATCTTGGCTACACCATTGAGGCCTATTACTATGAACCTGGAATGGGGTTCTGTGGCCGATACGATGAGTGCGGGGATCAGACTTTTGAGGTCAAAGGGAACTCCAAGTGGGTCAAGAAGAACATCCCCCGAGATATTGAGGAGGCCTTTAATATGATTGAAACTATGGAAAATTATGAGGAGGAGGCTTAAATGAGCACGAACAAATATCGAACCAATATGACGCCAGAAGAATTGGCTAAATTCAATCGTGAATATGATGAACTACAGTCCGCATACGCTAGTGCCGCAGAGCATGACGCAAAGATGCAAGCCATGAACCCTATTCCCGATGAATGGGAAGACCCTAGCGACTACGCAGGGATGGGCTGGGTAGATAGCAGGGGAAGACCATGAAAACCTGTCGGGTTCACTTTGGGAAAAGTCCGGAACATTTTCACTCTCATCGAGACTTTTCAAAATTGAGTGATGCGCTTGCATATCTATGGGCTTTAGCCAATGTCCCGAAGTTTGAACGAGTTTGGTATTGGCAAGGGCTTGATGGTTGGCTCAGAAATGATCATCTGCGTGGCAAACCATACCCAAAAAATCTTGCAACCAAAATAGAAAGTTTTATCGAAGAAGATAACTTAGCAACTCAGGAGGCAGCATGACTTACCAAGAATTAGCCAGAGATTATGGGGAGGAAGTCGCCTCCCGTATGTTCACCATCATGTCCCTTGAAAGCAAGGGTAGACTGATCCAAGATCTCCTAGACTTCATGGGGAAAAAGGTATTGGACAAATGGGCGATCGCAATTTCAAAGGAGGTCATCCGTGAATCTGCGTGATTCTGGCGGGAAAGTTCCTGTTTTCGTTGGGGGCGATAGTCCTTATACCCTTGTAGACTTTCCCTCGAAGACGGTCTTCGTTGATCTCTATCCGAGGAACATCAATAAGGAAAACATCTTCCGATATTGGGAAGTCCTCAATGCCCGCAAAGATGGGTCAACTCTGTCCGATGCGGGAAAGCCCTATGGCCTAACCAAGGAGAGGGTGCGACAGATCGAGGCCAAGTTCCTGAGACTTTTTAGGGAACATTGTTACCGCTTGAAAGCGGATAGTTGGCCTTGGAAATCAGAAGTTTCTTCAAAGACTGACTAGCAATGAAATCCCCGACCCTCCTATGATAATCGTTGAAGTCTTCACCGACGGTATCCGAAAGCCAATACGGTTTGCCTGTTTTAACCGCTATTTTCTGTCCGGTTCCGCTTGTGTCGTTGTCGGCGATGATGAGGCAGTCGGGGATTTTCCCCGCTACATACTCCATGTTTCCAGCCGAGAAACAGATGTGGATTCGGTAGCGAATTTTTATCAAGTGCATAACGGCTCGGATAGAAAGAGCGGTAGCGTAGCCCTCGCAGAGGAGTGGGATGCCATCCGATCCAATGATGAATGTCGCTCCCTTGGTTCTCTGACCCCGCAGGAACTTCTTTTCCCCTTGGTCGTTGATGAGCTGCGCCCCTACAAGGGAGCCATCAATCCTCATCGGTATAACTAGAAGTCTCTCCTGATCTGCCCAGACATTTCCCATTTGATCCGTAAACCCTTTGGCCTCAAGGTATGGATGATGGAGGAGTTCACAATTGTGGAGAATCCACGCTGCCTTGGAGGCCGCCTTCTTGGCATCGAGTTCCCTCCTCTGGGCATCTTCCTGCCTAGCCCTGGCCACGACCATCGGGTTTGACGGTGAGTCTGACTTCCAAACCTCCGGCCTCTCCATCGTCGCCCAATTCTGGACGAAGGCATAGTCCCCCATGTATTTGTATCGGCCATTCCTCTTTCTGGGATGGTCTTCGGTCGGGGTTGCCACCCATCGATGCGGGATCACTTCATTGATGATCAGTCCCCGACTCCTTGCGAATTCCTCAAATCTCATTGATTCCACCTATCCCATGTGCCTTCTCAATTGCCCTTGCCAGATCTACCTGACTCCCTGATGTTGCTTTGCATATCTTCCATATCTCTTCATCCGTGAGCGGTCGGTGAACCATGGGCAGGTAACACGGCTGGGTATCCGTGTGGATTACCCCAAGGATGGTGGAGTCCCCGCAGGAACACGCCCCCCTGAGCTGCCGTAGTTGTTCGGCCTCCCACCATAGGTCGCTCATATCGACGCCCTCTTCTTAGCCCAAGCAATCGTCCGAGACTTGATCCAATTGATTGTCTTAACTGTTGGGGGTGCGATCGACTCGCTCAGGTTCCTCGGCCAGACTCCGAACTTCTCCCGATACTTATGAGCCACCCAACCAGGGCTGTAGTTCTTATCCCGAGCAATCCACTTGAGCTCCGAATAGAACATCTGCTTGTCCTCGTAGTTGCTCTTGGAGGTGCTGACCAACTCTTCTAGTTGGCCTGGCAGGACATGGACTAGATTGCGTTTCTCCCTGACATGACCACAGGCGGGACAGGATTCAGCTTGTTTCGGCCACAGATGCCCACAGGAAGGGCACTTGGACTCTTTCTTTTCCCTTTCGGTTGGCTCTTTGTGCGCCCGATCCACCGTTAGATCTAACCTCTTGATCCCATCGTAGTAAATGGCATCCCAATCCTGACGGAATCTCAGGAAGTTTCCCGAATGATCTAGCCAGAGAGCGAACTCCTTACTCGGGTGTGGCCGTATGACTCTGCCTATCTGTTGGATGTGAGAGGACAGAGACTTTGAGAACGGGCGGGCGGAGACCCCTATCTTGACATCAGGAACATCAAATCCACGGGTCAGAATGTCGGTAGCAATCAGGCCATGGATCTCTGTGTCTGGTTTGGCAAAGTCCTCGATGGCTGCTCTCTTGAACTCGTCGTTATCCTTGTAAGAAATGGAGACAAAGTTATATCCCTTCTCAGCAAACCTCTTAACTAATGATGCGCCATGAGCCACGCCGGCACAGAATACGATCGTCTTCTCCGGCTTACCAAAGACCTGATTCGTCTTCATGATCCACTCGTCCACAATGTCGCCCGTCAGTTTCAATCCCCGCTCGGTGACGACATCAGCCGACCATTCGCCAGCCACCTTCTTAGCCCCTGTCATGTCTATCTCTTTGGCAATAAAGACTTTCATGGGGGTTAACCACTTGTTATCTACCAACCATCCGGTCGTTGCTCCATTGACGATGTTGGTATAGACATCCCCTAGTCCCTTGGTAAATGGGGTGGCCGTCAGGCCGATGACCTTGACATCTGAATTGTTCTTAATAAATTCGATGGTCTGTTTTCTAGCGATATGGCACTCGTCCACAATCAGAAGATCCACCTTTGGGAAATCGTCCCGTCGCTCTAGCGTCTGGGCGGAACAGACTTGGAGGCGCCGGCTTGAATCAAACCTCCAATGGCCGGACTGTAAAACGCCATGGTCTAGGCCATACTTATCCATCCTTCGGCTCGTCTGATCCACTAGGACTATCCGGTCGAGGACGATTGCTGCTCTGTTGTATTTGTCTGCGGTGGCCTTCATTAGATACATTGCCACCTCTGTCTTACCAAACCCCGTTGGGGCATAGAGTAATTGCACTCGATGTCCTGAGGCAAAACCATCCCTCAGTTTAGGAATCACCTTCATCTGGTGATCCCAGAGTTTTAAATCCATACCAATCTCCTTGAACTGCCGTCACTCCCAGACGGCTTGGGCTTGCCCGAAGGCTACTTCAATCTGCTTAACTCATTCTCCAACAAGAGAGCAGTAATTTTTATCTCGTTCGCTAGCAGCTTTGCTAAATCATATTTTTTGTCATTGATGGCCTCGTGTAATGTAACAACTGTTTTGTTTAATTTAATCATGTGAGGCGAATAGTCATGCACATGAGCGATCTTCATTCTACACCAACCTTCTTAAGTTTTGCCTTAAGGGATTTCACCGTCTTGATCAGTTGTGCATTTTCATACTGATAGGCATCCCGACTTTCCCGCAGAGTCTTGTTCTCCAATTCTAACAAACGGTTCTTTTCCCTGAGCTCCTTCAGCATATCCTGAACATCTATCTTCTCTATTTCACTAGCATCCCACTGTCCAATGGCAATCTTTTCCTTGAGTATCTCGTTCTCTTTGGACACCTGATTGATTGTTTCGGTCAACTCTGATAGGAGATCCCCCTCTTCGTCTGGCTCGGTCGGCTCTTCCACCTTGGCCTTGGGCTTGACGGTTGACATCTCGGATTCATTGCCATGTTTGTCAACATATTTGGTCTTGCTCTTTTGCTCGACTACGCCAGCCTCTTCTAACTTCTTGCGGACACGGAAGACCGTGATGCGGGAGACCTTAACGATGTTGGCAATCTTCTCATCACTCCACTTACCCCACTCCTCATCCTTGAGCATACGAATAATGATCTCTCGTATATCTTCGGAAGACATCGAGAGGCCACGGTCGTTGTTGATCCCGAAGGCAAAGAGCTGCGCCTCCCGTTTTGTTCCCTGCTTTACATCGCACTCAATCTCTAACTCACCATTTGCTTTGCGGGCAAAGTAACGGTGGAATCCATCTGCCAACCAATACTCTGAGCCATCATGGAAGACTATGACTGGAGGAAATATCGCCCCCTCTTTCATGTATTCGGCGTAACTTGTAACGATGTTCTGATCCAAGGACTTGCGGGCTTGCGTTCCTCCGTCGGTGCGGATCTGCGTGAGTTTTAATTTCATTTTTGTTCCTCATTAAATTTATAAAACTTTGTCCGACCAACATTGAATGATGTGGCGAACCCGTGCCGTTGCAATAATGATAAGGCTTGATTTGATTTGCTCTGGCTTATTATGAACCTCTTTGCTAGCGTTCCGGATGTCACCGGAGTCTTGTGCGTCTTAAGATAATCAAAGATCTTCTGCTCTGCTGATGTAAGCGTTGGCTCCATTTAGTCTCCACAAAAACACGAAATTGAATCCTCATCCGACCCAAACATATCGCCCTGGTCTTGAG
>Ga0129333_10004539_pt1 | contig 12999 bp, 9 predicted proteins | sample CPB6_08_DNA_FD_94474 | JGI IMG/M metagenome (GOLD analysis project Ga0129333, IMG submission 94474) | Freshwater to marine salinity gradient microbial communities from Chesapeake Bay, USA - CPBay_Sum_0.6_0.8_DNA | ecosystem: Environmental > Aquatic > Marine > Coastal | place: USA: Chesapeake Bay... | reverse complement strand
GTTTATTGGTTTGTTCATTTTTTAACTAAGCTCCCACCAAAATACATCCCTATAATAGCGGATACTAAGTTGGTATCTAGTTGGGTAATAACTAATCCGTTAAATGAAACCCATTCAAATATTTCTTTTCCGTCTGTCAAGAATAAGAAACCGGGCTTCCAAGCTGTGTAACCTACAGTAACTAATATTTCCGGATAAAATATTGGTACAAGCTTTGGTAGTAATACAATTGCAAAGATAGATGTCAATGCTATAATTCTTCTAGTCCATTGAAAACCTTTATTCTCATAAGTCCTTGCATCTGCAAAGGCAGAGATTTGTACTTCAGCCCTAGCAATTAACATCTTTTGTTCTTCTTGTTTAGCCTTCATACGCTGAGACCATAAACTAAGAAGACCACTTAATAAAGTGGAACCAAGCATAGTAACTATTTCAAAAGGAAACCCCATGTTAAGTCTCGATAGTTATTGTAGATTCTAATAAATCATTTACTGCATAAAGCAAATATTCTGGAGCTTCTTTTGGGATAATGGTATCCTCATCGTAAGCTAACATAAAAGCTTCTACTAATGCTTCATACATTGGTCTAAATTCTTCACGCTTTACCCAAGGTAAATTAGATTTTGTTCTAGCTTTACAGTCTATCCTATATGCAGTATCTAATTGTTTTTCAGTGTATAATAACATTATTCTTCATTTAATAACGCAGCGTATCTTCTCATTATGTTAATAGTTTTTTCTGCATATTTTGGGTCAGTAGCATAGCCTGAATTTTGTACAGCTACTAAATATTCATCTGCGTTTTTTGCTTGTCTAATACTTTCATATCTTGGATGAGACACCTTTTCTTTATAACCTACAAAAGAATCTTTTAAAGAATTAAATACTCTAAATGGTTCTTTATAGACTCCTTCTTTTCCTTCAACAAATTCTTTGGTCGCCATCTGTACAGCTTTTTGACCCTGTTTAATTTCGCTTGGTCTATTAACCTTTAAGCCTAAAGGATTATTATATTTTTGTGTAAGCTCTGACTGACCGTGTCCTGATTCTAAACTAGCTTGTGCTGCTACTGCTTCTGGATAAGATACCCCTGCATCTTTAGCATGTTTATAAAACTCTAAATACATTTTTTGGTCTGGAGTTAAGCCACCCTTATTAAAACCAAGTCTATTCATTTGTTTTTCAATACCTTCTTCATAAAGGTCAGCTGCTGGAAGTTCTGAAGCTTCTCCACTTTCAGACATAGACTGCAAATATTGTAACTCTTGCTCCAAAGGAGTAAATGTAGTACTACCGCCAATAACTTCTCCACCTATAGCAAACTTTTCTCTAAGGTATGATTGCTGTTGGTAAGGGTCTATTCTTTCTGATGGGTTTTCTTTTACATCGGATACTGGATACCTTTCATCAATTTTACCGCCTTCAAACCTAGGCTCTCTTAGTTCTTCTCCTAATACAGTATATTCTTTTTGTTTAGCATCCAATTGTTTGTAGAGTTCTTGAATTTGACTTTCTGCTTCTTCTCTAGATATTTGACCTTCTACAACTCGTCTAGATATTCTGTAAAATTGCTGACGAACCGCACTATAAAATCTTCTAAACTCTGCATCTTTAACATTAAGCAATTTAGCCATTTCTACTGGCTGTAATTTAAAACCAAACGTACTCATTATAGCTTCAAAAGGAGAATAGTCTGTAGCATATTGTGATTCAGCACCTTCTTTTGCTTGTCTAAATGCTTTAACAATCTTTTTAGAACCAAATGATTGACTAAATGGTGTATACTTTTCAGCTTCCGGTCCAAACACAGGGACAGTAAAAGCTGTAGCTGGAATGTTAGGAGTAAGACGACTCATAATGTGTTGCATTTTTACTTTATCATCGTTACCTAATCCAAGCCCTTCAAGTTTTTGTAAGGTGAACGGGTCTACTCCAGTCATTAAAGGAATAAATATTTCACCCAATGGTCCAAAACTTGGTGATAATGTTGTAGGAAGCTTAACAGATTTATCAGTAAACGGTACAGGAATACCAATACCTTTTTCAGGGTCTAATGAGAATACATCACCACCCGGAATAAATCTTTTAACGTCTAAATACAATGGAATATCTTCACCACGTTCTGAAGCAAACGGAGTTTTAATTGCTGTTCTTGGTAAGAAAGGCATACCAAACATTCTTTGATTAAGGTCATCCCGCATTAGCAATCTTTCTTTTTCTTCATCGCCAGGACCAAATTCTTTACCTACTTCATTTAATGCATAAGCTCCTGCTGACCACTTAGCAAACTTCCAAGGTCTTTTAACTGCTGCTTCAGACAACAAAGGAACTACACGATAGGTATAAGATAAGAAAGGTGTAGGATATCTACGCATTAAGTTTATAAAAGGTGCATTGATGTCGTAATTAATAAACCATTTTTTAGCATCAGCTGCTGCTTCTGCTGGGTTCATACCTTTTGCAATTCTATCCATAAACAATCCCATACGGAATGCTTGGTCTTCTAGCTGATAAAGGTTTTCTAGTTTTCCGGCTGTCATTTCGTAGCCTTTCTTTGCTAAACCTTTAAAAGTATCTAAAGAATATTTTTGAGCATTAACAATTTCGGGGGCAGCTTCATTTGCTAAAGACTTTAATGTTTCATCTAAAACAGATTTTGTTTCTTTGGTAAGTTCTTTAGAAACAATATCAACATCAAACACACCATAAGATTTTGCAAGGTTATAAAGTTGAGCATCTGGTGCTCCTTCTAAACCTTTTCTAAGCTCTGTAAATCCTCTAGGTAAAAATTTATACGAAGCATCAGCTAGGTCATACAAGATAACATTAGAGACTGTGTTGTTAACGTGTACTACAGGGTTCCATGCAGTCTTTGTTTTCTTCCAAAGTCTATTCATGGCTAAGTAGTTTCTTTCGATTGTACCACCAGAATTACGTAAGTTTTGTATCTTGGTTAAATCATCATAAATTTCTTTTGGTACATATTTACCTGCAAGTTCTCCATATCTTTTGATAGGTTCTCCATCTACCTTAGGTAAAGCACTAATAGAATCAGTTGGCACCTCTACCCACTCTTCAGGTAATACTTCTCCTTTATTAACTTTATTTTCATATGCTAGTTTTGATATAGATAAATCAGATTCTTTTGATAAATTACTATAGAGTTTATATACAGCTAAATCATTGGTCATTAAACGTCCTGTTTCTGCAATAGCAAAAGCAGCATCTTCTATTTCTCCAAGGGCTTGTCTTTCTTCTTTTGTATAATCTCTTCTAAGATTTACTTTTTTAATACTTTCTAGAAGTACACTGTCGGCATCTTCATCAACGACTTTCCAGTCTCTAACATCAGTAACTTTATTATTTAACTTATATGTTTCTAATGTTTTTCTTTGTTTCTTTTTAATTCTTTCTTGTATTTTGTTGTATTGATTTTTAGAAACAAACAACCTAATTGGTTCTACTTCGTATTCGTCATAACGACCAAACAATTTACTGTTAGGATTTTTACTACTTGCTAATGTTTTATATGTGATAGTTTTATCTAGTTTTTGACCACGTCTTCTAAATTCATCACCAATAAGTTTTATTTCACGGGCTGCGTTATAAGCATTCTTGTCGCCTTGATTGACAACGTGTTTTAAATAAGTTCTGTGAAGATATGTTTCTGCATTTTTTCTATAAACTTTTTCACTTAAAAGTCCTGCATCAACAAGTTCTTGTCCTATTTCTTTAAAAAGATTTCTAGATTCTTTTGAAAAACCTACTAGGTCTGGTACTGCATCTACTTCTCCAGTCATCATACCATATAAAGCTTTTCGTTCTGACATAGGAAGCATTGCTGTTTTTTTGACAACTCTTACAAGATTGTCTGAGATAGTGTTTACATCACCATAAGTTTTTTGTTTTAGGTCTACATATTTTTTGGGTAAGCCATAGTTATCTACAATACCTGCTGAAACAATTTCATCTAATGTTTTATCTTGTATAGAAAGTTTACCAATAGCTTTTGTAGCTCCTACGCCACCTAAAGCAAATAATAATCCAGCCATAACTTTTTCAGCTTCTGTAGAATCAGGGTCATTGAATGCATTATATCCACCAACTCCTGATGCAACTCCTACTAAACCAGCACCCCAGTTTTGTACAGCTGTATTCCAAATTTTTTCACCAGCTACATTGGTATAATAGTTTTGTATATTTTGTGTTATTTTTTCTGGCTTTTGTTTTTGTAACTCTTCTAAGGCTCTATTAGTAATATCATCAAGTTCGGCTTGAGTAGGTACTCTATCTTGTTTAGTTAATAATACTTCGTCTTCAATAAACTTTCTTTGTCTATCTTTTACTGACGGCATCGGAGGAGCTTTACCTAAAGCTTTACCAACAGCATTGGCTACTGCTCCACCACCAAGACCAAGCAAACCACCAGCTGTAGCACCGGCTACTGCATTTAAAGCTCTGCTTTCGCCTTCTCCAACATATGCCATAGTACCATAAGCAGCACCCATTCCTGCCCCATACTTAGTAGCATCTGCTAATGTTTTTGCTTTTTTAGCCCATCCAACGAAAGGAACCCAACCAATAGGGTCTAAGGCAATTGCTGAACCTAGATAGGCTTGTGTTGCTTGTTTACCATATTCTGGATGTTCCAATATGGTTTTAAGCTTTTGGTCTTTTTCTTTAAGTTTTTCTAAAAGGTCTTCTTGACCTGTGACTTTCCCAAACATTTGCTGTATGCCACGAAGAGAATCACTCATTCCCATCTTCATAGCATAACGTAATGCTTCATTAGGGTCTAAAGTGTCATCATCAACAACAAAATTAGGATTGTCAAATTTGGGTTTAAGAGGCATTATTACTCCTCAGTATCTTCTTCACCGCCAAATATTAAACCACCTGCTGTAGATAGTCTAACTAGCTTACCAGTTTTTGTTTTTCCTATTAATAGTTTTCCTGTCTCTTGTCTAATACCCTCACCAACAGATTTGATTGGTACTGATTTACCACTTGGAGAAACCTTACCAAACTTGAATGGGTCAAGCCCGGACTTAATTGCAGCTTTTCCAAGTTTCTCATCAAACATGCTTAAAGTTTTTGATGTTAGTTTTCCTAAACCTTTAACGCCTAAACGTATTCCAACTCCTCCGGGTATAACCCAGAATAAATCTGTAAGGTCTAATTCATCACCAAACATAAATTCTGTAATATCTCCTACAACAGGTATTTCATTTATAGCACTCATAACACTTACTTGTTTTCCAGTCTCGTCAAGTATTGTTGTTCCTTGTCCACCTGCTGGTCTTAGATTATTTTCTTGTCTTGGTTTAAATATTAATTCTTTTGATTGTACATTGTATCCAACATCATAACCACCTTGAATAGCAGTTAATCCCATAGCATTTAAAATCTCTTCATCAACGTATGGTCTATTTTCTTTCATTGGGAAATAGTTTCCTTCGCTATCAACTCTAGAAAAGTCTTTATCCATAAACTCTATTTCTAATGTTTTTTCAAAAGACTCTGAAGGTATTACAGTCTTTTTAAATTCTATAATAGTATCTTGTCCATCTTGACTCTTAATAAAGTTTTGAAAGCTTTCTTCATTAGATAATGATTTATTAAATGTTAACACTCCTGACCGAGTTACATTGCTTTCATTAATTGTTTCATCAATTGGGAAGAACTGTTGAACATAAGAATCAAAGTTATCATAGTAATATGAAGGTTTTGCTTGTCCTGTCTGTAAATAGTTTTGTACTTCTGGCTTTAATGTTTTTTCTCGTGTTAAAGGGTCCACATTAAAGTAGTAATCTTCTTGATGTTGTGAAAATGCTTTAATTAAAGTAGGCATTGAAGATGCTTTAAGTTGTTTTGTTTCTAAAGCACTTAATGGTTTCTTTTGTTCAGGTTCTATAGCAGCCCATGCGTAAGCTGGTAAATAACCTTCTTGTCTTAATTGATTATAACGATTTAACCCGTCATTAGTAACTAAGCTTTGATAAATAATATCTTTACTTACATCACCCGGTTTAAAATTTACAACTTGGCTGTCTGGAATAATGTGCTGACCACCTTTAACTTTTAAATCTCCAATAGCATCAGTATAAGAAACAGAATAGTCTATATAGCTATAGGTTTCTTCTTGTCCTGTTTTAGGATTAAATCTTTTACCTTGTTTAATTTCAGATAAATTTGTTTTAACATCTCTTCTAATATCTGCTGTCTTAACAATCTGCTTATATTTATCTGCAAGATTAGGGTCTAGATTATACATAGCCTTAAATTCATTATTAATTTCTTCAAGTTCAGACAGTCTCGAACCTCTGATATTTGAATCAAATTGCTTTTTTAAATCTTGTGGACTTACATAATTTAAACCTTGCCCACTAACAAAACTACCAAGACCTTTAAAGACATCATACTTATTAGCATTAGTAAGTTCTGTAATAGCATTATCGTAAACTTTATCAATCATTTGTTCACCAGCTTCTAAGTCTTTATAAGGTAACCCAGCTTTGTCAAGTTTAGTTACAATATTATTAAATCTTGTTTGAATATTTTTTGCTCGTTGTGGTAAAAACTCTCCATAAGCTTCATCTGGATATTGAACATCTAGCTTATTATCTTGTATATCTTGCAATGGAAATTTAGAAAATACATCATTTGATACACCCTGCTTTGCATAATCTAATGCCCAAAGATATGTATCGCCTTTATATTGTGAATTAATAGTATCTTGTATTTTACTTATCTCGTTTAGATTTCTTAGAATATTTTTCTTTTTCTGTATTTCAAAAACTTTCTCGTCTTTTAAAAGTTGCATGTTTTCTGCAATTTTATCTTTACCATAGTTTTTTAAAACTTTCATTCCTTCCAAGAATTGGTCAATAGGCTTTTCACTTTGCCCAGTAACCTTTCTATAAATTGCGGATTTAGTTATATCTTTTGTATATGGTGATGCCATTATTTTGCCTCTAATAAACTTTTTGGTTGTTCCATTGTATCTGGTCTAGCTAATAAACCTTTTACTTCTTGTACAGTTTCTTCTGGTATAGCTTCTATTCTTTCTACAAGCTCTTTGTTAGTTGACTTAATAGTCTCAAGTGGTTTATTTCCTATTTTTTCAATTCTCTTTTTAACAATATCAACAGTCTTAGAAATATATTTTTCTTGTTCTTCGGGGAGTTCTTGTCCGTCTTCTTCTGATTCTCCAGCATAAAGCTCATATTCAAGCCCTACTTTTTCTGCAAGAGCCATAAGAATAAAAGCAGTTGGTTCAATAAGCAACATCATCAAATCAACATCCCATAAACCTCTAGAATAACCACTCATTAAATAAGTTCTAGTAATAATATCAAGAGGCATTCCTTCTGAAATCATATCAGTAATTGCTATAAATTTATCTTTTTCAGTTAGCTCTTCTAATATAAAAAGTTCCGCATCTCTTCTATTAACAAACTCAGGTGCTTGTTCCCATGCATATTTTTGGTCAGGGTTGTTAGTTAAACTTTGACCGGGAACAGGACCACTATAGTTTATAAAACGTTCTGCGTTTTGCTCGTTAATACCTCTCATAATATTTCCTTTAAATTACTACTGTTGGTTGTGGAGAAACAACAGGTCTTCTTGTAGCCATATATTCTGCAAACGAATATGGGTCAGCACCATAAAATCCTGCACTAGCAAAACCTTCAAAAGTGTTTGGTCCTTGATAACCTGCTTGAGCATAAGAAGAACCATAAGCTTTTGTATAATCGTTTTGTGTAGAAATGTCTGTTGATAATTCTAATTGGCTATATGGTACACTTGTTCCTACGCCTTCCATATCTTGTGGCTCACCAGCTATTGTAGAAACCCCACCAGCTATAGTAGCAAGTTTTTTAGTTTGCATAGCTAATAAATCTCTATCTCCAAATTCAGGATTAACAATATTTTTAGTTTTACCAGTTACAGGGTCAACACTAGGAATTAAACTTTCTTTATAGATTGCTGAATTTTGTTGAGCCAAATAGTTATTGTAAGTATTTAATCTATTATTTAATTTAATTTGGTCAGGTGTAAGTGTTGCTGTAGGAACAGGCTTATAAACTGGTTTTAAGTTTGTTATGTCTACTTGTCCAATTCTATCTGTTGATTTTTCAAAACCTACAATAACATCTGTTGTTTGTCCACTTGTCCTAAGAAGACTTTCATCTAATGCATCATATAGTTCAGCAGCAGGTTTCATTGTTGGTTTAGCTACTTGATATTTAGTTGGAGAAAAGAAAGTATCCAGACCTGCTTCTTCAGCAGATGGAATAACATAGTCTTCAATTTTTCTTAATTCTACATTAGTAAAGTCTCTATCTACAAATGGGTCAATACCTATTTTATCCCAGTCTGTTTGATTCATTTGAAGCATCTTCTGACTCATTGGGTCTTTACCAGCAACTTCTGTAATAGAACTAACTCCAACAGCAGGTTCTGGAGTACTAACATTAAGATTAGCTTTAAAGTCTGTAGAAGGAGCAAGAAGTGCATCTCTTTGTGTGGTGACTTGCATATCTCCTATAATTTCTGGAGAGCCTTTAAAGTTTCCTTCAATGTTTTTAATATTATCTGCACTACCTAGGCTTTCTGCATCTTTAATAGCAGTATCAGGAGTAATGTTAGATGTAGGTAATCCCATTTTCATTCTAACATCATCCATTTTATTTCCTACCCATTGGGTAAAACCTTTATATACATCAGTAAGATTTTTACCACCGCCAACAGGAATTTTACCAATAGTGTTACCAGCAATTTTACCAACAACATCACCAATCATTCCTGTTACAGAAGAATAAACAGAACCAATAGCATTACCAGCAGCTGCCACACCCTGCATAACAGGTGCTAAAGCTCCTGTCAATCCAGAAGCCCACGAGCCAAAACTAGCCCATGCAGCCCCCAGACCCGGCAGCATCAACGTCAATGCCAGAGTTCCTATAGGTCCAAGTTTTCCAAAGAATTCTCCAACTTCTCCAAGTCCTTTTTTAAGTGCACTTCCAATTGGTTTTACTAATTTTTTAATACGCTTAAAAGTACTTTTAAAAGCAGATTTAATTCCTTTTCCTATTTTACTTAAAATTCCCATATTGTTTTATCCTATCCAAATAATTTTAAGAAAGCTTCTAATCTATCCATGTTGCTAGAATTTTTTAATGCAGAGTGTTCTCCACTCATACCAGCCACTGCAATATTAGTTTCACGGTTTGCAGCATTCTCAGCAGACTTCCAGATATAATCAAACTCATCTCTCATTTCTTGCCACAGTTGTGCTTGAGCAGACTGTGTCATACCAAAAGCATTTTGAGCATTTACCATATTGACTTGCTGCTGTGCTGCGGTGTCCATTTTTGTTATTTCTCTTCTCCATTGTACATTAGATTGTTCAATAACTAAAGCATTTTGAGCATTAAATTGGTCTCTAGCAAATTGTTGTTGTTGAGTAAACTGGTCAATACTTGCAGCTAATTGAGAATTAAACTTTGATATATCAGTATCTCTTTGTGCTCTTCTTGCTTCAGCAGCATTAGACTGGTTAGCATTAAACTGAGACATAGCATCACTTCTTCTAGCATTGTCCGTTTCAATTTGAGCTGCAAGATTTGTCATAAACTGATTAGTTTGATTTTCACTTGTTGCATTAAATTGTCTTGAAGCATTTTCAGATGCCTGATTACTTAATAGTCTTTGTTGCTCTTGTTGAGCTTTTAACATAGTAGCCTGTTGTTGATTGCTAAGATTAGCCATATCCATCTGTAAGAATGCTTGAGCATTTTGTGCTGCTAATCTTGTCCTTTGGTCTAATGTAGCCAAATCTAACTGAGCCAAAGCTGTAGCATTCTGCATAACAGCTTGTTGTTCAGCATTAAAGTTTGACAATGTTACAGTCTGCATAAACTTACTGTTAGCTAACTCTACTTGCTGTGCATTGTTAAACTTAGCCATGTCCATGTTAGCAACCATGTTAGCGTTGGTCATGGCTCTTTGTTGAGCAACATTAAGATTTGCTATACCCATCTGTTGAGCTAATTCAGCATTTTTAATATTCATATTCATACGAGTATTAAGATTGCTTAATTCAGTCTGTTGAGCAGCAGAAAGATTTTCTGATGATGCTTGATTAAGAGCCGTTAGATTTGCTAACCTCATCTGTTGGTCATTAGTTAAGTTAGCAAGTTCCATTTGTTGTTTAAATGCAGCATTCTTAGATAAGAAGTCAGCAGCTACTTGCATCTCGGCTAAACGCTCTTGGTTTTCAGCAGCTTGGTTAGCTCCTTGTACTTGAGCTTCAATTTGAAGATTTGCTAAATTAATCTGTTGCTCATTGCCTAAGTTTTGAGCATTCATTGCTTGTTGGTTTTGAGCATTAAGAACAGCAGCTTGTTGTTGATTCTGCAAGTTTTGCATTCTTGTTTGTTGCTGTTGTTCTGCTGTAGTCATTACAGCTTGTTGTTCAAACTGACTCTGCATAACACCCATCTGTTGGGCAAACTGTGCAGTCTGTGATGCAGCTTCTTGACGGTTTGCCAAGTTCTGCATTCTTAATTGTTGTTGTTGAGTAGCCTGTTGTAAATTAGCTTGTTGTTCATTGCTAAGATTTTGTGAGGCTCTTTGCTGTAAGGCACTAGCATTGCTTTGAGCAATTGGTAAAGCACTTTGAATAATAGCATTAAACAATGCATCTCTGCCTACTGTTGAAGCAGTTAAACCTCTTTGTGCCATGTTTTGATTAACAGCATCTACCGCAGGTTTAGCCCATAGTGGTATTTCTCCATTTTCCATACCACCTAATAAATTTTCTATTTGTGATGATACTAAAGCTTCTGTAGGTAATGCAGCAATAGCAGCTTGTACTTCTACAGGCTCTGTATCTACTTGTGCTTCAACCGTTGCAGGGTCTTCTACAATTGCAGCAGATATTTCTGGTGGTAATGCTGCGGTTTGTGCAACCATTTCAGCAGCAGCACCTTTAGCAGCGGTTCCTTTAACTGCTCTTTGTTTAGCTGATTCATAACCAACCATTCCAATAATCTGAGCAGCTTGTCCGTCTGTAGCTGGTACGCCTGTTAATGCTTCACGAGTCTGTGCTTCGGCTTGTGGAGTTTCTGAAATCTGTGCAGCTACTCCGTCTACTTCAGGAACAAAAGCTCCTGCTGAGATAACTGCATCAACTGTTGTAGCTTTTGCAGCATTTGCAACTTTCTGTGATATTTCAGCAGCTTTTGCAGGTCCTGAAAGTTTTCTAATTTCATCTACTTTTGCAATAGATTGTGGAGAAAGTTCGTCTAAAGTAGCAGCATCGAATTCTGGAGCAGAAGTAATTAAAGCAGCTCTCATTTGACTTGCTTGTATTTCTTCTGGTGTTTCTCCTATAGTAACCTCTCCTCTTGCTACTTGTTCTGGAGTAACTCCTTCTGCCATGTACTCACTTGCTTTCATAGCTGGTCTTGCTCTCATCATAGCACCACGACCAGTAAGTTGTTCGTCTCTTGCTGCTGCTCCTATCTGAGCTGCTTGTGCTTCAGCACCTAAATCTGCTAATGATACTTGACCAGTAGCAATTTCTTCCATTCTTCTACCAGTTTCTGCTGCTCTAAATTCTCTTTCTCTTTGAGCTTGTTCCATTGCAGCTGATTTCAAACCACTAAAGGGTGCCTCTGCTTGAGGGTCTTCTCTACTATCTTCTGGTACTAATGGAGAAGGTGTAGGTGCCGGTGTAGGTGCTGGTGTAGGTGCTGGTGTAGGTGCCGGTGTAGGTGACGGTGTAGGTGACGGTGTAGGTGACGGTGTCGGTGCTGGAGTCGGACTAGGAGTTGGACTAGGTGTCGGTGCTGGAGTAGGAGCAGGTGTTGGGCTTGGAGGAGGTCCTTTTGGCTCTGGCTCACCCGGAATACCACCCTGTGCATTATTTCTTGGGCTTGGTGACGGTGATGGCATAGTAGTTACCCTATCTTGATTTGCTCTGGGCTGTGGTGCTTCTATTGGTGGTTTTTGTGTTCCTTCAGCTGGAGCAGGTGTTGGACTTGGTTTAACACTAGGACTCGGTGCTGGTCTAGGTGCCGGTGCTGGACTAGGAGCTTTACTAGGAGTAGGTACTCTTGTTGGAGTAGGTTCAGGTTCACCTGCTTTACCGTCTTTTCTGGGTGGTGGCATTTTACCACGTTGCATAGCAACACGACCACCAGTACGATAATCTTGTCTTACAGATTTTACTCTAGTTCTATTACTTTTATTTTTTGCCATTCTTTTCTTTCCTACGTTTTAGTGCACCTAACACTATCATTATGACTGGACCGCCATGTTCTTTAGATTTCCTAGGCTTTAGACCGTGTTTAATTCCACGTAACAAACGTAACATGCTTTCAGCTTTGTCAGCTGATTTAGCTTCAGCTTTTTTGACCCAGCGTTCACCACGCTTTACAAAGACTGTATTACCTTCACGCTTGTATGGCATAGTCTATACCTCTATTTTACTTCCTTTCGAACAATTTGTCAAGCTTTTCGTCAATTTTTTGTATACGTTCCATAAGCATTTCAAAATCGTCTTTAAGTTCTTGCTTAGTTACATACTCTCTTGCAAGTTCTTCACGGGTCCTGTTCAGCAGTATACCAATTCTTTGTATCTCATTGCTGTTTTGTCTAATACTATAAAGCAGTGGAGCAAGAACAAGCGTTATGAAAACGTTCCAAACGATATACGCTGACAGTTCCATGTTATGCTACCAATGTTTTGGTAACTGAAGTTGGATTCTTTTGAGATGCAATATTAGCATCCAATCCATCTTTCAGATTTTGTACTTCTTCAGCACCCATAGCTCCTTCAACCCAACCTTGCACTTGTGAGCTTGTTACACTGTCAAAGTTTGTGAAGTTAGATAGGTCAGAAGTATCAAGGCTTTGAGTACCATAAACACCAGCAGTAAGGTTGTTACCGTCAGCATCTTGGTTAGCATCGTCTTCGGCATTAAGCCT
>Ga0129333_10004538_pt1 | contig 12999 bp, 8 predicted proteins | sample CPB6_08_DNA_FD_94474 | JGI IMG/M metagenome (GOLD analysis project Ga0129333, IMG submission 94474) | Freshwater to marine salinity gradient microbial communities from Chesapeake Bay, USA - CPBay_Sum_0.6_0.8_DNA | ecosystem: Environmental > Aquatic > Marine > Coastal | place: USA: Chesapeake Bay... | reverse complement strand
TCATACCCAATGTAAGATGTCGTGTCTGAGAAATACCACTTATCATCGTCTAAGAACTTACTAAAGTCTAGATACTTTGTAAATATAAAGTCAGCATCATGGAAGAAGTAGCAAGAACTATCTGGATTTTCTTTAAAGTGCTTCTTAAGTATATGTGCCTGAATAGCTGGCAAATACTTACATTCACCTAAAGTATCTTCATAAAAGAAAAAGTTCACACTAGTAAAGTGATTTTTTAACTTATTCCAAGATTCAGGAATATCCCCCTGATAGCCAGCAACTACATTGATCTGCTCTGGGCTATACCCATTAATCATGAAGTTCATTATTTGCACCTCAACTTGCCATGCATAATAATCTATCGCTGGTTGTGCTGATAGAAATTTAATTTTATTCATTAACAATTTTTAATATTTCCAGTCCAAAGCGCACCATCCCACTCGTAAGCTACAGAGCTTGTGTATGCCTTGTAGTAGTTAGCTGGAGCAGGAGTAGTAAACGCTGCGTCTATGCATATTCCACTAATGGGATCTCCAATTGGTCCATCTGTATAAAACGTAACAACAGGCGAACTACAAACAACACTCTCTATGCCATAGTTACATAAAACAGAATAAATAGGTTTAACTGTAGTTGTGGTTGTGGTTGATGTCGTTGTTGTTGTTGTTGTAGTCGTTGATGTTGTTGTCGTTGTAGTGCCTATGCAGCTAGAACAGTTAGCAAAAATAAATAAAATATTAGCATCTTGTACGCCTGGTAGTGATGTTGTTATTATCTCATAACAATTGCCATCATCTCCCTTTACTATATCCCCTGCAACTACTGGATACAAGCTTTGGTAAGCAAGCAAGTATGTTGGTCCAGGAGATGTACATAATTCAGCATCATAGTAATATGTTGGTATTGTAGTAGTAGTGGTAGTTGTGGTTACTATACTACAAGGGCTTATGTGTAACACCTGCCCCGTATTAGCTATATGAATAGCATAAGTGTTTATCCCATCATTGGCTATATACCATAAAAATCCACCATTAAATAAAGTAGTACATAGTGGGTCAGTGTATACTATGTCACCCACTAGTGGCATTGTATATGCACCGAAATGATAGTATGAAATAAATATACCTGCTGAATTACATGCCGTATATGCGTCATTTGCAGGATTTGATGGGCTTATATTAAAAGCTGTTATTGGAGGAAGCGTAGTAGTTGTGGTACTTGTTGTCGTGGTAGTAGTACCAGTACACGTTGTACAATCTGCGTATATAACTACGGGGTTTTCAATATAAAAGTATGGAAATCCTCCTGGCGATACAGACGTTATTTCCCAACAATTTCCGTCAGCAGTTTTAACAATGTTTGTTGGTACAATAACTGCTGATGTAACATCTATCAATATAGCGGTTGTAACTCCATCTATACATGATACAGCCTCATAATAGTTACCAACAACAGGTATAGTTGTGGTGCTAGTAGTACTTGTTGTGGTAGTACTTCCTGCACAAATTGATGTCTCAACAACGTATCCGTTTCTATCTATTTTTACAACATAATCAGACTTATCAATAAAGTACCAGAAGTTTCCTCCGTCAAAATACTCTTCAGCCAGTTGATCTTTGTATACCCTATTTCTTAAGTATGGAACAGAATACTCTCCGTCAAAATATAGTATTGAAAATGTAGGTGTTATGCTACAGCAATCACTAGCCGTTTCTTTATACTGTTCAACATCTACAGAAAATGGTGTAAGTAGCTCTCCCTTAGATACAAATACATTAATGTCGTATATAGGGCTTGTACCAAAACAATTGGTTGCAGTTACAGAAAAAGAGAAATCTTTTAATTCTTGAGCTGTTCCAGACAAAACACCTGAATCAGAAAAACTCATTCCATTAATCAATGTATATTCACTACACTGACCAGAAGATGTTGCGGTTCCATCTCCAGATATTAATACTGGTGCAATAGATGCACATACCACACTTTCTACAGAAGGGCTAACTGAAATATATCTACTATCGCCATTACAGTCAGTATAACTAAACACACTAGATTTTGAACCTCCTGTTAAAACATAATTGTAACAACTGCCAATTAAGTTAAAACTAGTTGGAGAACCTATTGACGATAAAGGTATACTTATTTCTTCTCCTACAGTTATAAATATATTACCTTGTGTAATCATTGGTGGTGCAGTTTCAGCGCAATTACAAGCCCCAATTGACTCTACAACTCCATCATTATTTACTAAAACATAGTATTTATTAACTGGACTTGGTACGGCACAAGATGATATGTCAACCATATGATACGCATTATTTCCATCATATGTAGACGCTCCTAGTGCATCAAGATATATATTATCTCCAGTTTCAGGAGTTAGATTAAATCCATCATGGTAGTAATTAGATGTAGGACATTGTGTGCAAACATTTGAAAGATCTCCATCGGTTATATCAATATAAAATGGAGTTAGATACGGATTAACTTTATTTATAATCCATGTGGATGTTGCAATTGGAGAAGACACGATTATCTCTCCATAACCTAAGTCTGTATTTTTCTTAAATCTTAACGCACCTTTTCCATTGTTTACTAAGCCATTATAAGGGAACGATAACTTTATATCGTCTGGATTAACTCCAGCACTTATTAAGGCATTATAGTTTGCCAATGTATTTAATCCTACATAACCAGAATCAGAAACTATACCCCCGTTCCACTTTATTTGAAATCTAGTTGGAGTATCTAATGAATTGTAATTTATTCCAGCAACTCCTAAATATGAACCTAAAGTCCAATCAATTACTCTCTCATCTGTTACACCTATATATGATATATTAGTACTTCCTTCTGCCGTATCGTTATAATTCCAGAACAAGTATAAGTATGGATAATCATTCGGGTTTACAAAAACAAAAGTACCAATAAACTCTCCACCTGAATATATTACAGGTATCTCTGTAGATATGTTTACCAAAGTATCTTTATCTCTAGCATCATATATTTTGTCTGATACATGATAGTACAACTTGTTGTTTAAGGTTGGAGCTAAGTCTTGATATGTACCTGTTGAGTCACCTGCCTTTACTATTACTGTAGCACCATCATACGGCATATAATCTACACCACCAACGCCAGTAAGTTGATCAAATAATGCTATATTATTATTACTAACAACAACGTTGTTTATCTCGTAAGTGCTACTTCCAGTGTACTCAAAAGATTGTTTGGTCATCATATCTTATCCGTTTATTAGTGGTATTAATTGAATTGGAGCACTTACTCCTCCTTGAGTTAATATAAAGTCCTTTGTTAAGTTGTTACAATATGTTACTCTAAATATAACGCTTCTAGGCGTATTGTTTATATTCGTTCCATAATTTGCATACACAAATTGAGAGTATGAACCGCTTATTGTTTGACAATTTACCCAGCTAGTTCCAAATCCATTATCTTCTATAGAAATAGACCAACTAGTCATGCTATTTATTGAAAACATAAACACGGCCCCAACTGACGCACTTGCATTAACATTTTTTATAGTAGGCGATATATTTAAATCACAAGGTTGTTTTATTCTTGATGAAACACTAAGAACATATGTTCCATTATACGGATCAAAACCACCAAACTTATAATTAGTAGGATTATTTTTCATAGTGTCAATCCAAAATGAACCCATTCCTTGATTAGATATAGGAATAACTTCAGTTCCTACTAACTTTAAAACAGAACCTCTTTTTTCATCAGCAAAGTAACAAACATCTCCCCATGTAGCAAAACTCTCTGGATTATCGCTTATTCCATACTCTCCTGGATACGCTACCTGATTTCCAAGAACCTCTGGTATAGATGCTATCTGACTTCCTCCAACAGCATCATACAATAAGTTTTTACCATAAAGAACTGATGTAACTTTATCTTGATGTAACGTTAATAAATCAGTATCCCTAGCCTTTAACTTTTGTACGCTACCGTATCTTTTATCTAAATTCTTAAAGTTTGCTAGCGATAAATTAAATTCGTTTAATCTATTTAGAGAAGTAGTAGCCTGAAAAACACCACTATATGTCAATGATGCAAACTTGTGCTCTTCTTCGTAGTCCTCAATTAAAGTTGTAGTTCTTATACTATACTCCATTGTAGGCTGATTGAATGCATCTTTTATTCTGCAAGTTTCTAATCCAGACGAATAAGTGAATACATTAAAGTCTCCATTAGGGTACTCAGGATAGTTTAATTGAATCTTAGCAGGATTTGTTACAGATGTTTGATCTTGCTCATATGTTGTATAAGAAACACTTCCAGGGAAAGATGGAAACGTTGATATAGATGGAAATATATTTATAGAATATCTGTCATTTATACTTGTTATTGAATAAGCAGTTGTAGGAGACACTCCATTTGTATCAATATATATGATATCTCCAACGCTAAAATAATGAGCCCATTCTTTTGTGCTCTGTCTTAGTGTTGTTGAACCTAAAGGGCCTGGTTGTCTACCATCAAAAAACCATCTAGATATGTGTTTCCCATTCTTAATTGGATAAGTTCTAGATAGTTCATGAAATATATCTATATCTGCATCTAATGGAACAGTTTCTATTATAGGTGCCCTTGTTGGGTCTACATAACTTATTTTAAATTCAGTTCTTATTATGTTTTGAATACATCCACTGCTAATACCATAACCTTTAATAAACATTGCCACAGATTGAGATGTATTGTCATCATAAGCATAGTTAGTTTGGTTACCATCAACTGGTATAGTAGAAAACTCTATTTGATTAGTAGGAGAAACTTTTACATTTCTAAACCATATACCACCTGCCCCAACATTATTCCCACTAAGATTTTTTTGTTGAAAATTAAGATAAGCTCCAGACTCAATAAACCATTCTTCTATATTTTTATATGTTGCTGTAGCTGTGTATGTGTTTATTAGTGGAGTTTGTGCATTATTATTCCATCTATCTTGAATTATATTTATAGTTATAGTAGCACCATCATAAATAGGCTCATTAAAGTCTCCAGTAACAATAGCAAAACCACCATTTTGGTTTGCATTATTACTAAACAAACCATTATTACTTCCAACTAAATTTGGTGTCCAATAGTTATTACCATTTGCCGATCTACAGCTTATCTTCCATTTATCTCCAACAGAGAAATTTAATGAATCAAATACTATAAAGAATGCTGGTCCAACTGTTGCACTAGTATTAGCATTTGTATTTGTAAAAAATGCTGATGATGAAACCCCGTTTGGTAATTTTAATCTATATACATTATTTACAGATATAGGAATATTTTGTTCAATCCATCCAGTATTTCCAGATACCATAGCGGTGTATCTAAATGTATTATTTGATTGTATCTCTATGGTATATCTTAAATCTTTTATACCAAAATATTTTCCACTAAATATTGATGATGGAATTGCAGGTTGGCCTGGTGAACCTGTTGTAAATGGTAAAGTGGTTATTGTTTTTAATGCAGTAGATGATGATGTGTTTGAACCATAAAATGTTGGGCTGCTTGTGTATGCATTAAAACCAGGTAGTGTGTTTGGTGATAATACTGGAACAGAATTTCTTTGTAATCCTACAATACACCCAGCTCCAGTATAATTTGTTTTATTAGTACCTTGAGCAAAGTGATTATATGTTATATTATTAGGTACTGGTGGTAGAATAGATACATCTGATTGATCTATTTTTATTTTAAAATATAAACCTTCTAGTGAACCTGGCAAAAAGTTAGCTTGTTGTTGTTCAAACTCAAGTATTTTAAATTGTTTATTTGAATGTGTAACACCATTCCCCCCTCTTTTGACTATAATGTAATCGCCAACACTAAATTTATCTCTATCTGATTCATTTATTAAAAAGTATCTAAATAAACCAGATGATTCATATAATCTAGGAAATATATTGTAATAATCTTTTTTGCTTTGTTTTAAAACAAATCTATAATTTGTTGCCCAGCAAGGAGGTGCATGTTTTATTTCAACATGTAAACTATTTGCATGATCAGATTTAGTAGGAGGTATGTATACAGCATTACTTAAATTATTGCTTGAATTGCTTAGTGGAGGCGTAATGGCCGTAGTCATTCTCCCGTACTCATCAGTATAAACAATTCCTATTTCATAATCTCTATCACTTCTAAACGATCTTAGTGGTTGTGTTCCAGTAACAAGTTGAGAAACGTAATCAACAGTAAAATCAATTTTTATATCTGCCTCATTACAGTCTGATATATTTCTAAATTGCAAGTAGTTTCCATATATCAATCTATTCCCTATTACATCTTGTGCTAAAGCTTTTAGTGGAACATTATCAAACAATCTTGTTACTTGATCACTTGGTAGAGTTGAATATATCTTGTTATTTCTAAATGTAAATGAGTATGTAGTGTTATCAGCTATGCTTAGTTCGTCTTTGTTAAAAGACTCAATAATCATTACGTTTAAGCTTCTTGTATCTCTTACAACTAGCTGTATTTCTTTTACAAATTCATTCCCAGTTTCAAAATATATGTCAACTCTATTTATGCTGTTAATCATTCCAAGATTGTCTCCTGTTTCATAGCTTATATTTGAAGCTCCAGCAATAAAACCAACAGCTGAGAATGGTGCTAACGAGCTGTATTCATTGTCAACATATTTATATCTATAAGAAAAGTATACAAACTTTTCTTTTAAATTAGTTGAATCAGGATTATTATCTTGAGACATGCTAATGTATGGAGCGTTCAATGGGGGAGCCATTATAACGCTAATATCGTCAGCTATTGATGGATCATCAGCCGTATATCCCTTGCATCTATTTATATTGATTCGTCTAGGAGGATTATAGTTATCTGTCCAAAATAAATAATCATTGTTATCTTGACCCTCTATATAGTTTATTCCTGTTACAATATAGTCGGGACTAAAATTAAGAGGGCTTCCTGGATTTGGTTTAGAGCATTGTAGAACTCGTATAGTCTGTCCACTCAATACATTATACTCAAATATTCCGTCAAATTCATCGCAAGTAACAAGCCAATAAATTAAATTTTTTGGCTCATAAGCGATTGCACCAATAACAATTGGGTTATTGATTACAGGTGATGTTACAACTGAAGAAATATCACCAACTAGAGAATTACCATATGCATTTTGTATGGCACCTACATCTCCTGCCGCATAACTATTTACAGTTATATTTTTAGCATATCTATAGTAACCATTTGGCAATAACCTCTCATCGAGGTCTTGATTCATTACTCCCTTTTGAAATGTTCTACTAATTTCAGCCATAACTATTTAATCCATTTGTCTCTACCCCTTAAGCTCATCAAGAGTCTAGACGGATGCATGTTACTTAATCTTATTTTTGCGTTTCTTAGATTTGCAGACTTCTCGTCTCTAGCTCTTCTTATGGCGTATTCCTGAACACCAGTCTTATTGTTAAGTATAGCCCACTTTAGGTATGAATATATATACTCCTCGGCTAACTTATTTATGCTTATTCTAGAATCATCACCGTTTTCCATTCCGTCTGATATGTATTCTAAAACAATTTTACCATATTCAACTCCACTAGTAAAATCAATTACGCCAGCAGCTTTGTTGATTGTGAAACGAGGATTTTGGTTTGCGTCTTCGGTGTTTAAACCAAAACGACTGCCCACGTTATATCCAAAATACCAATCCCCTTCGTATGCCCATCCATAGTATCCGTTGTATGGGCCAGCTCCTGTGTATAATTGTTTGTCTTGTCTTAAGATATCCAACTTAGATGTGCCAGTTACAACTTCACCATTGGAGTCAAATATTATGTCTAGGTTATTGTCTTGTAAGTATGCGTTAGCAGTTATTGCAGTACGACTTTCTACCAAAGGAATTAATACATTACCCTTTAACAATGATATTCTAACATAGTTTATATAGTCTGGAGGAAGAACCATTTTGAGTTCTTCTCCAAGTTCTAACTCCATGACTTTTATATTTCTTAATGCGTCATAGTTTATTTCTTGTATCGCTCTTTTAGCGTGGAACCTGACTGTATATATTTCAACGTTGTTTACCAACTTATCATTACCAACATACATTAACATAAAGTTGTTAATTATGTCCTTTAAAGTAACATACTGATAACTACCCCAGTTAGCGTCTTGAGGAACCGTACCATTATTGGTGTAATATTGATAATTAGTTATGTATGACATTTCTTACTGTGTTTGCTGTACTGTTTGTAATTCCTCTGCTTTAGCATCCTGTACAACCTCAGACTCTCTAATAGAAAGACCTGAATATTGTAATATCTTAGTCACCAAGTTAGGTAACTCATCATATGGCAACTCAAAGTCTTGAAACTGAGCGTTTGTTGAGTCAAATATTGGCTCTCCACCAGCAATTGTTGTGTAAGTCCAGTTTGGATCATATGGTTGTCTAACGTATCTAATCTGTAAATTGGTGGCCGTAGGCGCACTAACTATATTCATTAATGAGTTAGGATATACGGTTAAAACTCCTGGAGTATATGTAGTTGGACCAACAGAAACATCTGAAGTCAAAATATATGCTGGATAATCAGCTGTAGGAGCGGTCAAATTAGAATTTATAAGATTAAGTATCTTACTATGATCTACCCTATTTACTTCAACACTATTGTTGTATACTACTTTCTCAATATAATAACAATTAATTGGAACTTTAACGTTTGCTCCAAGCGCATTATACTGAAGCGTATCATACTCAGAAAGCCTATCTATTACCTCTGAAATTCTTTGTGCTATATTTGAGTAACCTTCTCCGTGATAACGAGCATTCTGTTTGACTATAGCGTTGCTATAATCATACATATACTTTTGAAATATATCTAATTGTGCCTGTCTAGCGTAAGCATTGAACTCCATAGGGGTTATATATCCCCTATTATCCTTGTTCAATATAAACATAACGCTATTACGAACCTCGTTAATCATAGGAATGCTTTTTACAAAGATAAATAAAAAAAGGCACTTTGTGAGAGTGCCTTTCTTAATGAATTAATTACTATTATGCAATAGCAATGTTAGATACTGCCACTGGAGGAGCAACTGTATAAGCTACATTTGTCCAAGGTGTTTCTAAAGCAGCAATAACTTGATTCTGAACGAAATCTCTGAAATCGTCATTTGCTACAGAACCATGTGTAATGGTAACAACATCAGTGTTAGCATCAGATGCTTTGTAAGCAATAGTAGTAGTTGTAGCAGTTGCTTGCTCAATCAAAATAATTCCAGTACATGAAAGTAATTGATATGTACTACCAGAAATAGGGAATTTTAAAAACTTTTCCATTGTTAAAAAATTTAATGGGTGAATAATGCTACAAATATACTAATTTTCAGAAAATTTATTTTCTAAAAACTTGTATAAATCTAATCCCTCATCTGATTGTAAATAAGCAGACAATAAATACACTGGATCTTCACCATAAGGAACGGTAAGTAGTTTCTTTTTATTATCCTTAAGATTAAAATAAATCTCCTTCTTATTATTTCTAAATGCTAAATACCCATCAGATAATGCTCTAGCCGCAAAACTTGTTACTTTAATACTTGGATCATTTACAGCTCCCATAAAGTCTTGAGGATATCTTTTAGCATAAATCATCATGTCTCTTCTAACTTCTGATGTTTTCATACTATCAATAGATCCACCTAATAATAATCTTGCAATTGGCTCTAACTCATCAAATGCCATTTCTCTAGCAATCAACTGAGCATCAAGCTCATCATACATCTTCTTTATGTCTATTTGAGCGTCTTTCTCTTTATCAAACTCATAGAACTCAGTTCCATTTCCAGGATGATAATATAAGAATTCCTGAAGCACTGGATTAGTTTTGGGAACTTTTAATATTCCATCTTCAAATACAATTGGTTCTATTATTACATTATCTCCTTGTTCATCTTGAAATGGAGAGTTTGAATTTCTAGCATAACGAAGAGGTCTATTAGAATTAGTTTCCTCATCATAGTGTAATAACCTTTTTCTAGGGGTATCCTTTGATGCTAAAAAATAAGTTAATGGGGTTTTTGTTGACCTTAAGATATAGACTCTATCTTTTGGTTCTAGTACAGATTTTCTTGTTGTTTTCATTTGATATAATTTAATTTATTAATAATAAAAAGGGAGAGGCACTAGGCCCCTCCCGATTTTTTCGATTATCCCTTGAAGATAACGAAGTTGTTAGCACCTAGTGTACAAAGAGCTCTCTCTGACAAGAAGTTTACTTGCATTGCATCGAGGTCGCTAGTTGCAGCACCACCTGCGGAACCAGTCATCCAAGTTTTGTATCTACGATCTTCAGCCTCAGAAGCTCGGTAACGAACGTGTAAGAATGGTCTTCTAGCGTTTTTACCAAGAACTTGATCGTAAACAGTCATTGTTCCAGCAGGAACCAATACTCCGTTTACTACACCACCAACTAGACCTCCACGAAGAGTTGCATCGTTAAGGTATTTCCAGTCAGTTTTGTAGAACTCGTATCCTCTCTTGAATCCAGAGAAACCAAGGTTCAATGCCATCTCCTCGCTATTATCAAATAGACCGTAAGAAGTACCACCAGCTCCGTAAGAGTTCTGAGCAGCTAACATATCATCGATATCGAAAGAGAACTGACGATTCAAGAACAATACGTTTTCTGCGATAGCACCTTGCTTGTCAAGTCTTTGAATAATAGTGTCAAAGTCAGCCAATGAAGATGGGTTACCACCAGACCAAACATTTCCTCTAGTTTCAATTGTATCAAACATACCTTGAGTACCAGCGGCACCAGTAGTGGCAGGAGATACGATAGGAGTAGGAATTAATCCAGTCCATGCAGCAGCACCAGAACCAGCCTCAGCAGGAACACCTTCAACCATCATCATTTCAAGATAATCCTCAAAACGTAGACGTGTTTCGTGCTCAGACTTCATAAACCAGTAGTAACCAGTTGCTCCATTTTCAGTTGTAACTTCAACCCAACCAACTTGAGCCATGTCAGAACCAGATACAAAATAAGTATCTTTAATGATAACTGGCTTACACTCAAAGTAATCATCCTCAGCTTCTAAAGAACCAACCATTCCGTTGCTTCCTTTAGCAAATTCAGATCCGTATACGAATGCAGTGATATCATCGTTACCAGTACTTACAATAGTACCACCACCTGCTGCATAATACGCAACATCAAATGTTAAACCAGATACCGCAGTAATAATTGCTTTGTCAGATGCAGATGAAACATTAGAAGACAAGAAAACTGTTTGATTAACTCTAAAGTTACAAGCAGAAATACCAGGGTCTGCAACAGTAAGTGTAGCAGTGTCGTTACCAGGATTATACACAATAGAACAAGCAGTATATTTAGTATGTAAACGACCTTGTTCTGCCCATTTAATTAGGTCAGAGTTAGAAGGAAGTTCAGCACCAACCATACGCAAGAAAGATGCGATAGATCTGTTTCCGTAACGCTCGAATTCTTGCTCATAAGTATCAGGAAGATACTGATTCAAGAAATCAAAGTTTGTAATATAATTCGAAGGCAATGTTGCCTTCACTGAGCTAGGTGTAAGATTTACTCCAGGGCTCGTTGCTAATGTACCAGCCATTTTTTAAAAGTTTAAAAGTTTAACGTTTTTTAATTACTAATCTACTTCCTCTGTCTGGATCAATTACTCTAATCTTCATACCCTCACTTGGAGTTACCTGTGTAGCCTGTCGAGTCATATCAATATTTTTAGACTCTTTAGCAACACTACCTACCGCATCTGCCATTCCTTTTTCATAGAAAAATTTAGCAAACTTATCTGGATTTTTAGCTATAGCAATTGAACGATGGAATGCTTCAGCATCTGCAAGGTAACCATTGTCATCGAGAAATTGTGAAACAAAGTTTCTCAAATCGTTTTGTTCTTGCAATAAAGCTTTTGGATCTCCAGGTTTATAAACCAACTTCTTGTTTTCATCTAAATTAAATTTGAAACCTTCAAAATTATTAGAGAAAAGTTCTTGAGTTTTTTTAGAGAAGTACTCAGCTTTCTTTCTGCCGTCTTCTTCCGCAGACTTTGAGGACTCTTTATATCTCTTGTAAGCATCATACTCTTCTTTATCTTCCTGTTGAACAAACGATTCCCTTGACTCAAGTGGAACTTTGTACTGCTCTTTTAGGTCGTTAAAGTATTTCTTAGCTTTTGAGAGCTCTTTTTTCTTTGCTAATTTTTTCTTTTTGATTTCTTTTTCATCATCAAAATCTTCATCGTAACTAAACTTTTCAGATACATCAAACCGAATATCTTCTGGTTCTAATTCTGGGTTCTGTTCTCGATGATATTCAAAAAGCAAAGACTCCTCGTCCATTTCATCGTAGTTCTTATTCAATTGAATAAAATCTTCGATTCCACGTCCTGTTTCTTTTTTATACTTTAGAAACGCAGAGACATCTTCGGGTAATTCCTCATTCTGTTGTCTCTGCTCAAATAACTCATCTAAGTTATTTATGTCTCTATTGTACCTTTTACCAATATATGAAAGAACTTTATTATCATCAATATCGTCAACAATTGTTGGCGAATTATCTTCAGTAATAATTGTCTCTACAGTGTCGGGAACAGATGTTGTTTCTACTGTATCCGATGTTTCACTAGTAGCGTTTGTAGATTCTTCATGTTGTTTTAGTAGTTGTTCTTCTACTTCAGCAACTGATTTTTCTTCGGCATCTACAAGCCTTACTTTAATTTCTCCTTCCATTTTTATTTAATTTAATTTTTACAAAGTTAATAAATATTATATTACTCGTTTTCGTAAAACATTGCTTGAGAGTCTTCTGTGTTCCATTTCTCATATCCTTCTGAATTAAAGTATTCAGTATTTACCATATAATCTGGTTTTTCAGGGAATGGTTTAGTAACAAAAGAGGGCTCTGACCATTTTATTCTATTGTTTGGTTGTAAGGCTATCTGTCCATTATCAAG
>Ga0129333_10004536_pt1 | contig 13004 bp, 19 predicted proteins | sample CPB6_08_DNA_FD_94474 | JGI IMG/M metagenome (GOLD analysis project Ga0129333, IMG submission 94474) | Freshwater to marine salinity gradient microbial communities from Chesapeake Bay, USA - CPBay_Sum_0.6_0.8_DNA | ecosystem: Environmental > Aquatic > Marine > Coastal | place: USA: Chesapeake... | reverse complement strand
CAGTACTGTTTGGTGTTATGAGCGGCTATGGTTACTTTACAAAACGTGATCTGACCAGCGTGGGCCAGTTTATGTTTGTGGGACTGATCGCTATCATCATAGCCAGCATCATCAATATCTTTATTGGATCATCAGTGATGCAGATGGTTATTTCGGCCATAGCTGTGATAATCTTCCTAGGCCTAACTGCCTACGACACACAGAACATCCGCCAATTGGTCAGTGTGGAAAATGATGGAAAGATGGAAGTATGGGGTGCGCTGAGCCTATATTTGAATTTCATCAATATTTTCCTCAGCCTGCTACAGCTATTCGGTAATCGCAACGATTAATCTAACTGATTACCCTGCTGTTCTAAAGAGAGCTCGGAATCTTCCAGCTCTCTTATTTTTTCTGTGATTTGATCAATAAGACCTAGATTGCGTAGGATCTTAAACACTAGATTTTCCACAGACCACTCTCCAGCACGGGCCAGTCCTGCCTTACGCATCTTAGTGATTTTGTCTTTGACTGTGCGCAGTTTGTCTAGATCCTTAGCCAACAGCGCCTGTTCAATCTGTGCCAGCATGGCATCTTTTTTAGCTTCTATGGCTGCGTCATCTATGGTGGGTTTGACTTTTTTAGGTTCAACCTGCCAACGGTCTTTGACCAGACTGTAGACTCCAGTTGAATGATGCGGTTCTTCCGATCCCTGTACGTAGCATTCTACAGGCAGTGCTCGTATGGTTATGTCGTGCTGTTCCGCCCAAAGAGCTTTTTTAGCAGTAAACAGTTCCCTTTGTTCATCCGTGGGCGTACCGGGAATAATAAGATGTAGGTCCAGATCACTGTATTCTGTCCATGTATAATTTGCGTTAGATCCAGTTATGGTATAATCGATAACATCTAATTCTATGCCCACAAATTCTTCAAATGCTCTAGCAATATCTTTTAACTTGCTGCTGACTTCTGGTCTAAGTCTATCACCGTCCCATAACTTAGGATTCAGGCGTTTGTTTACAGTTACTAGGTCTAGGCCTTCATCTATCTGACGCAGTCGCATTTAAACTCCGTACTTATTACGTTTAGGTTGTGCCACTGGACTAGCGATGTTGACAGATTCAGTTTCGTGGCTGTCACGGTCTGCTACTAATTTTCCTTTGTGACCAGTCTGACGTTCACCTGCTTTGATAATTTCTTCTTCTTCGGGAGCATAGGCAACTACCACAGCATTTCGATCTGTAGGGCCTTTAGCATGAGTGATAGTATGATCGGCCATAGCCATACTAAATCTATAGATCTGATAAGGATCAGCACTGGGCATAGTAGAAAAGTTGTAGGTAGCACTCATAGGTGCTGACTTGCTTTTTGAAAATGTTCTTTCTATGATAAATTCTTTGGCTCGCATATTAGATCCCGTATCTGTTTCTTTTAGGCTGCGCTACAGGACTTTTTTTGTTTATCACAGAATCAGGCAATTCAGAGCTGCCTTCGCCGGTGCCTCGATCAAACTTTATGCCCATTCTTTTGGCCGCAGCTTTGCGAATTTCTTTGTCACCTTCTGAATAATCTATCATGGTAAAATCACTGCCCATAGGACCTTTATCGTCAAATCCTGTCATATCGGGGCTGGCAGCTAGGGCTACACCAAATCTGTAGGCTAGGTAGGGTTGAGCATTGTTGTCTAAAAAGCCCGAACTGGTTAAGTTGGGCATGCTCTGCTGAATGCTCTTTCTAAGAGGTTTTCTAGATTCGTCGATAAATTCTTTGGCTCGCATCCATTATTTAGCCCACATTAAGTGGTATGCGGTCAATGTTTTATCGTCGTAGAATTCTGCCATTAATCTAACACTAGAGCCGGATTTATCCAGCACTAGTTGACAGGCAGTTTTAGGTTGTTTTAACAGCCAATTGACCTGATCATTGCCTATCTTTTTCTGTACTTTGGGCCAATCTATATCTAGATAATTGGCTGATTCATCTGTGGTATATTCCCAGGCTAGTAGTTCAAAACGGTGCGTCTTCATCTGTGTTCATGCTGCTTAAAATTTCACGTAGTTTTGTGCTTTCTACATGTGCTCTTACTTTGCCTACAGGAACGCCGTCTGTGGGTTCTTCTCTGGGCTGTATCTCTGTCTTACGTTTGATCTGTTCAATAATACTAGAACTACCTCGGGCTGCTCCGTTATGACTTTCTTGTTCTTCTTCAGGCAAATCTGTAATCTTCAGTGTTTCTAGATTAAATTCTAGATCTACTTTTTGTCCTACGCCGCTAGATGAACGAGTTTTCATCAACTGAATTTGATAACGACCACGTTCACGCATAGCACGGCTGGTAAAGATACCAAACACGTTATCCGCAGTTTGAATCTTACTCAGTCCGCCTGAAATATGACTGTGATCAAATTCTACTTCTTCAACAGCACCGCGGTTCAACTGTGCTGCTGTAACTAGGATACATTGTTTTTCCATAGCTAGGTTTCTAAGTTCTTCTGATACATATTTGTCTTTGATAAACAGATTTTCTGCAGAGATCTTACGACTAGCCGGCATCAACAGATCCAAGTAATCAACTAACAATACGTCGATCTTTCTGCCTGTTTTGATTTCAAATTCTTTCATGTAGGCCCTAAGATCGTTGGCTGTTTTACCCGAAGGCATATATTTGATCTGCAATGCTCCGGCCTTTTTACCAATGATCCTAACTTTCATTTCTACGTCATCTAGATCTTTAAATATTTCTTTAGTAGAAATGCCAGTGGTCATCGCATCTATACGCATAGACACTAATTCTTCACTGAGTTCAAGTGTTAGGTATACAACGTTCAATCCCTGCAGACACCAATTGACCCCTAGATTAGCTAAGAACAAAGATTTACCTGCGCCAGATCCGCCAGCAAAAATATTCAGTTCGCCTCTGTTCATACCGCCGAACAATCTACGATCCAATGTGGGCCAGCCTGTGCTGATCTGTCCATTCTTATCTTTGATTCTCATCAACCTAGCACGGGGATTCTCAAAATAATCTGTGCCTAGGTCTTTGGTTAAGCTGATCTGTACAGCCTCTTTGATCATAGACTCTACCTGGCCATAATCTTTTTTCTCTAACAGATCTGCTGAATTAATAATCGCTCTTTCCAGGGCCTTGTGACGAGTGAAGTTTTCGAACTCATCCATAAGCCATTCTAAATGTCCTTCTTTGGCTTCTTCTGGACGCTTGAGATCTACTCTGCAACTAGCATTAACCATATCATATTCTGGTAACACAGAATATTCTTTAGCATAGATGTTTATGAATTCTGCCGCATCTTGCAATTTGCGATCAAATAATGTGTGATCAAAAATACCCTGACATCTAACAAAGACTTCTGCATCTGCTAGCATTAATTCAAGATATAATTTTTGTATTTCGTATCCGTAATCTTTTATCATATTATTATTATACACTCTAGTTAAAAACTTTAACACCATACATGGCTTGAAAGTTTTTCAAATCGGCATAGTTATTAACCATAGGCTTACCTTTTATGTTAAGACTAGTGTTCAACAACATAGGGCATCCTGTACGATCGTACCATAATTCTAATAATTTTCTAAATGGTGAACCGTCGTCGGCCACTGTCTGTACACGACTAGTTCCGTCAACGTGTACAATAGCAGGAAACATTTCTGGATTTTTACATCTGCCTGTGACCTGCATATAAGGGCTTAGTTTTCCTGGAATATCAAAATATTTGTCTGCATGCTCTTCTAAAATTGCAGGAGCAAAAGGTCTGAATTTTTGCCGTTGTTTGATCTCATTTACAATATTTTTAGTTTCGGCATTTCTAGGATCTGCTACTAAACTTCTATTGCCTAATGCTCTAGGTCCAAATTCTGCTTTACCTCTAGCTATACCGCAGATTTTATTTTTTAAGAGATGTTCAACTATTTCTGAATTATCACAATGATGTCCTAGATCATATCCCAGAAAAGGATCAAATGGCTTATCAAAATTATCACGCCAGGAAGGATTATTTGCCAATACAGCACCAATAGCAGATCCTGCATCTCCGGGGTTAGGCATAATGTATAGTTCATCAAAGTATTCATACGCTATCGAATTAGCTACACAATTTAATGCACATCCTCCCATAAAAACTAAATTTTTGCTGTTTACCTGCCTACGTGCATATTCTAGTGTGCGTCTAAAAATAGTCTCGTATACTGCCTGTGTCGCGGCAGCAATATCAAATTTATCCTGTTCCGATGATAAGTCAAGACGCCATTGTCTGCAACCTCTATGTAAGTTATCCTTAAAGTAGATTAAATTTCCATCGTCTAATAGATCCGGAAACCAAACAAAATCTTTAAGAATATCATTATATAATCTTGTAGGGTCACCATAGGCACTCATACCCATTAAAATATATTCTTCTTCGTTAGGTTTCAGCCCTACTCTTTGAGTCATTGCCGAATACCATAGTCCGATACTGTGCGGGTATGTTACATCATATACCTGACGCAATTTATTATTTTTAGCCTGCCATATTGTTAGAGTTTGAAATTCGCCTATGGCATCTATAACTAACACGCATGCATCGGTAAACTTACTGGTATAATAACCGGCAGCGGCATGGCTTTTATGATGTGAGGTAGTTTTAACAGGGGCAGTTATTCCATATTTTTTTAAATAATTTTTAACATTATTTTCTGCAAAAGTAAATCCTTGTCCGGCGAACATCTGTCTTAAACTTTTCATAATCGGACGTTCGTACCAATAGATTTGATCGGGTTTACCCCAATGACGAACAGCATAGTTTATCAGACTAGGACATAAATCTGGATCGTTTTTTCTTCCGCTGAATCTTTCGCTATGGCTAGCAAATACTAATTTTTCATCAGCATATACGGCCAGCGCGGCGTCGTGACTATTAGCCGAGATACCCCACGTAATCATTTGTAAATGAAAGGATCTCTCTTTCGAAGTTCCTTAATCCTTTTTCTAAGCTTTCTATAATCGTTTAATTTTCTAAACGGATATAGAAACAAATTAATTATATTTTTCATTAAATTCAATTCGTTGTATCCTATTTTCTTGTTGCTTCTTTGCCATGTTGATTTTTATTGAACCTTTTTGAGCTGTCTTTATTATATCAACTAGCACAAATAATTTTCCATATTTTTGTACAGCATCTGCTACATCTTTTATACCGTCTTCCCAAGTTGGCATGGCTACTGACCAATCCAATTCTGCTGCTCTGTCAAACAGTACCAGACCAGAACGATCTTGATCAGGAACAACAATCACCTCGGCATTTAAACTGTTTATGATTCTAGATTGTTGTTCTGCTATATCATTAGTTAGTAGTGCCACTCCATTGATCGCCAACGCATCAAACGGTCCTTCACATACAATTATATACTTCTGATTATCCTTTTGATTATCAAAGTTGAACACAAAGTGAGGGTGCTGATCTGAAAGATATTTTGGTTTACCCGAAGTTATCTTTCTTGCAGTGTTACCAACAATACGACCCTGCCATCTAAAAGGAATAATAACTCTGTCTATGTAACCTGGTTCCGGACTCCAATAAAAGTCATAATTAAACGGATTATCATATCCCCTACTCATTAGATATCTCAGAACTTCGATAAAGTTAGGTCCTATCTGTTCTTCGATTTCACCTTCAATAATTCCGCTCCATTCCATCAAACTCATTGCATGTGGCGGCAATGGTTTATCTTCAAACTCTACCTTAAGTTGAACCGGCTGTGCAGAATATTCTTCTCCTTCGGTTTTTAATGCTTCAAACACTAATTCTTTGATAGTGTCTTCACCAGCACCTAACCAACGAGCTAACGTTTTCATTTTCTCGCCAAACGGAGAACCAGGTTGCCAACCAGTAGAAAATTTACAATTAAAACAGTTGTAGATTATGCCGTTGCCGTCAAATCGAATGCCAGCCCGTTTACGAGTATCTGGACTATGTCCACGATGCTGGCAACAAGGCGCATTGAAACTAGTCCAGCCGCTAGGACTTTTCTTTGTTCGTGGTGGTAAGAGTGTTTGAAATTTATCTACGACTAGAGTCATTTAACAAGTTTACTATCTATATAGTATCTTGTCAATGGTTCCTGTGCCATCTACCGCACCATCTAATACAAATGTTTTTATTCCATTATAAGAAATTCCAGTCCAATTAATGCCAGTAATTGCACCAATTCCGTTGACAGATAAAACTGTAATGACTAGATCGTTAGTTGGACTTTCTCCACCTAAATTCTTTCCAAGAATGGTAATTGTATCGCCCGATTGATATCCGGCGCCTGCTGTATGAATGTTTACTTGATAGCTTAGTAGAAGAGTTTGAGAAATTGTGAATTTAGCAGAATTGCTATTACGATTGGGAGTATGTCTGATTCTAAACCAATTATACTTCCCGGTAATGTTTTTATATTTTTCAGTACTTAGATCAACGGTGCCGACAGTGAACCATTTTGTCTCTCTAGGAGTAGCACCCTGATTGTCTAAATTTGCTTGTATTAAAACTGTTCCTGTATAGTTATTGCTATAGAATTGAAATGTATGCAAAGGCACTGCATTTTGAGTCGAAGGTTTAGCATCGATAATTTCGCTAGAATACCATGCTGCGGGCGTTGCTTCCCCTTGTGTCTGCGGATTTGTATAACTGAAAGAATCTATTACACGACTTTCTGCTACACCGCCATAAACATCTCCAGATATTTCAAGAGTGGCTGTCGCTCCGTATTGGCTATCTACATATAGCGGAATGCGAGACGAAATTTTATAATCTGTGCTATCTATACTACTGCGTACTTCTTTGACGATACTATAATTATAAAATCCTGTACTTAGATCTAATAATTCATTAGCAGTAAGTGTAACAGTTACTTTTCCTGTAACTGCATCCATGTCGCTGAAATCTTTTTGTAAAACTAAATCTTGTGTATCCTGCGCAATGAGATTAAATACCAAAACGCTGCCTGTTATGTTACTGGCTTTTTGATCACTGTTACGGACCTGTATATCAATGCGATTATCAACACCGCGAAATATTTTTAGATTTCTGTTGTACACTTTTCTATACCTCTCCGTTGACCAAGAGTCCGAAAGAGCGGTAAATACATCTAGTTTGTTTGTATATAAATAAACAGGATTAAATTGCATACACTAACGGACCTTTTGCATTATTTATCGAATGAGAATAACAACTAATTTACAAGAAAACTTTCCGTTTATCAGCGTTATAAACCACGTTAACCAAGAGTACGTCTGCATCATAATAAACCAAGATGCACAAATTACCAGCATCTACGATTATTCTGCCATACGTACTGATAACGAAAAACAGCGATTTTTAGAGCTAGGAGAAGCGTGGTGGTGGGAATCAAACAGACAAATTCCCATCAATATTTTCTTAGCTAGAGAGATTATTGATTTCAGGTATGTAATCAAAAATTTTAGCACCAAAGACGTTAAACTTTTACACGGTCCATGTACTAGTTTAAACGATATTATAGTAAAGAGAATAAAAAGAAAATCTATAACTTTGGTAAGAAAGATAAGTTAACTATATCCGTAACTTATTTGTTCGCAGATCAAATTCATCTGCACAACTACAGCTATTGCATATGCAGTTGCATGACTTTTCTTAAAATAGTATTCATCGTTTTCTGGCTTCAGCCAAACCTCTTTCAAGACGGTCGACCAATCTTTCCCAACTAGATAACGTTTGGCTGGTCTTATCATCGCTAGTATCGCAGCCAGTTGTTCCACATTCGTTGGTTTCATTTGTCGTAATAAAGAACCATGCCCGTTTACGTGAAAGAGTAAGTTGACGAACTCGTCTTGTTCTAGAAGATCCCATAGTGGTTCCGTGTTCATTAGCTGAATAAGATGTTCCTCGTCCTTTACACCTTTATACAGTCCTACATTTAAAAAATCAATTTTAAAATAATTCTGTTCTTCTGCTTTATCATATGGAACAGCACAGACTCCTTCTTCTGCCGACATAGGTACACTATGAAAATATACCCCTGTATTATGTTTGACTAGTTTATTATTCTCAAGACGACTGGCCTTAACATGTTTAAACAAAGTTAAAGCACTATCTCTATCTAAAAAATCTATGTCAATATCAGGCATCAGGTGGCACCCATTTAGCAAAATCTATTTTTTTCCATTGGTTCGGTCCTGGCGTTGTGTAAGGAGTGTATATTTCTCCCGTTTCTCTATCTATAAGCAGCCATTTCTCTGGACATTTTGTAGTTACGGTTAATACCTGGGGAGTTTCTATCTCTTGAACTACTGATCCGTCTATAAGTCTTCGAATCATTATTGTATCCTTGTTGTTTCAAATAATAGTAAAGGTAACGTAGAGGCTAAAAATTCTGCATATTCTTCTGCGTCGTCTGTATTCTCAAAATTACTAAATTTTACATACACGCAAGGAACCTCATCTTCGTCTGTGGTCATTACTTCTATTTCGATATCATCTCGTGATATAAATTCTTCCTGTTTATTTTCTTTATCTGTCATAGGATCTTTGCCTCTTTAATCACATCTTTTACTAGTTCGTGATCAGCAGGAAGAGCCTTAAATTTTCTCATCCAAAATTGTGGATCAACCACAGGACCCACTATTTCTAACTGTTCATCATTCATTCTTTGTAACATCTCTTTACCAGACTTTGTATTTAAAATCATCCACGGCGATATCAGACCTTCTTTAATATCATGTGTAGCTCGATTTAAATTAACATAAGCAAAGTAATGTTCCCATGCAGCAGAGTTTTTTTCACCCCATTCCATCATAGTTACTATAGAACGCTGTATTGCTCCGTCTGCAGGTTCTATTTTTATCAGTTCAGTGATATACTGTTCGTACAACTCATCTCTACACCAATGATCTAATTTGACACCGCTTTTAATTACAAAATCTATAAATCGTTCTGGATATATAGGAGCAGTATTAACCATAAAGCTACCGAACTTTACAAATGCCGTATAAAAACTACTAGCGGCAAATTCTTCGAAAGTCTTAGGTTGTTTTGTTTTTTGTGTTAGCTCATAAAATCGCTGAAACGTTAACAGTCCCATTACAACATGTTTTTCGTCTCGGCTAAGATACCGACGCTTTTGTTCGCAAACATGCACTGCTAGTGTTTTTTCTTTAGCAAACAATTTACCACAATGCTGACATTTAAAATTTAATTGCATTGACTTCTTTTTTGCTCCACCCGAGGTTTTCGCAATATTCTTTGATGTCTTTGTCTGTGTTAATAATCGCAAGTGTTGCAATGTCTGACCTTTTCATGTTAGGAAATAAATTTGCAATAAACTCTTCCTTTTTATTTTTTTCACGTTTTATTCCGATCCATTCGTGAAACTGTTTTGTTTTACTTTCGTGACTACATGCACAAAGAGTTTGCCATTGAAGTTTAGGATGTTTGCTTATGCCGTTCCAATTTTTATTGTAATATTCGTTAACTATTAAAAGGTAATGTTCTTGCATTTCTTGGTTATTACCAGACACACTGCTAATATATCTGTTAAGATTCCACAGGTCGCCTTTTATTTCCTTTTGTCCTTCTTCGGAAACAGCATCCCATAGATCTTTAATTCCAAGATCAACTGCTGGAATCATATCTTTAAAAAGATCTACGTGTTTATTCTTTCCCATCTTTTCTGCTTAGTTCGTAAATTAGTTTAACACGATCTATGGCTTCTTGCAAGGCCGGATTTTTTCTACCTTCGGCTAATATATCTCTCCAAAGATGACTTTCTTTTAGAAGCTGTTGATGTTCGCCGTTAGGATCAACATCAGCATCCCAACCAATCGCCTCTCGATGTAAACTACCAGCTTCTCTAGCGTAGGTTACTCCGTTAGCTCTTTCGTAAATGTAAGTCGCTCCTGGTTTTAATAATCCCATGATATCTCCTATACTAATACCTTATCAGACTTTCCGGCAGGAACTTTAACACCGATCATAGTTGTCTTTTCAAGATATATCGAATCATTAATGTCTCCCGGTGAAAATATTAAAATGTCACCGTCGATATATTCCTGTCCTTGGCATGCTATTTTTCCAGATATGATTAAAATTATCTCTGTACAAACAGTATGATAATGTCTAATTCCCTCTCCTGCCTCTTCGACACAATAACAAACTTCTACTTCATCTGTTTCAAATGCCGCTTCCGGAAAGCCACCGATAAACCAGCCGCGTTTGCCAGTGTTTTCAATTCTAATGCTTTTCATATCGCTAGCCAACGATCATTGGCCAGGGTCCACTTAATTGTTTCTTCTAATCTTTTATGCACTGGTTGTGGTTCCCATCCCATGTTTTTCATTTTGGTTCCGTCTAGTGCATATCTTAGATCATGTCCTGGGCGGCTACTATGAAAATCTACCATTTCGTAATTCAAGGGCTTTTCTTGTACATCTGCAATAAATTGTGCCAACTCTAAATTATCCATTTCGGTGGCACCAACAATGTTAAACTTTTGACACTTTGCGCCACCGTAGTCGTTTTCTAATTTGCTGAGATCCTGTCTATATAAAAATAATAAGGCATCTGCTACATCCTTGGCATGAATGTAATGTCTAGATCCAGCTTTGGTTTTTTCTGGGTTAGAGTGGATTGAAATTTTTTCGTTGTCTCGCACTCGTTTGATACACAATGGAATATACTTTTCCGGATGCTGCCGTTCTCCAAATACATTCATAGTATGTGTGATTATTGCAGGTAATTTGTATGTATTTTCGTAAGCAACAACAAGTTCTTCAGCTGCTGCTTTAGATGCCGAATATGGATTAGTAGAATTGTATCTATCATTTTCTTTATACTTCACACCTTCTGGAGCAGGACCAAAAACTTCATCGGTAGAAAAATATGCAAATAAATCTAAGCTATCTAACTGTCTTGCATAGTCCATTAAATTGGCTGTACCTACAACATTATCTAGGACGAATTCCATAGGATAATCGATGCTTCTGTCGACATGACTTCCTGCCGCTAAATGTGCAATCACATCAACCTTACCTATCATTGATCTAATCTGAGGATTGAGTTCGGCTTTCAAATCGTGATGAACAACACGAACTCTTTTTCTTTCAGATTCAGGATGACTCATCACAACTTCATTGAGGCGATTGAGATTACCGCTATAATCTAATCTATCCAAAGTAACAATGCGCCAGTCTGTTTCAGCCAGTACCTTATCGACTAAATGATGTGCGATAAATCCTGCACCGCCGGTTATTAAAATTGTTTTGCTCATTTACTATATCCTACGGTTTCTCTTTCAATATCTTCGTGATCAAACTCGGCCCAATATAATTCAAATGCTACTGTATCTTCAAGTGCTTCAAATTGATGATATTCTCCGGGCGCAACTTTTGTATACATACCATCCATTAGAACAGTTTCGTCTACTAAATCATAATTATTTTTCCATACACGTATAACTAGCGCACCTTTTTCAACAAAAAAACCGTTCCATTTAAATTTGTGTTTGTGCTTCGAACAGACACCGCCTTTTTTAATATCGATTCTGTGAAATTCTAGAACACCGTTTGCTTCAAGCAATTCTGTCTGTCCCCATACTTTACCTGCAATCATAAAAACTCCTTAAATTAATTTGTGCAATTGTAAGACTTCGCTTTGTCTACTTACTTCTTTAACGAAAAACACACACGGAGGATTTTCCTCATCGCTAATCGGAACGGTTAACAGTTGTCCGTTTTTCATTTTAGGAAAATACCATCGAACGTCTTGATAGATATTTACTATTTCAATTGGCATGAATTCTGCTCTGAATCCTTTTATGGGATTGAAAACCAAAGCATCAAAGCCTCGTTCATTTATACTGGTTAATGGCAACACTTCTGGATCTAATCCACATTCCTTATCGGCTACCACCATGCACCAATCTAGAGGCATCTGCACATGATGACCTCCGATATTTAAAAGTATAGCAGGACTATTAAATGATTCTAAAAAGATCAAAGGCATGAAATAAAAATCTGGTTCATTAGGATTAGAATTGTCTAACACAGAAAACCTAGTATCTTCATCTACCTGATCAGGTAGTTCATTTAAGTCAAATGGTTTGTTGTTTAAAGTTAATATTCTCATATAATTATTTTTGTAATTGTAAATGGGTATTTGGCATCTTTGTAATATTTTTTACGTTCGGTAAGATGACGTTTTGCGTATTTGCAGGTAGATGTAATATCCCAAATCTCTACGTGATCTTTATCTTCCGCTTTTCTAATGCCTCGTCCAATGCTCTGGATAACGCGGACAAAGCTCTTTCCGGGCTCAATAAGAACCAGATTAAAAATCCTTGGAATATTAATACCCACAGCGGCCACACCGTAAGTCGCCACAATAATCTTATTGTCGCTTGTTTTAATCTCATCGTATTCCTCTTTTCTATCATTTAGTTTGACTGCACCGCTGATAAAGACTGCATCCGGCAGACGGCAAATTATTTTTTCTCCAGTATCTATTCGGTTCACTAAAACTAAAGTGTTTCCCGAAGAAGAAATATTTTGTATTTTGTTCGATATCCAATCTATTCTTTTATCGTCAGTTACTAGCCATGAATATTCATCTTGATATGTTTGAAAAACCTGTACATCTGTAGTCTGCAGTATGTTAATATTGAGTTTCGCTAAAACATCTTTTTGCTGAAGGTCATAAGCACTGACTCGATTTATCACAGGACCAATGCTGGCAAGGATACCTTGAAATTCCCATTTTTCTTTAGGAACTGTTCCGGTTAATCCCCAACGTATGGCACAGTTTTTAAAATTTTGTGTCAGTAATTTTGTCAGCACATCTGCTTTGGCCTGATGAACTTCATCAACAATTATTGCACACACACCTTCACAGAATTCTGCCAAAGTTAATGTATCTTCATCATAACTTTTCTTATCTAACACATTAAGACTTTGCCATGTACAAATAGTGTGTGTTCGATTCAGTTCTTTCCTGTCACCGAAGTAAACACCT
>Ga0129333_10004535_pt1 | contig 13005 bp, 16 predicted proteins | sample CPB6_08_DNA_FD_94474 | JGI IMG/M metagenome (GOLD analysis project Ga0129333, IMG submission 94474) | Freshwater to marine salinity gradient microbial communities from Chesapeake Bay, USA - CPBay_Sum_0.6_0.8_DNA | ecosystem: Environmental > Aquatic > Marine > Coastal | place: USA: Chesapeake... | reverse complement strand
GGCTGCTGCTGCGACACCAGGGGCAGCTATAACAGCTTCTCCAATTCGTCCAGGCACAGCAGCGACAGCAGAACCGATATATTCAATAGGACTTAAGAATGAACTCAACACAGCACCGAAAGTTGCTTGTTCAACAGGATCTGTATCACCTGGAGTAATTCTAGTAAATGTTTGGAACGTTAGCAAGGTAGCATTGTTTAAAGGACCTACTAGAGCAGCAGGGCCATTTTCTGCTTCATTTGTTACAGCAGCAACGACAGGCACATCAGGAGCAGGTGCTGGAGCAACACCAGGCGCAGCTGCGTAATCATAAGCTCGTGTTAAAGTAAAGAATAAACTAGCGAGTGATACAGCTATGAGGGCGGTTTTCTGATATTTCCATTTGAGTCTATTCATAAGTGCTGTGTTTTCCTTTTCAGTTTTATTAAAAAATTTCTTCAGGCTTGAAGTTTTTTCACTCTCATGGAGTTGTGATAATATAGTGCGAACAAATTGTTGACCTGATTCAGAAAGACCTTGCTTTGCTAGATTGTCAATTATTTTAATATTCGTATTACGTTTTACTGATGAAAGCATATCAATGTTATTTTGTAATATCCTTTGATCTGTCATAACTTGGTTTTCCAAGTTTGTTAATTTTATTGACATATTTTCTAATGAGTATTCGGAGCCTGGGACCGTTAATGCTGTATAATGAGCATTTGTTGTAGTCTGTATCTGCCTGCCAAGTTCTACAGGATTTATACTAGTTACAAGTCTAACAATTTCAGCCTGATTTAAATCAGCTAAGAGTTCACCACGAAATCCGCCGCGTAAAATTATTTGACGAGCGCCCTCTACCTTTGTTTCATCTACTGTTCCAACCGGTGAAGCACCTGAAGGCGATGACGTAAGTTCGCCAAAAATGGCTGACAAGTTCAAAAGCTCACCAGCAGCCGCAGCACCCGCACCAGCAGCAGCAGGGCCAGCACCCGCCGCAGCGAAGGGTGAAAAAGCTACATTTGCACGACCCACATTTGCACGACCCACATTTGCACGACCCACATTTGCACGACCCACATTTGCACGACCCGCATTCGCACGAGCTACGTTTGTAGCAGCAACATTCGCAGCAGCCACATTTACAGCAGCCACATTCGCAGCAGCCACGTTTACAGCAGCTCGCGCCGCAGCAGCTGCCGCCTGCGGATTCATCTTTACTTTGGGTTTGAGGGGCATACCACCTTTTTGAGTCTTGAATTGTAGAAATTCAGCAAAATCAAATTCTTCTCCACCTCCACTTTGAAGGTTGCCTTTTGAAGTTCCAGATTCAAATAAAAGTGATGTCACATTCCGTAAGTCTTTGGAATTTGATTTTACAACAACAGCAGTAAACATTTGGAAAAATAGATCAAAAATCGGATCCTGAACTTCTTTATCGCTTCCTCCTGACTGAATACCCGCCACATAAATACTTTGAAGCATTGTTCCAAAGCCAAACATTATTCTGGACCATTGTTCTGGACTCGCAGCATCAAACATATTCTGGATGGGTATAACTGGAAATCCATACAAGAGCAAAGAGGGATATATGAAATGATACATATTGACTAAATGCTCTGCGGACAGAGGCTGCCGTAAAATTATTGGTTTGTCCATCTATTTATATGAAGAATTTTTTAGTCATCCTCTTCTACAACTTTAACACCCATCAGAAAATTGAAATTATCCATCCATAGAATTATTTCTCGTCTCTCTCCACGTGTAAACGCTCCATATTCAAGAAGTTTTTGTAAAAAAAACCACATTTTTCGACGACATTCGGACGCGCGAATATTTGTTTGTTCTTTCCGAATCCACGACTTCACTTGTTTCAAGTAACTCTTGAGTTCTTTGAGTTGGTCATCTGTAAGCGTTTCGTCTGAAGTATCTTTGGACCAATGAAGGCCTTTTACTAATTTGTTTCCCTTTTCATCTTCACCATTTCCAAGATTCACACGAAAGAGATCAAAGAATTTGTATGTATAAGCTCCAGCATCTCCTAAACCTTCAAAGAAGTCTTTGTATTCAGCCTGTAGATCCATTCTTCTCTTCCTTGAGTGTCTCGGATTTAGATTGCTCTAGCTTTGTAAGCTTCTTCTCCTCGACAATATCTCCATTGTCTAACTTATAGCTAATGGATACGACCTTCGCAGTCTTCGTAGCCATAAACCATCCATAGCTGCGACCATCTTCACCATCCCACCACTCATAGGAAACAGTATCACCTATCTTAAAGGACTTCTCGGACATTTGGGGATTGTGCTAACATAGGAGCAGCCTTCGTGTTCAATTTTAGCTCACGCTTGGCCTTTTCGTCTTCATCTTCTTCAGAATGACGATGGCCACCTGAGGGTGTATAAAATCCGGGCTTGAGAGGTTCTGTAAGGGTTGGGCAACGACGGAAAGAGTGTCCTCCTTCTCCACAGAGAGTGCAGGGTGTTGAATTCATTTGGTTCTATTCTATAAAAATCAATGAATCCTTAAAGTGTCAATTTTACTAATGCTTCTTAAAGAGCTTGGTATGCCAATCAACTCTGTTGATTGGCATCCGTGTTGTTCAAAAGCTTATTGCTTTTTGAACAACTTGAGTCCGCAAATAGCAAAGCTATTTGCGACCAGCTGCTTTTTCAGAAGCTTACTGCTTCTTAAAAAGCTTGAAGGTGCCCTTCTTGGCGACATAGCCAGCCTTCTTCAGCTGCTTGAGCGCCTTCTGGCCCGCGGCGTGCTTCTTCTTGGACACGATGCGGCCCTTCTTGGTCTTCATCAAGTCCTTCTTGGTCAGACCACCGGAAGTGTGCTTGGCCGTGCCGTGCCAGACCTGCGCCTTGGTGCCAACAGCAGGCATCTTACCGCCAGTCTGGATATTCTTACGCGTAACATTGGTGGACTTGGAGTTAGAGGTAGAGGCAGAATTCGAGTTCATTTCTATAGTATAGGAGGAGAAATTAAAACATAGAGAGCCTGGGAACTTTTCCCTCCAAAATTTCATCAATTAACGAGCTCATTTTCTTCGCATCATAGACTCCCGCAAAATGAACGAGGAAATCTCCAGGTTGCCAAAGAGGAGCATTCGGAAGACCCATAAGATACGCATTGAAACGACGGCAATCATTGGTGATTTCTATTTTATCCCGATCAGCATCATTGGTTTCCATTAATTTAATGATCCCAGCATTCTCCCACCAAATATGGTAAATACAATCCGTTTGCTGATAGACACGATTCCAGAAGTCTCGGACCCAAGGTGTATTTCTCATCAAAATATTTCCAGCATTGATATGGCCACACGAATCAAAGACCATAAGCATATCTTTGGATTCAGGAAGAAGAGGAGCAACGTGGGTCTCCAATTGGAGATCCATATTCGTAATAAAAACATCTGCGTCGCTGAGCCATACCAAGGCATTCTCTGGAATATTTTTCAAATTCCGAAGAAGAAAAGGAACCTTGGACCAAGAAATAGGTCTTTCACGATCCCAATCGGATTCGTTTCCTTGAATATAAGTGTAATTATGCTTCTGAGCATAGGCCTTCTTGGAAGCCAATGCCTTCTCTAAAGCCTTTCTATAATCTGCTCCAATTGCGAGTGTAAGAATATACATTAAGGTTCTTACGAGGAATAGCCTTAGATTGTTCAAAATTTATCCTTCATTAGTTCATAGTTTACTAAGAACTGGCTCTTTTCATCGGGCAAAATACTCTGATTGTAGAAAAGGCGCAAATACAAATCAAGCTTTCCTAAGGCATAATCAACATACCATCCAGGAACATGTATCACTTGTTTCGCCATTAGTTTCTTGTAGAAATTCAGACCACTTCCAACCGAAGCAAAATGGACTATTTTATCTCCAAAATCACAGTCTTCATTTAGTTTTCCATATTTGTTTTTCTTGGATCCATCTTTCGCAAATCCTCCAAGAACATCAATATCAAGTATGCTCACCTTTGCCCCCAACTGCATCATTACAAAGGCAACAGGGTCAAAATAGTCAATGGTGGGAACATATTGATACCAAGGGTATCTAAACCGCATTTCACTGATAACTGGCATATCAAGACTATTTTCAACAAAACGTTCCAACAGATGATGCTCCTTAATGGGTATCATCTCACGATTAAAACCAAAACAATAGGTTCCCACTACATCTGGAAGATGGCGAACATCATCTCGTTTATTTGGATTTTGAGGATAGGGACGAATAGGACCTACAAGATCATATTCACCAAGCTTCTTAATCACCTCTTCTACAGCGTCTCCACGAAATACAACATCACTGTCAATGTGAACCATATACTTCTCCTTTCTATCAAGAATAGCCTTGGTCCAAACTTTTGATGTTCCTTTGTGACCAGCTTGGAAGGCTTCTAGAATCTCTGGGTAATCATCAAGATTATGAAGAACATTGTTTGGATGGTATTCAATCTCTTTAAAATCTTCAGATCGTCCATAAATGTTTAATTTACGATTGTGATATTTGTGAAACGTTTGAAACGCAACTTTGCCAATCAAGCCGCAATTCACAACTTCTGTAAAAACAAAAATATTCTCTTCAGGCATTCTACATCAAGAACTTTGCTAGACTTTAGACTCCACGTGTGCGCAAAAATTGAACGCGCAACCCACTTGGTGCCTTTCAACAACCAATGCTGGACGTCACTAGCTCCAAGAAGAAGGTATCTTATAAGCGCGATACCAATGGAAATCTAATGTGTCATCTCTGTGATTTCAAACCGAAGCCTACAACCGCACACCCTCGTGGAAATCCTTCTACACTTTGTCATCATCTACAGAAGCAGCATTCAAACACAGACCTTGCGTATGTCTGTAAAGAATGTGGTCACGGATTTCTCCACAAGTTGTCTCTTGAAACACATATGGCCTCTCGTCATCCAGAGACAACAAAGTCAGTGGATATGTTTAAATGTGATGTCCAAGGGTGTGAATATGAATCACTTACTCGTGGAAATCTTGAAATTCATAAGGCACGCAAGCATTATCCCCACGTTGTGGAACGTAGTCTTCAGCTTGTAGAGCAAGAGTCAAAGAAGCAATACAATTGCCTCTGTTGTATGAAGTCTTACAATAGTTCATCCGCCTTTCATTATCACGTGATCAAGGAGTTGCCTATTCATAGTGAATTTGCGGCTGTTCTTGTAGATTAATCCTTCTTCTCAACTAAATTCATACTGGTGATTAAATGATACGTATGATATCCAAGAGCACCAAATCCAGCCAATGCGAGCAACTCGTAAGCAGCTCGGGGTGTTCTATCTTCCATATAGCCAATGTAGGCTAAGAGAGGTCCAATAAATAGGACGTGGATCAAATTAACCCAGAGGCTTTGTGAGCCAGCTTTCATTTTTATTACAGATTTGTAGGCGTGATACAACGTAATTACGATACCAATTACAAAGGCAGCTCTGTAAGCATAGAGTCCTGTTTCAGCTCTTTGAAGAGCAATGTAGAGGAAAAAAGGAACCACAGCAAAAATGTGGAAAAGGCCTAATAGTAAATGCGTATCCATCTATAGGAATGTCGGTAAAAGGTTTTCTAGATAAATATTTCAAACCTGATTGCAATAAAGTAAGTCCCGATACAATTTTAGAGCCAATGGTGGGCACTGTGGCTCGGAAACATCTAGAATACAAGACCGTGGAAGTTAAACCCAAGGTCGATACGGTTCATATTTTTACAGATGGAGCCTGTAGTGACAATGGTAAGAGATCAGCAAAAGGAGGATATGGTGTTCACGTCTACGGAAGGCCTGAATTGGATGTAAGTTCTCCTCTTCTCCCGAATGAGCCGCAGACAAACAATCGTGCTGAACTGAAGGCTATTCAATCAGCACTGGATCTTGTGGATAGATTCTCTTCCGAATGGACTCGTGATATTTTTATTTGGTCTGATTCTGAGTATTCAATCCATTGTTTAACAAAGTGGGCCAAGGGATGGCGAAACAACAGTTGGAAAAAGAGGGACGGTGGTTTCATTCAAAATCTGGATTTAATTAAACCTTTGTATGAACGTCTTTTGAGGCTTCCTCAGGTCTCACTACATCACGTAAGGGGACATCAGGATGCGAAACGAAATGAATTTCCTTATGATGGAAATCACAGAGCAGATGAACTTGCGACACGATCTCTACGCACTTAATACTTGGCCTTCTCAGAATCAGAAAGAGCGCGCCACATCTCACCAATCTTGCGACCCATTCCAGGAATATCAGCCTTCATTTCAGGGTTTTCTTTTAAGATGCGAGGGCGGGCTTCCTGCGCAAACTTCATATAGCCACTGAGTTTCCGCGTGCTCTTTCCTTTCTTGGCCTTCTTACCACCGCCACCAGGATTGCGATTGAAATTGCCCATTGGGGCCTCAGTTGCAACCTCTCCATTCTCAAGTATCTCATTTCTGGCTTCAACAGGTCTCAAGATCACTTCGTAGCGACCGCCTTCTACAGTTACTTCTCCAACAGGGATTTCAGCCATTCTATCAGAACCGGAGATTAAAAATAGCAAGCAGCAAAAATTGAACGCCAAACCGCGCTGCTGTTGGGTAACCCACCCCAATTCTCTAGTATGGCTCGCCCTGTTCGGTCAAGTGACTATTCTCTGCTGGAGCGGTTCCTGGAGGATCCGAATACGATGCGGATGAGGCAGACAGATATGACTAGCTTTCATATTGCGATGCTCGTGAAGCGTGGAAAGATTCTGAGGGTTGCGGCCAATCGTGTTGGATCTCGTTCTCAGGGTTGCGGCTTCTCCAAATATACCATCCACGCAGAGAAGAATGTTGTCAAGGAGATTGGTGATATTAGTCAGTTGAAGGATTGTGATCTGTATGTAATGCGCATCACAGAGAATCGTATGACACACGAGCGGAATTTTGGAAATTCTGCTCCTTGTCGTGATTGTCAGTTGTTTTTGGAGAAGTGTCAGAGGCGCTATGGTCTTAGGCACGTCTATTATACGAAGAGGGAGGAGGAGGATCAGAAGTGAGTCTTTAATAACAAATCAGCGTGTTCTAATGCGCCTTCCATCCACGCTTGTCTCACAGAGAAACTTTCACCACAGATATACAGGTTCATATCGGAAAAAGGCTTCAGAGCTTTTTTTGATTCTTGATAAGGATCATAGGTTCCTGGAGTCCAGTATGTACATCCAGATCTCCAAGGGTGTGCCTTGAAAAACAGAGGGTCAGGAATTTTTTTATCGGGAAATGCTTTGCGTGCTTCATTCACCAGAAACTTTCCTAAAGCTTCTTCTCCTTTTGTATCCAAAATTTCAAGAATATCTCGTGCGTCATCCCCATCTGTATAAGAGATCATTACCGTTCCACAGGAGGGGTCCATTGGTATGAAAAACCGCAGAGGTCCAGCACTGGTTACCTTAGGCAAATCTGAAAACCAACTTGTCCCTTTGGAGGTAGGAAATACAGCATAGGTGCGAACAAGAGGCTCCATTTGAACATAGGAAAGAGGCTTCCAGTCTGAAAAAAGAGGAATTTTGGAAAGTGCGTCGCTATGAAGAGCACATATGACTGTGGGAGTTTCCCAAAGAGCATCTCCAGAAGGAGTTTTCGTTTTCACTAAACAAACAGAACCCGATTTTTCAATGGCCTGGACATCTTGAGAAGAAAGGATGGTTCCACCAAGCTTCTCAAATTCTTTGGCCATTCCGTGTATCAAAGCTGATAGTCCTTCTTTCACAACAAAATATCCTTTGTAGGTTCCCATTTCCTCTTGGAAAGAATGAATCGCAAGATCTGCGCGAAGTGTATCCACCTCTCCACGATAAGGAAACTGGAGAAGCAATGATTTTGTTTTCTCTTCGCCAAGAACAAGTTCTAAGACCTCTCGCAGCGTATGAGAAGCCAAAAACTCTGGAGATAATTTTTTGAAAGCCTCAGACAATAACTTCATTGTCTCTGTAAAAATATTGTTTGTAAGAATCCCATCTTCTTCATACATCATTGTATCTCCAATAGGAATGGGGGTCAATGAATATTCTTTTAGAAGTTGTAAAACAAGAGTATGATCGGAATGGATACGCCCAGCCCCATTTTCCCACTGGAGTTTGCCACATCGTCCTGGAATGGAATCTAACTTCTTATGATACGTCACCACTCTTCCACCCGTGTAATTGTATTTTTCTAAGAGAACTACTGTAAGAGAAGGTCTTTTGCGTAGCAATTCAATACCACAGCGAAGACCTGCTATGCCTGCTCCAATGATAACAATATCTGCGTTCATCTTTATTTCATAGGATAGATTTCAATATCTTAAGCAAACCGCTGGAGCCATTCTACCACCTTTTCTGTTCGTGAATCACCAAGTTGGCTGACTACTTTTTTATCTTGTATCACGAGAAAAGTAGGAATGGATCTGATTCCACAATATCCTGCCGTATAATCATTCTGATCTATGTCACACTTGAACCAAGTAGCAGTAGGCAGTGTTCCTTGTATGAGGGCAAGATCCAATCGTTTACACGCTTTGCACCAATTCGCAGTAAAATATACAATTATAAGAGGGGGTATAGTATCTTGCGTAGGAATTTTTCCAAGAAGAATTTCAAATTGCTCCTGGCTTTGGAGGAGCATCATCTCGGGTAGAGACTTTAGGGGGAGATTCATACTCATCCTTTCTAGAGAATAGGGTGAATTTGCGAAGGAAAGCCGCAGCGAAACCCCCTACAATCAAGAATCCGATGCCCGTGAGCATAATTGTATCAAAACCTTCAGGAATTACATCCAGGCCACCACCTTTTTGAGGAGGAGCAGGAATTTGTGGAGCCGCAGGAGTAGGAGCGGGTCCCAAAATCTTGTCAATGACAACATTCGGATCGTCTGTAATTCTCTTTTCCATAGCCGTTGCTAATTTCTGGCCCACCTTCACAGCAGAGGTAGCCATATCACTGCCTGCGAGCGCAGCGCCCTTTGCTGCTGAAACTGTATTGAACGCAGCGACGACAGGGATGTTGTTCGCAGCTTCATAAATCTTCGCAAACAATTTCATTCCCAACTCGGGTATCAAAGGCAACTTGCCATCTTTGATAGGTTCCGCATATTTCTTTGTATGTTCCGCAAGTTCTTTCTTGGCCTGATCCGCACTGATCAAATTCGTAGCGGGATATTTCTCAAAAATAGTCAACATAGGATACATCGGCCAAGGATGGGCCAATCCGTCCTTTTGAATAGATCCAACTTTGAAGAAATCAAAGACTTGTCCTACGAGGTAAAAGACAAAGGGAACAAAGAAGAAATTGCTGAACATTTTAATCAAGCCTCCATTGAAATCTCCACCCAGCATCATAGGCAAGCCTGAAAATCCAAGGAAGAGGGTCATAAAAGCAAAAATTAAGAAAAGGAAATTGCTCACAAACCCACCATTGTAAACCGAGGATTCGCCGAATTCATTGGTTTTATTGGAAGTAACACCCTTGAACAATTTATATCCGTGGCCACGAGGTCCCCAAGGAGTTGACAAGCCATAATTCGCTACAAATTCTTGATCTGTTTGAATCTGGATAATATCATAAAAATACCAAGCACCCCAGAAGAAAATATTTACTATGAGTTTCAGAAGCGCCGTAAAGGGTGATCGGAGGAGCAAGTGGTCAATTCCAAAGAATCCCGTAAGTGGAAAGAGAGCAAAGAATTGATAGAGGGAAAAATCCATCATATAGCCTCCCCAAAAGTCTCCTTGGGAAGGATTTGGGATGAATTTAGAATCTGAGTCTGTGCCCATTGCTATTTGATGCTATTCTTTGCTTTTGGGAGTTTTGAACACTTTCAAGCAATGAATTTATCTGCGTCTTGTCTTGTGGGCCTTGCGCTTCGCTTTGCGAGATTTTCGTGACTTTCTTTTGCGAGCTCCACCTTGAAGAGGCAATCCACGACCAATGTAGTCCTTCACAAAGTTTTCACGAACCCATACTTCTAAATTGTCTTCTCTCTCCATCAACTCATTTTTCATCGCCGCATACTGGGGATCTTGTTGAGCTTGCGCATTTTGTAATTGGATACGCATATCCCGTAGAGTCTGATAGACATCGAAAAGTTCAGGAAAATATTGAACTGGCGGATTGGGATGTTGCATTATTTGGGATCCAATCGATGCGTATAAATCTCTTCCAGTTGCGTCCAGCTCGTCCAACATATCGTTAAAATCTTGATCTTGCTGTTGATGAGCTTGTTCAAGGCGAGGCGCTACAACATCCAAAAATGTATTATAGATTGAAGCAAATTGATTGTCAAAGAATTGATTCGCTGCCATCCTTCTCTACAATTAGATTGTAAAGAGCAATCCACCAAATCCATCCACAACTCGCAGCACATTGTGATTTGTCGCATAAATACGCGTCACGCAATTGCCTCTCGCAGGGACTGTCGCTTGATTGGTCACAAGCTGCCAGACAATACTGTCTATACGAGATGCGTTCAAAGAACCGGTAGGTTGTAAATCTTCAGGTCTGATTGCAAAGCTATATACATAAATGAAATCTTCATTCGGAATGACGGTGTGTCTCTGCCAAGGTTGAACAAGACGGAAATATCCAGCATCTCTTGCTTGGAATCGTTCTTGTCCATCCAATTCCAAGACAGCCGTGCTGAGCAAGTCACGACGCACACCCACTTCTGAAATGGGTAAGCTGCTGTAATTGAACCATTCGTGGTAGCTTTCCATAACATTGCGCTGGAGCACAAAAATAAACTCACGGATCGGATGATTGAATTCTACGCGGCACTGGAACTGAGATCCAGATTCGGGCAATCCGATGCTCGGTGTATATTGAACTTGTTCAATCAAATATTCGTGCGCATTGCTGACAAAACGACGACGTTCTTCAATGTCTAAATACACGTAGTCGCCCCAGAGCTGCATATTCGTAATTTTAGCAGGATTCACAGTGGTTGTGTCACAATTGGCTACAAGCTGCGTGGTATAGAAGAGTTTCTGAAGAGGCTTCAGCGTGATATTAATGCGAATAGGGTGATATTGGAGAGCGAGCAATGGTAAGAAGAGTCCGGGGTTTTTACAGAACCAGAATCGCAAAGGTATGTAGAGTTTCAAAGGTCCATACAAGGTGGGAGGCATAAATCCATCCACCTTGCCAATCATATCATAAAATCCAAACTTTTGATCCTCGGTAGTGGTGAGGTTGGACCAGATTTCCATCCATTCACCCGTCTGTTTGTCAATTTCCTGCTCACCGACTTCAATGCTAATTTCTTCTATAAGGGCGTGTCCAATCGCATTTACATAACTAACGGGATCAGTAGTGCCTGCTAAGGTAATCGGTGGAAGAGTTACTTCCAAGAAAACAGGCCCTAGTAAATCTCCGCGCCGTGGAATCAAGCAGGTCAAGCGTTTTCCGAAATCAGGATCGCCATCAAAATACATAGGCATACTTTCAATCGCAAAGTTTGTGTAGCGTCTATAGACCATTTTGAACCACGTGATTTGAGGATTTCCGGTCAGGAAAACGTCTTGTTTTCCTCGTGCGACTAATTGAAGTAGGCCTCCACTCCCTGTCATTCTATTGTAGGCCCATAGAATGTAAGGAGAAAGGCAAACCGCAGACAATGATTGTCTGATGTAGAGAAGAGCCGTATGGATCTCAATACAACACTGAGACGATCGTATGATACTGAAATGTTGATTCTACGCACAATGTTTGCTTTGGATCCTGACACAAATATGCCTATATCTACAAATTATGTTGTGACTACGGATGGGATTGGTGGATTGGTTTGGTTGAATCCATTTACTAATTTGAGTACCGCTGGAACCGGTATTGGATATCTACCTAGCACCATTGATGGATTGCGAAGCAATTTAAGTTCGTTATCCACTACTGTAAACCAATTAGTAGTAAGTGTTTCTTCCCTTTCTACAGTCTTAGGATTGTCTTATGTTTCAACGGGTATTTACACGACTCAGTTGAATAGCACTTTAGAAGGACTTGGAACATTTGGTTTTGTCAGTACATCTCAACTGACAAGCACCACCAATGGTTTGGGATTGCTTGGTTATATCAGCACAAGTCAGCTTGTCAGCACAACCGAGGGTCTTTTAACTGGAATTCAAAATGTTCAATTGGCGAGCACAGTAAAAGGTTTAGGCACATCTGGATATATATCCTCTTTGTCGTTGGATAGCACGATCCAAGCCTTTTCTACGCTTACCTTTAGCACATTTTACAGCACTCTTGTTCCTCAATTTATTACACCTCTTCAACTGACGAGCACTGTCAGTAGCTTAGGATCGTTGGGATATGTAAGTTCTTCTCAGCTTGTCAGCACAGTGGATTGGTTTTTGAACACATCTGGTTATGTTTCATCAGGAACATTCAGGAGCACAGTTGCTGGTTTGGGAACTGTTGGATACATTTCATCCAGTGGAATCCAGAGCACAGTTCAGGGTCTTGGAACGTATGGATATATTTCTACAAAGTCGTTGAACAGCACTCTGGATGGACTTGGCACCTTGGGATATGTGAGCGCCGCTATAGTAAATGCGAGCTTCTACATAGACAATGGTGGCAATTTCAATATATTAGGAGGCACAGCGATTGTTTCTTCTGCGCAGGCCGTGGTATTCTTAAGCACATTTGTTCTTTCATCTCTGACGTATATGGGAAACAATGGAACCATTATCCCCACACGCTATCCCGATGCGACTCTCGGAAATCATATGTTTTTCTCAACAGCAAGAATTCGTTTGGATCAGTTTTCCAGTTACATTTTGAGCAGTTCGCGTATCAATTTGGAAATCTATCCAACCTTTGTGTTTCCAAGACTGAATACTGGAGCATCTGGGTATTCTCTCATCAATATGAGCACGATGATTGCTTATAGTAACACATTTTTATCACCTGTAGCATCCAGTTGGGTCTATGCTGGAACACAAACAGCAGGATTTGGGAATGTTTTCCAACAGCCTATTCATATGCAGATTCCTGGATCTTTGATTGCGAATAAAT
>Ga0129333_10004534_pt1 | contig 13006 bp, 10 predicted proteins | sample CPB6_08_DNA_FD_94474 | JGI IMG/M metagenome (GOLD analysis project Ga0129333, IMG submission 94474) | Freshwater to marine salinity gradient microbial communities from Chesapeake Bay, USA - CPBay_Sum_0.6_0.8_DNA | ecosystem: Environmental > Aquatic > Marine > Coastal | place: USA: Chesapeake... | reverse complement strand
GGACTTCGCCGCGGGCACGATCACCACGGCAAATATCCCGGTCGCATGGACGCCGGTCGAAGCGGATGGCTACCTGTTGATGGTCAGCTCGGGCGCGCAGAACACGCCATCGGACGGCGTTCCGGTCGCCGACGACACCGACGTCGTTCAGGGCTTCAAGATCGGTCGAGGTGATCCTTGGTACCGCAAGGTGATCGGCCGCACCTATCACCATCTGGTGCGACTCCTGTTCCGTTTACCGGTGCGCGACACCGATTGCGACTTTCGGCTCGTCAACCGACGGGTTCTCGATCAGGTGTCGCTGCGTTCGGCCACCGGAGTGATCTGCGTGGAGATGATGTTCGAGTTCAAGCGCGTCGGGGCACGCTTCGTCGAAGTCGGGGTCAGCCATCGCAATCGACCCCACGGACGTTCGCAGTTCTTCCGTCTGCCTGCCGTCGGCCGGGCGGCCGTTCAACTGGTGTCGCTGTGGTGGCGCCTCGTCGTTCGTGGCTCGCGCGGCGACCGACCTACCATCCACTCATGACGGCAGCGCGCGTCGCCTGGTTCAACTGTTCGGCCGGAGTGGCCGGCGACATGACGATGGCGGCGTTGGTGCACGCCGGAGCCGATGCCGACCGCGTCGCCGAGATCCTCGGTGGGTTGCCGGTGCACGATTACGCGCTCTCCTTCGAGCCCGCCCTGCGTGCCGGGGTGTCGTGCGTGCGCGCCCTCGTCGCCGTTCACGAACACGAACACCATCACCGGCCGTGGTCGACCATCGACGCGATGCTCGCCGAGGCCGACCTGCCCGAGCGGGTCGCCGAACGGGCCCGCCGGGTGTTCCGCGTGCTCGCCGAGGTCGAGGGCGATATCCACGGTGTTCGCCCCGAGGAGGTGGAGTTCCACGAGGTGGGTTCCACCGACGCGATCGTCGACGTGGTGGGCGTGTGCGCGGCCCTCGAGGTGCTCGGCGTCGATCGGGTGGCCTGCGGATCGATCGGCACCGGACACGGAAGCGTGGTGACCGCCCACGGTTCGTTGCCGAACCCGGTGCCGGCGGTGCTGGCTCTCGCCGCCCGCCGGGGACTCGTGCTGCGCGGGCTCGACGATCACCGCGAACTGGCCACTCCCACCGGTGCGGCGATCATGGCGGCACTGGCCGACCATGTCGGAGCGCTCCCCGATCTGGTGGTGGAAGCCCGTGGCTACGGTGCGGGTTCGATCGACGTCGACGGTCGCGCGAACGTGGTGCAGGTCGTAGTGGGCACCGAGGCGCGCGCGGAGGCTTCCGGTGATTCCGTGCGACTTCTCGAGGCGAACGTCGACGACGTGACGGGTGAGGTGCTGGCCCACACCATCGCGTCGTTGTTGGATGCCGGCGCGCACGACGCGTGGTCGACGGCGATCGTGATGAAGAAAGGACGTCCCGCCCACACGTTGCACGTGTTGTGCGATCCGGCGCTCACTCAGCGCATGATCGACGTGCTGGTGGCCGAGACCGGAACCCTCGGCGTTCGCGGAACCATGGTCGATCGCTGGCCGCAACGTCGCGAAGAATCGGCGGTCGACGTGAGTGGCCACCTCGTGCGGGTGAAGATCGCCCGGGGCCGGGTGAAGGTCGAGCACGACGACGCGTTGGCAGCCGCCCGCTCGCTCGGTGTGCCGTTGCGTGACGTGTTGCGGCGCGCCGAAGAATTGGCCCAACCCGAACCGAACTGACCCGGAAACGAAACGTCCCCCGCCGGAGGCGAGGGACGTCGTGCGAGTGGTCGGGGTGAGAGGATTTGAACCTCCGGCCTCCACGTCCCGAACGTGGCGCGCTAGCCAAACTGCGCTACACCCCGATGGTGCGAGTGGAGAGGCTACCCGGCAACGGCCGGTTCGCCCTCGGCCGCGTCGGCCGCGACCTCCGGCAGTCCCTCGCCCCAGCAGCCACCGGCGGCCACCGCACGGGCGGCCCGGCGAAGGCGCAACGAATCGAGGGGCTTGATCAACCAGCCGTCGGTCCCGCTTCGGCGAGCCATCTGAATGTCGGCGTCGCGGTCGAGCAACATCAGGATCGGCACGTGCGGCAACGCGCCGGAACTCTCGTCGAGACGAAGATCCATGGTGACGGCGATGCCACCCATGGTCCCGATCTGCATGTCGAGGATCACGAGATCCGGAGTGGAGCCCTTCACCACTCCGGCCACCGCTCGACCGTCGCGACACACGGTGAACGACGTCGAACCGTCGTCGAGAGCCGCCGTCACTTCGGCGATCAACCAGTCGGCGTCGGTGGCCAGGATCACGTGCACGAGTGGAACGCTACCCGTCGTCACCTGCCCGGGGCGAACAGGGCTCAGCGGTTCGTGAAGTAGCCGTTGACGTCGACGATCAGATCGGCCCGGCCGTACACCTTGAAACAGATCCGGCCGTCCGATGACACCGGGACGATCACCGCGTTCGGGGCGATCTCGCCGGAGACGAAGTTGATGCTCGAGGTCACCGGGGTGGCCCCGCAGGGGTAGGCCTGCACGTAACCACCCTCGGGACCCACCGAGGTGTTGGCCGCGGTCAGGTTCACCGACACCGCACCCACGTCGGACGCCGTCGACGGCACTCCGCCCTTGCCGAGCACCGAGAACTGCAGAACGGTGCCGTCGGCATTGCGGCCGTTGCCGACCTTGCCGGCCGCCGAGAGTCCCGTGCCGTCACGGGTGTCCATCACGCGGGTCGGCGGAAGGAGGCGGAAACCGGAACCGGTCGACACGTAACCGTTGACGTCGACGATGAGGTCGGCTCGTCCGTAGACCCGGAAGCAGATGTCACCGTCCGACGACACGGGCGAGATCACCGCGTTCGGCCGAATCGCGCCGGAGGCGAAGTTGACACTCGACGTCGTCGGGTTCGTTCCGCACGGATACGCGCGCACGTAACCACCCTCGTTGCCCACCGAGGTGTTGGCCGCCGTGAGATTGAACGACACCGCGGCGATGGAGGACGCCGAGGTGGGCAGTCCGCCCCGGCCGAGCACGTTGAAGCGGAGTTCGGCACCGGCCTCGTTCACACCGTTGCCCACCTGACCGACGGGTACGTTGCCGGTCCCGAGTCGGGTGTCCATGATGCGGGCGGGAGTGAGGGCGTTGAAGCCGGCGATCGGTTGGAAGTAGCCAGTGACGTCGACGATCAGATCCGCCGCTCCGTACACGTCGAAGCACACCGTGCCGTTGCTCGACACCGGCGTCACGACGGCATTGGGAACGATCTGGCCGTTGGAGAAGTTGACGCTCGACGTCGTCGGAGTCGATCCACACGGGAACACCTGCACGTATCCACCGACGTCACCGGCGGTGGTGTTCGCGACGGTGAGGTTCAGCGACACCGCACCGATCGACGACGCCGAGGTGGGTAGTCCGCCGCGCCCGAGCACGTTGAAGGAGAGTTCGGTGCCGCTGTCGTCGACGCCGTTGCCGACTCTCTGGGCCGGGACTCCACCGACACCGAGCCGAGTGTCGAGGATGCGACTCGGGCGGAGGGTCACGAATCCGCCGAACTCCTGGTCGAGGCGCGACTTGATGGTGGGTGTCGAGAATCCGAACCCGGTGGCCGAGAATTCGAACCACCCGTTGGCCGATGTCATGGTGGTCGTCGCGGACTTGATGGTGTCGGTCTCGGAGAAGACGCCCACCGACGACGTGATGTCACCGTTGCCGATCCCGTACAGGCACTCGGCGATGTCGTCACGGAGAACGAGGTCGTAGCGACCGACGAAGTCGGTGGTGCCGTCGGGTTCGAAGTGCGGAGCCGACACCTTGTAGTTCAGGGTTCCCGAGAGTTCGTCGTAGGTGGGAGGGCCCTCGGAATAGAGCGTCGAGTTCGTGGCCACGATTCCCGTCACGCCGGACGCGTCCTTGATGCACGCGGGGGCGTCGTTCATCTCCGACTCACTCAGGGTGCGAACGCTCCACTGCGATGGAACCGCGGCGGCCTTGTCCCCGATGTAGTCGCGCCAGAGGTCGAGTTGGGCGAACGAGGATTCCTTGTAGGCGGTGGGCAGCGTCACGGCGTTGCGTTGGGAGGGTGCGAGTTGAAGGCTGCCCGGCAGGCGGGTGCCGCAGATCGTCGGACAGTTGTCGGTGAACCATTGCTGGATGGACGCGGGCAGGCTGGACCACAGGCCGGTGCCCGACACGATCGGGACCTTGGTGGGTGCGGCGGTGATGGAGAACGTGGTGATCCCGTTCGCCGTGGTGATCGATGCCGAGGGATCGGCGAGCCGACCGTGCAACCAGCCGGCCGGTGGGGTGGCGAGTCTCACCACGAGACGCCACTGCACGTTGGCGGGGAAAGCCCGCTTCAGGGCGCATTGGCTGCTCTCGCCCCAGATGGTGCAGCGATAGCGGCCGTAGTCGGCGGCCACGCCGGCGAAGCGAACCTGACCGCCCGACTCGGAGTACGTGTCCATGCAGACGCCGTTGGATGTGGTGTTGCAGTCGGTCTGGAAGATGTCGATCGGAGTGATGCTGGCGAACAATGCGGGAGGCGCGGTGGCGCTTTCGTTGTTGCGGATCACACCACTCGACATCACGGTCACCGCGTACTCGTTGCCGCGCGTGTGGTTCACGTTCGAGAACGTGTAGATCTGTGGTGCCTTGCCGTCGGGGACCCCCTTGGTCGGGTCGCCCGTGAATTCGTTGACTCCCTGCGCCGGGAACTGACGGTTGTGAACGCCGGGCACCTCGCCTGATTGGGTGATGGCCGTTACCGACTCGATGCAGTTGACCGTCACCGAGACACCGCACGGACCCAGGACGGCGCGGAAGTCGTAGCCACTGGCCGTCGAGCACGGCGCGGCGGTCGCACTGCTGCACAGCCGGGTGCCCCCGTTCGCGTCGGGAACCGTCATGAGCACCGAGACGTTGTCGCGCAGACCGTTCACCTCGTCGATCTCGATGGCGTGCAGTCCGGCCGTCGCGGCGAACTGACTGGGCCATTGCTCGTCCTCGATCGCGGGAATCGCGTTCGAACCCACCGCGCCACTCGTCGACACGAGAGCGACGAGGACGATGCCGACCACGAAACGGGAGAGACGACGAGTCATGTCGCTTGTCTATCCGAAACGGGGCGACCCTTCGAGTGTTTGTACTAGTGGCCGGCGACCAACTCGTCGGCCAGCGACAGGATGGCCACCAGATCGTGCACGTCCTCGGGGCGTTGCCGCAGGCGAACCACCGGCGCGTCGGCCACCGCGGCGACGACCGGTTCGACGGCAGCCGCTTCGGCCTCCGACATCGCCCGCAGGTCGGCGAGATTCCGGTGGAGAGCCGCCATTTCCTCGTTCCCCTCCCGGATCGCCTTGCGAGCCGCGGTGCGCGCCGACGCCGAGGATCCGCGACCGAACTCGGGAAGCAGACGGTTCAGCACCAACGCACCGACGTCCACGCCCTCACGACCCAGTTGACCCACGAAGTAGAGCGCCTCCTCCACCGTGTCGCGCCGCGGTGATGCGACGACCACGTAACGGGTCGAACGCGAACGCAGCAGCGTCTGCACCGCGCGAGCCCGCTCACGGAACCCCGACTCGATCCCCTCGAACGCGCGGAAGAACGTGATGGCGTCGGCCAGCACGTCGGCGCCGATCACCCGGCCGATGGTTCGGATGATGGGCTGGGCCGCCACGTTCAGCACCTTCAGACCGCCGCGCGTCGGTGCCACCAACCACCGGTACACGCGGTGGTCGAGGAAGTTCATGAGTTTCTGCGGGGCGTCGAGGAAGTCGAGGGCCTCGCGCGACGGAGGAGTGTCGACCACCACGAGGTCGAACCGCTCGTCGTTGTGGAGTTCGTACAGTTTCTCGGCCGCCATGTACTCCTGGCTGCCGGAGAGTCGGCTGGCCACGTTGCGGTAGAAGGCATTGTCGAGAATGCGACCCACCTGGGCCTCGTCGCGCGCGTGACGACGGACCACCGCATCGAAGGTGGCGCGCGCGTCCAGCATCATCGCCCACAACTCGATGTCCGAGTCGCCGAGCAGTTTTCCGTCGACGGCGCGTGGTTCGTTGTCGAGATGCCCCGACAGTCCGAGGGCATCGGCGAGTCGCTTGGCCGGATCGATCGTCACCACCACCACGCGGCGACCCCGGCGGGCGGCCTCCACGGCGATGGCCGCCGCGGTGGTGGTCTTGCCCACTCCGCCCGAACCGCAGCACACCACCACCGACGCCGAGTCGATGAGTCCGACGACCCCGGTCTTGCTCCGGCGCGAAGCCATCAGTCCTCCGCCTCGCGGTCGACGACCGAACCGGCGAGCGCTTCGGCGAGCGTCCGCACGTCGGCCGAGTCGAGTCCGGCCTTGGCGAGATGCGGCAGCGTCAGCACCGCGGCGTCGGTGGTGGCGGTCAGGCGATCGAGCTCGCGCCGGTGAACCGCACACCTTCTCGACCTGAAGCGTGCCGCTTCGGCGAGATTCCCCTCGGGAAGCCGGCCGTTCGACACCAATTGGTCGATCTCGGGTGAGGAATCGAAACCGTTCACCACCATCGGGGCGAGCGTCGTCCCGATCTCGGCGGTCAGCACCGCGGCCGTTTCCAGTGTTTCGCTCACCGGAGTCGACTCGGGCAGGGTCACCAGCACCACCCGGCAACGGCTCGGATCGCGCAGCATCTGGTCCACCTCGATGGCTTGGGAACGAATGGGACCACCGCGAACCGTCTCGGCCATGGCGGCCGGCGAACGGAACAACGACAACGCGTGTCCGGCGGCCGGACCGTCGGCGATGATGAGATCGTGTGGTCCGTCGGGTCCGGTCAGGCTCACGAGATGTTTGATCTTGCCGAGCACCAAGAGGTCGTCGATTCCCGGCGCGGCACTGGCCACCACGTCCACCACGCCGGTCGAAACGAGGCGCTTGGCGAGTCGGGCGAGTCCTTGGGTGGCGAGGTAGTCCTGCAGTGCCTCCGAGGCCGAGATGGTGCGCAGGTGGATCGAACCACGTTGATCCGGCCCGAGTCCGGCCGCCACCACGTCACCGTCGTAGGTGGCCCCGGCATCGGGATGCCCGCCGAGCAGAGTGGCCAGACCCGGTCGACCGTCGAGTGACACAACCAGCACCCTCATGCCCCGATCGGCTGAGGCTCGTGCGAGCGCGGCGGTTACCGTTGTCTTGCCGACACCCCCCTTGCCGGCCACCACGAGCAACCGCGACATGGTGAACAGTCGGTCGGAATCGATTCTCGGAGGCACTCGTGCGCAGGCTAGCCATCGCCCTTCTGGCACTCGGCGCGGGGCTGAGCATGCTCGGTGTGTCATCGGCCTCGGCGGCCGATGGAGACGCGTCGGGCGAGACATCGGCCGGATCGACGGATGTCACGAATGCGTCGAACGACGGTGAAGACGTCGATCTGGGTCTACCCCCGGTCGATGTTCTGCAGGTGTCCGGACTCATCGACGGCATCGTGGCCGACGAGATCGATCGAGCCATCGACCGCGCCGAGACCGACGGGGCCCAGGCTCTCATCCTGCAGATCAACTCGCGGGCATCGGTGATCGGGCGTGACGAGATGCGCGACCTGTATCTTCGCATCGTCGACGCCCAGATCCCGGTGGCGGTGTGGGTCGGGCCGTCCGGTGCGCGCGCGACCGGGATGGTGGCGCAGTTGTTGTCGGCCGCGGACGCGACCGGAATGGCGCCGGGTGCACGCATTGGTCGCACCGGCCCGCCGCTCGTCGACGACGTCTCGTTCGGCGAGGCCACCGACTTGCTTCGCACCGACACTCTCGGATTCCAGGACGCCCGACGTCGAGGGGCACTGAAGCTCGAGATCAGCGACGAAGGTGCACCGACCATCCGCAACATGGTGTTCGCCCTCGACGGGCTCGAGATCGACGGTCGCGTCCTCGACACCGCGGTCGAGTCGATCGACGAGGACGGCGTGGTCGCCACCAGCATCACCGTGGTCCGTTTCCACAAGCTCGGGCTCGGCGCACAGTTGTTCCACACCGCGGCCAGTCCGGCCGTCGCGTGGCTCTTTCTCATCATCGGTCTCGCTCTGCTCGTGTTCGAGTTTTTCACGGCGGGTATCGGAGTGGCCGGCGTGGTGGGCGGCATCTGTCTCTTGCTCGCGTTCTACGGACTCGGTGAACTGCCGGAGCGAGGCTGGGCCCTCGGCCTCATCCTTGCGTCGATGATCGCCTTCTCGGTCGATGTGCAAGTGGGACTGCCCCGATTCTGGACCGGTGCGGGTCTCGTGATGTTCGTGGTCGGTTCGTGGTTCCTGTTCCCGAACGTCGACCAGCACGTGTTGCGCCCGTCGTGGCTCACCTTCCTCGTGGGCTACGTCGGAATCGCGCTCACCTTCGTGTCGGGCATGCCGTCCATGACTCGTACCCGATTCGCCACGCCCACGATCGGTCGAGAGCGACTGATCGGCGAGGTCGGCACCGCGGTGTCGGACATCTCTCCCGACGGAGCGGTGCAGATCGGTGCGTCGCGCTGGAAGGCGCGCACCAACCGAGCCACTCCGGTGAAGACCGGCGAGTCGGCGCGGGTCGTGGCGATCGACGGTGTCGTGCTCGAGGTCGAGCCCGAGGCGGGAGGTGCGCGCGACTATCGCGAACGCCGACCCAAGAACGACGACTGATGGTCCGGGCGGTCGGGTGGACCTCTTCTCCGACGGATCGACGGTGGAACTTCTTCCTCACGACGGGTCGGCCGTTCTCCACCCCTGGATTCTGGGTGACGATTCCTCCTCGGCGACCTTCGACGAATTGCGGCGGGCCGTGGAATGGTCGCAGCACCGACTCACCATGTTCGGACGTCAGGTGGACGAACCACGTCTGTCGGCCTGGTACGGCGACGTTTCCTACACCTACTCGGGAGTGCCGCGCGAGCCCTTGCCGTGGAACGAACCCTTGTCGCGTCTGCGACGTCTCTGCGAGCGAATCACCGGCTCGTCGTTCAACTCCGTGCTCGCCAACCTCTATCGCGACGGAACCGACTCGATGGGATGGCACGCCGACGACGAACCCGAACTCGGAACCTCGCCGGTCATCGCGTCGGTGAGTCTCGGCGCCCCGCGTCGCTTCAGGTTCCGACACCGTGACTCCGGTGAGACGATCGAGTGCCGTTTGCCGTCCGGTTCTCTGCTCGTGATGAGTGGAGCCTGTCAGCGGCGCTGGATGCACTCGGTTCCGAAGGAGACGCGCGTCTCCGAACCCCGCATCAACCTCACGTACCGGCTCATCGGTCCAGTCGTGGACCGGCGATCCTGACCTCGTCGCGACGGCGAGTGATCCCCCGAGCGTCGAGTTCGGTGGCGAGCGGAACCGCGAACTTGCGGGTGATGCCGAGCCGTTCACGGAAGTGCGACATCGTGAATCCAGTCGGATTCACGCCGAGGAGATCGCGCGCGGCCGTGCGCGCGGTCTCGATGGCGTCGGTGTGGAACCAGATGTCGTCGCGCTCGAACACGAGTCCGAAGTGGGCGAGTCGACGCAGTTCCGCGGAGGTGATTCCGACGGGGGCCTCGGGACTGCAGCCGCCCGCCCGCAACAGTTCGAGAGCCGGGTGATCGGCGAGGGGATCGCGGACTCCACGCGGCCGCAACCGACCGTTCGACAGCTCCCAGCGCTCGTCACTCTCGGCGACCGTTCGTAGCCGCTCGTCGAGTCGCGCCGGGTCGAGTCCCTCCGGCCCCGCCGCGACCATCATGCTCTCGAGACGTTCCGATTCGACTTCCCATGCATCGGGATCGACGATCCACCGACCGACGGTGCCGGGACGTTCGGCGCCGGTGAGACGCCGGAAATCGTCGACGTCGACCCAGCCGCGTCGGGCGAGCAGCACATCGGGATCCTTGTCGGGTCGGGCGTCGACGGCCCGTGTCGTCGGTGCCACGTCCAGCACCTCGCCGCCCCCCACCGTCTCGCCGCGACCACTCTCGCGCAGCACGAAACGATCGCCGGGCACCAGCGGAACCGCTCGCGCGAGATGGAGTCGCACGAAGCCGGACTCGCCGGGGGCCATCGACTCGGGTCCGAGAACCCGCACGCGTGTCGGAATCTCGTCGGATCCGACGTGCACCGTGTGCGCTCCACGGCGAGACAACGAGTGATCGAGAGTCGCCAGAACCGTCATGGAGGCGTCGACCACCGACGTGACCTGCCAGTCACCCTCGCGCACCACCGCGTCGCCACGTCGCAACTGATCGTGGTCGACGCCGGCGAGATTGATGGCGAGCCGGCTTCCCGGGTCCGCACTCGACACCCCGCGGCCGAGCGACTGCAGGGCGCGCACCCGAGCGGTGCGCATGGATGGGGTGAGTGTCACGGTGTCGCCCTCGGTCAACGTGCCGTGGGTGAGGGTTCCGGTGACCACGGTGCCACTGCCCTTGGCGGCGAACACCCGGTCGATGAAGAGACGCGGTCGTGCACGATCGACCGCCCGGGTCGTCGAGGACAGGGTCTCCTCGATGGAGGCGAGCAGATCACCGAGTCCGGTTCCGGTGGTCGACGACACCGCGATCATCGGCGCGCCGGAGAGGAAGGTTCCTTCCAGTCGTTCGGCCGTCTCGAGGCGAGCGAGTTCGAGCGAGTCGGAGTCGACGAGGTCGCTCTTGGTGAGCACCACCACCCCGCGAGGAACCCCCACGAGTTCGAGAATCCGCAGATGCTCCTCGGATTGAGGCATCCAGCCCTCGTTCGGGTCGATCACGAACAACGCGGCATCGACCCCTCCCACGCCGGCCAGCATGTTGGAGACGAAACGCACGTGGCCCGGAACGTCGATGAACGCGAGATCCTCGCCCGTCGACAGACGGAGATGAGCGAACCCGAGATCGATGGTGAGACCGCGCTCCTTCTCCTCGCGCCAACGATCCGGGTCGGTACCGGTGAGCGCGCGCACGAGACTCGACTTTCCGTGGTCCACGTGGCCGGCGGTGGCGACGATCCGCATCGTGCCGATCACCCGTCGACGAGGCTGTGGAGCGCGTCGATCAGGTGCCGGTCGTCCTCGGGGAACACCGTCCGCAGGTCGAGCACCGTCCTGTCTCCGACGACCCGAGCCACGATCGGAGTCGGACGTTCGCGGAAAGCAGCCACGTGGTCACCACCGATGGCGACTCCGATCGAGGCGATCCTCGCACCGGGACTACTGCCGGCTCCCGGCAACGAATCGCACTCCACCACCTCGCCGTGGCCGATGGCGGCGACGATCTCCTCCGCGCGCGCCCGGAGATCGGAAGAGGGTGTCGACACCATGCGCCAGAAGGGAACCTCATGACCCGCCGTGCGACCGAGATGCGCGAGAACCACGTCGTGCAGCGAAGTCAGCACGAGACCTCCGGGTCGAAGTGCCCGCATCAGTGGATGAGTCGCGCAACGTTGCACGAGGTCGGCCCGACCGGCGATGACGCCACCTTGCGGACCACCCATCAACTTGTCGGTCGAGAAGGTCACCAGAGCGGCACCGGCCGCGAGCGTTTGACGGGCCGCCGGCTCGTCGCGCAACCACGCCGGAGGACCGCCGTCCAACCAGGGGCAGGCCGCGTCGAGCAAGCCGGAGCCGATGTCGGCCACCACCGGCACGTCGAGTTGCGCGAGTTCGGCCACCGACGTCGACTCGACGAAACCCTCGACGCGGTAGTTCGACGGATGAACCTTCAGTACCAACGCCACGTCGTTGCCCTTGCGTGAAATGGCGCGTCGGTAGTCGGCGACACGGGTGCGATTGGTGGTGCCGACGTCGACCAGACGGGCACCCGACTGCTCCATGACCTCGGGAACGCGGAAGCCGCCACCGATCTCCACGCTCTCACCTCGGCTCACCGCGACGTCACGCCCGGCGGCGAGGGCGGCGAGTACCAACATCACCGCCGCGGCGTTGTTGTTCACCACGATCGCGTCCTCGGCACCCGTGGCGCGCGCCAGAAGCCCGCCGATTCCGCGTTGACGGCTGCCCCGACTCCCGGTGGCGAGATCGAACTCGAGGTTGCGCGCTCCCCGGACGTCGACCTGGCGCAACGGAGCCCGACCGAGGTTGGTGTGGGCCACCACTCCGGTGGCGTTGATCACCGGCCGCAACAACGCCGCCCGCGTTTCTTCGGCCAACTGGCGCGCCGAATCGGGGGCACCGGCGGCGATGGCGCGACGGGCGGCGTCGACGAGGAGCGGGTGGGGGAGGCCGACGTCGGAGATCGAACGGGCGAGCGCGTCGACCGACGGCGGTCGATCCGGGCGGGTCTCGTTCACGGGTTCGACGCTACTCGTCACCGATCGGCACCGTTCGGGGCCAGCAGTTAGGTTGACGTCGTGATCCTGCTGCTGTTGTTCGTGGTGATTCCGATCGTGGAGTTGTGGGTGATCATCCGGGTCGGATCCGCCATCGGCTTCCTCAACACCCTCGCGATCATCATCGTCGTCGCCGTTCTGGGCTCGTGGTTGGTGAAGCGCGAGGGTCTCCGCGTGTGGCGACGGTTCACCGAGTCGGTGTCGCGCGGGCGGGTGCCGACCCGCGAGCTGGTGGACGGCGTGCTGATCCTCGGTGCCGGAGCACTGCTTCTCACGCCGGGCTTCGTGACCGATGTCGTCGGCGTGCTGATGCTCTTCCCGCCCACTCGCGCGGTGATCCGCTCACTGGTGATGCGCTCGGTGAAGAAGCGCACGATCGTCGTGAGACGCGGCGAAGGATGGATCGACGCCGACTCCACCGAGCCGCGCGGCGAACTCTGATCCGGTTCTTCGAGGCGCGGGGATCAGCCGGCGGTGCGGGACAACGCCGACCAGGCGTTGTAACCACCGAGGATGTCGCTCACGTCGAGGAAGCCGCGCGAGCGCAGCGTGCTGGCGGCGATCGACGACCGGTAGCCACCGGCGCAGAACACCACGGTGGGACGTCTCGGGTCCAGTTCGTCGAGCCGACGAGTGAGCGAAGCGAGTTCGACGTGCCGGGCACCGTCGATCGAACCGAGGCGGAATTCTCCCGGCCCGCGCACGTCGACCAGTTGGAGATCGGTCAGGTTCGAACGCCGTTCGTCGAACTCTCG
>Ga0129333_10004530_pt1 | contig 13009 bp, 12 predicted proteins | sample CPB6_08_DNA_FD_94474 | JGI IMG/M metagenome (GOLD analysis project Ga0129333, IMG submission 94474) | Freshwater to marine salinity gradient microbial communities from Chesapeake Bay, USA - CPBay_Sum_0.6_0.8_DNA | ecosystem: Environmental > Aquatic > Marine > Coastal | place: USA: Chesapeake... | reverse complement strand
GCGGCGGTGGAGAAGGTGTTGATTGATGAGCCGGAGCCTGCCCTTCTGCGTCAGACGGGCATTGGGATGGCTATGCATGGGGCGTGAGGTCTGGGTTGGTGGGTCGCACCTCAACCCGTAGCGACCTCACACCCCCTTGTCAGCTGAACAACCTGCTGAGACAGAACACTTAGCCCTGAATCAGCCCTGGCGGATGCATGGGCTCGGGCCTGGCAAGTCATGGTGACTGCTGCTCAGAGTTCCCTGGCGGCACTGCACCTCCGCTCAGGGCCGCTCCGGCACCGCAGCCGCATCCAGGCGGCGCGGATCCGCAGCCCCGAGACTGCCGCTGGGTTGAGCGCCGCCAGCGCTGCCAGCCGGATAGCGCACCTCCACCGAATTGGCGGAGCCCATCGCCGGCACGAGCACCAGCGTGTGGCCCATCGCCGCCAGCAGGCGCAGGGTGTCGGCGCTCAGGCCTTCCTCCAGGCTGATCTGATCGGGCCAGAGCTGGCTGTGCACCCGCGGTGCCGCCACGGCTGACGCCAGGTTGAGGCCATGCACCAGCCGGTTCAGCAGCACCTGCAGCACGGTGGTGATGATGCGGCTGCCGCCGGGGCTGCCGGTGGCCAGCAGCGGGCGCCCATCCGGCAGAAACGCCAAGGTAGGCGTCATCGAACTCAGGGGCCGGCGGCCGGGGGCGATCGCGTTCTGGGGGCCCTGGCGCAGGCCATAGGCATTGGCGGCACCAACGGCGGCGCTGAAATCGTCCATCTCGTTGTTGAGCAGGAAGCCAGCACCAGGCACGCTGATGCCATTGCCATAGGCCGTGTTCAGCGTTGTGGTGGTCGCCACCAGGCCGCCATCGCGATCCACCACCGACAGATGGGTGGTGTTGCCGCCCCCCTCCGCTGCGCTGCGCTGCGCCTCCAGCTCCACCGCCGGCCGGTGCCGATCCAGCCGCAGCTGGCGCCGCTGCCCCGCCGCGTAGTCGGCGCTGAGCAGCTGATCCAGCGGCATCGCGATCTGATCGGGATCGCCCAGCAGCCGGTTGCGGTCGCGGTAGGCCAGGTTCATCGCCTCCACCATCGGCTGCAGGCTGGCGGCACTGTTCAGGCCCGTGGCCGCCAGATCAAAGGGCGCCAGCACATTCAGCAGCTGCAGCAGGGTGACGCCACCACCGCTGGGCGGCGGCATCGTGAGCAGCGCATGGCCGCGCAGGTTGCCCTGCAACGGCCGCAGCCACTGAGCGCGGTAGCCGGCCAGATCAGCCGGCGCGATCAGCCCCCCCCGCTGGCGCATCAACGCCGTGAGCTGCCGCGCGATCCGGCCGCGATAGAAGCAGGCATCCCCCTCGCGGGCGATGCAGCGCAAGCTGGATGCCAGCTGCGGCTGGCGCAGAAGTTCACCCGGGCGATAGGGGCGCAGGCCACGGTCATCACCGCGCAGAAACAGGCCCCGCGAACTGGGATCCGCAGCCAGCAGCGGCGCCGCCTCCTGCAGCGACCTGGCCAGCTCCGCCCCCACCGGAAAACCGTTCTCCGCCAGATCGATCGCCGGCTGCAGCACCGCCGCCAGCGGCAGGCAGCCGTAGCGGCGTTGCACCAGCGTCAACCCCGCAACCGTGCCCGGCACCGCCGTGCTCAGCAGGCTGCGGGTGGCGCGATCGCGATCAACACTGCCATCAGGCCGCAGAAACAGATCGGCGCGGGCGGCTGCCGGCGCGGTTTCGCGGAAATTCACCGCCACCGCCTCACCGCGGCCGATCCGCACCGCCTGCGCTAACGCCGGCTGCCGCGCCGCCGCCGCGCAGGTGCGGATCGGTCCGGTCCGCGGCAGCCACAGCAGCAGAAAGCCGCCGCCGCCAAGGTTGCCCGCCTGGGGCAGCGTCACCGCCAGGGCGAAGGAACTGGCCACCGCCGCATCCACCGCATTGCCGCCCAGCCGCAGGATCTCAGCCCCTACTGCCGCGGCACGCTGCTCCTGCGCCGCCACCATGCCACCGCCCGATTCAATCGGATCGAAGCGCTGGCTGCGCTCCTGAAGCAGATTGCCGGCTGGTTCCACCGCCCGCAGCGGCAGCACCGCAGCCAGGGGCAGCAGCGCCCCGAGACCAATCCTCAGTAGCCGCTGCAAGCACCGCTCCATCAGGCCTCTCCTGCCGGCACCACCCCGTAGCCACCGCCGCCCGGGGTGGCGATCCGCACCCGCTCGCCGGGCTGCAGCTCCAGGGCGATCGAGCCCGGCAGGCTGCGCTCCTGGCCATCCAGGCCGATCAGGGTGTTGCAGCCGCAGGCCCCGGCGCCACCACCCGCCAAGCCAGCGGGGGGCACCCGGCGGGCACCGCTCAGCAGCGACAGGGTGAGCGGCTGCAGCGCCCGCAGCTCGCGGATCACGCCATCGCCGCCGCGCCAGCGGCCACTGCCGCCGCTGCCGCGCCGGATCGCGAAGCGCTCCAGCCGCACCGGCAGCCGCTCCTCCAGCAGCTCCGGATCGGTGAGGCGCGAGTTGGTCATGTGGCTCTGCACCGCATCGGCACCGGCGAAGCCACGGCCGGCGCCGGTGCCGCCGCAGATCGTTTCGTAGTACTGGCAGTCGGCATTACCGAAGCTGAGGTTATTCATCGTGCCCTGGGCCGCCGCCATCACCCCCAGCGCCGCGAACAGGGCATTGGCCACCGCCTGGGAGGTTTCCACGTTGCCCGCCACCACCGCCGCCGGTGGCTCGGGATGGAGCAGGCAGCCGCGTGGCACCACCAGCTCCAGCGGGGCGAAGCAGCCGGCATTGAGCGGAATCGGCTCCGCCACCAGGCAGCGGAACACATACAGCACCACCGCCTTGGTGATCGCCAGCGGCGCGTTGAGGTTGCCGCTGTGCTGCGGCGCGGTGCCGCTGAAATCGATGCGAGCACGGCGGGCGGCCCGATCCACCTGCACCGCCACCGCAATTCGCTCGCCGCCATCGAGCTCCACCACCGCCCGGCCACCGCTCAGGTGATCGAGCACCCTCCGCACCGCCTCCGCCGCCTGCTGCTGCACCTGCTCCATCGCCAGCTGAACCCGCGCCAGCCCTGCTGTGGTGATCAGCGCCTGCAGCCGCTCCACCCCCAGCTGATTGGCAGCCAGCTGCGCCCGCAGGTCCGCCAGCAGCTGCTCGGGATTGCGCACTGGCCAGGGCCCGGCCGTGAGCCGCTGGCGCCAGCCCTCCTGGTCGAGCAAGCCGCGCTGCACCAGCGGCACGTTATCGAGCAGCAGGCCTTCGTCGTCAATGCTGCGGCTGTGGGGCGGCATCGAGCCGGGTGTGATGCCGCCCACATCAGCGTGATGCCCGCGGCTGGCCGCGAACCCCACCAGCTCGCCGGCGGCGAACACCGGCGTGATCACCGTGAGATCCGGCAGGTGCGTGCCACCGTTGTACGGGTTGTTCGACACCACCGCATCACCCGGGGCCAGGGGCGGCCGTTCCCCCCGCGCCACCGCCGCCAGCAGCGCCGCCACGCTTTCGCCCATCGAGCCCAGATGCACGGGGATGTGCGGCGCATTCACCACCAGGGCGCCGTGACGATCGAACAGGGCGCAGGAGAAATCCAGCCGCTCCTTGATGTTCACCGAACTGCTGGTCTGCTGCAGGCGGGTGCCCATCTGTTCGGCGATGGCGGTGAAGCGATGGCTGAACAGCTCGAGCGTGAGCGGATCGAGGCTGCCGGCGGCCGCTGCCGGGGCCACCGCCGGCGGCGTATCGGCCTGCTCAGCACGGTCCTGCTCCTGGTCAGGCTTCGGGCTCTGCTCCAGCAGCAGGCTGCCTTCGCGCAGCACCTGGGCGCTCCAGCCGGGCAGCAGCAGCGTGGTGCCGGTGGATTCCACGATCAGGCCTGGCCCCTGCAGGCGGCAGCCGGCCCCCAGCGCCTGCCGCTGCCAGAGCGGCAACGTATGCCAGGCACCCTGCAGATACACCGGCACCCGAGCCAGCGGCGCTGCGGGCACTGCCGCCATCGGCGGGGCAGCGGCGAGCCCCAGCGCGGCCCCGGGCCGGATCAGCTCGATGCTCAACCGCTCCAGCACCACCGCCCCCGGCCCGATCGCCGGCGCATAGCCGAAGCGGCGCTGGTGGGCCTCGGCGAACGCCGCTGCCAGTGCCCTGGGATCCTGCTGCCCGTCCCAGCTGATCGGCAGGCAGGTGTCTGCCCCGGCGCTGCGCAGCTGCAGGGTGCAGCGCCGTTGGCCACCCGGCGGCGCTGGCGGAAGGATCGTGGCGAGATGCTCAAGCAGGTCGGCAGCCAGGGGCTGACGCAGGCTGCGCTCGCGCAGCTCCGCCTCATCCGCCAGGCCGATCCCATAGGCCGAGAGCACCCCGGCCAACGGATGCAGCAGCACGCGCCGCATCGCCAGCGCCTCGGCCACGGCGCAGGCGTGCTGGCCGCCAGCGCCGCCGAAGCTGCACAGCACCGCCTGGCGCACATCGTGCCCCTGCTGGATCGTGATGCGGCGGATCGCCTCCGCCATCCGCTCCACGGCAATCGCCAGGGCCCCCTCTGCCGCCTGCTCAGCGGCATCGGCCCCACTGCAGCCGAGGGCTGCCGCCAGCTCCGCAAAGCCCGCCAGCGCCGGCTGGGGATCCAGAGGCTGATCGCCGCCAGGGCCGAACAGCGCTGGCACATGGGCCGGCTGCAGGCGCCCCAGCAGCACATTGGCGTCGGTGACGCTGAGGGGGCCGCCGCGGCCGTAGCAGGCTGGGCCAGGATCGGCGCCGGCGGAGGCGGGCCCCACCTGCAGCCGCAGGCCATCAAAGCGGATCAGCGAACCGCCGCCGGCAGCCACGGTGTGGATGTCGAGCATGGCCGCCTGCAGGGGCAAGCCATCGAGCTGGCCCTGCTCGCGCCGCTGCCAGGCCGCACCACCGCTGGCTCCCTCGCTCCAGCTCACATCAGTGGAGGTGCCACCCATGTCGAAGCCCACCAGCGGCAGGCAGCCGAGCGCAGCGCCGATGCGACTGGCGCCCACCAGGCCACCGGCCGGGCCCGAGAGGATCGTGTCCTTGGCGCGCAGCGGCTGCGGCGCGATCAGGCCACCACTCGACTGCATCACCCGCAGCGGCACATCCGGGCCGAGGGCTGTCTGCACCTGGGCGAGATAGGCGCTCAGGACCGGGGCCACGCTTGCCTCCAGCACCGTGGTGTGGGCCCGCGGCAGCCAGCGGGGCAGGGCGCTCACCTGATGGGAGAGGGCGATGTGCTCGAAGCCGAACGGCTCCAGCCAGCGGCCCAGGGCCTGTTCATGGCGTGGGTGCCGGGCGCCGTGCAGCAGCGCCACGGCGATGCAGGCGATGCCCTCGCTGCGGGCCTGACGCAGCTGGTCGGCCAGGGCCTGATCGCAGCCCAGCGGCTGCAGTTCGCGGCCATCGGCGGCCAGGCGGCCCGGCACCTCCAGCACGCGCCGGGCCAAGGGCATCGGCCGCTCGATCGCCAGGGCGAACAGATCCGGGCGGTGCTGATCGCCGATCGCCAGCAGATCAGCGAAGCCGCGGTTGATCAGCAGCAGCGTCGGCCGGCCGCACCGCTCCAGCACCGCATTGGTGGCCACGGTGGTGCCGAGCCGCACCTCGGCGATCAGCCCGGCCGGGATCGGCTCAGGGGCTGCCGGATCCAGGCCGAGCAAGCCGCGGATGGCGCGCACCACCGGATCGCCCGGCTGGCCCGGCTGCACCGACAGCACCTTGCGCACCTGCAGCCGGCCGTTGGGATCGCAGGCCACCAGATCGGTGAAGGTGCCGCCCCGATCCACCCAGAAGCGCCAGCCGGCCTGCTCCATCCCCGTCCACGTCTGCACCGGCTGGGGCGGACTCTAGAAAGGGCAGCCCTGCGGCCCGGCAGGCCACTGGCCAGCGGCGACAAGCCGATGATTGACTGATCGCTCCACTGCGGCAGCCGCGAACGCGTGGTTGATCTCGACACCCTGGCCAGCCTCGATGGACTGCTCTGGCTGCAGACCGGCGAGGAAGTGGCCCGGCGCTTCGGGCTGAGCCAGTCGACCGTATCCCGCAATGCCCGCCGCTGCATCGAGCTGTTCGGGCTCAATCTCAAAAAACGGGAGGGGGAGTGGGATCTGAGCCCTGGCCATCCGATCCTGGCGGCGGAGCGGCGGGTGCATCAGTTGGCGCGGTGGCAGCAGCGACGACCGCTGCGGCTGGAGGGCACCTACTGGTCGGGGCCGCTGCTGGCCTCACCGGCTCCGGCAGGATGGATTGTGGGGCGCAACAACATCATCGGCATCGCCCGCAACCTGGATCTGGTGCGTCAGGGGATCGTGGATGCCTGGATCGCCGGTCGACCGGACCTGCCCGCAACCGACGACCCGGACCTGATCAGTCTGCCGCTCTCGCAGATGCCCGTGCACTGCGTGGTGCAGGCGGGGCATCCCCTGCTGCGGCAGGAGCAGCTGAGCTTCGATGATCTGGCGGCCTACCCGAGCCTGGCCCTTCTGCCAGGCGCCTACCCGCAGGCGGAGGCCGCGCTGCGCCGCGTCGGCCTGTGGAACACCCCCGTGCGGATGCTCCGCTACGACCGCAACCGCTGGGAGGGCAAAACCGAGACCGAACTCACCATCGGCTACGCCACGGCCCTCAGCCTGGAGGTGACGGGCGGAGATCTGTTCAAGCTGCCGCTGGAGCTGCCGCTGATTTCGGGAGATGCTCTGGTGCTGCAGCGTCAATTCGCCGCCAGTGAGCCCGCGCAGCAGCTGCGGCGAACGCTGCTGGAGCGGCTGCGCCCATGGGCAGACCGGCACCCGGAGATCCAGCTGCTCGAGCCGACCGACGCGATCTGAAGGCAGACGGCAGCGGCAGCGGCGACAGCGCTCAGCGGTAATTCTGGAACTGCAGCGGCACCTCCACGTCCTGGGCCTTGAGCAGGGTGATCGCCAACTGCAGATCGTCCTTGTTCTTGCCGGTCACCCGCAGCGTGTCGCCCTGGATCGCCACGGTCACCTTCTTCAGCTCATCGCGGACCGTTTTGCTCAGTTTCTTGGCCAGCTCCTGGCTCAGGCCCTTGCGCAGCTTGACCACCTGCTTGACGCGGTTGCCGCCCACCGGCTCCGGGGTCTGGAAGTCGAAGATCTTGAGCGAGAGGTTGCGCTTGGTGGCCTTCTGGCGCAGCACATCCTCCACCGCCTGCAGAGTCATGTCACTGGCGGTGGTGATGGTGAAGCTGGTTTCCTCCAGATCGATCTCGGTGGCCGAGTCCTTCAGGTCGTAGCGGGTCGACACATCGCGCCGCACCTGATCCAGCGCGTTCACCAGCTCCTGGCGATCGAAATCGGAAACGACATCGAAGGAATAGGTGTCGGCCATCGGCTGTCCAGGCGGTCGCGTCTGCGCGCAGCCTAGAAAAGGGGGGTTCTGCCGCCACCGGCCCCTGCGGCCGCTCCGCGCTCGATGCCCGTTCAACCCGCCTTTGCCTGGTCGTTGCTGCTGGCTGCCGGTGTCGTTCTGGCCAGCCTGGTGCCCCTGGGGGCTGCCCGCTCTCAGGCCGATTTCACCATCGCCGACCTGGCGGCACCGCGGGCGATGTTCGAGCGGCTGCCCGAGTGGGGCAAGCGGGCCAACTGGGCCCATCAGAACAGCTTCGAGGCCTTCACCCTCTTCGCACCGGCGGTGCTGCTCTGCCTGGTGGCCCAGGTGTCGACCCCGGCCGCCATCGCCGCCGCCTGGATTCACCCCGCGCTACGCCTCGGCTACATCGGCGCCTATGTCGCTAACCAACCGCCCCTGCGTTCGCTCTGCTGGGCGGGCGCGATGGTCTGCACCGGCATCCTCTATCTCGAGGGGCTGAAGGCGGTGCTGGCGGCTGTGGGCTGAGGGGGCGCCTCAGTCGAAGAACATCAGACTGACAACCTTGCCGAGATCTTCGGCACTGCGGCAGCTGGCCAGAAGGGTTTCGCTGTCGTGAAAGGCGTAGCAGATCAGCTGATCGCAGCGGCTGATGATCTCCTGGTTGCAGAGGCTGCTGGCCATCGGCAGCGGCAGCTCATCATGCTCAGGCTTCTCCACCAGGTGCAGCACCCGATCGAGCTGATCCCTCGATTCGCGCGGCTGACGATCCAGGCTCTGGGGCAGCAGCACGGTGAGCCGGGCGGGATCCACATCCAGCACGCTGCGGATCACGGCTGAATTCACCCCCTGGGCGCCGGAGGTGATCAAGCTGTGGCCTTCCTGGGCCAGGGAGCGGGCTACAAGTTCCACCAGATGCACGGACACGACCGGCACGTGCCGGCTGCCCAGGATGGCGATCCGGCGCTTGCTGCGATCCTGCAGCATGGCCAGTTCCTGGGCCAGGGTATCGATCCGGTCGAGAGCCGGAAGATCAAGAGACCGGGTCAACGCTCGCCCGTAGCGGACACTCAGAAACTAGCAGCGGTCAAGCGGGAACCGGCAGGCGCAGACGCCGGAACAGGGCGTCGAAACGGCAGTGCTCCTCCACCAGGCGGGAGGCGTAGGTGGCCTTGACCGACTCCTGCAGCCGCACATGACCGAAGGTGCGTTCAATCACCTCCACCGTGGTGAGCGTGTCGTGCTCCACCTTGAGCAGGGGCACCTCCAGCTCCTCCGCACGGGAGATCAACTGGGGAAGAGGTTCACCGACACCGGTGAGGATCAGGCATTGGGTCGACGCCTCGAGGGCCGCCAACTGAATATCCGTGCGGTCGGCGCCGGTCACCACAGCCATGTTGCGGCGGCGGCGGAAGAATTCCATGGCGGAGTTGACGTTCATCGCCCCGATCGAGAGGGTCTCCACCAGCAGATCGAGACGATCGCGGCAGCAGAGCACCTGGGCATCGAGGCGGCGGGAGAGCTCCTCCACCGTGACGCTGCGCAGCAGCGGCGAACGGGGCAACACACCGAGCACCGGCAATCCCAGGCGCTCCAGGGCCGGCACCACCTCGGCCCGCAGCCCCTCCACCTCCTCCGGCACCACGCCGTTGAGCACCACCCCGGCGAGCAGATCGCCGAGCTGATCGCGTGCCTGCAGCAGCGGATCAACGCTGTCGCAGTCGTTCCAGGGGTGCACCAGCACCACGGGAGCCTGCAAGCCGTGGGCCAGCTGCACCAGGCTGAGGCCATAGAGCAGGCCTTCACTCAGGCTGCCGGCGGCCTCCAGCAGCGTGATGCCGTCAGGCTCCGCCTCAAGACGGCGGCGCAGGTGGTCCAAGCCGATGCCCGGTGCAAGCTCGCCGTTGAGCAAACGCTGGCGGGAGCGCTCGCTGCCATGACGGTGCACGGCTGCAATGAGCTGGTGCGTCGCCAGGCCGAGCGTTTGCCCCACGAAGCGCACGTCGTCGTCGATCAGGTCATCACCCTGATCAGCCGGGGCGGTGCTGGAGAGGCTGGCGCTGGCAGCCAGAGGCTTCCCGAAACGCACGCTCACCCCACGCTGGATCAGCTGCCGGCCCAGCCCGAGAATCAGGGCCGACTTGCCGCTGTAGGCCTCACAGGAGCCGATCAGCAAGGCACGCGGATCAGCTCCGGCAGACCCGGCCTGGGGGGAAGCGTGCTCTGGGGGAGGATTCTCCGGGGAACCGGGCTGGGGAACTGCACTGACCTGGCCCATGCCACCGGTCGCGGGTGGGGGCGAATCTAGGCCGCCGCGGTGGCCGGATCGACTCCCAGGATCAGCCACTGCCAGAAGCTCTCCGGCAGGTCGACCGGGGCATCGGTATCGGCATCAGTATCGGTATCCCTGGCGGCATCGGCAGCCTCGGCCTGGATGCGCCGATCCATCAGCCACAACACCAGGCGATGGCTGGCCACCCGGAAGCTGTACTCCAGCGGCTGCAGGGCTGACGGGCCCTCGAAACACAGACTGACCGCCATCAGATCCAGGGGCGAGATCGCTGCCTGCCAGCGCATCCGGAAGCGGCGGCAGCCGGCGGGGCGCAGGCGGCGACCTCCCTCCAGCTCACCGGCAGCGAGCAGGGCCAGGGCGGCTTCCAGCTCCGGACGCCGCCGCAGACCCTGACAGTAGGGGGCGTAAAGAAGCACCTGAGGCTCCACGATTCACACCCGCAGCGGCGACCCTGAGGATGGCGCATGCCGCCTCCCTTCGCCAGATCCGATGCCCCACCGTGTCTTCAGCGGTCGCACCGCCGCCGTGACCGGCGCCAGCGGCAGCCTCGGCCAGGCCCTGCTGCGGGAACTGCACCGCCAGGGGGCCAGCCTGGTGGCTCTGACGAGCAGCTCCACCCCACTGCTGCTCATGGATGACACCGGCCAGACGATCCCCCTGCGCCAGCACACCTGGAGCTGCGGGCAGGAGGAGGAGCTGCGCGGGCTGCTGGCCGGTGTGGATCTCCTGGTGCTGAACCACGGTGTGAACGTGCACGCTGACCGCAGCGCCGCGGCGGTGCAGCGCTCCCTGGAGGTGAATGCACTCAGCTGCTGGCGGCTGCTGGAGTTGTTCGCGAGCCTGGCTGCAGCGGATCCCAGCCCTCAGGATCAGCCGCGCGAGCTGTGGATGAACACCTCCGAAGCCGAGATCCAGCCAGCGCTCAGTCCGCTGTATGAGATCAGCAAACGGCTGCAGGGCCAGCTGCTCAGCCTGCGCAGCCTGGAGCTGGCGGGACCACGGCTGCGCCTGCGCCGCCTGGTGCTGGGCCCGTTCCGCTCGGCCCTCAACCCGATCGGACTGATGAGCGCTGGCTTCGTCGCACGCGAGATCGTGCGCCAGGCCAGCTGGAACTGGGGGCTGGTGATCGTCAGCCCCAATCCACTCACGTATCTGCTGATGCCCCTGGCCGTCCTCAGCCGCTGGGCCTACTTCCGCCTGTTCAGCCGTTCATGAAGCCTGCGCGAGCCGACAACCGCGGCAGCTGAGCCAGGCGTCAGAACTCGCGGTCGGTGAGGATCTCACAGCCGTCGCTGGTCACGGCGATCGTGTGCTCCCACTGGGCCGAGAGGCTGCCGTCCACGGTCACCACGGTCCAGCGATCCTTGAGGGTGCGGCAGGCCTTGCTACCGGCATTGAGAATCGGCTCCACCGCCAGAGTCATGCCGGCCCGCAGCTTCATGTTGGGCAGCTCGCGAGTGCGGTAGTTGAACACCGAGGGTTCCTCGTGCAGGTTGCGGCCCACGCCGTGGCCGGTGTAGTCCTCCACCACCGCGAAGCCATGGGCCTCGACGTGGTCCTGCACGGCGCCGGCCAGCTCGAACAGGGTGCTGCCGGCCTTGATCGTGGCCAGCCCCTTCATCAGCGATTCCTGGGCCACCCGCGCCAGGGTGCGCGCCTGCTCGGGGACACCCTCGCCCACGCACAGGGTCACGCAGCTGTCGCCGTGGTAGCCGTCGAAATAGGCGCCGGTGTCGATCTTCACCAGATCGCCGGCCTTGATCACCCGCTTGCTGCTGGGGATGCCGTGCACCACCTCGTTATTGATCGAGGCGCAGATGCTGGCCGGGAAACCGTGGTAGCCCTTGAAACTGGGAACAGCGCCCATGTCGCGGATGCGCTTTTCGGCGTGGGCGTCGAGATCAGCCGTTGTCAGGCCCGGCTCAGCGATCTGCATGATCTCGCGCAGCACCGTGGCGACGATGCGGCTGGCCTGGCGCATCGTCTCGATTTCGCGGGCGCTCTTCACCTCCACGCCGCGCCGGCTCTTCTGAATGCGAGGACCGGTCTGAGTGACTGCAGCCGCAGCGGCCTGGGCAGCAGCGGCGGACTGGCCGTTGGCTTTCTGGGTGGCCGCCAGCAGATCAGCGAACAGGTTCATGCGAATGAAAGGCGGTCCTGAGGGGCAAGGCCGGAGAGCGGGAACTTGATCACCGGGGCTGTCGGCTGTGACGAGGGCCGGGATTGGCGACCCTGGGTGTTGGCTGATGCTTCTGCCACGGTGCCACGGTGCCGCGGCCAGCGGGCGGAGGCAAGAACGCCGAACACGCAGCCGCACCAGGTTCAAGTTAGAACCTGGGTCAGCGGTGCTGCCGGGCTGATGACGCCCCTGCTGGTTCAGATCCGTCGCCTGCATGGAGCCATGGCGCCTGTGGTGCTGGCGCCGCTGCTGCTCACCGTCAGCACTGGTATGGCCTACCGCCTGCTCAAGGACTGGGGCGGTCTCAGCCGCGACCGGGTGCACTGGCTGATGGTGCTGCATGAAGGGGAATGGCTGGGGCCGCGCGCCGAGTCGCTCTATGTGCTGCTCAATGGCCTGGGGCTGCTCTGGATGGTGATCACGGGGGCGGTGATGCTGAGCCAGCGCTGGTGGAGACGATCGAGCAGCGGCAAGGCGGAACCCTGAGCCGGTACACTCGTTGTTTGGCCAGGCGTTTTACGGAGCTGGGATGGCAGCGGATTCCAAGGACATCAATCAGGACGACACTCAGTCGGCCGCTACCGCGGCTGACGCCGCCGCTGACAGCACCAGTGTCGCCGTGGCTGAAAAGCCTGCCGCTGCAAGCATCAGCACCGGCAAGCTCAGCGCCCGCGATCTGATCAACGCTTTCGAGGCCGAGCAGGTCGCCAAGCAGGCCAAGGAGCTGCCGGAGATCTACGTCGGCGATACCGTCCGGGTGGGCGTGCGCATCACCGAAGGCAACAAGGAGCGCATCCAGCCTTACGAGGGCGTGGTGATCGCCAAGCGTCACGGCGGCCTCAACGAGACCATCACCGTGCGCCGCATCTTCCAGGGCATCGGCGTGGAGCGTGTGTTCATGCTGCAAAGCCCCCAGGTGGCTTCCGTGAAGGTGGAGCGCCGGGGTAAAGTGCGTCGAGCGAAGCTCTTCTACCTGCGCGACCGTGTGGGCAAAGCCACCCGCGTCAAGCAGCGCTTCGATCGCTGAGGCCCCTTCCGCCTCAATCCACCAGACCGTTACGCTCTGTGGCGGTCTGCCGAGACGATCCCCAGGTCACTGGGTTTCTTCCCGGATGGGGGGACATCGGCCCTGCGCCGTTAGTTCAGTTGGTAGAACGCAGGTCTCCAAAACCTGATGTCGGGGGTTCAAGTCCTCCACGGCGCGTTCGATGTCCCCTCCTTGCAGTCTCTTGGTT
>Ga0129333_10004529_pt1 | contig 13010 bp, 15 predicted proteins | sample CPB6_08_DNA_FD_94474 | JGI IMG/M metagenome (GOLD analysis project Ga0129333, IMG submission 94474) | Freshwater to marine salinity gradient microbial communities from Chesapeake Bay, USA - CPBay_Sum_0.6_0.8_DNA | ecosystem: Environmental > Aquatic > Marine > Coastal | place: USA: Chesapeake... | reverse complement strand
TTATTTGAATTCAAACGCACCGGCAGGTCGTTTGGATATGTTATCTAATGCTATTCTCCAATTGGATGGAAAGGATCGATTTATGGCCAGATTACCATCCTTCTTTCGATTGGAGCAGCCCTATCAGCACCACACGACCACTCCGGTCAAATCGTTTATTTATAATTATTCATTTGCTCTGAGACCTGAGGATGCTCAGCCAACAGGAACCATGAATGCCAGTCGTATTGACAGTATTGTGTGGCAATTGGAATTGAATCCGATTCTGAATAATCCTGCCATTCCTGCATCACAGCAGCGAGGTAATTGTCGTGTGATGATTTATGCTCATAACTACAATGTTTTCCGCGTGATTAATGGGTTTGGTGGGTTACTGTTTACGATTTAATGATGTGAGAAGGAAGAGACAGAGATCAAACGAGAACAAGAAAACTCCAAACAGACAGTAATGAGCAGAAGAGACCCTATCTCGCAAGTCAAATATTGGTTGGAGGGTACAACCGCCAATAACTCAAATGTGGATGATGATACGGATGCCGCTGTCCATTTATCCTATGATATCTTTCTCGGTTTATCCGTATTTGGTGGGTTTTTTGGATTGGATCATTTGTATTTGCGATCACCATGGACTTTTTTGGCAAAAGCGGTTGTCAATATGTTCTTTTTTGGAATTTGGTGGATCTACGATGTTGTTCACGCCTTATTTAATTCCGATACGGTCCGTGTCTATGGGCTAGGTATTCCAGGATGGGGTCCAGCAGGAATTGGTGCAGGTGTGTTATCCAATGATGTGCCTGACCGAAAGCATTATCGTTTCTTTATCTATGCTTTAGCGTTATTCTTTGGAGGCGCTTTTGGCCTAGATTCCTTCTTATTGGGAGAGAACGATTTTGGAGTTCTTCAATTGGTTGCATTAATATCCATCATTGGTGCTCCCCTCTCATTGTTAGAATGGGCACATAATCTATTCAAGTTCTTTTTCTATACTGAGGATGTTGTATCGAGTCATTACAAGTTTTTTGGAGCCCCTGCTAGTTCTGCTGTATATAAGTGGCTAAGTTCTCGTTTCCCTATATTAGCATTTATTTTTTCACCGATTGAGAGTTTGAAGTATGTTGTAAATAAGATTGTTGGTCCAGCGTTGATTGAACCTGTTACAAAGACTGCGCAATCTGCAATTAATACTGCGGAGCATGCAATTAGCACGGTTGACAATACCGTTCAATTAGGAAGAAATATTGTTGCCAAGAGTTCCGATGTGATTGATCAAGTGGGAAAGACGATTGATACATTGAGTCAAGTATCTACATTTACACCTGCGGCATCCATGTATGCTACCGCACAATCTGCTCTAGAGCAAAAGGGCGGATCGATCTCTTCCCCTGCTTCTATCCCCGCCTCTTCAGACAACTTAAATACAACAGCCTATGTATTGTTAGGAACACTGTGTCTGATTATTCTGACCGGTTTTTGCACTACTATTTATCGTATTCGTAATGTCGGTCAACCAGAGCAATCAGGAAAGCAACAGCCAGATGACACCCCTCCCGAGCCAGGAGTTCTTCGAGGGGCTGATTCAAAAGGGCAAGGAGCATGATCCAATGGTAGTGGTGCGTTTTACTGCATCATGGTGTGGCCCCTGTAAACAGGTGAAGACCGATCAACTATTGGCTGTATCCAATCAGATTAAGTGGTATATTGCAGATATTGATGAGGAGGATAACTTGTATACGCTAGGATATTGTGGTCTACAAAAGATCCCTGGTTTTATGGCCATTAAGAATGGTAATCCTCTGCCCGCTCTTCAGTCTTCTAATACAGATCAGATTGTGGAGTGGTTGCGTAAGGTATTTGAACTATAAGACAGATAGATACAAAATAAAAAAGGGATAGCATGTTCCACGCTTGCTATCCCTTTTTTAAGATCCAATTCCAACTAGAAATCGGAAGAGAAAAAGTAACACATTCGATGATTATGTTCAGAATACTGCACACACCGATGTGGTATGTGGGTGTCACGTAGTGTTTTAAGGCGGATCGGACATTGATGGTTATTTTTCTTACACTCGGACAAAAAGAAGGAGAGGAAAAGATGCCCATTGGTCTGTCGTTCAGGGTGCCACATGACGCCATAAATCGGCCACTTTTTTGCTTCAATCGCAGCAACATAGGTTTCGCCCGCATCATTTCGAGCCGTTGCAACGAGGCGGAAAAAACGACGCAAGTGATCATTTCGTAGAAAACGAATGGGCGAAATACCATATTCATGGTTCTGCGCGGTTCTGGCATACTCTTCAAATGCATCCGCATTCTTCTTGGATAACCATCGATACATTCGTGAGCGTTTTCCTTCATCGGTCCATTCAATGGAGCGTCGTTGATGATCCACAATTGGTTCAAAACGATTCATAGACCCAATAAGAGACATGAGAAGTTCAAATCCGAAACATGTTCCCCAGATGGGAAAATATTCACCTGTGCGCAGAGAAAGAGAAATGAACCGCTGAACCGTTTGTAATAACTCAGGCTGTTTTAATAGAAAAGTAGTTTCACCCCCTGGAATAATGAGTCCATTTAAGATAGAATAATAGAGATCAGGGTGAGGAGTATTGTAGGGGACAGGAACCACTGTGACTCCATGTTTTTCTAATCCATCCGCGTAGGCCTTCATAATGTGTGAGGAGCCATACTTCGTAGAAAAAGAATGAGGAATGGTCAGAATGCCCACCGTATAATGTCGCTTCTTTTTGTATGTTTGTTGATGACGAACCGTAGGAACAGATGCCATAAGTCGACAAATGTCTAATGATGGTTTTCATATTTATTATCAGCGATGGGTAAGATTAAGAGGCAAACAATATGCGTCCGCGACCCTCTTTGATCTCATAGACATTCCATGCCTCTGAAATGGCCCTCATTTCCACGATACGCTGTGCAAGAAGAGGATGCACAGGAACATTCGCCAATTCCAGATACAATGTAGGGCGATCTGCGGTTGTAAAATTCACGGTCCCCTCAGGGATACGATAGGAAGGATACACAACACCCAATCGATCACCCAATGACCAACGCATTTCGCCGATTCCAGCAGGCCCCACACGCTCTTGTTTGCTCCATGGAACAATTCCATTCCATACTTCACCTGACTCGAGACGCTCACGATCACGACCTGCAATTAAGAGTTTCAGTTGATAATAAAATCCCCCATAAGGCTCTGTATAGGGCTGTGTATCGCTTGGAACATGATCATCAAAATAGGAATTACGAAAATCATCCAGACGATTCTGATCCATGGTTTGTTGCAGTCGAAAGAACCAAAACAGACGCTCAGTAGGGTGTCTTCCTTCCAGACGCCGAGTCACTGCAGAAGTTCCACCCTTATCCAATGAAATAAAATCCAATTCGCCAAATGTAAAGCGATTTTCAAAGCATTTTCGGAAAGGGATCTGAATGGTCTGTTCACGCAATGATTGTTGTATGTCAGCAGGGACATAGTGCTGGACCGTGGAGAGAACAATGGTAGGATGCCCTATTTCATGAATCAATCGTGGAGAAAAGGTTTGAGTCGTCGATCCATCGGATAGTGTGTATTGAAACGTGTTGGCGGACGACCATGGCGTGGGTTTGAAAAGACTAAAATCACTACAGATCACAATATCCTCTAGTTTTCTAAGAGTGATACGTAATCGGAGTGTTTGCCATGTCATTGCAAGAAGAGGAAGACCCACATCATCTGGAGATTGTAGACCAGGAAGGGGTAAATAGATACGAAGAGGAGGAGGTGTTGCACGAAGTTGAAGGGCGCGAAGCGTAGACCCTGTATATCCTCCTCGAATAAGCCGTAAATCACTATATGTTCGCGATCCTTCTGTCAATTGTTTTACAAGTAGTCCATCGCCGCTCCATTCCTGTATCAACGCTTGATCTTGATAGAACTGTATCTTTTCAAAGAGGAAATAGCCACATCCATTCACATAACCATATGATAACCCGTTTGTTGCGGTAATTGGATACAGACCATTTGCTACAGAGGGGTCAATTGGCATTCCATTCGGGTGGATCGGAAGGGGTGGTAGCCACGAAGGGAGTTGTATATCAAGTGCACATTCGGTCAGAATATCACCATAACGATCAATTTCTACTTCGAAAGTAGTTCCAAAGTGTGTCCCATTGACAGGAACTGAAGTCTTCCTTTCTTTGATATGAGGAATAGAAGAGGCATATGCAGCAGAATAGGTAAATTGACTTTCTTTTGAGTCATTTACAAAATATTTATCTTTGATGCCACGGGCAACGAGTTCAAAGAGAGCCCCTTGACCACTGGATTGTTGGATACTGGTCATTCTACTGACGCATACAGTGATTTTTTAGATTGTATTTAAGAGAGAAGATGACGTAGGAAGGAACTAATAAGGCCGGATAGTAGTGAGATTCCTAGCGCCATGGGCAAATTGAAGCGATAACTAAGGACAATCAAGACGGCAAGAGACGAAAAGAGCGCCACCAGTAAGACAGCCACACCGTCACCCACATTGGTTTTCGAAGAGGGGGCGTAGGAAAGCCATTTCATAAGGAGATAGTGACTCGCTCCCGCAGTAATGACAGAGGCAAATACCATTACAGTAAGGATACCTGTCCAGTTGAGTGCATAGGTAAATGCAGCCAAGTAGACGACGATCACATTAAGAATGGACAAAAGCAATGCTTCAAGAGTGATTTCAGTTGTATTCTTCATCGATCTCTACTGTAAATGTGGGTATTATTCTCCAAGAGGTGCACAGGAAAAAATTGAAACCAAAGGAAAGAGTCGGAAGGGAAAGAGAAACGATGTCCAATCTATTGATTGTGGAGTCCCCTGCCAAGTGTCAAAAGATCCGCAGTTTTCTCGGATCAGATTGGAATGTGGTGGCTACGATGGGTCATATTCGTGCATTGGAAGAAACGCTGGACGCGATTGGTTTAGAGAATGGATTTCGTCCGAAATATCAATGGATCAAAGAGAAAGCAAAAGCCATTCAACAGTTAAAACAATCCGCCGAAAAGGCGACTACAATCTATCTTGCGTCAGACGACGATCGTGAAGGGGAAATGATTTCCTATTCGGTCTGTCTCTTACTCAAATGCTCTCCTGAGCATACTCCTCGAATTGTGTTTCATGAAATTACCGAAAAAGCCATCCGTCATGCAATTTCAAATCCTCGTCGACTGGATATGAATCGTGTCGAAGCGCAGCAAGCTCGTGCCATGCTAGATATGATGATTGGATTTACGATGAGCCCGCTTCTATGGAAACATGTAGCCCCTACGCTTTCTGCGGGTAGATGTCAGACACCCGCTCTTCGTCTTGTGATTGAACGAGAGGATGCCATTCAAACCTTTGTTTCCACCGCGAGTTGGCAAATGGAAGCAGCATGGTTACCATACTCACTGTCATCACCGAATATCCCTACGTGGATGGAGGATGAATTGGAAGATGAGGAATCGGTTCAACAGGTCATGGAACATGCGCGTGATCACTCTGAAGGGACCCTCCGTTCGAGCCATCAAACCGAATGGTTTGAATCTCCTCCTGATCCTCTCATGACGAGCACCCTTCAACAACAGGCGAGTCAATTGTATCATTGCTCTCCAAAGCAGACGATGTCCATCGCACAGCGATTGTATGAAGCAGGTCATATTACATATATGAGAACGGATAAGGCTGTTATGTCTGAAGAGGCAAAAGAGGAGGCTCGAAAGTGGGTTACCGCACAATACGGTGAAGCATACATTTACAGAGCAGAAACGGCGGTAGATCCGGTAAAAAAGAGCCGTCGTCCAAAGACAAAGGGAAAAGATTCTGAAAAGAAGGAGTCAACTGCACAAGAGGCACACGAGGCCATTCGTCCAACGCATATGGAGGTAACAACATTATCCTCGGATCAGTGGGGGCCATCGGAACGGAAAATTTATGAGCTTATTTCACGTCGTGCACTTCAATCTGTGATGGCCCCTGCAAGAGGTCGCACGCTCCATCTTCAAATCGAGTTGGATGAATTAGAGGATTTTCCATGGAAGGCGGAATACAAACGAATGGAGTTTGACGGATGGAAACGACTCGGAGCAGTGGCATCGTTAGAAGAGGAGCCGAATCCAAATCAGAATCATATTCATACTGACGAGGACGAGAAAGAGTCAAAATGGGATCAATGGAACTCGTTGAAAGTAGGCGATCGTATGAAATGGTCATCGATATCAGGCAGAGAGAAGGAGACAAGGAGTCAAACCCGATTCACGGAGGCAACACTGGTGAGGGAGTTGGAGCGTCATGGGATTGGGCGTCCATCTACCTTTGCATCCTTGTTATCAGTCATTCAGGACAAAAAGTATGTGGAAGTAACGGATCTTCCACCCACGGAGAAGCAAGTAAAAGAGTATGAAATGTGCGAAGGAGAATGGCCTTATCGCATCGAGTCAAAAAAGAAAAAGGTGGGAGCGGAGAAGCGGAAATTGATTCCCACTGCATTGGGTCGGTCCGTATGGGAGTGGATGCAACGACATTTTGATGACCTGTTTGCCTATGATTTTACAGGAACCATGGAGAAACAGTTAGATCATATTGCAGAAGGCATCATAAAACGCCCCCATGTTCTTCAAGTCATGTGGGAATCCTATCGTGAGCGTTATGAATCACTATCAAAGGTATCAAGTCTTCCACGGTCATCGTTAGAATCCACCCCCTCTTCAAAACAACGCATCTTTCTAGGGGGTCTTAAAGCCGTTCAAACCAAAAAAGGCCCTTTGTTACTACGGGAGGGGGTGACAAAGGAGGAAACAGTCTTTCTTGGATGGCCGAAGGGAGTCTCATGGGATTCCTTGACAGAAGAGGATGCATTATCTTATGAGAAGTCAAAAAAGCGGGAACAATTTGAAAAAGATCATCCCGAGGAGGTCGGGGAATGGAGGGACAAGTCCATTCATAAAAAAACGGGACCCTATGGAACGTATTTACAATGGGGTTCAGTAAATCTTCCATGGATAGACGGTGAAGATCAGGAGGCCTTATTTAGTCGCTTGGAAAAGAAAGTAGATCATCAGGGGCCTTTGGTAGTGAAAGAGTGGAAGCAGTATATCATTCGAAATGGACAGTATGGTCCCTATATCATGAAGAGGACTGCCACACAGACAAAAACGAAGAAGCCTGTGTGCGTATCTCTGCCAAAAGGGATTGAAGTGGAGAAATTGACAGAGAAGGAGGTGGATGGATTGTATAAATTAGGATTGGAGCAGAAAAAGAAAACAAAAAAAGAATAATATAGAATGGCAACACAAGATCGACCACTTGATCCACAACGGTCAGAAAGCCCCTCAAAGGAGCCAAAGCCCAAACGTTTTTTAAATGGATGGTGTAAAGAACACGAACGATTAATGGGAGAATGGAGTGATATTGCAATTTGTTATCGGTGGATACACGATCAATCCGAAAAGTATTATCATACGCGTTCTCTTCTAATTAACTTACCAGTGATTATTTTATCTACACTGGGAGGGACAGCGAATTTTGGTATACAGTCTTTGTTTGAGGATGATACAATAAAAAAATACGCGAGTTTTGGAATTGGTGGAATCTCCTTATTAGCCGGTTTACTGACAACTGTTGGAAATTATTTGCGGTATGCACAACTAGAGGAGGCACATCGTGTTGCTTCGATCGCATGGGGTAAGTTTCATCGTTTTATCGCAATTGAAATCGCATTGAGTCCAAATGAAAGAATGGACGCACTCGATTTTTTAAAGATTTGTCGCGTCGATTTGGACCGTTTAATTGAACAGGCTCCACCCATTCCAAAGGCATGCATTAATAAGTTTTCATCCAAATTCGGTCACATTAAAGATCTGAAAAAGCCAGATATTTGTGGTGGGATTGAGCATACCTATGTATATGATAGTTCAGAGACACGGCTCAAGCAGTTGGCAGTTGATGCTGCATTGATGTTAAAACACAAGAAGAATGCACTAAAAGAGTTATGGTCCCCGCAGATTGAGGATACGATTCGTCATGAAGTAGATCGACAACTAGATAGTGCACTTGAAAGAAATCGTGAACGAGCCCTTTCCAACAACCCCTTGTTTGAATCTTCCTCCATTTCATTAACGCCTGTCATTACGAAGGATACAAAGGATGTAAATCGTAAAAGGGATGCAATCTTACAAAATGTAGTAGTAATACCTTCTTCCGTTGAAAAACAATAATCAAAACATCGTTTAAAAAAATTGAACTTTATGGAGAAAGAAGAGAAGGTGTGAAAACGTAAGTATGCGTCTATCGAAGAAGGAATTGAAGGAGGTGATGGAGGATCACTTATCCTTTAATATGTTATATGGAAAGACCAATTTGAAGCATGTTCATGTTGCATTCATCTATCGCAGAGGCAAATTATTAGGGCTTGCCACGAATTTTGTAGGTTCACGGAACCGTGGATGTGGATATGATGCACGAACCATTCATGCAGAGAGAGCCGTGCTGAAGAAGGTGGGCGATGTGACGAAACTAGATGGAGCCATTCTCATCGTCATACGCATCGCAAAGGGAACACGAGATATTGTAAACTCAGAGCCGTGTCATTCTTGTCGCTGTCATTTAGAGAAGTGTATTAAGAATTATGGATTAAAGACTATTTATTATTCGACGTGATCCTTTTCATTCGTTAATCCTTGTGTATTACTTTGTTCTTGTGTCTGTTTTTCTTGGTAGGGCTGATATAAGTATTCATAGCGTGCTCGAGCAAGAGGACTGGGATCATACATTTCCAGATCTTCAAAGCGTTTCCAGTATTTAATGGTATGTATATTATAATTGGAAAATGCATCGTCCATATAAATTTGGAAATATTCTGTATAATGTGTATTCCATGGAATGGATCGCTCGATCCCTATTTTTTCCTCAACAGAGGGGGGATTGATCCATACTGTTCGTCGTTTTCGCTCTTTGGAGACACAGAAGGGTAAATTGGAAACATCTGTCAGTCGATCACATATAGCAAGATCGTCGACAAAGATATGGAAGGATGGTGGATCGTCTGACCGTGGAAATACAGAAATGAGATAGCGTTCAGGAGGATTAAGTTGTAAGTGTTGACAGATATCGTCGTTCGCACGCGCTTTTTCTTCGATCGAATAATCAATCGTAAGTGGATCAGAAAACATAAAATAAAGGGTTGTCATGAGTAGGGTGTGTTTATTTTCTATTTATAGGAGATGAACAGAAGAATAGAATGTGTTGGCTCCTAGATTGTTTGAAGTGGTATGAAACAGAGGAGTCCTATGATCGTGCAGAGGATACTTCGAAGAGTGTAATAAAGGAATCAACCCCTGTAATGTATCGCTCCTATGGTACACCGCAGGATCCACCTCATTGGGATTCAAGATACAGAACAAGGTCCGTAACGCCTAAAAAGAAATAGAATCAAGAAGTAGAAATGTCAACATGTATGGATTTATTTTTACATTGTATGCTCTGTGGATCTGAAAAGAGATCTATGGCGCGAGTGTACCCTGAAGAGTGTGTGACAGATAAGGAGACAGAGGAGAGGATAGAGAAGACAGAGGAGAAAGTAGAAAAGGAGCCAGGAGAAAAGAAGGGGCGCATGTAGTATCGATTCTTTTTTTCATATCATGTGGAGGATCTGAAAAAAAGAAAGAAGGGATCGGACGAGGGTGGGATCGAACCACCGACCTTGTGATTAACAGTCACACGCACTACCGACTGTGCTACTCATCCTCCACTTAGACCGTAGAATGTTTTTTATCGATCTAAACGCACCGGATAAAAGAGGAGAATGGATTGAGTATAAATCATCTAAATCCAATGGTAAGATATCATAGAGCATCATGGCTTCTTCCCATTCATGCAAAATCTGCTCCACAGATCCAGCCTCTTATGTTCTTCGGAAAGTGGCGGAGAAAGCGACTCATACGATATTCTACACCCACCCTTCCAAGGTAAAAACAGAATTTAGTCCGGATGATATTATTCACCACTATCGTCATCGCTTACAGGAAAATGGGTCAAAGAAATGGGTATGGGTCTTTGATGGTGCGAATTTTGATACAGATCATATTATGGAACTAAAGACAGGTCAGGGAATCGCAGAGTTGTTGGCAGGGGTTCATGGTGAGTTATTGACAGAGATTAAGATCATCAATCCAACCGTTCACTTAAAAGTATTATTGAAAGTAATTAAACCATTTATGGAGGATGCAGTCATTGCAAAACTAAATATTCTTGATAATCGCCCTCATAGCGTGTTGGAGTTTATGTAAGGGGCATGCTGCCCCTTGACCCCTGCCGAGTTAGGCAACCGTCTCTTGACCCCTGCCGAGTTAGACAACCGTCTCTTGACCCTATCTCCTTTTACCCTAGACAGAGAGAGAAAAGGTGCTTAAAGACCTATTCATAGGATAGGAGTGTGGAGAAATCCACATAGGCACGCGTGATGTAATGGTAGCCATGGTCGACTTAAGATCGACTGGAGAAATCTGTATGGGTTCGAGTCCCATCGTGTGCACTACTGTTTTTGAGGTTTAATAAAATCTGAAATCCAGTCCAGAAACCATTTAATAAAGAAATATGCATTACTTCAATTTCTTTACATCTCCTCCTTCTATTTTATCGAGTTTCTCTTTTATTTCTTTAAGAGTCTTTTCCAATTTTTCATATTTCTCAGCGTGATAATTAATTTCCCCATTCATTCGTCCATACATTAACATATCAAAACAAAACCCAGATAAAAGACATGCCATCATTGGGCTAAAAAACGGTTTATCATAATCATATGAGCAACTAAAGGATCGCGATTGGCGATAAGAAGAATGGGACAAACGACGAAGAAAAAACATTTTATTATCCTTTCTTTTCCTACTTTCTTTAAATCTTGATATAACTTCTTCACTCCATATAGATATGGCAAAAAGAAAGACATTGAGAAGAAAGACAGTGAGAAGAAAGAAAATATACGGAGGTGCTGGAAATAACAATCAAAAGAATAATACTGAAAAGAATAAATTGAAGAAGTTAATCGAGCAACAGAAAGGTATGTTACCCTCTCAGAATTATGCGGAACAATCCCCATCTCTATCCTCATCCTCGTTAAATCACATCAAAAATGATAAATTGAGACAAATACGAAATGATTTTATGACTCAAATTAAGCAAATGCAGGAAAGAAAACTCTATCAAAAATATGACAGAGAAGGTAAGATTCAATTAATAGACATGATTCGAAAAAGTGCACTAGCGCGTGGGCCCGCTAATCTTAATCATATTTTACCCAAAGCAAATGCTCTTGTATAATTAAAAGGGGCTTAAAGACCTCTGACAATAGAAGCAACGGGCAAAATGCCCAAAGGCTCTGTGGCTCAGTTGGATAGAGCTTCCGACTTCTAATCGGGGGGTCGTGGGTTCAAGTCCCACCAGAGTCAGAGGGACATCGTTAGATGACCCGACCCAAGCCAAGCGACTTGGCACAGAGGAAGCGCGTCAGGCTCATAACCTGAAGGTCGTTGGATCGAAACCAACAGTCGCTATGTGATTTTCCCTTATAAGAGCAAATCACATAGTAAACCATCTAAAGTGCGTAGAAGAAGAACCTAAAAAGAGTCTCTTTCCCATAGAAACAATGCCTTGTAACTGTGGTCGTAAAAGACAAAATGGTGATATCCCCGATGAATTGGCGGCCCCGTTGCTTGTTCAAGAGCCGGCAGAATGGGGTCCTACGCTGTGGACCTATTTACACATTCTCACAGAACGTCTCGGAACATCGGGTAGCCCCATTGTAGACACAGATCAAGCCAATTACATGGAATCGATTCTACAACATCTTCCTCATATTTTACCCTGCAATGAATGTCAACAACATGCCACACAATATCTAATGGATCATCCTGTCCCTAATCTTAAAGGGCTGTATCGCGATACTCTCCGCACAACGGTTCGCGAATGGCTTTTTGCCATACATCAAGATGTTCGACGTCGCAAAGAACAGCCGATCCTCGTATCCTCTCCTGAAGAGTGTATTGGGCTCTATCGTGATCGCACACTTCCCAAGGCAGATTATAATCGTTTTGTTCAAACGGTTACTGCTGCCATCCGTCAAGGGTGGATTCGGTTGGATTATTGGCGAAAATGGTATAGCCATTCTGAAAAAATGAGGATTCTTTCTGGAAATATTGTATTATAATGCGATTTGTATTAGAATTAGATCGGATACGCCGCAATTCTGGAGGAAGACATATTCACAGGATAGCCGTAATCTGCTAACGCAGCAGCAGTTAACTTCGTCAAATAAAAGGTTGATCCCGCAATACCGGTCATAATCTCATTGGGAAGAGCAGGATGAACAACAGGGCCTGAACCATAATCATAGGTTCTTACTTCTGTGCTGAATCCATCCCTCATACCCTCTTCCCAATGCGAATACGCCGTTCCCGCTCCGAAACTGTTCTCCACGGGGATACGATGAACTGCAGTGGATCGAATGATTTCACGATAGGCTTGAATCGCCTGACTACCAGCCTCATTTCCGTAATGACCCACATACCATGTCTTGGTCGCATCCAGAAAGGTTCCCCATCCAACAGTATCCAACGTCGATGGCAAGGAAGCCACGCCCAATCCGTGTAGCATCTCATGAATCATCACTGGAATGAGTTTCACTAGAGTGGAGCCATTGAGTTGACATAATGATAATAGGGATGAAACATGAAGAGCATTCGCATTCAATGTGACTGATTGACGAAGAGGAATGGCGGGTAAAACCGCCGTATTCCAAACGGTGGGTCGCGCACCTGCCAAGATTCCATCCGCCAATGGCTGGACATCTACATCCACCACCATATCATACTCTGAACTAATACTTGCAACTCTCTGACCATGAGATCGTAGCATCAATTGCTCGATCCACTCCTTACTGGTGTTGATCAACGTCTGGACCTCTTGAGAAGGAACCTGGGACACATATTGAATTCGAATT
>Ga0129333_10004528_pt1 | contig 13012 bp, 10 predicted proteins | sample CPB6_08_DNA_FD_94474 | JGI IMG/M metagenome (GOLD analysis project Ga0129333, IMG submission 94474) | Freshwater to marine salinity gradient microbial communities from Chesapeake Bay, USA - CPBay_Sum_0.6_0.8_DNA | ecosystem: Environmental > Aquatic > Marine > Coastal | place: USA: Chesapeake... | reverse complement strand
TGGTGACCAGCAGCAGGGCCGCTGCTTCCGCCCCGGCACCCTCCGACTGACGCAGCTTCTGCTGCAGCCGCCACTCCTGCGGAGAAACCTTCGATTCGTTGGCATCCTGCGATGCCTGCCTCGAGCTCTTACACCAGGCCTGGAGAGTGCAGATATCCAGGCCCGACGTCTCGGAAATCCGGGCCAGGGGCTGCCGCCGGTGCGGCAAGCGCATCTGTCTTTTCAGATCAACCGTAAGAGCCTCGCTGTAACAACGCACGGGGTATCCCCATCGCTCCCGCCATGGTCAGAAGCAAGGGCGACATTCTTGCGGACGGCGGTGGCCGCCGACCGCCGTGCCCATGCCGATCACATCCCGGTGATGCAGTAGCCCGCATCCACGTAGATCACCTGACCAGTGATGCCGCTGGAGAGTGGGCTGGCGAGGAAGGCAGCGGTGCCGCCCACCTCAGCCTGGGTCACCGTGCGGTGCAGAGGCGCTTTTTCCTCCACGTTGTGGATCATGTCAAGGATGCCGCCGATGGCGGAGCTGGCCAGAGTGCGGATCGGGCCGGCGCTGATCGCATTCACGCGCACCTGCTTCTCAGCGCCCAGTTCAGCGGCCAGGTAGCGCACTGAGGCCTCCAGGGCCGCCTTGGCCACGCCCATCACGTTGTAATTGGGGATGGCGCGCTCGGCGCCCAGATAGCTGAGGGTGATCACGCTGGCGCCCTCGTTGAACAGGGGCTTGGCGTGGCGGCACAGGGGCGCCAGCGAGTAGGCGCTCACCTCCAGGGCCCGCGCAAAACCCTCAGGCGAGATGTTGGAGTAATCACCCACCAGCTCCTCCTTGCCCGCATAGGCCAGGCAGTGCACCAGCACATCAATGGAGCCCCACTGCTCCTTCACACGCTGGAACACGGCCTCGATCTGGGCTGGGTCCTGCACGTTGAGGGGTTCGAACAGGGTGGGGGCCAGCGGCGCGGTGAGGTCGCGCACCTTGCCCTCAAACCGACCTTTCTCATCCGGGAGGTAGGTGACACCCAGCTCAGCGCCGGCGGCATGGAGCTGCTGGGCAATGCCCCAGGCGATCGACTTGTTGTTGGCGATGCCGGTGACCAGGGCCTTCTTGCCGCGCAGATCGAGAAGCATGGGGAGGGGCGCCGACGCCGGCGCTGCTGAGCGATCGGGGGATTCTCCCCCAGCGGCGCGGCAGCCCGGCCAGGGCCGGCAGGATGCGACCAGCAGCTCTGGGGTGGATGGCAGCCAAGCGGCAGTTCCAGGGTGGTCGCGCCGCGGCCGAGGCAGCCCTGGCGGCGATCGATCCGGCCCGCTACGGCGCCAGCCGCAACCACCTTGATGGCGCTGTCACCGGTCTTTCGCCCTGGATCCGCCATGGCGTGCTGACGCTGGCCGATGTACGCCAGGCCGTGTTCAGCTGGCTCGACGACCATGGCTACAACACTCCGGAGCGCCGCAGCGAAGGCCAGCGCCTCGCCGGCCGGCTGATCAACGAGCTGGGCTGGCGCGATTACTGGCAGCGGCTCTGGCAGGTGCTGGGCGATGCCATCTGGCACGACCTGGAGCCGCCCAAGACCGGCCACGCCGCCCACCACTACAGCCCCGAGCTGCCAGCGGATCTGACCGAGGCCCGCACCGGCCTGGCCTGCATCGATGGCTTCTCCACCCAGCTGCAGGAGCAGGGCTGGCTGCACAACCACGCACGCCTGTGGCTGGGCAGCTATCTGGTGCACTGGCGGCGCGCGCAGTGGCAGGCCGGGGCCCGCTGGTTTCTGCAGCACCTGCTGGATGGCGATCCCGCCAGCAACAACCTCAGCTGGCAGTGGCTGGCCAGCAGCTTCAGCAGCAAGCCATACATCTTCAATCGCGCCAACCTGGAGCGCTTCAGCGCCGGTCGGTACTGCCGCCGCTGCCCGGCAGCGCGGGACGGCACCTGCCCGTTCGACGCCAGCTACGAGGCCCTGCAGGCGCAGCTGTTCGCACCGCAGAGCGCTGCTGCAGCGACGCCAGCCGCCTCTGCGCCGCCCCGACCAGCGTTGCGCCAGCACCCCAGCCGCCCGGAAGCAGCGCCCGCGACCGACCTGGCCAGCCGGCAGCCACGCCAGCCGGTGCTGTGGATCCACGGCGAAGCGCTCGGCCCCACCAACCCGGCCCTGCGGGCCCATCCCGGCCGACCCGCTCTGTTCGTGCTCGATGCACCGCTGCTGGACGGGCAGACCGGCCCGAGCAGCAGCACCGGCGGCCTGCCGCTCAGCCCCCACCGGGTGCGCTTCCTGCAGGAGTGCGCCGCGGCGCTGCCGCTGGAGCAGCGCCGCGGCAGGGTGGCGGCTGAACTGCTGCGCTTCGCCCGGCAGCACAACGCCGATGCGATCGTGACCAGCCGGGCCGTTGATCCCCGCTTCGCCGCCATCAGCGCCGAGCTGGAGGCCCTGCAGCAGGGCGCACCAGCGGCGGCGCAGCTGCCTCTGATCAGCCTGGAGCCCGAACCGTTCGTGGCACTGAACGAACCGGTGGACCTCGGGCGCTTCAGCCGTTACTGGCGTCGCGCCGAAGCCAGGGTCTGGGCCGGTTGGCACCCGCCGGGACTCTGAACCAGCAGCCAGCGCAGCAGCCTGGCCCAGGAGCTCACGGGCTGGTCTGCGGCGGCGCACCCTGCAGGATCGCCTCCTCCTGCTGACGGATATCAGCCGGAGCGGGCAGCAGATCCGGCTCCTCCACCAGTGGGAAGGTGAGCGCCTTGACCTGGGCCGGGCTGCCGGGAGGCTGGCTCCACTGCCAGCGGGCCCGTGGCGCCCGGGCGCGGCAGAGCGCTTCCAGCTCGCGGCGCAAGGCCCGCTGCACATCCTTGCGGGCCACCACTGCAAAAAACTCGGCACGGCTGGCCAGGCCGGAGCTGAATGGGGCGGTGCCATTGCCGTTGAACAGACGGGCGGGATCCGCCAGCCAGCGCGGCCGGCAGACACCCTGCTGGGTCGTGTCGGTGGCGAGCCAGAGATGCACGCCGTAGCCATCGGGCTGGCTCACCACCGCCAGGCCGTCATGGGGCTGGCTGCGCGACAGCGGATAGATCGCCCAGCTGGGGCGGCGCTGCGCCGGCACACAACCCAGCAGCGGCACCACAGCCGCCAACGCCAGCAGCGTGGTGGTGGCGCCAGCCCGCAGGGCCGCCAACGGCCAGGCCGGCTGCTGCAGGGAGGCGGGCACAGGCGCTCAACGGCACAATCGCCGCATCCTGCCCCAGGTCAGTCGCCCGCCGCCGTCATGGTCCTTACCGCCTCCACGATGCTGCCGCTGGGCACCGCGCTGCCGGCCTTCGCCCTGGAGCAGGTGGCCGGTGATCCACCTACAGCGGGCACGGGGCCGCTGTGGCGGAGCAGTCAGCTGGGGCCGCAGCCTGTGCTGGTGCTGTTCCTGTGCGCCCATTGCCCGTTCGTGAAGCACATCGAGCCGGAACTGAGCCGGCTGGAGCGCGACTACCGCGGACGGCTGCAGATCGTGGCGATCAGTAGCAACAGCATCCACACCCACCCGGCCGACGCTCCTGATGGCCTGCGGGCTCAGGCCGATCGCTGCGGCTGGCGCTTCCCCTACCTCTGGGATGCCGAGCAGACCGTGGCCCGCGCCTTCCAGGCGGCCTGCACGCCGGATCTCTATCTGTTTGACTCCGCCCAACGCCTGGTGTATCGCGGACAGCTGGATGGCAGCCGGCCCGGCAACAGCGAACCCCTCGACGGCCGCGATCTACGCACGGCCCTCGACGCGCTGCTGGCGGGTGCACCGCTGCCGCGCGAGCAGACAGCCGCGATCGGCTGCAACATCAAGTGGCATCCGGATGGCGTTTTGCCATAGGGATCACCGAACAGGGGGCTTAAGGTTGCCTTCATGCAGGTGCCCCCCTTCAGCCTCAGAGACCAGCTGGATCACCTCGGTGAGCAGCTGGATGCCGCCGTTCTGCAGGTGTTGCGCAGCGGCCAGTACATCGGTGGCTCAGAAATCGCCGCCTTCGAGCAGGCCTTTGCGGCTGCCGTCGGCAGCCCACATGCCATCGGCTGCAACAGTGGCACCGACGCCCTGATCCTGGCCCTGCGTGGTCTGGGGGTGGGTCCCGGCGATGAGGTGATCACCTGCTCCTTCAGCTTCTTCGCCACCGCTGAAGCGATCAGCGCCGTGGGAGCCACGCCGGTGTTCGTCGATGTGGAGGAGAACTCCTACCTGATCAACCTCGATCAGCTGGAGGCGGCGATCACACCCGCCACCAAGGTGCTGCTGCCGGTCCATCTGTTCGGCCGGCCGGTCGATATGGAGCGCGTCTGCGCCATCGCCGCACGTCACGGCCTGAAGGTGGTGGAGGACTGCGCTCAGGCCAGCGGAGCCAGCTGGGCCGGCCGGCCCGTAGGCAGCTGGGGTGATGTCGGCTGCTTCAGCTTCTTCCCCACCAAGAACCTGGGCGGCGCCGGTGATGGCGGTGCCGTCGCCTGCCGCGATGCCGCCCTGGCGCAAACCATGCGCGAGCTGGCGGTTCATGGCATGCCGCGTCGCTACCTGCACACCGCGCTCGGCTACAACAGCCGCCTCGACGCCATCCAGGCGGCCGTGCTGAATGTGAAGCTGCCGCACCTGGCCGGCTGGATCGAAGCACGCCGCGGTGTCGCCGCTCGCTACCGCGATGGCCTCAGCGAAGCTGAGATCATCCGGCTACCGGAAGCGGGCCCCAGCGGTCACAGCTGGAACCAGTTCGTGGTGCGCGTGCCCCGCTGCGGCACCAGCAAGGTTTGCGACAGCGTCGCCGCCTGCACTGCAAGCGGTGGTTGCAGCCCGTCCGCCGACAGCGCCGCCTACGGCCTGCCGGAAGCGTCCTGCCGCGACTGGCTGCAGCAGCAGCTGCTGCAGGCGGGTGTGATCACGATCATCTACTACCCGATCCCGATCCATCGCCAGCCGGCCTACGCGCACCTGGGCTACGGCCCCGGGTCACTGCCGGTCACGGAGCGGCTCTGCGCTGAGGTGCTGAGCCTGCCGATCTTCCCGGAACTGAGCCAGCAGCAGCAACAACGGGTGATTGAGGTGCTGCTGCAACTCTCTGGCGCCGGCACCGCCGCGGCGGCGGCATCCACCGTTGCGCCGATCGCCGCCTGAAAGCACCAGGGCGATGGGCACCGCCAGAATCAGCCGGGCTTTGGCAGGGCCGCATAGAGCGCCTTGAACCGCGCCTGCTGGAGCTTGTGGCTCACGAGCGGCGCCGGGTAGCCGCGCCGCTCGAACGGGCTGATCTCACCGCTGATCAGATCGGCGGTGCTGACATGGCGCAGCTCCGGCAGCCAGCGGCGGATGTAGTCGGCTCTGGGATCAAACTTGGCGGCCTGGGTGGCGGGATTGAAGATGCGCAGCGGCTTTGGATCCATGCCACTGCTGGCGCTCCACTGCCAGCCACCATTGTTGGCCGCCAGATCACCATCCACCAGGCGCGCCATGAAGGCGGTCTCACCCCAGCGCCAGTCGCAGATCAGATCCTTCACCAGATACGAGGCCACGATCATGCGGCAGCGGTTATGCATCCAGCCGCTCTCATTGAGCTGGCGCATGGCTGCATCGATGATCGGCATACCGGTGAGGCCATCGCACCAGGCCGCGTAACGGTCCTGGCGGTTCTCCCAGGGAAACTGGCGCCAGTGGGGTCGGTAGGGGCCATCGGCCAGCTCCGGGAAATGGAACAGGGCCTGCTGATAGAACTCGCGCCAGGCCAGCTCCTGCTCCCAGACGCCGATCGAGGCCAGAGCCTCAGCGCCGCCGCCGGCCACCACCAGCCGGGCCTGCTGCGCCGCGGCCCAGGCCTGGCGAGGGCTGAGCGTGCCGAACTTGAGGGCGGCGCTGAGGGCGGAGGTGCCGGCTTCAGCGGGCAGGTTGCGGCCGGGTTCATAGCGCAGCAGCGGGATCGCCCCCCCCGGGCCGATACGGCCGATGCCATCGCAGAAGGCCTGCAGCTGCCGCTGGGCTGCGGCCTCACCAGGACGACAGGGGCAGGCTTCAGCGCCCTCGAACAGCGGACCGAGCTGCTCCGGCGCCGGCAGCTTCTGCAGCAGCGACAGCTGCCGCCACAGGCCGGCCTGTGGCTCGGGCAGGGCCGCCGGATCGAGATCCACCAGGCCGCTGGGAGCCGGCAGCTCAGCCAGCTCACCGGCCGCCTGGCGCTGCGTCACCTGGCCGCGCCAGTTGCGCAGGAACGGACCGTAGACCCGATAGGGGTCGCCGGCGCCGGTCCGGAGGGCCTCCGGGGGCACCAGCAGCTGATCCCAATCCACCAGCAACCGCTGCCCCTGGGCCTGCAGGGCGGCGGCCACGCGCCGGTCGCGCTCGCGGCCGTAGGGCTCCACATCGCGGTTCCAGGCCACCACCTCGGCGCCGATGGCCGCCGCCAACCGCGGCAGCTCCACGGCCGGATCGCCCTGGAGCAGCAGCAGGCGGCTGCCGGCCTGGCGCCAGCGCTGCTGAAGCTCCGCCAGGCTCTCCAGCAGAAACCAACGCCGCGCCGGTGCCATATCAGCGGCGCCGAGGATGGCCGGGTCGAGCACGAACACGCCGGTAACGGCGGGTGTGGCAGCGGCGGCAGCCGCCAGGCCGCGGTTATCGGCCAGGCGCAGGTCGCGGCGATGCCAGAACAGCCAGCGATGGGGCGCCATGGTCAGCGGCAAGGAGATCGGGCCAGCATGACGGAGGTCGGCCGATGGGACGGAGTGGTCATCCAGTGAGCAAGGCACTGCATGGCGACGCATTCCCTGCAGCGGCAGAACGATCAATGGCATCAGCCGAGGTGCGGCGGCACCACCGGGGGAAAGGCGAAGGCTGATGCAACCTCAGGCTCAGGCAACACAACAGACCGTTGGGAGAGCCACTGAAGCGAATCGAGAGAAGGCATCCTGGTGTAATGATCACGCAGATTCGACAAGGCCAGCCCGGCACAATCCAGGACGACCTGACGATGCCGCTTCTGCTACCAGACTCGAGCGCAGATGGATCAGGACGAGCCCTTGATCAGAAGATTGGTGCCAGCCTGCGATCCAGCCGATGCCATCGCTGGTTTGTGGGAGGAGTTGCGAAAGCAACCGCTCAGCACCGAACTCTGGCTGGAGCTGACGCGCCTTTACAACGTGGCGGATCAGCCAGCCCAATGGCACTACACCGCCCAACAGCTCCGGCGCCTGCAACACGATCAGGAGCGCTCCTTGGGGGCAACGCCACCAGGTTGCTCGGCTGAGAACAACCAGGCAGACAGCTGGGAGGTTCTTCTGCGTGCGCCTGGCAGCAAAGCAGCGAGGATCTGGGCCTCAAGATTGCAGCATTGGCTGATGCAATGCCCTGGGGATTGGCTGGGCTGGCTGTATCTCGCTCGGCTTGAAGATGCCAACAATGAACAGATACACCATCAATCCCTGGAACAGGCCTGCCGCCACGAACCGATCGCTGGCGAATCGTTGCATTGGCTCGGTGTCTGGCGCCTGGAAGCAGGTGATCACAGGGGCGCTATCGAGGCCTTGGCGCCACTGGTGGATCGGCACCCGATGCGCCACGGCTCGATGCTCCATCTCGGGGAGGCCCTGCTACGAGTCGGCAACCGCACCGCCGCCGAGGCGGCGTTCACGCGGGCGTCGGCATCGAGGAACCCCGCCTTCCTGCGTCTCCTGGCCCAGCGGGTTCACCAACACAACTACTGGCAGGAGGCGATCGCTGTTCTGGAGCGTGCACGGCATCTGGCGCCGGATGCGATTCCCACACTGATCCAGCTGGCACGGCTTCACTGGGATGTTTATCAACTCAACCAGGCCGAAGTGCTCTGCCAACGCATTCTGGAACTGGAACCGGGAAACAGAGACGTGCGCTACCTCCTCAATGCCCTACCGGGGCGACGCGGAGATGCAGCGGCGCATCTGGCAGCTGTGGAAGCACACTACAACGAACTGGGGCATGCCGACTCGCGCCTGGCATCATCCATCGCCATGGCCTCCCTGTATGTGGATGACTGCAGTCCAACGCAGATTGCAGAGCGACACTGTCAGCTCTGCCAACCAATCGAGACCGCGATCAGCCCCCAGGCAGCGTTCTCGAATGACCGCGACCCAGAGCGCCCCCTGAAGATTGGACTGGTCTCTGGCGACTTCCACCGTCAGCATCCAGTCAATCTCTTTATGCTGCCACTACTGGAACGTCTGGATCGCAACTATTATCCGGTCACGGTGTTTCACACCGGATCAATGCACGATGAATACACGCTGCGGGCACGCCAAGCGACGCGGCACTGGATCGAAGCCACAGGCCAAGATGATCCATCCTTGAGCCAATGTATCCGTGAGCAGGGGATCGACATCCTGATCGATCTCGCAGGGCATACCTCCAGCCATCGCCTGGGCGTTTTTGCGATGCGTTCGGCGCCCGTACAGGCCACCTTTCTTGGCTATCCCCATTCCACAGGCTTATCGCGCATCGATTGGCTGATCGGCGATCCAGTGGTGTCACCGGTAGAACACGCCCATCTGTTCTCGGAGGGAATCGCCCAGTTACCCGCCAGTGTTTTCTGCTGGAGTCCGGTCGACGATTACCCGCTACCACCAGCGCGGCCGGCTGAAGCGCCGCTGATCTTCGGCTCGTTCAACAACGTGATGAAGTTGTCACCGCGCACGATCAGCCTCTGGAGCGCGCTGCTGCGAGACTTACCCGAGGCACGTTTACTGCTCAAAGCTCCGTCGCTGAGCGAGCCCTCGGTGGTCGAGCGCTTCACCGGCCTGTTCACAACCCACGGAATCAGCGCGGATCGCCTGCGATTCGAAGGGCCCCAGGAGCTCAGCCAGATGATGCAGCGCTACGGGGCGATCGACATCGCCCTGGACCCAACGCCCTACAACGGCGGGACCACCAGCCTGCAGGCCCTGTGGATGGGCGTACCCCTGATCACCCTGCAGGGGGGGAACTTCGTCAGCCGCATGGGCACCAGCTTCCTCACCACCCTCGGACGGCCCGAGTGGATCGCCCGCGATGAAGGCGACTACCGCCGCATCGCCCGCGAGCTGGCGGCACAGCGCGAAGACCTCCGAGCCAACCGAGCAAGCCTGCGGCTGCAGATGGCAACCAGTGGCCTCTCTGATCTCGAGAGGTATGCCAGCAACGTCCAGGCCCTATGGCGACGGATGTGGCAGCACCACTGCAGTAAGCAGAGGGAGCGCATCCTGGCAGCCCAGGCTTGACGCTGAAGTCCAGGCAGCGCGAGGAACTGACTAAGCAGCGTTGCCGAAAGCGACAGCAATGGCCATCATCAGACAGGACGAACAGCGCCATGGCGATCAGCACACCATCCCTGGAGATCACCAGCTCGCGCCAGCTGCCGGAGTGGATGGCCGAGCAGCAGCTGTCATTCGCACTCACCACGTATCAAATCGGCAAGCTGTTTGCGATTGGCCTTCGCAGCAACAACGAACTATCCATTTTTGAGCGCACCTTCAGCCGCTGCATGGGCCTTTGCGACAGCGGTAATAGCAATGGCTTTTACCTCAGCAGCTTATATCAGATCTGGCGATTTGAAAACAGCCTAGGAGCCAACGAAAGCGCCAGCGAATACGATCGCGTTTACATCCCACAGGCAAGCTTTACAACCGGAGACTGCGATATCCACGACATCGCTGTGGATCAGACCGGCCAGCTGATCATGGTGAATACCCTGTTCTCCTGCCTGGCCACCACGAGCGAAACCCACAGCTTCCGCCCACTCTGGAAACCCACCTTTATCAGCCGGTTAGCCGCGGAAGACCGCTGCCATCTCAATGGCCTGGCGATGCGCGATGGTGAACCGGCTTTCGTCACGGCTGTGAGCAACTCCGATGCCGCCGATGGCTGGCGTGAGCACCGCAGCAATGGAGGCATCCTGATCGATGTCAAAACCAATGAAATCGTGGCATCGGGTCTATCAATGCCGCACTCCCCCCGCTGGTACCGCGACAGGTTGTGGATCTGCAATTCCGGAACGGGTGAATTCGGCAGCATGGATCTGGCTACAGGTCAATTCGAACCACTCTGCTTCTGTGCGGGCTACCTCCGGGGCGTGGCATTCCATGGGGACTACGCCATCCTGGGAACATCCAAACCACGCCACAACCGCACCTTTTCTGGCCTGCCCTTGGATGAGGCTCTCAGCCAACGCAATGTCGAAGCCCGGTGTGGAATCCAGATCGTCGATCTGCGCAATGGCGACGCCGTGCATTGGCTGCGTTTTGAGGGATTGGTTGACGAGCTGTTTGATGTGATCACCCTGCCAGGCGTACGGACACCCTCTCTGATTGGCATCATCAGTGACGAGATCCGGCGCCTGATCTCGATTGAAGAACAGCCAGCCTGAGCACAGAGGCATCAACCGGCCAAGCTGTCGCCATGGGCACACAACAGCACAGGCAGCACCCCCCCCCGCAACAGGCCGTCGCCGATGGCCACCCAATAGCACAAGTTATCAGCATGTCTTTTGTGAGCGGTCAAGCGAGATTGCCACCCGCAGCCAGCGCGAAAGAAGCACGAGGAGTGCAAAGTGCAGAGAAGAACAAAAGCCTGCAATCACACAAGATAGCCGCAGCCCCAAGGCCAAAATCCCACATTTAAATGATCCAGGATTACCAGACATGCACACAGGCAAGCCATTACGCTGCGCGGGCATCAGCATGGTTCGCAACGAAGCCGACATCATCGAATGGTGGGCTCGCTATAATCTTCGCTGCCTAGATAGCCTGCACATTGCAGACCATCATTCATGCGACAATACGGTTGAGATCTTGCGATCACTTCAAAGTGAAGGATTACCCATATTCATTCAGAGCTTTGAGGATGTCCGCCATCTTCAAACAGAGGCGATGCACCAGCTGGCATTGCCCTTGGCAGCTGGCGGCTTGGCAGACTTCTTGGTGCCTCTCGACGCCGATGAACTCCTGGCAGTTGATCGCGATGGGCTACATCGGGCGCTACGAAACCTGCCAGCCGGCACGGCAGGAGCCATGCCATGGCGCACATATTTGCCGAAGGAATTGGATGCCGAAGCATGCTATTTTCGACGTTGCACATCATACCGAAGCAAAGAACTGGAGTCGCTGTGTAAGCTGATTGTGCCCGCTTCGATCTACAATGAGCAGACCCGATGGGGAGCGGGCAATCATTCCTTCTACAATCTCCATTCCGGAGAGATGGCCTCAGCAGTGCACTTGGGATTTGTGCTAGCACATTATCCCGTGAGGGATTTAGAGCAGCTGCAACGCAAGATTTTTACTGGCGCAATGGCCAGTCGCCTCAAGCAGCATCGTCATCCCGGAGAAAGCTGGCACTGGCTGCAGCTTGAGGCCTACCTAGAGCAACACCTCCGCGATGGCACCACGCCGGATCTCGGCCATATTGCCACTTCCTATTCGTATTCCAGCGTCAGCTTAAGGAGCTCCCAGGAAATACACACAGGGGGGATAGATCCATGCCCAGAGATTCAATGCATCTATGAAGTAAAGCCCTTGAACCTGGAGCAGGTCCAGGCATATATTTCAGAATTGCACGGGCTCTACGCGAAACAACTGGAAACGGCCGGATACGCGCAGTTCAATGCCGGCAACCAAGCCTATGGGAACAACGCATTCAGCCTGGCATGCCAATACTACAGCGATGCAATCTTCCTGAACTCTTCATTACACTTGGCCCACCTGGGAAGAGCCAGAAGCCTTGCCCGCCTTGGCCAACATCAAGAAGCATGTGAAGAGTTCAAGCAGTTATTGGAGAGCCAGCCCAATAACTATAGCGGCTTACTTGAATATGGTCATGCACTGCGCAAGCTGCGCAGAAGAGATGAGGCAGCAGCAGCCTATCTGAAAGCAATTTCGGTGGCACCGAACCGCTTTGAAGCGCACCTCGGCCTGGGTCGCCTCCTACAAGAACAGGGCAACCTACAAGCTGGCCAACTGCATTATCAACGTGCCATCCAGGCCGCTTTTGCATCAGATCAGTCTGGCCACCAGAGCAACACCAACCTGGATCTTGTCAAAAACAAGATACGCGAATATCAGCTGGAAATAGGCTCAGCGCAGAGAGGCCAGCAGGAACCCAGAAACGAGTGATCCTCATTCATACAAAGCAGATGCACGCCACACAGGTTCACGGCCTTAACTGGGCCAATGGATGGCATCGGCACGTTAGTGGCAGAGTTGATCACCTGGCCAGTGCCCAGCTACACCAACAGGAAGCAACGCAGCGAATCCATGAAGCATAATCCAAATCATTCACCGGTAGTAGTACTCCATCTGCAGCTGAGTCGGGTCAACTGCAGCAAGGAACGCTGGCCGCTCAGGATCAAGAAGCAGGCGAGCAAGAAGATCAACTACTCAGGTCATCAGTAGCCGCGGCGCAGCCTGCAGCCACCAGCACCTTGACAGTCAGCTGGGTAGCCGTCTCAAGGCAGGTCAACCCGTGTGGACTATCAGCCGCTGTTGAGCCTATGATTAGTTCGAAGGAAGCTACAGCGACCGTGGAACATAGCTTACTGGCACTGCTGTCTAGCGTGGTGTCCTCTGCGCAGCACTGGCTTGATCTGTTGCAGGGCGTCTACGGGGAGAGCTTTGCGCCAGGCGAGGCGGAGCGAATTCGCCAGCGTTGGCTGGCGGCAGATTGGGGGTTCGAGATCCAGTGGGTCGGCGAGCAGGAACTGCCGGGGGCCTGGGGGGCACTGCCCGCCACGGGGAACCAGATTCTGCTGAACGCCGATCGGCTGAGCAATCAACCGCTCGCAGTCCAGGTGGGGATCGCTGCAGAGGAACTAGGCCACTGGCTGGACCGCCAGCTGCACGCCGCCGATCTGACCCATGACACCCCTGGTGATGAAGGCCTGGCCTTCGCTCAGGCGCTGGCGGCGCTGTTCCCGGAACAGCTCATCCCAAGGCCCCCCGGAGGCCCCGAAACAGCAACGCTGACCTTGGCGGGTGGCCAGCAGGTGCGGGCGGAGCTGGCGGCGGCG
>Ga0129333_10004527_pt1 | contig 13014 bp, 3 predicted proteins | sample CPB6_08_DNA_FD_94474 | JGI IMG/M metagenome (GOLD analysis project Ga0129333, IMG submission 94474) | Freshwater to marine salinity gradient microbial communities from Chesapeake Bay, USA - CPBay_Sum_0.6_0.8_DNA | ecosystem: Environmental > Aquatic > Marine > Coastal | place: USA: Chesapeake Bay... | reverse complement strand
CAGAAAGGTTTAAATAAAAGAATGGTTCGTCAGTACCCGGGAATGAAGACTGTGTATGGAGATCGTGGTGAAAATCTAAATGTTATCAAAGATAAAAACTTTATACCTGCTGAATATGGATATGGCAACATAGAGTTTATATATCCTGGTTCTGGTTTAGTAGTATATAATGACGATTATGCATATCAGAGTCCTACACCAGATAAATACACTGCTGTATATAATCCTAAAGGTGCTAATAAACATGATGTATTCCTAGATATGATGCATGGTATGCGACATGATCCAGAGTATATGGAACTTTTAAATGAGTTCGAGACTGCTACAAGAAATGCTAGAGGTGCAGATATGGATTACTTTTATAATCAAGATGCTCAAAGAGATCCTAATTTTGTAATAGATGGTAGAGAGCAATGGGATAAAAATTATATAGATGGGATGGTTAGAGCACATATGTATAAGTTAGCTTCTCAGGAAAAACATTTACCTTTTGTAAATCCGTTTGGTAGCAAACCTCATGGAACAGAAGATTATGAAATGGAACTTGGGCCAAGCAGTCCTGAAATGTATCAAGCAGCTGACCAGATCTATAACTATATTAAAGGAGATAAAAGAAAAAATAACTCTTCTTTGAAAAAAGTAAAGATCAAGAGTCTCCCTAGGAAAAACCAGTAAATTTTAATATCTTATATATAAACAGTATATTAGCGCAATTATGAAGAAGCGTACAACCAGAGAGGTATTTCCTCAAGTAGCATCAATGCAACAGTTCTTTAACTACGGACACCCTACCCCACAAGTACCATTTACTATGCAGGTAGGAGGAAGCATGACTTCCGGAATGTCTAACATGGCAATGCAAACCAGACAACTTCCTATGATGGACATGGGTTCTAGTTTTATAGATAGACAAGTATCTGATGCTGCAAGAATGGGGTATATGGCAGAAGGAGGTGTTACTAATAACCATGTAGCACCAAACTTTTATATTAATAAACTAGATAAGTTTATGGGTAAAGTCAAAGATATGGCAGCCCGGGCAAATGAAAAAAGGTTAATGGAAGATGCCATGAACATGGCTCAAGAGAAAGGAATATTTCAAGACGGGGGCCCTCATACAGTATCTAATAGTGATGCCTTTACAGGTATGGACTTTAGTAAGGCCAGCAACTTTTTGAATAACTATAATAATATGTATAGTAAAGTAAATGCCGATAAGGTATATGATTTAGCAAATAACATGCGTATGACCGCAATAGCTAATTCTACACCTTATGCTAAAAAGATACATACATATGATCTTGCTAATCCGTACATGCAAGAAGATGCGCAACCTATTAATATGCCTAATCCATATAAAGCAATGTTACCTAAAGACTTAGGTTTAGCTAAATATGGTCTTCAAACATTTCAGTCAGACGTTGATACAGGAGAAAAGCAAGAAGAAAGTAAACCTTTAAGTAATGAAGAGTTATTAGCAAAAATTGATGAACAAAATAAAAGAATAGAAGCATTAGAAGGTAAGAAATCTAAATGTGCATCAGGTAATTGTTCTCCGGAAGAAGAACAAGAAATTGCTGATGAAGAAGAAGATATCAAAAATAATGAAAGTAGTGTAAAAGATATGCAGGCAAGATTGTCTGTTATGGATATTAGAGATAAATATAGATGGAATGCGGCAAGTAGATTTGGAAACTTATTAGCAGGTAGTTCTGATCCAGGTCGTCCCGGACAACTTAGAGAAAGAACATACCATTATGAGTTTGGTAAGAAAGGTCAGATGCCTCCTGCAATGATGTCTGGTATGGCATCTATGCCCAATGGTGCAGCATCTATTATAGCAGATAACAGTGATGTATGGAAGAAATGGCAAAATGCTCCTGGGGTAGGTGATAATAAAAAAACTACTGAGACTAAACCGGTCAATCCTAAAGATCCTTATAATATATATCCTGATGAATGGGAAGGTTTGGTTTTAGGAAATAAAGATAAAATGCCAAGTTCTCCAGTAAAACCTGGATTTTTACCTAGAGTTGTACCTCCTGCAAAGAGTACAACTACAAATCCGATAGGTGGTATATCTACTCCCCAAAATCCTTTTGGTACTCCTATGAATTTTGTATCATCTGATATACCAAGAACAACAGAAGAGTTAAAGGCCGAAATAGAAGCATTGAAACAACAGGAAATGGATAGTGAATGGATAGATAATCCTACTCCTATACCTGCTAGAATAAATACAGCAAATCCATCAAATAGAATAGTAACGTTTTCTGACGTATATGATGGTACGCCTGTTAATCTTTCACCAGATGACATGCCCTACGGTCCTATTAGACAACAAGGTATGTCTCCTATGGTAGAAACATACAGAAGAGGAGGTCTTACTAAGTTCATGAGAAAATACCAGGGAGATCAAGAACCTAGTGAGGTATTTGATCCTGGTATGTGGGAAATTGACACAGGAGAAGATTTTGGTAATAACCAAGGTTTAGGTTATAATCAAGCAGGTACTGCTCAACCAGTAATGCCTATAGGTAAAGCACCAGAACTTCCTGAACAAAACTGGATAAATACTGGTCAGGATATTACAATGGGCCAAAACTTTGGAATGGGTGCTTACATTGCTCCTATTATGGAAATGGTTGCTAATAGAAGAGATGCTGCAAAACAGAAAAAAGGTGACGTAATGAACAAGTTTGGATATGAAAATCTTGTCAATCCTGTTACTGGTGATAAAGGAGTATATGATCAATTTGGTAATCAGTTCCCTGACAAACGTAATTTCAATATGTACTACGGAAAGTCAGGTGGAGAAATGTATGAAGAAGGAGGTGTATACTTCCTTGATGATGCTACCATTAAACAACTAAAAGCAGGCGGTGCAATTATTGAATATATAGATTAATATGAAAAAGGTTAAAATAACTTCATTACCTAATATGAAAAAAGGAGGATTTCCATTTACACAAATGGCACCTACCTATATTCAAAATAATAGTTCAGAGAAACCTATAAGTCTTAGAAGCAGTTTATCCGGAGTACCAAGAGACGAAGCAAATATAGAAGCAGAGGGAGGAGAGACAGTATATGTTCCTAATGTTGATGACTTACCAGCTCATTATAAAATAAACGGTAAACGTCACTATGAGGGAGGTGTGCCTTTATCCGTACCACCGGACTCTTTTATATTTAGTGATACAGCAAGTATGCGTATTAAAGATCCTGATATACAGAAAGAGTTTAGTATGCCTATAAAAAAGAAAGGTTATACTCCAGCAGAGATTGCTAAGAACTATGACATTAATAAATATAGACAAATACTTGCGGATCCTACTGAAGATAAATTAGCAAAACTTACTGCTGAAAATATGATTAAGCAGTTTAATCTTAAACTAGGAAAGTTAGCCTTAATTCAAGAATCTATGAAAGGATACCCTGGAGGTATTCCTGTAATAGCAACTCCATATTTAATGAGTATTGGAGTACGTCCAGAAGATGTACTACCTCCAGTTCCTGGAATGAATAATCAAGGACAACTTCCTCAAGAAGAAATGGAAGAGTCTCCTGAAATGTATGAAGAAGAACTTGATGAAGAACCTATGAAATATGGAGGACGTACGGCACGTCTTAATAATTTTATTCAAGGTATTCGTAAAAAGAATAATGAATTTGATCCTACACAAGGAGTATATCTTTATATGGAAGAAGGCGGACCTGTATTCTATGATGGAAACGGTAATCCGGCACCTGAAGGTATCATGCCTGATGAGTTTAAAAACGGTGGTTTAGTAGAATATGCATCGGGTGGAGGAACAAGAAAAAAGAAAAAAGTAAAAAGACCTATTCCAAAAGATGCTATTATTATTAGAAGAGCTGATTATGATACAGAAGCAGCATACCAAAAAGCTAAAAGAGAAAAATATAATGCTGCATCTGATAAAAGTAAAGTCTTTATTTTAGACAAAGACGGCAATTATAAAAAAGTTGTAAGTAAAGCATTTCAGTTCCCAGAATATACAGGGGATGATCTTGATAAAACATTTAAAGGTAAAAAAGATATTGCTAATAGATATGAATATTTAAAGCAACGTCTTCAAGATCCTGCTGTAATGACTGCTTTATATAATGAGTATTCAAAAGTATTTGATGATGAAAAAGCATATAGAACAAAAAGTTTAAAGCAAAGAAATGTTGAAATAGAAGATCTTAAAAAACTAAGTCCGGAAGAAGTAAGAGACCAGTTCTTAGAAATGCAAAAAAGAAATCTTGCATTTGTAGCACATGGTTATGATGTTTCTAAAGCACCTAATAAGCCAGACGGTAATAATGTAAGCAATAAAGAATTAGAAGGATATGCTAAGAACGTAGGTATAGAAATGCCTAATGTAACAAATGCTGCTGCACAACAAGCCGCATACTGGGCATTTGAAAATATTGCAGATACTGATATTCTACCTGATTTTAAGAAAGGTCAAAGAGGTAAAGGAGATGAAGGTGGTAAAAATCCTTATGTATCTCCCGTGGATGCTGTTTATACTAATACAACATCTGGACAATTAGCAGGTATTAAAGGAGATCCAACATTAGAAGAAAATGCATATGATGAGTATGATTATGAATACGAACCTGTAGAAGATCAAGAAGTTCCATCTTATACACCTCCTGAAATGTTTTTACAGGATCAGTTAAAGATGGCTCAAGCATTAGGAAACTTAGCAAGTCTACAAAAGTTTATGCCTAATAAATTTAGTGTAGATTTAATGTCTCCGGAGGTAGCATATCTTACTCCAGAAAGACAGATTGCTGCTGGAAATGAACAACTTGCTATTATGAAAGATGCATTGGCAGCAAGTTCTCCACAACAGATACCTGGTAAAATGACCGGTATGTCTGGTAATATGTTTGAAAATGCTGCTAATGTTATTGGACAAGTTCATAATGCCAACATTGGTATATATAATAATTATGCACAACAAAAAGCCGCAGTAGAAAATCAAGAAAGACTTGCTAATGTACAACTTGCTAAAACATATTATGATGAACTTACAGCAGTTAATCAAAACTATGATAACTCAATACGTGCCGCAGCTAATGAATTTGTAAATAATCTTGTGCAGGCTAAAACTAATGAGGCACAGGCATATAATCTTAATATGCTATATCCTAATTATCAAATATCACCGGCAGCAGCAGGAGCATTATACTATTACAAACCTACTCCTATGGAGCCAGGTGTTGCAAATAGTTTTGCAGACATCTATGCTAGACTAAGAGGAGATGAAAGACTAGGAGAATTAAGTTCTGAAGAAATAGCAGATATTGCAAAAGAGATGGCGGGTTATAATAAGAGAACATCATCACGTAGTGCAAAATCTGCTAATGATTCTGATTGGTATAATATGCAAAGGGGTATATATGGAAATCCAGCATTAACATCATATCCAAACTTAGAAGAAGAACAAGACTAACAGTACTTTAAACTTTAAAACTTTTATTAAAACTTATAAAGTTTATTCGTATCTTTACAATATAAACTATGGCAACATATCTACAAGGTTCAACAGACTACATTCCGCAGATACAACCGTTTCAGCCGGATTTTAATTTTTACCAAAATCTACTTGAAGCAAAACAAGCACAGTATCAGGCAGGATATAATAAGATAAGTAGTTTGTATGGTAGTCTTCTTAATTCAAGACTTACCAGACAAGATACTACAGATGCTCGAGATGATTACTTTACTAGAATTCAAAATGATATAGAGAAGTACTCTGGTATGGATCTATCTAAAATAGAGAATGTAAATAATGCTTTACAGGTATTTCAACCCCTTTTAGATGATAAGTATCTACAAAGAGACATAGTATTTAGTAGGGCAATGGATGTTCAGAGGGGAAGAAGTAACTATTTTAAAAACTGCATGGATGAAAAAGAATGCGGTGGAAGATGGTGGGATGTAGGAGATTCTGCATTAAGTTACTTAGAGCAGGATTTTATGAAGGCATCAAAAGATGATATCTTCAATATACAGAATCCAGAATACGTACCATATACCAATGCGTATAAAACGGCAATGGACACCATATATAAATATAAAGATATGTTTAATATGGAGTATCCAAGTCTTACTAAAGATGGTAGATATAAAATGATAACCACAAATGGTGAACAATTAATACCTACTTTAGAATCATATCTTAGTATGACAATTGGTAAAGATCCTCAAATTAGAAGGATGTATGATACCCAGTCTTATGTAGATAGAAAAAGTTATGTAGCAAGTAAAGCTGCTGAAGTAGGAGAAGAAGCTGCTGAAAGAGAATACATTAACTCTGTATTTACAGCAGCAGATGAATATAATAAATCATTACAGCAAAGTCTTACTCAAGATTTAAAAGATGTAGAAGACAAAAAGACTATCAAAAAGTCTAATGCTGCTACATATGGTGTTGATCCTGATACAGATGGTGATATCATGGAACAATTATTTGGATTAGATGAGCAGAAAAAAGTTATTGAACAGGCTAAAACAGATGCTGATAATGTAACCGGAATGACAGATCCTTCTGTAAATGAAGGAGTTAGTTTAGATGTATTACGTAGACGTGCTGATTATTTAAAATCAGAATTATATAATGCAGAAACTATCGGTAAGGCTGCTAGAGATTATGCAATGGGTACTAAAAAGGTTAAAACTGAAGCAGACCCCTATGCAATGGCCGACTATAATCATAGACTGCGTATAGCAGAAATGGATTATGAAGATAAACTTACCAGAAAAAGGAACGCAGATGAAGAAAAGATGATGAGGGAACTAATGGGTTCTAATGGTAACGGTAGACCCATACCAGATGGTAAAGGTAATACAGATCCTAATAAAATGGCTGATGAAGTATTACAAGAAAAAATTAGTCAAATTCAACAAGGTGTGGGAGAAGTATCAACTGCTACTTTTCAGTCTATTTTTGAAAGTTTAAATCATTTACATCAAAATGGAAATCCTGCTCAAAAACAGTATGCTGCTAAAAAAATAGAAGAGTTATTTGGTGTTGGAGAATTTAAACAAGAACAAATAGGTAACTATGAAGAAAATTTAAGACAAGACTGGGATGAACTAAGTGCTAATGAAAAGGCAGAGTTTGGTAATAGTTATGAGAATTATGTAGCAGGAATATCTCCAGGTGCTGGATGGTTTGATTATTCAAGAAATAAACTAGGTTCTTTTGGAAGAAAATTTTGGGATGCTTTGCAAGGAGGTTTTGAAGGAACATATGACTGGATAGTAGGTGATGAAAATCCATACAAAACAGTAACTATAAAAGGAGGATATGTAACAAAAGATGCTAATGGCAATTATGTATTTAATCCTAATCAAGATAAAAGAAATGACTTTAATGATCCTTCCAACTATAAATCAACTATGGAAAGAATTAAGGCATTTAGAAACTCTAAGGACTTTAATGATTTATACTACTCTGCTGCAAGTGAAATGGGTACAGCATATGATAGACTTATAACATCATATGAGCAAGGTCAAAAGATTGAAAATCAATATAATGAAGCACGTAAATATAATCTTAATTATATTGTAGATAACCTAAAAGCAGATGACTGGAGATTTGGTTTACTTATTAATCCTGATAACGGTTGGCAAGTTACTAAAGAAGAGTTTGTAAAAAGGTATCAAGAAGCATACATGAATGATCTACAAACATACCCTACTCAAAAAGTAGGACGTATAGGACCATATGATGTAAGTAAATTTAGAATGGATGTTATGAAGAGTGATGCTGAGGAAGTATATGAAGATTTGACTGAAGCATTATGGAAGGCAAACAAAGATGGTAGATATAATAAATATCTTAGAACTGATGTTAATCCTATGGGAGGTACATCAGGACAAACTTCTACAGGTATGAGTTATAATGTTGATCCTATGTTAGGAGCATCAAGTAATGAAAACCTACTAGCAATTAACGCTATACAGACAGATGTGATGCGTGCATTAGAATATCCATATGATATGAATGCTATATTCGTACCAGGATCAGGTGCAGATATTATGAAAGAAAATCTTGAAGACATATCTGAGGAAAGTCAATTTGCTGCAAAACAGGCAATGGCTCAGTTGGTTGATGCATTTATGAACTCTAGTAAAAAAGATTCTAAAGGTAAAGCAGATAGAGCAGCATTTAAAATGCAGGCCTTTAATATTGCAGCAAATGACGGAAACAAAGTTGCTATAACTTTTATACCTAATACAGGTTATTTGAATGCTAATTCTGGCAAAACAAATAAAACGGCATGGGATAATTTACTCGGATCTGCAGATGAGAATCCTAATCCAACAGGAGCAGTTACTATGATATTTGATAAGAGTGCTGCTAATTCACAGATATTTAATCAGTTTAAACTTACAACAGATGAGGCTGCTCTTAATTTAACAGGATCTATTATGATCGGTAACCCTAATAGTAGGTTTGGTTATTATGAAATTAAACAAGATATCAATGGGAATAGAGTTTTATACGATAATACAAAAGTATATAAAGACGGTGAATATGTTTTAGCTAATCCTGGAGGATACTATGGTTCAGAATTATATCCTCAGTTAGGACCCGGTGGAGATTTATCTACACTACGTAGTGCCTTAGATCAAAATATTTTAATGCTTGCGCAGTACGATGACCAACAAGTTAATGCTAGAAGAAAAAAATAACTATGGATTTTTTAAGAGATGAAGCTGCTGAACAAAATTTTAACCAGCAAGTATTAAAAGCAAAAGGTATAGATATACCTAATAAGGCAGGTGCTGTAATAGACAACCGTGTAATGAATGTAGGTAATCCTACTACAGGCCCTCTTAATAAAACTAGTTATTCATCAGCAGACGCTCTTTTAAAAGCAACTAATGCTCGTCTTAATGATGCGTTACTTAATACTAAGAAAGATCCTTTATATTCTGCAAAAGGTGTTAGTATAGATGCAACACATACAGGTTTAAATTTTGATAGATACTATTCACATGGCAACTTTAATAAGTTAGGCTTCAGTCCTTTTAGAGATAATGAAAAGATTTATAATAATAATTCTACATGGGGACAAGACTTTGTAAGAGCAAGTAAACAATATCCAACATTATTAGGAACAGGTTTTACCAGTGTATTTAAAAACTGGGGATCTTTATCATCGGCTGCTGCAGATAGAGAATCTGCATGGGAGATGGAAAAAGCAATGGCTATTGGTTCTAGTTCTAAAAAAGGATTTGGCGCAGGATTTACAAACTTTTATTTAAACTCTGCATATACTGTAGGTTTATTAGGAGAGATCGGTTTAGAAGAATTAGGTTTATTTGCTGCAACAGCTCTTACAGGCGGAGGTGCCTCAGAACTTTTAGCAATAAGAAGTGTTAAAAACTTAGCCCGTTTAACAAAAGGATTATATAATTCTGTAAAAGCAGGAGAAACTATATCAGGAGCACGTAAACTATGGAATGCTTCTATGAACTTTATTAATCCTGCTGAAAATCTTACTACGTTATATAGAGGTGTAAACAGAGGTTTAGAAGGATATAAAGATTTATCTAAACTTGCCCTGGCTACACGTACAGCAGGTGCATTCATAAAAGACTTACGTGCAATAAATCTGGTTAGTTCAGAAGCTAAACTAGAGGCGGGCATGGTTCAAAATGAAGTAACTAATAAGTTAATTGATAAACATTACGAACTATATAAACGTGTTCCTAATACTCAAGAGTTAAATAAGATTTCTGCTAGTGCAACAGAAGCAGCCGGTAAAACTTTCATGGCAAACCTTGCTGGTATATATGTATCAAATAAAATTGTATTAGAAACAGCCTTAAAAGGATTTAAACCTTTTAGAAATATCATGGAAGATAGTGCTCTGGGTTTTATGGAGTCTATTAGTAAGAAAGGTGGTCAAAAGGTTGTGACTGTTTTAGATAAACAAAAATGGGGCACGCATATTAAAGGTGTATTTGGTTTAGATAAAGGTGCTTACTGGAAAGCAGTAGGTAAGGGTATGACTCCAAGTAGAATTGCAGGTAATGCTTTAAGATATACATCCGCAAACCTAATGGAAGGTACTCAAGAACTTTATCAAGAATCATTATCTGCAGGATTAATTAAACAATATACAGATAGTTATTTTAGTAACGGTAGAGTAATTGAGGCAGATATACTCAATACTCTAGCTATGGGTTCTGAAGAACTAGATAAAAATGACATGGGTCTTGAAGTATTCCTTTCTGGTTTTGCTATGGGAGGTTTCTTAGGACCTGCTCAAAATGTAATATTTACAAAAGGTAGTAGGTTTTTAGCAAAGACTTCAGATTACTTTACAGGTCAAACTACTCTAAAAGATGCAGATGATGCAAGAGAAAAAGCAAGAGTAGAACTAGAAAAAGCAATGACACACATTGTAAATAATCCTGAAAAGTATGCAAGTGCTATGGCACAAAATATGGCATTGCAAAATAACTTAGTACAGATTGCTGCAGATGCTGAAGCAAGAGGAGATAAAAAAGATTATAATGGTGCTTTAGATGATTCAATGTTTAATCATATACATACTTTAGTACGTAGTGGCAAGGTTGACTTCTTTGTAGATGCAATGAGGGATATGCAGAATATGACAGATGATGAATTAGTAGAAGCATTCGGTAACAATGATCCTACTAATACTACTCAAAATAATTATAATAAAGATATTCGTGGCAGGATAGATTCCGCAATTAAAAAAGCAGAAACTATTAAAGATAGGTATGATTATTACAAAGAAAGATTACCTAATACGTATAGTAAGAATACAGAATTCTATGATTGGTTAGCCCATGAAGAAGCCGTAAAGTATGCTATATATAATAATTATAGTTTTGAAAGAGCTGTAGACGGTATTCAAAAAGTAACTGATTTATTAAATGTATTAAAACCATTAGGTAAAATAGAAGCTGGTAAACTAACGTCTCTTGTAAGTGAAGATCTTATACAACAAGAACTAAAAAGACTAGATACAGAAATTGAAATATATAGTCAAGGAGACGCTACTCAACAAAAAAAGGCAGCAAATCTCCAGAAGCAATATGATACTCTTAAAGATTTAAGTTCCGGATTATTCTTACATATCAGTGATATAGCTGCTGCAAAGAAAGCAGCATTAAACCCTGAAGAAGAACAAAGAATGCGTCAGGAGAGAAAAACCTTTGTAAAAGGCGCTGCTGTAGAATTTGAAGGTAAAGGTGGAAAACGAGTTAAAGGTAAAGTTAAAAGAGTACGAAATGGTAAAGTAACCTTAGAGTTTATAGATAGCAAAACTGGTAAAAGAAAACAAAAAACATTAGCCAAAGAAAAAGTAGCACTAGTAGGTCAACCCCTTATTACTGATGAAGAATTAGATGAAGAAGGTGCTCCACAAACAAGAAATGTGGAAGAGTCTCGTGCAATGGCATATAAGAGTTTCCAAGACTACATAAAAGTATTAGCAGAATCTAACAATGATATTATAGACGAAGATCAGTTACAACAAGCATTTGCTGCTATTTTAGATTACTATGATTTAGATAGTGATGCAAGATCTGCTGCAGAGTTTGTAAACAGATTAATAGATCCTGAATACTTTGCTATAATGAGTCAACGTATTAAAACGGCTATTGAAGAATCTCAAAAAATTGCAAAGGCTAAGATAAAAGAAATGTCTGAAAAATTCATGGAGATGCATATTAATAATATGTTTATCAATGAGTTACAAAACATGAATGTATTTTTTGATCCTAAAGATGTAGATGCTTTAGTAGATAAAAATAGAATTCCAGATTCTTTTTATGATGCAACTACCCTTAAACAAATATTACCTAGTGATGAAAGATATCAAAAGATAATAGAGTTAGTAGATAAGTTAGAACAGTTAACCGGAAAGACTGCAACCAATAAACCCATTACAGGTGCTAATGTACCAATGGGTAAATTCAGTCCAAGAAGAAGTAATGATGATAACAGAACTGTAGCAGACCTAGCAAAAGAACTAGGGTTTGATCCAAAGACCGGTGGAGAAGTAGAGTTAAAGAAACTATTAGATTTTATTATTAACTCTCCTGAAAGTAGTATGGTTGCTAAAAAATTAGCACAAAGGTTAAGACCATTGGCAGGAGATAAAAAAGCAACTATTAAACTAGATCATACAAACTATAATACATATGATCCTGTTAACGGATTAATTATAGATCCTAGATACTCTACGTTTGAATACCAAGGAGGTAATATTAATTTTGAGTATTCTTTGATTAATGGTATTGCTACAATGATGATATCAGAAAGTAGTACTAATACAGAGTTTAATACAGCCATTAATAATCTTATAGCAGAATTTAAAAATGCATTAGATAATGGTAATCTTGACAATAGTCTAAAGAGTTTAGGATTAGAAGGTGCTGTGATGCCTATAGATAGTATAGAATCTTTTGTTACAGAAGCATTGACTAATCCTGCATTTCAGCAACTACTTGAATTAGTAAAAACTGAAAAGAAAACAACTACTTTATGGGAAGACTTTATTGAGGCAGTTAGGCAAGTACTTCGTAATATACTAGGTGTAAGTAATGAAAATACTATTTTAGATGAGACTATTGCATTGGCTTCCAATAAGTTAGAACCATCTGGAGTATATTTTAAAGAAACTATTACTAAAACAGATCAAGAGATTACAGTAAATACACCTTATAATGCAATGCCAACTGAGTTAAAAAATCAGTTAAGATCTGCATATAATGGAGAAGAAGATGATTTTGAAGAATGGGTTAAGACTAGTTCATATTCTGCTAAAATAATATCTGACTATAACGCTTCAGTAGCAAGTGCTGCACAACCTACTCCAGCAGCAGGTACTATGACAGGACCTAATCCTTTGACAGCAAAGGAGAAAAATACATTAAGAAGATTAAAGTATAGTCCTGATGATATTAATGCAATGACTCCTGAAGAGGCTAGAGATATAATT
>Ga0129333_10004526_pt1 | contig 13016 bp, 25 predicted proteins | sample CPB6_08_DNA_FD_94474 | JGI IMG/M metagenome (GOLD analysis project Ga0129333, IMG submission 94474) | Freshwater to marine salinity gradient microbial communities from Chesapeake Bay, USA - CPBay_Sum_0.6_0.8_DNA | ecosystem: Environmental > Aquatic > Marine > Coastal | place: USA: Chesapeake... | reverse complement strand
TTTAGTTATAATTTGACAAAAAGTATATGGAATTATTAAATACACATCCTATTAAAAAATCCGATTTAGGATTTCATGGTAATCTATTTGGGGGAAAATTACTAGCATGGATTGATGCTGCAGCCGCTGGATATTCAATGCAACTTTGTGATTCACCTCGAATGGTTACAGTATCAATAGATAAATGTTATTTTGAAAAACCAGCAAAAGAAGGTCAGTTATTGAAGATTTATGGTTCTCCCGCAAAATTAGGAAATACATCAATCACACTTTACATGGAAGCAAGAGCTCACAATGTATATACAGGTAATCAGGTTATTGATTTAAAAACCAATATTCGTTTTGTTCGTATTGATGAAGAGGGGAATCCAATTCCAATTGGAGAAAAAGGAAGAATGAGAATAATGAATTTAATTGAGGATAACAAAATTACGTAACATTGTCCGCATTAACTCCTCCCACACTTTGTGGTGAATAACATTTAGTCGGATCCAGTAATGGGGTAAAGTTATTTACATAATAATTTTCTTGATCTTCCGATATGTTAAACAAAAATGAATTTTCAATAGTCAAAGCGTATTTGTCAATAAAATCTTTACTAAGATTTAAACAGCCTGAAGATAATTCTAAATTTGATTTTTTATAACCTGTTAGATATTTTGAACTAACATTTGATTCTTCGGATGACCCAAGTTTTGTTTTTGCCGTACTTAATGCGTTTATTCTTTGTTTTGTTGGTTTTACACCATGTACTGCAGCACCAACTAATTTATTGTCTGAAACTTTATTTAAAAAAGTAATGTTTTTTCCCGATCCAACATAAGACGGTTCTGTAACCGCAGATCCTGTCTTATATACTGCCGGATTTAAAAATGATGCGGTATTCATAATTTCATCATTTGTCGGTTCTCTTTTCAATATATTTTTTAGATATTCTTTTTTCTCATCATAGGTCATATCGGCAATTTCTTTCTGAGATGAAATTTGTTGTGATCTACCGGATAATAAAGGATCTTTTGCCACAAAATTAGAATTTTCATCAAATAAATAAATTAACTGATTTACAGTATCTGTTACTATTATTTTTTTACCTGTAAATTGTGGTCTTATTTTAACAAACGCAATTTGACAAGCTGTTCTATCAGGTATACCAGCAGTTTTGTATTGTGTTGCGTTGTTATTAATATCTTCATTTATTTTATTAAAAATAAGATTAATATCTGAAGATTTAGTTATGGCCGAATATGAATTAATTATTTGATCATAATCATAAACTAAATTTTTTGACCTTTCATTAAACGTTGTACATGGAGTTGTTGTGGTTTCTGTAATTAAACCATATAATTTTCTTATGTCATTTCTATCACTTTCAGTTATAACAAATCTTTGTCCCATATTAATAAATACATTAATCTTATTTTATTTTGGGTGGTAATGGTGGGTCTAAAAGATATTTTTTATTAACCCAATTTCTCAATTCGTTCTCAACATAAAAATCCGGAACTTTTTTATCTTTTGTTTCTAATTTTAGAACATTCAAAAGATGACGAGCAAATTTAATACGATCTTGATTATTAATCATTGTCATTAAACCATCACTAATAAAAAATACACGGAATAATGGGTCATTTATATTTAATTCACCCTCAACAATATTAAACAATTTAATTGTTATCTTACCCCACCATTTTTTGTATGATCTTGTATCTTCCAAGGTAGGTCTAAAAATTTTATTAGACGCTCGAATTATAGATCCGGTAAAACCAAAGATTGCGATTTTAGGTATAAACAAAGGTATTAATCTTAATGTTGCTTTATACGTTCCCTCACTAATGTGTTGCAACAATCTTTTATTTTTTGATTTTTTAATTAGCAACTCTAATTCCTCAAAAGTTATTGATCCTTGATCTTTAAGGAATTTTTCTGAATCGTTAATATTTTTTATAACACTTTCTGACGGATTGATAATTATATTACCAAGTTCTACACGCCCAATATCTAGGTTTCCATCTTGGACCTGGATTATCACAGTTGTGTCTTGCTCTAAATGATTTTCTTCTTTCAGGATTATTCTTTTTAATTACCATTCTTTTACCTTTGGCGGATTTTCCACCAAAACCAAAGTTTACTTTAACAACTTTTCCTTTGTCATTTTTAACATAAACTTTAAATTTCTTAATGTCGCCCTGCATAATTTTACCAAGTTGTACTTTTCTACCTTGGTATTCGGCTTCACTTAATAAATTATCAGATACAAAATTAGTGTTTTCAACAGAACCATACAAATCTTCATATATGAAATTTGATTCATATGTTTCTTTTAATATACGTAAAACAATTCTTTGTATATCTGATTCGGCTAAGGTAATAATATTTTTTGACATTATGGTATATTTAGATATTTATTTATATAAATACTTTGATACTTATTAAATAAATCATATTTATAATTAAAAAATTGCATATGAAAAAGATTCGATTAAAAGAAAGTGATCTTAAAAAATTAATCCATAATGTTCTTATGGAAGAAGAAATGTCCTCTCAAAAAACAAAAAACGGTAAAAAAGACGCCGTTAAACCAAGATGTATTCCTGAAAACATTATTCAGTTAGATGAAATCGTTGGACAAGCTGAAGAATATGGGAAATACTCTCCAGGTGTAGTTAAAAGATTAACGGGTGTTAATTCAATGGTTGATACGTTAGGCATATTGAATAACATTAGATTATTTAAAGATGTTAGAGACGGAGGCGCTCATTTAGCGTACGATATGATGAATCATTTAAATAAATTTAGAAATAAAAATTATTATGATGAAACCACAGGCGAATGTCACAAAGCAATGGATAAAATTGCTGAATTATATAAAGAAAGTGAACATGGTACCGAATTAGTGAAGGATATTGAAAGAGTTTTAAATTTACAAACTAAAGACGACGAATATACACCATCCCCAAGAGCAAAAGAATACCTTAAACAATGTATAAATTTAGTTAAAGGACAATAAGAGTTTTTATTAGGACCGTTACTGGTTTCGGTAATGTGTAAAAGGGACAATTCGCTACTGTCCCTTTTTTTATTCCATTAAGTTATATTTATAAGTGATCAAAATAAACAAATAAAACTTAATTAAAATGGCTAAAGTAAAAACTTCATCTAATGGATCGACAAAACAAAGTTTTGGTAAAAAAAGAGTTGGTAAACTTAAAAGAAAGTATGGTCCAAAATCTCAAAAACCAAAAGCATATAGAGGCCAAGGTAGATAAGATAGTTATTAAACTAAAAAAATAAATATTTATAGGAATGAGTAATAAGAAATATTTTTTTGGGTGGGGTAATATTAAAAAAGGTATTACTGAAATTATTAGGATTTACTCAAGTAAACCATCGTATTTTTCTAAAAAAAGGATTGAATCGGGTATTGCATTTGTTATTGCTCAGTGGGGAATGGTGTTTTACCTATTAAAAAAGTATCCTGATCTAACTATGGTCGATATATCTATGTGGGCAGCAATTGAATTTGGTATTTCAGGGTATATTATCCATCAAATTCAAAAAGAAAAGAAATCTGACGAAAATAAATAACAATAATTTGGAATATTAAATAATATTTCGTATATTTGTACATGGCAAATAATAAAAAACCCGAAAAAGTGATAAAATACGAACAATCGTATGAGTATGATGATTGTGTAATTGTGTGGAAATTTGACCGTTCTAAGACAAATACGGGTCCATATGAGGTAGAAATAAGACATAAAAAGAAGAAATAAACCTCATTTTACCCTTATTTTAGGTCTATTTTAGGTCTATTTTACCCTTATTTTAGTACTTTTTACCAATTTTATGGTAAAAAATTAACAAAAAACCCCATTTTTTACATAAAAACGGGGTTTTTTTACAAAATTTAAGTGTTTTTTACCTATTTTAGGTGTTTTTTACCTATTTTTTCTTAGTTTTGGATTTAATATAGTCCTGTATTTCTTTAATTTGTTTCTTCATTTCATAATTATTACTATAAAATGTGGTTTTTGGGTGAGTTTTACCCATTTTATCAAAATTTTCCATCATTTTACGTATAATTGGATTAAATCTTCTCCAAATTAAGAAAACTCCTACAGAAAACCCTAAAAGTATGGTTATTAATACAATATATAAGATTGTTTGCATCATAAATGTCTATTTTTAAGTAAAAATAAGTATTTTAAGGTAAAAATCAATTATTTTAGTAAATTATAGTACTCTTTAAAGTGTTTTATACGATCTACAAGCCCAATTGTACCTCCATTTACTCTTTTTGTCACCGCAGTTACAGTTGCATCGTCTGCACCTTTATCACAGATAGCCCATAACTTATTTGAATCAAAAAAGAACGCCGCAGACGCTAATGGATACTTAGTTGCCACTAAATCAGGGTTAGAAACACAATCTTCACCAATAAATTTAGTAAAATTAGTATAATTTGACTTACCAGTTAGCTGAATATACCCTCTACCTCTAAATTTATACCCTTCTTTGGAGTTTTCATCACCATTTCCCATTCTACTCGCGTAAACACGGGATGCAATCTTCTCAGGTTGACGAGCATATGACTCATTTAGGTTGCCTGGGAAGTATTTACCGAATATTTTCTTCAAACCGTCCGCAGAATAGTTTAAATTCTCTGAAACAGCTTTAAATCCACCTGATTCGTGACCACATTGAGCCAAAAAGTGAGCCAAACGTAAATTATTTGTAATATTAAACTTTTTAGCGGTCTCAGGGATCTGTGATAATACCACATCAGGTATATGACCCTTTAATTTTTCAATATTTAATGGACCTCCCGATGGAATAACCACATCTTCTTTAATAACTGTTGATTCCGGTTTTGATTCACCAAATAATTTAGACCAAGTAGCGTCTCCAACAATACCATCGTCCTTTAAACCATTTGCTTTTTGCCATGCTTTTACTGCGGCTTCAGTTTTAGGACCAAATGTACCAATTGCTTCTACCCCTAATTTTTCTTGGAGTTTTTTTACATCCTCTCCTTTGGATCCATTTTTCAATAACATATTTTATTTATTATGTAATTTATGGTGATATCACCTCTACACAATAAATATCATATTTACTATCATTAATACATATGAAAAAGAGGCAATTATTACAAAAAGTTATAAATCATTCATTAAGAAACCAACTAACACTTATGTTTGGTGAAGGAAGTTATATTTCTATTGATGTTTTAGATTATATAAGAAGTAAAAAGAGTTATTTGGTTCATGCAAAGATTTATATAACAAATATTGAGGAGGGAATGTTACTATTTCCTGATGGTGTTTATATGTTAGTTAATTTAGGGTGGAAAGTTATGGGTAAAGGTCAACCATTAATGATCTTACCTTCAGTTGATGTAAAATAAAAATGGTGGAATTAATCCCACCATTGGGCTACGTTTTCCTCTAAAACTCGAAAAAGAAGTTTATTTGCTTTTTTGTGATTATAATAAGATACCATTAAACATAAACGTTTTTTATCTTCTTGTTCACCATGCTCTTTTATGACCGCACGAACTGAAGAAGGATATTTGTTTAAGTATTCGTTAAATCTTTCTGATCTTGTTTCAATGTTGATTTCTTTTAATTTTTTGTTATCCGGTACATCCTCAAAACTTATGGTATCATGCCAATAATCCATACACTCTAATGAATAGTGCTCTTCCCTAACTCTTTCAAGTAAGTTAAGAGCCAAAGTCATATAACGATTATCTCTTTCAATCTCCGTATGTCTGTTGGCATTAACAAGTTCCTTTCTTTGGAACTCAATTTTCTTCTGTAAGATTTTTAGAATGAACGTTCCATCCCAATCTCTGTCGTGATACAACGTTGGTATCCATCGGATGATGTTTTTTACGCCGGTAAGAAAGTACCTTATTCTCCAGTGTAAGTGACTAAATAAAGTATTTCTGCTCCAAGCGCTGTCTTCAGGTATTGGTAATTGTTTATATGTCTTCATTTTCTTTTTTATATTTTTTCCATTCAATCCAAAATCCAATTGCAACAATTATATTCATCCCTAAAGACATTATTATTTCATGTATATCCTCATAAACATTCATAGTTAAATGTATGTGACCCACAATCCAAAACGGCATTGATAAATTTGCCGAAATCCAAGTTAATAAATATATAATGAATTTTTTCATTAAAGATAATAAAAAAAATATAAAAAACAAATTACCCAATTAAATTTGGAATAACCTCATATTCAAAAAATGTTTTTACTTCATGTTCCATACCCTCAATATGGTTTTGGAATCTATCTACCTCATCATCTGATGGTAACATATCATAATCTGAATCAACAAAATCCAAATCAACTAAATGACCTAATTTATTTACTATTAAAACACCCCAATAAGATTTGCCATTAAATTCAATAGTTCCGTGTAAAATAGTTTTATCTCCTTCCACTTCTTCATCATCAAATATAAATTCAATGTTAGGCATATTTCTAAAATTAGATGTGAATCTGTCTCCTCGTCTTTCATCGTACCTTTCCGCAGGATCAATAAATTCATCAGGATCCCCTTCGTGTTTTGAAAAATGATCTAAATATCTTTTTTCATCAATACTTAATGATTCATACCCTCTTTCACTTATTTTATCTAAAATTCGATCAATAACTTCCTGACTTTCAATTAGGAAGTTATATTGAGATTCTGTAATTATTATTTTCATATTTTTATAATCCGGCACCCGCATCGATAGCCGCTTGATCTTCTTTAGATCTTGTTACCGAAGGATTAACCGTGTTAGGTTTAGTATTTGTTGGTTCACTCCCAATAGGAGTATTTTTTAATTTTTCTAACTCAATCTTTTTAGCGTCAATATAATTTTTAAAATTCGTTTTTTGTTGGGCGGTCATATTAGGATTATTCCCGTTATTATAAGTTTTACTTCTTTTATCAATATCATTTTGTATTTCTTTAATTTTGTTTTCTCTTTCTTTCTTTAATTCTGCCGCATCTCGTTTTCTTTGTCTATAACCTTGTCTAAGTTCTTTATTTGACTCTAAATCAGTTGGTACCGTTCCTGTTGGTGTTGTTGATGTCGTTGCCGTTCCTGTTGGTGTTGTTGATGTCGTTGCCGTTCCTGTTGGTGTTGTTGATGTCGTTGCCGTTCCTGTTGGTGTTGTTGCCGTTCCTGTTGGTGTTGTTGATGTCGTTGCCGTTCCTGTTGGTGCGGCAACATATGGAGTTTTAGTCCACGAATAACCAGTTGATTCTTTATAACCCGTTCCATTATCTGTTAAACTACTTCCATTTGGTAATAAAATATATTTAGTACCATCAGTATTTACAACTTCATATCCAAAAGTATTTCCATATGGTACAACTTTTCCATCCGGAAAATTATTAAATTTTGTTTTTTGATCAGCGAAAAATTTGGTTGCTTCATCCATATTTTGTTCATGTAAAAATCCACCCATGGTTTTACGATATTTATCATGAATACCTAAAATTCTTGATTTTTCGGACTCACTAATAATCATTCTTTCTTTTAATATATGTTTCATAATGTATATTATTTATTAATCTAACGGTTTAGATGGTTTATTAATTGTTGGTGGAATAAAATCAGGTAATTTTTGTCCTCCATCACCTGGTTTATTTCCATCACCCGGTTGATTTCCATCACCCGGTTTATTTCCATCACCTGGTTTATTTCCATCACCCGGTTGATTTCCGTCTCCCGGTTTTAATTGATTTATAGATCCACATTTACAAGCCTCACATTCTGCCTTTGACGCAAATCCTCCCGTACCTGTTGCTTCATAACAAACACCGTCTCTACTATAAAACCATCCTTGTACTTGAGGACATATTTGTCCTGGTTTACATGGTTCTGCAGCACATTTTGATTTACACGCCTCAACTTGTTCAGGTGTCTGTGGTGTATCTTTCTTAGGTGGCCAAGTTCCATCACAAAATGCATTTCTTAAATTAATATTAGTTTGTGCATTACCAAGAATACAAGGAGTTGTACCATTACATTTTGCATCAAACCACTTTTGTCTTTCTTCTTTCCAAACAAGACCCGCTTCCGCAAAAACATCCATAGGGTTTTTATTTTTACAATTTGTAATTGTTGTACCGTCTCCTGGTGTTACAGGTTTTGCTTGTTCACAACTTTTTTCATCGGCAACTTCTTTACCGTCATAGGTTCTAGATATTGGTCTTAACTTACCATTTTTACATCCACAATGATAGGATTTTACATATGTGTTTCTTGATTTATCATTTTGATCAGTAGGGAGACCCACAACTACTTTTGGTTTAGCTAACCAATAATATGTATATTTTGTGGATGGATCTACCACAATAACCGCAGAATAAGTTGTATTACCGAGTACTCGTGTTGTAACGTCTGACGTAAATTGAACTTGATCTGATATTTTACCCGCATATCTAACACAAGCGGGAAAATCGGCAGCCGTTGCTTCACTAATTAAAGATTTCTTACCTGAGTGCATTTCAAGAATCCTATTTTTTTCAGATTCCGATATTAAAATTCTTCGTATATTCATAATGTATGATTTTATAAATAAATACTTCTGAAATCAAAAAAAATAAAGAATAAAGGTTGACTATCCCAAATAAAAAAACTAATTTTAAATAAAACAAATATATTTTATGGAAAAAGTTACAAGTAACAGTACTGTATCGGTACACTACACAGGAAGATTAGAAGACGGAACCGTATTTGATTCTTCTTTGGCTGAAGGTAGAGAACCTTTAACCGCAACATTAGGTCAAGGTCATTTAATCTCTGGTTTTGAAAACGGATTAGTTGATATGTCAGTTGGTGAAAAGAAAACAATTGAAATTGAACCCGAAAACGCATATGGTCAAGTTAATCCGCAAATGGTTAATGAGGTTGCAAAATCTCAAGTACCTGAAGGAGTTAATGTTGGTGATATGTTACAAGCAATGAGTCCAGCGGGACCAATAAATGTAAAAGTTCTTGATATTAAAGAAGATGTTGTTGTTTTAGATGCTAACCACCCATTAGCTGGTCAAAAATTAATCTTTGATCTTGAAGTTATTTCAATATCTTAATAAAAGATTAATTAAAATTAAAAACCCCACCTGAAAAGATGGGGTTTTTTTATTTTTCGTATTGGTTTAGTTGTTCGTTAAAACTTATTAGTAATTGTTGTAGTTCACTTAAATCATCATTTGGGAAATAACTATCACTTTTTATTAACTCAATTATTTTTTCAGTAAATTCATTTACCGACTTAGTAACTTCATTTGGTGTTAAATTAGTAGAGTTTGATAATGCCTTTTCTAAAGTATCCCAACCAGAATCTTTAACTCTTGGCATATTATATTCAGGTATTAAACCAATAACAATATCAGAATGTAAATCACCCAATAATCTAAGCATTTCCTTATCTTCTTTTGGCATTATTTCAAAATCAAGATTAAATCTTCCTGTAACTTGATCTAATAATTTTACAATTTTTAATGCCAATTTTTTATCATCCATAGAATATTCTTCCATTAGATATTGTCTTTTTGTTGCCAATTGATGCATCTCTAAAATTCTAGATCTTTCTTCGTGTCCTAAATCAAATATTACTTTTTTCATATCTTATAAATATTATTTTATTTTAAAAATTACCGGTTATATATTGATAAACCACTTGTGGAATTCTTATAAATTCTTTTCCGTTCTTTTCAATTACTTCTAATCCATGTAAATACTTTTTAATGTACTTTGGAGCCTTTCTTGTCACATCTTCAATATATGACTTAGCATATAATTTTTCAGGATCGTACATCTCATTTAAATTACTTATCTCATTGACAATTGATTGAAGTTGATCTTCTGTTATTATTATTGTTTTCATATTAACCAAATGATATATTTTTTATGTCCTCAACTCTTATGTTTTTAAGTCGTAATGTTCCGTGTGAAATTTCTTCAAATTTACCTTGATTGTGTAAATTCATTAATGCATAATATAAATATTGTGGGTATAAGATATCCGTCTCAATTACTTTTATCCCAATATTTTCTGGTGAATATTCTTTTATTGGTTTCCCAACTTCCGATTCACTACCTTTTCTGATTAACCAAAAATCCGCATCGGGGAAATTTGTCTTAATCTCACACAAGTATCCTAATTTCATATCTATAAATATATAGAAAATAAAAAACCCTTCTATTAAGAAGGGAAATCATCAATATAATTTTGATGCTTCAGACATTATTTGTTGTTGTCTAATCTGTAATTTATATATTCTCTGTTTTTGGTCTTCATTCATTTCTAAATTTTCACCTTTAATAGATGCTATTTGATTACTGATTTTGTCGTTTTCGTACATCAATTGATCGTACATTCTTGCTTTTTGATTATCGTCCATAAGTAATAATAAATAAGTTTTTAAAAAACTAAATCATTTAAGTTCTTTCATCAACTTAGAGATTATTTCTTCGTTGCGTTTAATCACTTTTAATTTTTTATTTAGGTTAGTACGGTTCCTTTTTGGTTTACCTTCTTTTTTTGCTTTTGCCATAATCTTTAATTTAATAATCAGTTCTTACTTTATCGTAATGATCCTGTATTTTATTATATAATTTTTTTGTTAAGTAATAACTTAACTCATCAAACATTTCATGATAGTCCAAAGAATCATATTCAAGATTTTCATCCTCACTTAGTAGATCATCAGTTATCGCCTGAATTACCTGATCTATGTATTCATATTCATCCTCATAATCCAATGGGTCAAAAAATTCTAAAGCGTCTTCAAGAAAAGATTCAATTTTGGTTCCCCTTCTTCGGGCATACATAGATTCATTAATAACTTTATTAATAATACTTTTTAGATCATCATATCTTAAACTGACAACTTTCATTCTAAATCATTCCGGTTATTCTATAATATCTTTTAAGATCCCCAACAGTTAATGGTGTACTTGTCGGTCTACCTAATACTCTATTAAAACCCGGATTTGCTTTCGCAACTTTCCTTGCGGATAATCCTTTCGCTTTTAATACAAAGTCATCTGGTTTTCCTGCGGCAACAGGAAAGAAATTATATATGTATAAATCTGCGGGTTCTGTTATTTTACCACTTTTATAGCCCGATTTCCAAAATTGTTTTATTGCATCCATTTGAGCCTCTAAATCATATCTTAATTCTTCCAATGAATATGACTTACCATCAATTGTTTTTGTTGCTCCACCACCAGGACAAAACTGAATTAAACCAACACAACCAATACTATTTTTTATTTTTGGATCTAAACCTGATTCGTGTTTCATTAGTTTTATAATCGATTGTTCATCAATATCAATTTCATCAGATATTTCAGATAATTTTTCTTTAAAGATTGGGTTATCTAATAACGCTTGGCCTTTTGCCGATACTTTGCTCGAAGAAATTTTATTCTCTAAACCTGGCGTTTTTTTAATAACGTCTTTAATTTCATCACTATCTTTATCGAGAGCTTTAGATAATTTATTTATTATATCATCAGTAATTTTTTTTCCTTGTGGAAATAAATTATTAAATGCGTCTTTTATCTTATTTAAAAAATCAAAATCTTCATTCATCACTTCTTTGTGTAAATGAATAATTCGTTTTTTTTCTTCTTCCGTTATTATTGGTAATTTTTTCATATATCTTTTTAATATAAATATATCAACAATTTTTTGTTCTCCAAGAGTTATACATTTGTTTTATTTTATCATCTAATATTTCTCTAATTAAATCGTTTAATTCATCCCACTCCCAAGAGTCAACCCCTTCATTAAACATCAATTCATCTGTAACATATTCACAAATATATTCCTCAAATTCATTTTCTTCCCATTCTTCACAATCAATTTCTTGCCAAAAATATTTATCCATAAGTTCATATATGGTTTCAATTCTTCTTTTCAATGAATTCATCAAATTAGATGAATTTGAGGTTTTAGATTCTTGTACATTATCCACACCAAACATTAATCCCCTTAAATAATCTTCGTCGGCATCGTCAAAACCCTCATCACAATTGTGTTCATCTATTATTCTATCAAATTCTTCTCGTATATGTAATCCCAAATAATTTCTAACCCATTGATGTACCTTTTCAATTGTTCCAACCTCTTCAGTGGATAAATTTAGTTCATCCATATTGTCACTTACCTGCCAACAAACCTCTTCTATGAAATCACCGAAGGTAAAATCACACAAATCTACACTTTGATTTAAAACATCAATCCCATTATTAACTAATTCAATTAATTTTTCATATCTACGAACTAACTCTAATTGATTTTCATTTATTATTATTTTCATATTATCTAATTATATCTTCAAAATTATCAATAATAAAATCTCTTAGATTATCCAAATTATCTCCGGTCCACTCAAATTCATTACCTTCATCATCTAAATATGTTATTGGGGAATGATCCATTGTCATCTCTTTTGCTTCTTTAGGTGAAAATCCCTGATCTAACAAATAATTATAATCGGCTCTCACCCAACTTTTTATTTCTTCGTATCTTCTTCGTAACATTAATTCGTCAATAGATTCATTTACAATTTCGGGATCATCAGGACAATGCATTTCACCATAAGCATCATAATGTTCCCTTACTTTTTTTTCAAAAGTGCCCCCTAAGAAATCCCTTATTGGAAAAAAATGACCCGGATCCCACAAATCCAAATTCTCATCATCTATAAACTCTCTCAAGGTTGTAGTGATCATTTCTCTATTATATTGATCAAACCTTGCATAATAACAGGGGTCTGATTCCCTCAACGTAATTTCTAATTCACTTTCAAATTTTGTCAACCGTCTAAGTATTTTTGCTGGTATATGATTTTTCATTTCTGATTCATTTATCCAATTACCATCTTCATCTATACAAATATTTTTATTATTCTCATAAAAATTATCTATTCTATCCACAAAATGTTCTGATATAAAATCATAAATGTCTTGATAAAAATTATTTAATTC
>Ga0129333_10004525_pt1 | contig 13017 bp, 10 predicted proteins | sample CPB6_08_DNA_FD_94474 | JGI IMG/M metagenome (GOLD analysis project Ga0129333, IMG submission 94474) | Freshwater to marine salinity gradient microbial communities from Chesapeake Bay, USA - CPBay_Sum_0.6_0.8_DNA | ecosystem: Environmental > Aquatic > Marine > Coastal | place: USA: Chesapeake... | reverse complement strand
TCCAGCGCGATATCCGGTGCCCCGACATCCCCGGCGAGATCGCCGCCCAGATCGAAATCGAGGTCCGTGGCCGCCGCCTCGGCTGCCCCTGCAGACGGGGCCAGATCCTTGCCTGACTCATACAGGGCATTAGACGGATCCAGGGCGTAGCCCATCGCGGCCACGCGCAACCAGTTGTCTCCGGCACCGCCGGTCAGTCCGTTCAAGGACTGCGCAACACCCTCGAACGCAGCCGCGTCCTGACGGGTTGAATAAATTTCCGCGAGCTTGACCTGGAAATCTTCGCGCTCCGGATGCTTCGCCATCGCCTCTTTGAGAATCTCCTCGGCCTGCGCATCACGTCCATAAGCAATATAGACGTCGGCCTCGGCAATCGGATCGACCTCGTCGCTGCCACCCGCCGGTGTGTCAGCCTCCACAGACCTTGACTCGGCTTCGGCTTCGGTCGCCCCCGACGACGCAGCAACTGCAGCGGCAGCCGCCGCACCGAGTGCCGGCATGACCGGCTCGGACATCTCCTCGTCCGCGACCTCTGCCTTGGCACGGCGGCGGCGCAGCGCGGCGAATCCCAAACCGCCCACCACCAGCGCACCCAGTCCACCGCCGATCAGCGGCAGGTTGTCCATCACCATGTCCACCATATCCGGTTCAGGCGGAGGCGGCGGCGGTGTAACGACCTTGGGCTTCGGCTTCGCCGCCGGCTTCTGCTCTGCCTTGGGTGCATCCTTCGGTTTTTCCGCCGCAGCGGTATCCTTGGCCGGCGCTGCGGCATCCGCGTCTTTCTTCGCATCCGCGGGCGCTTCGGCCTTCTTCGCCGCGTCCTTGGCCGGCGCATCTGCCGGCTTGGCTGCCGGCTTTTCCTCGGCTGCCGGTTTGGCAGGCGCCTTGTCAGCCCCTTTGGCTGCCGCCGCAAGTCCCGGATTCTTCAGCTCCAGCAGCTTCTGCATTTCCTTGATGGTCTTCTCAAGCTGGGCAATGCGGTCGTTCGCCTCTGCCAGCTCCCGGTTCCGGGCAACAAGTTCCTCCTGCGCAGCAGCGCCACCGAGGGCCTTACCCTTTGCCGGCTCGCCTTTGGACAGGCGCACCACATCCTTGCTGTCGCTGCCCTTGCCCTCGTCCACCCGCCCGATGCGCCCCCGCGCGGTGCCGCCACCCTCAGGGGTATTGGCTGCAGAGTCCGCCACCGCGCCACTGTAGGCACGCCAGTTCGATACATGGGTCTGGAATTCACGCGCCGCATCCGCCTGCGCGATCGACGACACTTCCGCGGCATCCGGGACGCGCAGAATCTTTCCGGTGCGCACCAGATTCATGTTGTTGCGGATAAAGGCATCGGGATTGGCACGGAACAGTCCGGCCATCATCTGCTCGAGTGAAACCCCCGCCGGTTTGACCGAGGCGGCAATCCTGCCCAGCGTCTCACCCTGATTGATCGGACCGTATTCCTGCGCCTTCGCGGAAACCGCGGGGGTCGCCGGAGCCGCCGCTCTTGCGGCCGGAGCCGGCTGCGCCGTGACGGGTCGCGCAACCGGCGGCGTGACCGCGGGTGCAGCAGCAGCGCGTGTCCCGGAGCGGAAATCCGGCGGATCAATCAATGCCGTGTATTCGCGCACCAGGCGGCCTGCCGAGGACGACAGCTCAATCACCAGATCGATGAACGGCTCATTGACCGGACGCGAGGTGGTCGCTCGAACATAGTAGGCGCCGCTGGCGCGCTTTTCGATACTCAGTTTCACCCCGTTCAATGCGGGGTTGTATTGCAGGTTCGCGCGTTGATACGCGTCAGGCCCTGCCAGACGCACCTCCAGCGTCGAGGCCTCATCGGGCGCCACAGACGTCAGATCAAATTCCGCCACCAGGGGCTGACCGAGAAAGGACTGGACGTTCAGACGCCCCAAGCCGGCCGAATGCGCCAACATAGGCGCCAGCAAGAGCGACAAGGCGAGCGCCTTGGTGAGTATAGTTGTGCGCACCCGGACTCCCATGTGGTTCTTTTTGAGGGGTAATAAAGTTAGCATCAAACAGTTAGCCATGCAAGCTAACGTAACGCTTAATGTATTAACTTAAACTATTGATTTAATTGATTATTTTTAAAAAATACGGTGCCGGCACAGGGGCACCGGCTGGTGAATCATCTTGCAAATCAGGCACCTACCGCGACCGCCCGACGCAGCGGCGCCGACGCTACGCCAGCCTGCTCGATCACTATACGCAGCATTCGCCGCAACGGCTCTGCAGCGCCCCACAATAACTGGTCACCGACCGTAAACGCCGCAAGATACTCGCCGCCCATTGGCAGCTTGCGCAACCGCCCCACCGGTACCGTCAGGGTGCCGGTCACCGCCGTGGGCGTCAATTCCTTCAATGACGCCTCACGCTGGTTCGGGATCACTTTGACCCAGTCATTAGCCGTTGCCAGCATCTGTTCGATCTCGGGCATCGGCACATCGCGTTTGAGCTTCACCGTCAGCGCCTGGCTGTGGCAACGCATCGCGCCGATGCGCACACAAACGCCATCGACCGGGATCGGATTGGCTTCCCGGCCGAGAATCTTGTTGGTTTCGGCCATGCCTTTCCACTCTTCCTTGCTCTGGCCGTTGCCGAGATCCTTGTCGATCCAGGGCAGGAGACTGCCGGCGAGCGGGTGGCCGAAGTTATCGGTCGGCACCGCGCCCTTGCGCAAGGTATCCGCAACGATGCGGTCCAGCTCCAGAATTGCCGACGACGGATTGTCGAGCAGCGGCTTTGCGACAGCATGCACCACCCCCATCTGCGCCACCAGCTCGCGCATGTTCGCGGCACCGGCACCGGACGCCGCCTGATAGGTCATCGCCGTCATCCACTCGACAAGGCCGGCCTTGAACAGCCCGCCCATCGCGATCAGCATCAGGCTGACGGTGCAGTTGCCGCCGATGAAATTCTTGACACCCTTCGCCAGTGCTGCATCGATCACGTCGCGGTTCACGGGGTCGAGGATGATGACCGCGTCCGGCTGCATGCGCAACGCAGATGCCGCATCAATCCAGTAGCCGTTCCAGCCGGCCGCACGCAGTTTCGGGAAGATGTCGTTGGTGTAGTCGCCGCCCTGGCAGGAAATCAGCACATCCATTGCCGTCAGTGCAGACACGCTGTTGGCATCCGCCACGGCGCCGCAGGATTTGCCGATGTCCGGCCCCTTGCCGCCGGCCTGAGAAGTCGAAAAGAAGGTCGGATCGATCAGGTCAAAATCGCGCTCCGAGCGCATGCGCTCGACCAGCACCGACCCCACCATGCCCCGCCATCCAATAATCCCGACCTTCATTTTGAAAACACCTTAAAAAACAATGCCGTGCATTATAGCGCAGCCACCACCGCGTCGCCCATCTCGCGGGTGCCGACTTTTTTCGCGCCCGGCTCGTCAATATCCGGTGTCCGGTAGCCGGCGGCAAGGACGTTTTTCACAGCCGCCTCGATGCGATAGGCCCACTCGTCCTTGTTGAAGGTGTAGCGCAGCATCATCGCGCAGGACAGGATGGTGGCCAGCGGATTGGCAATGTTCTTTCCGGCGATATCCGGTGCCGAACCGTGGATGGGCTCGTAAAGCCCGGCGCCGCTCACGTTGAGCGAGGCCGAGGGCAGCATGCCGATTGAACCGGTCAGCATTGAGGCCTCATCCGACAGGATGTCCCCGAAAATATTTCCGGTGACAATCACATCGAACTGCTTGGGATTACGCACCAGCTGCATCGCCGCGTTGTCCACGTACATATGCGACAGCGCGACTGCCGGGTATTTTTTCGCAACGTCGTTGACGATCTCGCGCCAGAAGCGGCTGGTCTCCAGCACGTTTTCCTTGTCCACCGAGCAAAGCTTTTTGCCGCGCTTCATCGCCGCCTGGAACCCGACCTCGGCAATGCGGCGGATTTCCGGCTCCGAATACAGCATCGTGTCATAGCCTTCCTTTTCGCCACGCGCATTGTCGCGGCGGCCGCGCGGCTCGCCGAAATAGATATCCCCGGTCAGTTCACGGATGATCATGATGTCGAGGCCTGACACCACCTCGGGCTTCAGGGTCGATGCATGCACCAGTTCCGGATAGAGCACCGCCGGACGCAGATTGGCAAAGAGGCCCAGTTCCTTGCGGATGCGCAGAATGCCCTGCTCGGGACGCTGCGGCCGCGGCAACGCATCGTATTTCGGCCCGCCCACCGCGCCACAGAGGACCGCATCCGCGTCCTTCGCCAGCTTGAGCGTGGACACCGGAAGCGGATCGCCATGCGCGTCGAAACCGGCACCGCCAAACGGCGCTTCTTCGAGTTCCATCTTCAGCCCGTCATCTGACAGACGCTTCAGGACCTTCAATGCCTGCCCGACGATCTCGGGCCCGATGCCGTCACCGGCGAGTACTGCGAGTTTCATGCCGACCTCACATCCATCACTAAACAGGAAAATGTCCGCTTCGGCAGCCCATCGCCATCATGGCCGCCAGCGCCGGGCCGACGATGGCCCGGCAATCACCACACGCTTATCCGAACAGCCAGGGCTGCGCGGCTTTGTGCTTTGCTTCGAATGCCTTGATCTCGTCGGCATGCGCGAGCGTAAGCCCGATATCGTCGAGCCCGTTGAGCATGCAATGCTTGCGATGAGGGTCAATGTCGAAGGTATAACTCTCACCGGACGGCGTGGTCACCGTCTGCTGCTCCAGGTCCACGGCGATGCGATAACCCTCGTTGGCGTCGACCTCCTTGAAAAGCCGGTCAACAATCGCCGCATCCAGCTTGATCAGCAGCAGGCCGTTTTTCAGGCTGTTGTTGTAAAAAATATCGGCAAAGCTCGGCGCAATGATGGTCTGAATGCCGAACTGCAGCAGCGCCCAGGGCGCATGCTCCCGCGAAGACCCGCAGCCGAAATTCTCACGCGCCAGCAGCACCGTCGCACCGATGAAGCGCTGACGGTTGAGCACGAAATCCTTGTTCAGCGGCCTGCCGGAATTGTCGGCATCCGGCTCGCCGCGGTCGAGATAACGCCACTCATCAAAGAGATTCGGGCCGAAACCGGTGCGCTTGATCGATTTCAGAAACTGTTTGGGAATAATCGCGTCCGTATCGACATTCGCGCGATCCAGCGGCGCGACCAATCCTTCCTTGCGAACAAACTTTTCCATCAATACTCCCGCATCAATACGTCGATTTCTTGATGGCCTCGCCGGCCTTCTCGACATCCTGGCCGACGCCGCGCACCGTATTGCAGCCCGCCAGCACCATCACCGTCATCATCAAAAAAATCACGCGTTTCATGAGCCTCTCCTTTCCGGGTTGGACACACTGAAGCCGGATACTGCAGCGCTACTTCAGCCTACTTCAGATCACGCACATCAATAAAATGCCCGGCAATCGCCGCAGCGGCCGCCATCGCGGGACTCACCAGATGCGTGCGGCCACCCGGGCCCTGCCGGCCTTCGAAATTGCGGTTCGAGGTCGAAGCACAACGCTCACCGGGATTCAAAATGTCTTCGTTCATCCCCAGGCACATGGAGCAGCCCGGCTCGCGCCATTCGAAACCCGCAGCGGTCAGCACCTTGTCGAGGCCCTCCTGCTCGGCCTGCGCCTTTACCTGCCCCGAGCCCGGCACCACCATCGCCAGTTTCACGTTGCCCGCAACCTTGCGGCCTTTGGCCACCGCCGCTGCCGCACGGATATCCTCAATACGCGAGTTGGTGCAGGCACCGATGAACACCTTGTCAATCTTGATCTCGGTGATCGGTGTACCCGCCTTGAGCGCCATGTACTGCAGCGCCCGTGCATAGCCTTCACGCTTGGTCGGATTGGTTTCCTTGTCCGGGTCCGGCACCTTGCCGTCTACGGTCGTCACCATTTCCGGGGACGTGCCCCAAGTCACCTGTGGGAGGATGTCCTCGGCCCTGATCGTCACCACTGTGTCGAACGTCGCGTCCGCATCGCTGACCAGCGTGCGCCAGTAAGCCGCCGCCTTGTCCCATTGCGCGCCGGTCGGCGAAAACATGCGGCCCTTGCAATACTCGATGGTCTTTTCGTCCACTGCGACCATACCGGTACGCGCACCGGCCTCAATGGCCAGATTGCACAGCGTCATACGGCCTTCCATGGTGAGGTCGCTGATCGCGCTGCCGCAGAACTCGATGGCATGGCCGGTGCCGCCGGCGGTGCCGATCTTGCCGATCACCGCCAGCGCGATGTCCTTGGCCGTCACGCCGGGACCGGTCTTGCCTTCGACGGCAATTTTCATGTTCTTGTACTTCTTCATCACCATGCACTGCGTGGCCAGCACATGCTCGACCTCACTGGTGCCGATGCCAAAGGCCAGTGCCGCAAAGGCGCCATGGGTGCTGGTATGCGAATCGCCGCAGACCACCGTCATGCCGGGCAGCGTCGCGCCGTTCTCCGGCCCGATCACATGCACGATCCCCTGCCGCTTGTCGAGGAAAGGGAAATACACCTTGACTGGAAACTCCTTGATGTTCTTGTCCAGCGTCTCGACCTGCAGGCGCGACACCGGATCGGTAATCCCGTCCATGCCGCGCTCCCAGTTGCGCGTCGGCGTATTGTGATCGGCGGTGGCCACCACGGAATCGCTGCGCCAGACCTTGCGGCCGGCAAGCTTCAGCCCTTCGTAGGCCTGCGGGCTGGTGACTTCGTGCACCAGATGGCGGTCGATGTAGATCAGCGCGGTGCCGTCCGGTTCTGTGCGAACCAGATGACTGTCCCAGAGTTTGTCGTATAGCGTCTTGCCGGCCATGCCTGTTACCTTCTTCTCAACACGCGGGAAAGGGGCTGATTATCTCACAGCACCGGCGCCTCGCTGAGGTCAGGGTTCACAGATCGCGCAGGCCTTTCCAAAGAGCGGCCGCAGCGAGTAACGCGCATGCCGCGCCCAGGGTAAAGGTCCAGACCGGCCCCAGTCCGCTCCAGGCATAGCCGCTGGCCAGCCCCCCGATCGCGCCGCCAATGCCGTAGGCCAGACTCCCGTAAATTGCCTGCCCCCGGGCCTGATGCCGGCCGCGGAACAGTTTGTGAATCACCCCGATGGCCGCTGCATGAAACGACCCGAAACTCGCCGCGTGCAGCGTCTGCGCGAGCAGCAGCACCGTCACACTCTCCGCGCCCCAGCCGATCATCACAAAACGCAAGGCCGCCAGCAGCGCACTGGCAATCAGGATGGTTCGCAGCGTGAAGGCGCGATAGAGCCGTGACATCCACACAAAAATCCCGATCTCGCAGACCACCCCCAACGCCCACAGCCAGCCGGCCAGCGCCTTGGTATAGCCATGATTCACGAGATGAATCGTGTAAAACGTGTAGTAAGGCCCGTGCGCCGCCGCCAGACAGGCCGAGGCTACGATAATGGCAATCACCGCTGGCTGACGCACGATACGCCAGACCGGCACATGGTCACCGGGGTGCGGCTCTACCGGGCGCTCCTGTAGCAGCATGGCCTGCACCAGCATGCCCGTCATCAGCAGGAGAATCACCCACAGCAGCGCCGCAGGCGCCATCCGGTCCAGCAGATATCCCACGCCCACCACTGCGAGGATGAAACCGACCGAGCCCCAGACGCGAATTCGGCCGTAGCGGCCGAGTTCATCACCGAGATGCGACAGCGTGGTCGCCTCGACCAGTGGCAGCGCAGCGCTCCAGAAAAACGTCATGCCGAGCAGCACTGCAAACAGCGCGGTAAACGAATGACTCCAGAACACCGCCGCGAAGACCACTGTGCCCGCCAGTCCGGATAACCGCACAATGCGCAAACGGTGTCCGCCGCGATCCGCCAGCCAGCCCCAGAGATGTGGTGCAATGATGCGCGTGAACTGCGGCGATGCCATCAGCACGCCGATCTCCACCGCCGTCATGCCCTCCGCCTTCAGATACAGCGCGAAAAAGGGCGCAAAAGCGCCGAGGTAGGCGAAGTAAAAAAGATAAAACGACGAGAGTTTGAGATAGAGCAGCTTTTGCACAAGACGGTACCGGGCGAATGCGCCATTCTACCCGATAAATATATAACTAATTGATTTTATTGAATAATTATACACGAATCGCAGGGTCATCTGGCGCCAGTAGAATGCACTTCGCGCTGGAACACTAACCCCTTGATCCGCAAGCCGCTTTCAGGAGTACTGCCGTATGCACTACCCGCTCTTGCGCCAGTTCGCACGACTGTCGCACTTCCTCATGGCACTGATATTTACCTGCGGGATTTTGATACCGGTCGCGAGTGCTGCCACTGGCAATACCGGGGCCAGTGACGTACCACTGATTGTCGGCCACCGCAGCGTTCACATCTTTCGCGGCAACCTGGGCGACCTCACGCCCGCCGAGCGCGCCGAGGCCGCGCGGCACCATATTGAACGCGCCCTCGAAGAAACCGGCGAAGGCTGGACCTCGATCAGGCCGGTCGATCAGGGAGTGCTTGTGCTTATCGACGACAAGCCGATGTTCACGGTCACCGACAGCGACGTGCGCAAACTCACTGGCGACACCGCCGAAGCCCTTGCCAACCGCGCCTCCCGGGTCTTGCAAAAGGTCTGGGTGGAATCGCGCGAACGCAGCGACACCCGCTCCAATGCCATCGCAGTACTGAAGACTACCGTTGCCGTTCTGGTGCTGCTGATCCTGTTGTGGTTGCTCACACGCATCGCCCGCTGGCTGCGCTATCTGGTGCTGACCCGGCTGACCGGCCCTATCGACCGCCTGTCCACGCTGGGCATGGGTGCGCGGCTGTCCACACTGACCATGGCATTCCTGCTGCGGGCCAGCGTGGTGCTGGTGTGGGTCATCGGACTGCTGGCCGTGCTGGCCTTCGCCGCCTTCGCGCTCAGTCAGTTCGCCGTCACCCGGCCTGCGGCGGAAAACCTCATCCAATCCCTGCAGGACCTGCTCACCGGCGGCATTCGCTCCACCGCCACGTCGCTGCCGGGGCTGTTCACTGCCGCCATCATTTTCATGCTGGCACGCATCACCACACAACTGTCGACAGCCTTCTTCAGCCAGATCGCGTCAGGCCATCTGCAGATCGGCTCGCTGGACGCACACACCGCGCCCGCCACAAGGCAACTGGTCAACTTTGCCGTCTGGCTGTTTGCCGTCGCCATGGCCTACCCCTATCTGCCGGGCTCGCAGACCGAAGCCTTCAAGGGATTGTCAGTGATACTCGGCATCATGGTGTCGATCGGTGCATCGGGTCTGGTCGGACAGATCGCCAGCGGCATGATCCTGGTCTTCACGCGCGCGCTGCGGGTCGGCGAGTACGTGCGCATCCAGGACAGCGAGGGCACCGTGGCGCAGATCGGCATGTTCGTGACGCGGCTACGCACCGGCGCCGGCGAGGAAATCTCCCTGCCCAATGCCCTGGTGATCGGCAATGTGACCCGCAACTTCTCACGCAACAGCGACACCGCTGGCGTCCAGATCGAAAGCAGCATCACCATCGGCTATGACACGCCCTGGCGACAGGTGCATGCCCTGCTCCTCGAAGCCGCAGCCACCGTTCCGCAGATCCGCGGCGAACCGGCTCCGTTCGTATTGCAAACCGCGCTATCGGACTTTTATGTGGCCTACCGGATCATCGCGCAGGCTGATGCGGGCCCGGCGACCCGGCCGCAGGTGCTCAGCGACCTGCATGCCGCCATCCAGGACAGCTTCAACCGCCACGGCGTACAGATCATGTCACCGCATTACATCGACGATCCGGACAAAGCCAAGATCGTTGCCGAACAGAACTGGCAGCCGCCGCCTGAAGTCAAGGCTAAATAGAGGCACAAAGAAGCCCTGATCAGTGACCCCGAGTCCCCGTCAACATGGGAAGACTGACCGATTGAATCGGGCCGTTGCCACTTTCTGCGCCTGCTACGCGAGCCCTTTGGCACAGAAGTGATGCCAAAAGAAAGAAAACGATCGGCAAAGAATCTGCGGGTCAGGAAAATACCGGGGGACCGGAACGATACTACCCGCAATTTTTGCCAGTACTTCATCGTATATCGGATGATCGGCAGCCATCACCGGCCCCGAAATATCGGTTATCCCGTGTTCTGCCTCGGTAGCGCGCACGACTAGAGCAGCGGCACCCAATTGCGCGATTCGCTCCTGGAGAAAACGCCAGCGCATACCCGACCAAGGCCAGCGCTCGTGAAAATCCGCCACCACAAGAACCACCGGAGAGTCGCGCTGGCGACACAAGGCCCAGGGATGGATCAGGGCAATCTTGCCGCGCGCTAACCGGGAGGAGGTCGCCGACAACTCCGTAGGTGTGGGCATCAACGCCGGTGGAGTAACGGGGATAGGTCGCACTCTCTCCGGGCCAACATCCTCGTGGCTCGTTGCGATTTCGCGGCACCGATCATAATCGCAGTCGATCGCCGTACCCCAACTGGCCAGTGAGGGCGCATAACGAGCCACGTTCTCCGCATTGAACAAGTACGGTCTACGAGTCAGCGTGCCCGCCACCCATTGCCAGGACAGATGATTGGAAGGCAAATCCCCGTCCAGCAGATAGCCGTACATCCAATCCGCCGCCGACAGCCAGTCGACTTTCCTGAAATGCACCATGTAGGAAGCCAGCCACATTCTGGCGTGGTTATGAATATAGCCCGCGGCGTAAAGGGTCTTGACCGTTTCATCGATCACCTTGACACCAGTGCATGCACCCAGTAAATCCTCGGGAATGCGCGTTTGATATCCACTACCCGGTGGCGGATGGAAGGCCTCGAAAATTGCGGTGCTGCAGCGACCCCAGAGATGATGGAAGTACTCACGCCAAGCCAACTCGAATACGAATTTATGCGTGTCCGCAAGCTCGGTACGGCGGCGAATATCGGCTATGACTTCGGGAACCGAGGTGAATCCGTGCGTAATGTACGGAGAAAGCCTGGAAACCGCCCCGTCGACTTCGTTGCGGCTTCGGACATACGCTCCCACATCCAGTCGCAACAGACGTTCGACCACCGCACCGTCCGTGGCAGGCCACCCGCTCACCACGGAATAGCCAAGCCTTTGTTGTCGAAAAATCCACCGGATTGACGAATATCGAGGTCGTCGAGCACGCCCAGAATGCGCTGAGCCGCCACTGCCGGCGTTTGCAAATCAAGACCCGTTTTGGCATACCCTCGGGTCAGTGACGTATCGACGGTTCCGGGATGAATGGCGACACATATCGCTCCCGGATGGCTGCGCTTTAACTCGACCGCTGCCGACCGGACCAGCTGATTCTGCGCGGCCTTCGACGCCCTGTAGCTGTACCAGCCTCCCAGACGGTTGTCTCCGATACTCCCGACACGCGCGGATAGCGTCGCAAAAACACTCCTCCCGTCGCGCGCCAGCAACGGCAAAAAGTGTTTCATCAGCAATGCCGGGCCGATGCTGTTAATCATGAATGCACGCCGCATGGCCTCTGGATCGATTTGCCTGAGGCTCTTCTCCACGACGCAGCCCTTCCCCCCTAGAACACCGGTCGCGTTAACGATAAGACGCAACGGATACGAAGTGGCTGACAGCGAATGCGCAGCATCACGCACAGAATCCTCTCTGGTCAAATCGATGGACGGCAGGGAGTTACGTCCGAGGCCGACGACCGCCCCCCACAAACCGCTGCTTTGCAATTCATCGACCAGCGCAGCACCAATCCCTCCGGTCGCACCGATGACGATGGCAAGAGAATCACTGGTGGTTACGGGAGCCATGAGCGCAAAAATTGTCTTGGATGAATGGAGGAATATTACAGTCGCGCACCCAAAAACGGGGCATCTCAAGCCGCAAGCTGCTACATTCCGGCGCGTGTCCGGTACAAAGCGCCGAAACCGCGAAAACCCGGCGCCAGCCCATCATGCCACGCACTTCCTCTCCGCCCCCCGTTGATGACAACCTGCTCCGAAATGCAGTTTTAATCTGACCTGATGAAAATTGCGCTCGCTCTTGGTCTGGCCGGTTTGATTCCGTTTGTAGGACTTTCCGCCCTGATAACGCTTGGCGATTCCCGATTGCAAGCGGCAGGTGCCGTTTGGCTGGCACAGTATGCGGCAATCATCTGCACCTTCATCGGCGCCTTCCACTGGGGCATTGCGCTTCAGTCGGCACGCATTCAAACAGAAACGCTGCGACTGTTCTACAGCGTAACGCCAGCACTCTATGCCTGGCTGGCACTCCAGTTGCAAACCCATGACGCACTTCGTGCGCTCGCTGCATGCCTTGTCGTTTGCCTCGCCGTAGATGTGCTTCTGCAGCGCAAGCACCCTTGGCCGTTTTGGTTCCTGCGCCTGCGAATCGTACTAACAGCCGTCGCAACCGTATCGCTACTCACCGCAAGTCTGTGAGTTCTTCTCGCAGCGCTGATGAACAACCGTAATCTTCCTCATGTCAATCGACCGTAGGCAGGGTCTATTATTTTCCTTCACTTGCATGTCACGCCAGGAACAGCATTGACAAAAGCATTATCCCAGCCCAGAAATTACCTTTACGCCATCGAAGATCGATTCACCCTGGGCTCATCGTGGATATTGCGTATGGTTCCGCCTCATAGTGCCGACAAGCCGCGCCGCTATGACTACAATAGCGGTTTTGTCACCACACCCGTTTGAAAGGATGCACATGATCGCTGAAGGCCAAACCCTCCCCGCCGGAAAATTGATGGAATCCACCGAATTCGACGCTTCCAACGGTTGCCCGATGCCGCCCAAGGAAGTTGATGTCGCCGAAGCCGTCAAAGGCAAGAAGATCGTGATCTTCGGTCTGCCGGGTGCTTTCACTCCCACCTGCTCGGCCAAACATGTACCGGGCTATGTCGCTCAGCATGATGCACTGAAAGCCAAGGGCGTCAGCGAAGTCTGGTGCCTCGCCACCAATGACGCGTTCGTGATGGCGGCCTGGGGCCGCGACCAGAAGGCTGGCGGCAAGGTGCGCATGATGGCCGATGGCAGCGTCAATTTCACCAAGGCGCTGGGGCTGGAACTCGATCTCACTGCGCGCGGCATGGGCGTGCGCACCAACCGCTTCGCGATGATCGTCGACAACGGCG
>Ga0129333_10004523_pt1 | contig 13026 bp, 17 predicted proteins | sample CPB6_08_DNA_FD_94474 | JGI IMG/M metagenome (GOLD analysis project Ga0129333, IMG submission 94474) | Freshwater to marine salinity gradient microbial communities from Chesapeake Bay, USA - CPBay_Sum_0.6_0.8_DNA | ecosystem: Environmental > Aquatic > Marine > Coastal | place: USA: Chesapeake... | reverse complement strand
TCTTCATCGACGACATGGTCCGTGCTACTAAGAAGCAGGAGAAGCAGTTGATTGAGAAGATGAACAAGGAGGTTGCGTAATGCTGTTGAACTATACTGAGATGGATGTGGGCTACGATCAACGCCACGGTGGACCCTACGATCGTGGTAGTGCCGATAGCTACTACAATCGTCCCTTCAATCCTCACTTCTATGCGGGTGCCACAATGCAGAGCCCACGCATTCCTTTGGAGTGTATGACCGCAGAGGAGATTGTGGCTTACACCGCAGGCTACCGCGACAACGAAGCATCTGGCAACCACAAGGAGTGGTACTGATATGAAGCAGCGAGTCGGTGCTTTGGCCTTTATCGTAGGCGTGATCGGCTGTGGGTTTGCCGCGGGTGCGGAGCCCATCACTGTGAAAGACTGGATCACAGTCTGTGGCGTAGCTGCCACAAGTTTGATGTGCGCTCAGTTGGGCGTATGGATGATCAAGGACGAGATCTAAATCCCATCGGTTGACAGGGTCTTTGATCGGTGCTATACTGTGTTCATAGCGTAAACAAACAGGAGCGAAACTGATGTCCAAACTGCTTATCCAAACCCAAGTCTACGAGAACTACGGTGATGCTGATCAGCCCTACTGGAAGCCCAAAGGCGGCGGTGACTATGTGATCAAGAACTTCCGTAAGTTCAATGCGGTCACTGAGACTGTGATGGCTGTGCGTGGTCAGATCGAGCAGGACAACGAGTTCTACCGCGAGTACATCATCAACTTCGAAGTGGTCGCAGATGACTACCTCACCGAGTTCGAGCGCAGCCAGTTGGAGTACGAAGGCCGTATTGCCTACCCTGCTAACGAGATCGTTCTTTAAGGAGCAGACATGAACTACCCCGCAGATTTTACCGCAGACGACATCATGGAGTTCGAGTACGAGTACAACCGCTATCTGGACAGGTTCTTGCCAGAAAGCCTGATCGCTGTCAACGAAGAACTCCAGATGATCGCTCACGACGAGCTGGAGCGTGACTGGGACGAACAGTACCTGCCCGAGGTTGACTACTCGGACTTTTGATCGTATAATTAACACATATTAACACAACAGGGAGCGACCCAAATGACTAAAGTAAATTACGACCGTTTTGCCAGCTTTGACCTTAACGAAGCCTGTGACTACTTCGACTGCGAGGACCAGCGAGCCTGGAAGAAGATCGGCAAGTTCATCGTGGCAGATGGACAAGAGTATGTGAACGTTATGGAGCGAGAGTTCGACTTTGAGGACACCACAGACTCAGAGTATGCGGCGTTCGATGCGGGTGTTAAGTATGCGCTTACTAACATGAACCGTGCCCTTGAAGCCGCAGGCATAGACGTACAGATCTGCCAAGTAGACCTTGTGGAGAGCATGGGCTTTATGATGGTTCGTTGCGATGACGAGCCAGAAGACTTCGTCAAACGTGCGCTGAAGAAGCCTGTGATGATGGTTGACAGCTGGGTCTAAAACCTGTATAATTAACACTTCACTAACAGACTGTAGGAGCGAACTATGGACATCAAGCAGATCAACCAAGCCATCATGTTTGGCCAGTTTGACAACACTCAACTGAACTCAATCATTGACGCAGTCAAATGGGCTCGTAGCAACCTTACACAGCAGAAGAAGCGCGAGCTTACCATCGGCAGTGAAGTCAAGTTCACCAGCACCAAACGCGGCATGGTCATCCACGGTCAAGTGGTCAAGATCGCACAGAAATATGTCACTGTTAAGACCATGACTGAGCAGTGGCGAGTGCCTGCCAACATGCTCGAAATTGCTTGACAGCACGATCAAGAACATATATAATAGACACTTACTTAAACAACATTGGAGCGAACAATGACTAAAGGTTACAAAGTTTTGAGCTTGGAGACTGTTAAGAACGTTAAGAAGGCCGGCAAGGAGTCTGTGAACAGTTTCGATCTGGACACTGACGCTGTTAAGGCTAAAGAGCGTGAGCTGGCTGGTATCACTGACGCAGAGATCATCGAGCGACTGCGCCAACGTTTTAACATCCTTGACGACATGACTCGGGCGGTCAAGAAGGGTGATGTACGTGCTATGATTGTCAGCGGCCCTCCAGGTGTGGGCAAGAGCTTTGGTGTTGAGAAAGTTCTGGGCAAGCATGACCTTATGGCAGACATCGCACAGAACGAAAAGCTTAAGAAGTACGAGATCGTCAAAGGCGCAATGAGTGCCATTGGTCTGTACAAGAAGCTCTACGAGTACAGTTCTAAGAAGAACATCCTTGTGTTTGATGACTGCGACTCAGTACTGCTAGACGACCTTAGCCTTAACATCCTTAAGGCAGCATTGGACAGCTCTAAGAAGCGTACCATTCACTGGAACACGGACAGCCGACTGCTTCGTTCAGAAGGTGTGCCCAACAGCTTTGAGTTCCAGGGCGGTGCTATCTTTATCACTAACATCAAGTTCGAGAACGTGCGTTCAAAGAAACTGCGTGATCACTTGGAAGCTCTTGAGAGCCGTTGCCACTACTTGGACCTTACCATTGACACAGAGCGTGAGAAGGTCCTGCGTATTCAGCAGGTAGTCACCGAGTGCGGCATGCTGGACGAGTACGAGTTTACGGATGTGGCCAAGCAAGAGCTGCTGATGTTTATTGATGACAACAAGAAGAAGCTGCGTGAGTTGAGTCTCCGTATGGTGCTCAAGCTAGCAGACTTGCGTAAGAGCATGCCTAGCAATTGGCGTGCTGTTGCTGAGGTTACGTGTATGCGCCGTGCTTAACTGTAGCGTACATGTAGGGCTGTAGTTACTACAGCCCACGAGCTAACTTTAGACCTGATAAGACCGATTCGCTCCCGGCACAGTATTTAGCTCGTTCCCCAAAGAACCCGCAATGGGTTCTTTACCCCGAAGCCGATTCGCTCCCGGTGTTCGGGGTTTTCTTTTGGCCGAAATGATTTCGGTCATGGTCGGGGTATGGTGGTGAGGTCGGGGGTCGGGGTTTATATTTTATTACTGTTGTTTTAATGCAACAGCGCTTACTGCCTATTTTTTATCACCATAGGTGCAGAATCACCACCCAGAAACTGTAAGTACTTCACCTAAATTTTTTGCGCGACCAATTTTTTAGCTTGTAGGACCCATTTCGGGTAACTACTGTAATGAAACCGCCTATTATCATAGACACGCAAGTTTGGCAGTATAACGAGTCTACAGATCGTTATGAACTAGTGCCCCAGCCCATATGGCCCATAGTCATAGTCATTGCCTTTGTCACTGTTCTACTAGTGTTAATCCCACATTGAGCGAAAATCGCCATAGTGTCTTATAGCTGTATACGCTGTTTCAGCTAGGAATTCAAAGTTTTTGTGTAGTGTGCGTACTGCGGGCATGTCTGTGTGTTTTAGCACCATTTCGTAACATGAACTGCCCAATTGTACATAGTAGCTGGCTTTAATGCCATGTCGTTGTTTTAGCTCAGGAAATACCGCACGAGTAAACCAGCATGTGTTAGCCAATTCCAGTGCTTCTACGGGTGTACGTATAGTCATGTAACGCTCTGCGTAACTGGGTTCTGGTTGCCAAGGATTACGGTCAATTTTTGCTGCCAACACTCTAGCTAGATAGTCTGTTACATAGTCAGGTATGCGCCAACCGTGTAGATCGTTAGTTTCTACCAATATACTTCTTATACCCTTAACAGCCACGTCATTAAGCATGTTAATATTTACTCAAAGTGTTGTCTAGCCCATGTATGATTAAGATCAAAACCCACTTGTATGCTCTTACGTGTGGATTCAATGCCTTCTACTGAGTGTACTATTCTTGAATCCAGCAAGTACCATGTCATTAACTCTAGCTCATACTCTTTAAGCACAACGAGGTCATCGTAGTTGGGATGTGTATGTCGTGGTCTGTACAAGTCTTGATTCTGTTCTTGATAAAACACAGTCTTTACACTATTTCCGCCCAAGTCAGTAAGATAAATCAGTGTGAAATCTCTAGTAGTATCAGTGTGCGGAGCATTGTGACTTTCACCGTACATTTCACATGCTGAAACATGTAAGTATTCTTCTGTAACATTAGTGTTGATCCACTCAACCAGTTCCTGTTTAACATCACAGCGTTGATAGTGTCCTGAAGCATGGTATGTACCATTTTTTCTAACCAGCCAAGGGCTGTTTCTAAATGCTTCTTGTTTGGTTGTTAACACTTGTAATTCTTTAGGTATCTGTGCTAAGTGAAGTTCTGCTATGTACATGCTAGACCTTATTATATGAGTATTTAATGTCTTTAAAAATCGCTTTAACCGTTTTTCGCTGCGCTGCCGCTTCGCGGCTGGGCGACCTATGACCAAGCAATTACCACTCGACCGTTTTGACCGTTTGAACCCGAAACTTCGGATAACAGACCACCTGTATAAACTCCTCCGCTACCGCCACCACCGGGCGGTTGATCTGATGTGCCACCACCGGGTCCACCAGCTGTGCCTCCTAACGGTACAGTACCTGCGCCGCCTGAGATGTTTACATCACCGCCTGTGGCTACACCGCCTAGACCCGATGCTTGACCACCGCCTGCAATTACACTATCGTAAGTTGACGCTGTGCCGTTAGTGGATGGCGATAAGGGAAAGGGAAACACAGTATAGCCCTGGCCGCCTGCGCCCACTGTAAAGTTAATCACAGCACCCGCAGTTACAGCTAGAGTTTTGCTAGCATAAGCTCCTCCGCCACCACCCCAGCCGTCACCTGACATATTTCCATAAAATCCACCGCCACCGCCACCCCAAAGCTCTATGGTCATTGTGGTCGCGCCTGAAGGCACAGTCCAAGTGCCTGCGCCAGGTGTGGAAAACGTTGTAGATCCTGACGACGGGTATTCTGCGCCTATTTTGGTTCTACTGATCTGTGTGATTCTGCTCAGGGTGATTGTCATACTGTTCCTTTAAATTCCTAGGCTAGGGAAACTGCCGCTAGGAGTCCAATCAATCCAAACGCCACCCGAACCGCCTTGGCCGTCATAATCTGTAGAGGTCGCATTGCCCATAGCACCAGCACCAAATCGTCCTGCTCGCTGCGTTGGATCATAACTAGGTCCTGACAATCCTCTCAAACTCATTGCTACACCTGGACCATAGTTTGTATTACCAATTTGACTATTGCCGTTAGCTCCTGGGCCTGTAAATGTAGCAGCAGAACCTCCTTCGGCATTTCCGTTTACAAATATGTTACCGTTGCCGCCGCGTCCGCCTGAATATCCCCCATCGCCTACATATACGCCACCCGAACTAATATCACCGCTGCCACCACCACCACCTAATACTGTGACATTATCAATAAAATAACTATCGCCGCCGTTTCTAGTTATTAGACTACTTAAACCGGCACCACCTACTTGTACTAGATAATCTTGTCCTGGTACAACTGCGATATTATTTTTCCATCCTAGTCCGCCGCCCGCTCCACCGTCTTTTGAGCCACCGCCAGCACCGCCACCACCTATACAGGCTACATTTACTGAAGTAACTCCTGCTGGAGCACGCCAATAGTAAGTTCCTTGAGTGTCGTAAATTTGATACGTTGTTGCGGGCGCAGGTGGTAATCCTCTAGGAAAGCTCACGCCCGCGCCCCAAATAATGTTCACAGCACCATTAGCTCCGTTACCAGCAACACCGTCGCCTCCACCTCCACCTGGCCAGCCTCCGAGACTGGCTTGACCGTCATAGGCTGTGCTACCAAATGCACTGCCACCACCGCCTCCAGGGCCTCCTTCGCTTAGTGTTAAACCAAATCTACCACTAGTTCCTTGACCTTGGGGGTTGGTTCCGCCACCGCCGCCGCCAGCACCACCACCTGGAAATACGATGCCTCCTCCTCCTCCGCCACCACTACTGCCGTCGTCACCGTCGTAAGAACCTTGTAGGAATGCGCCACCTCCGAATCCGCCTGGGCCGGTCCAGCCACCTGCACCTCCTCCCCCAGCATCCCCGCCGTAAGCACCATTACCACCTTGCCCACCATTACCACCGCCAGTGGCTGTAGGTCCAGGCGTGCCGCCAAGGCCGCCACCTCCGTAGCTGTCGCCGCCAAACCCTCCGCTGGCACTTAATAATACTGTAGCACCTCTTGATATTGAAGTTGTTCCGCCGTTACCACCAGTTTGTCCAAGTCCACCTGCGCCAAGTCCACCAGTACCAACAGTTATTGTTAAAGTTTCTCCAGGAGTAACTGCTATATTGTTTTTCCAACCTAGGCCACCACCACCGCCACCTGATGCTCCGTCGCCTTGAGCGCCGCCTCCACCTGCGCCAATACAAACCGCACAAATGCTAGTTACGCCTACAGGCACAGTCCATGAAGTTGTTCCAGCGGCAGAAGCTAAAAAGCTAGTTTCTGGAATACCGCCGCCAATTGTGATGTTTCTTAATATGGCATTTCTTACTGTAGTTGGCATAGGTTAATACTTTAAGCGCTGAGAGATTTGTAAAAGTCTCGCAAGTTCTGAACTGTGCTCTTTTACTGTGTTTGGAATATTCAGTGTTTTTCCCGCATAAATCAAATTAGGATCTTTAATCTGCGGATTTAGTTTCATAATGTCATTTATAGTCGTGCCAAATTGACGGCTTATTTTAGTAAGATTATCACCTGGTTTGATCTGATATTGTGTAGTAGCAGCGGTTTTGGGTTCTGTTTTATCTACACTTTTACTAGCTTGTGTTTGATCTTGAGCCTGTGGTTTATCTTTGTCTGCCGCTGTGGCTATACCTGCTCCTACGGCCGCACCCGCTGTACCAGCTAGAGCTGCTTTTTGGCCTCCGCTAAGTGAAGATTGTGCGGGCTCAGCAGCCGGTGGTGTAGTAGGAGCTGTTGGTGCTTTACTTGCTTTAGCTGCTTGAGCAGCATCGCCACCTGTGTTTGCCATGCCTACTCCTGCAGCTACACCTCCTGCACCTAAAGCAGCTGATGCTCGTTTTCCTGGATCAGCCGCAGTTCCTGCGGGATTCATTGGTGGATCAGCACGACCTGCTGTGCTAGCTGTTGACGCCGTATTACCCATTGGTGGATCAGCACGGCCTGCTTGACCGGCCGGATATGATTTATCGACCTGCGCTCTAATTGCTGCCTGTGATCCTGGTGCCGGGTCAAGCGGAGGATCAACTCTACTAGTTGCGCCGCCAGCTTTTTTAGCTTGCATAGCTTGTATTATTTTAGGATTAGTACGGGCAAAGTTTTTAGCTGCTGCTATTGCTCTAGCGGTAGGTGCTCCTACAACTGGTAGTAATCCTAATAGGGCAAATGCGCTTGATGCTGCTGCTTCTCCGTATTCGCCTTTACTTGCTGCTTCGATGGCATCTTTTACATCTAATGCTGTGCCAATACCGGGGATAAAACTTAAGAATAATCGTTGAACAGCAGCAGCTTTTTCTGGGCTAACGGGTTCACTACTAGATGTACCTTGCATGCCAGTCATAGCATCGCTGTAATCTATAGCATACGGATCGGGTTCTGATGTAGCGGCTGCTGGTTTAGCAGCCTGTGCCTTGGGATCGTAGGCAACAAAACTAGTGCTTCGCCCCTGTTGTTTAAAATAACCAACTTGACCCTGTTTGTTGACTACTAATTTTTCACCGTTTGGACCTTTTACTGACGGATCTGTATAATCGGTATAGGTAGGCGGCGCACCTCGTTCTAGTATAATTTCTGATATTTTCATGATATCTTATTTACCAGAAATTAGCAGGGATATTCGTAGTTTACAGTTTCGTCGTTGTCTTGTAGTGTTCGGGCACCGTTTTTAATATGGAACATACGGGCCATTTCCGTTTTTGGACTCAGTGTTACAAATCTTGAAATGGTAGGTTTAGCTTTTCTAATGTGTGCTTGAGCTTGCTGTATCAGCATACGGCCAGCACCAGCATGGTAGCTCCAAATAGTATAAAAGGCTGCTACATTATCTCCTACAAGTCCTAGTTCAGATTCTTTTGTAGGAACGGCATTTAAATATGCCACGCAGGTTACAGCCCACGGCTCATTGTTTTCTAATAAAACAAAGATTTCAGCATGATCGTGTACTCTACTGGCAGTAGGGATACTAGGACGTACAGGATCATCTTTAAGCAAATTGATCCAAGGATCATTGAGGGAGTTGATAATGTGAAGCATGGTTTCGCTACCTTAATATACATACTTATCTTTTAGATTAAATTTCGGTATTAAGATTGCTTAACAGGCTTCTTAATTTAGAACTTTCTACTTGTACACGACTCTTTGGCACTGCTTGTCCCTGTGTAGGGTCATCACGAATTTCTCCAGTATCTTGGTCTACTGTGCTAGATCGTTTTAAACTGTTCAAAATTTGACTGCTCTTTGTAGTCACTTGTTGATCTTCTGATTGTTCTTCCGAATCTGTAATTCTCAGTGTGTCAAGGTTAAAATCTAAATCAATCTTCATACCTACGCCAGAACTTGAACGAGTCTTCATCAGCTGAATTTGATACTTGCCGCGTTCACGCATAGCACGACTGGTAAAGATACCAAACACGTTGTCTGCTGTTTGAATCTTACTCAGTCCTCCCGAAATATGACTATGATCAAATTCAACTTCTTCTACCGAAGCACGATTTAGCTGGCTAGCTGTAACAAAGATACAGTTCTTTTCCATACTCAAGTTACGTAGCTCTTCTGACACAAACTTATCTTTGATAAACAAGTTTTCTGCGGAGATCTTACGGCTAATGGGCATGAGCAAGTCTAAATAGTCCACTAACAATACGTCAATCTTACGGCCCATTTTGATTTCATATTCTTTGATGTATGAACGAATGTCATTAGCATTTTTACCCGAAGGCATGTACTTGACCTGTAGTGCTCCTGACTTTTTGCCGATTACTCGAACACGCATTTCAACTTCGTCGATCTGTTTAAAAATGTCTCTAGTAGACACTCCTGTAAGCATTGAGTCAATACGCATACTAACTAACTCTTCCGAAAGCTCAAATGTTAGATAAACTACGTTTAGACCTTTTTCTGCAAAGTTTACGCCTAAGTTAGCTAGGAACAAGCTCTTACCAGCGCCAGAACCGCCAGCAAAAATATTAAGTTCGCCGCGGTTGAATCCGCCAAATAATCGATCATCTAAGTTCTTCCAGCCTGTTGAGATCTGTCCGTTTTTGTCTTTAATTTTCATCAATCGACTGCGCGGATCAGCAAAGTAGTCTGTGCCTAGATCTTTAGTTAATCCAATCTGTACTGCCTTTTTAATTAATTCTTCAACAGGACCATAATCGCCCTTTTCTAACATATCGGCTGATTCTAGAATGGCTTTTTCAAGTCCTTTATGTTTAATAAACGTTTCGAAGTCTTGTAACAGCCAATCATAATGCTCTTCTTTTAAGTCATTATGTACTGCTAGTTCAGATTGAGTAGCTGCATTAACAATGTCTACTGTAGGAAGTACGTTATGTTCTTCTACATACTGATCAATAAATTTAGCTGTATTTTGTAATTTACGATCAAACAAGTTATGATCAAAAATAGATTGGCAGCGCACAAAGGTTTCTGCGTCTGACAACATCATTTCTAGATATAATTTTTGTATATCGTATCCGTAGTCCGCGTTTTGTCTAGTCATTGTATAATTGTATATTCTTTTGTCGATTAAGTAAAGACTTTTGTATTGTAATACTTTTCAAATGCTTGAGCATGTTTGACGTCGTTAACCATAGGTTGACCTTTGATATTTAAGCTAGTGTTTAACAACAAAGGACATCCGGTTTTATCATACCATAGTTCTAGTAGTTGTCTAATTCTCGAACCATCTTTTGGTACTGTTTGGACACGACTAGTACCGTCCCTATGGATGATAGCAGGAAATAGGTCAGGATGCTTACACTTACTGATGAACTGCATATACCTATGATCACTGCTAGAGCCACAGAGATCAAAGTAATCATTAGCCAACTCCTCCAAAATGACTGGAGCAAAGGGTCTAAACTGCTGTCGTTTTTTAATTTCATTTACTCTGTCCTTAATTGTTGATCCCCTCGGATCAGCTAACAAACTACGATTACCTAAAGCTCTAGGGCCAAATTCTGCTCGACCTTGTGCTACTCCGCATATCTGTTTATTTTCAAGATAATCAGCAATTTCTTCTATTGAAGACGCTGGCTCGATATTATATCCAAGATTAGCTGTTGACCAATCTAATCTCCATTCACGGTGTGCTAAAACAGCACCTACACTAGAGCCTGCGTCGCCAGGATTGGGCATAATCCATACATTTTTAAAATATTTGTAGGCAATAGGGTTAGCTAGGCAATTAAGGGCACAACCGCCCATCAGTACAAGATTATCACTAGGAACAAAACTTTTTGCCGATTGTAAAATTTTATTAAACTGATCTTCGTAAACGGCCTGTGTAGCTGCTGCAATATCAAATATATCGTTTACTGTTAAATCAGGTGCCCAATCTAAACAACCCCTATGTAAATTCTGTTTCAAGCTAACAAGTGTTTCACCGTCGCGTGCAAAAAAATCTTCTTGTATTCTATCGTATAATCTTTTAGGATCACCATATGCGGCCATACCCATTAAAATATATTCTTCTTCGTTGGGTTTAAGATGGCATCGTTGTGTCATGGCACTATACCAAAGACCTAAGCTGTCTGGATATTTTTGACTGTAAACTTGATTAAGTTTATTATCTTTACCATGCCAAAATGTCAACGTTTCAAATTCACCAATGGCATCAATTACAACCACACACGCATCATTAAATTGACTAGTATAGTATCCTGCCGCAGCATGGCTTTTATGATGCCATACTGTTTTAAGTCGTGCTCGAATATTATAATTTTCTAAATAATTTTTTATATTATTACTTCGATGATTTAATCCTTGGCCAGCGACAAATTGTCGTAATGTTTTTGCCCAAGGTTTTTCATACCATATAACTTCTTGAGGACTACCCCAATTATCAATAGCATAAGTTATTAACGAATCACATAAGTCCGGATCGTTTTTCTTACCACTAAATCTTTCGCTATGACTAGCAAACGCTAATTTTTCGTCGACAAACACTGCTAAAGCAGCATCGTGACTATTCGCTGATATTCCCCAAGTAATCATTTGTATATAAACGGATCTCGTTTCCTTAATTCTTCTAGACGTTTTTTATATGCTCTATGTTCACGCCAACTTCTAATTGGGTGAAATATCCATTGTTTAACTAGGTACCAATCCATTTTTTCATCCTTAGCTGTATTTTTAAAGGCATTGATTCTTTGCTTTCTAAAACCTTTAATAGTGTATATATCTTTCCATAGACCCTAACGGCATCATTTATGTCTTTAATACCGTCAGGCCAATCAGGCATGCTCACGCTCCAGTTTAATTCTAAAGCTTGCTCGATCATTTTTAAACCTGCTTGATCTTTATCTGGAATAACAATTACTTCTTTTCTTAAATTGTTTATTTGTTGTATTTGTTTTGGTCCTAATTCATTACTCATTACTGCTACTGCGTCAAGACAGATAGCATCTATAGGACCTTCTGTAATTAGAACAAATTGCCTTTCAGAGTCTTGATTATCTAAGTTAAAAACATATCCCGGCTGTTGTTCAGAAATATATTTAACTTTGCCGTCTCTAATTAGTCTTGCTGTATATCCGACTATTCTTTTATGGTGGAAAAAAGGAATAATTAATCTATTTTGAAATCCATCTTCATCAGTCCAATACCAGGGCCAATCGTGTAGATCTAAACCCCTACTTGTTAAGTATTCTAAAACAGGTACAAGTTCTTCTGTAGGATGTTGTATCCATTCACTAAGCAATTTGCTGCCTAATGGCAGTGCTTTATCTAAAAATACTGGCAACAGATCTTTTTCATAACGCTTGTCAGTGTCGTCCTTTAATCGTAAACTTTCCAAACTACATTTTGTTATTAACTCGTCTGATACATTTAACCACTGTAGTAATTTTTTAAATTTAACACTAAGAGGGCGACCAGGTTGCCAACTAGCCTTAAATCCGCAATTAAAACAATGATAACTCACACCGTCAGTTATCATTATGCCACCACGGCCTCTTTTATCTGCAGTATTACCATTATTATGACAACACACAGCATTGAAGCCGATCCAACCACTTGGAGTAGCTTTTCTTTTTGGAGGTAAGTGTACTGAAACAGTATCTATGATTAGACTCATAGAACTATTTTACAATTTTACAACAGCTTTGTCAATCTTTCCGGTATTCCCAGTAACGGGCTGATAATGAACACGTAACCAATTAGCATCTCTATTATAATTAGGGTTTGAATAAGTCTTTGTTAAACTAGTAGTAGCAGGTGTTACTGAAAAGCTTTCTAGTTGAATCCATTTGATATTAGCTGAAATAACTGGTTCATTAGTGTATTCAACAACTACAGTACCTTCTAATCCTGAGAATAAAATATCTAAATCAAAAGTGTCATTGGCAGCTATATCAAGATAATTAGGTTGTCTAATTTCTACTGCATCACTGTACCAAATAGTATACTGTGGCTGAGGGTCAATATACGTGATTGGATTAAATCTTGTTATAAATCTATGCTTAGTTTCGATGTTGATGGCGTTATTCAATAACTCCATATTTCCCTTAATACCGAACTGTGTATCAGCATAAAATACTGTTTTAGTTGTATCAATGTTGAGTCTATAAATTGTAAAAGTTAAAAATTGAGGATCAAGAAAATCTATCTCAGACTCTTCTATATTCACCGTTGCTAATCCGGTAGTAGCACTAGCGGTTAAAGATTTATTTAAAAATTCTTTACCGTTAGCATCCTGTACACTTATTTTTAAATCCATGTCACTAATGTCTATACGTTTTTGATCCGAATTCTTTACATCGATGGTAAGTATATTATCGACGCCTTTGTAAATTTTTATACGATTTTGATACACAATTTTATACCTCACTGGAAAGACAGCCATATCCGCAACAACGTTAATTCGATTTGGATATAAATAACATGAAATTTTTTGCATTTGGAT